>Ga0126337_10000175_pt1 | contig 26793 bp, 28 predicted proteins | sample DipCmetagenome_FD_92527 | JGI IMG/M metagenome (GOLD analysis project Ga0126337, IMG submission 92527) | Coral microbial communities from La Bocana,Puerto Morelos, Mexico - Diploria C A metagenome | ecosystem: Host-associated > Invertebrates > Cnidaria > Coral | place: La Bocana,Puerto Morelos...
CCTGGAGTGGCCCCCAAGAAACAAGAGAATGATTAAAAACATATATCATATATATATATGTCCATATATATATATGCATACATAGACAAACACATGATGTAGAACATGTTTCAGGCCAACAAAATTCGGCCTTTAACACTTCAAGCACGTCCAAGTGTCATATTCGTTTGCGTGTCTCTTCCATGTAAGAATTGAAGGTATCTGCCAAGGCAGGCAGCAAAACAGTAGAACTAGAACCTCGAGCACATCCATTCCACAAGAGCACGTCCCTGTCTCCATGCATGCCATCCCCCAAATCGACTGGGTTTTCTGGCACATCCAATCGAAGTGACCCGAGTGGTGGACGCAGCACTGTAAACCTTTTCTCTTCCTCGATGATTTCCAGGGAACCCTTGTGGTCGCAAACCTTCAATGGACCACGGATACCAAGATCAGCATACCACTGTGTCTTGTCAAACGCCATAGCAAGCAATGACTTGAATTCGCTGTCCTGCCAAGAAGGAACGTCAACAGGGCAAACAAACATCGCACACTAGAACGCACATACCGCATAAACGTAGCATAAACGTGCTGTAGCTTATGGCCTAGGCTCTGCATCCACAAGTCCTAAGCTCTCCTGCAGCTTGTTTTGCCTGTTCTTTATATCATTCCTCCTTGCAACCTTGCAACCTTGCAACCTTGCTTTGCTTCTCAAGGCCTGGATGGCATGTCGACACACTCCGACACACTACGCACACATCATCAAGTTAATAGAACAAAAAGTTACTAAGATGTTTACAAATGGTCAGTTAAGTTTTGACAAGATGTTTACAAATGTTACTAAGATGTTTACTATGCATTTTCACAAGCTTATGGTCAGTTAAGTCAAGGACCGGCACGACGCAAAACACTGGCTCCTCATCACCCGCCAAAGCGACAGCAGGACCCCCATTACCACGGAGTCGCAGAACCAAATGAAGCGTGTCTCCGTGTTGAATGCCTCGCCCAAAATCACCCAGTCTGTCTATAGTATCTATGTTCTTACAAATAGAAAAAGATGGTCACTGCAAAGACAAGAAATAGAAAAAGGATGAAAAAGGCACAATAGCACAAACCTCAATAACATTCAATGACCCTAGTCTTACAACAACAAGGAGAAATGTCGTGGAGCTACCATACGACTATGCCATTCCATAAATTCAACCAAACGAACGTCAAGGGGTTGGTAAGAACGAAAGCGCACCAAGCTGCCATAGTGGAAAAGTGGACGCCCGTCTTCAAGTCCTTTCCCAGCAAAAACCAATCTTTGCTGATCAGGCGGAATACCTTCTTTGTCTTGAATCTTTTCCTTGATGGTATCGGTCGTATCACAGGCATCCAGGGTCAAATTGATAGTTTTCCCAGTCAAAGTTCTCACCAGGATCTCCTCCGTCTTTGAGCCGTCCGGCTGGATTCTGGCCATCGGCCGGGACCGCAAAGTGACTCCAGAAGCAAGATCACACTGCAGTAGCTGTCCTCCACTTTGCAACGGCTCACCCTCGAAGCGCAGCTCGACCGGACGTCCTTCCAATTGTTGGACCTATGGAGACGGGCCAAAGAAGGGAAACGGTGACACGTTTCTGCTTTCTTGAATCCCAAAATCAAAAGCTACTAGCCTGCCAAGAAATGAAACCTTAAATAGAAAAGGACTCAAGCAAACAACTCGTGAACTTTAGATTGCAAGTCTTCCACTTTTGAGAATGGACTGAAGGTGAGCTTCGCTCTCTTTCCGTTTTTCCACAATATGACCGCCATGTCGAAGTCCGTGATTTTCACAGCGTCACCGTCTTTGATACTGTAAGATCTCAGCGTTCGGTCTTCCTGAAGGCTAGTCCTGGGCTGAAGAAGCAAATTGGCAAATTGCTACCAAGGAGGGATGTGGGAGTTGTCTTTTCTTATGGAACATCTCGAAAGATGTAAAACTCTTTTACTTCTGCTACAGGTGCATCAGGCCCATCATACCTACCTGACGCAACGAAGCTATGCTATGATGGGAAGTGTGGGCTGATCATCCATCTGTAACCGCTATGCATTTCGTGTCCCAAGCTGTTGCTTCTACTGCAAAGAAGTTGAACTCATGCAATCAAGGCAACTAATTTGCGTTGATGTTCAATCCAAGTCATGTGTGCGTGTGCAGTTCCACTCTTGCAAAGCCCGAGGTAAGAAAAAAAAATGCAATTGAGTTGAGAATCCCTTTGTACTCCAAGCACACGTTCTTGGGAGGAAGGCCTGCAATGCACTCCACAAGCACAATCGGCGAATCACATGATGAAACACAAACTCCAAAACCTGCAAAAACCGAGCTCTCCAAATAACGAAGGCACACACCTAGCAAACGCTTTCTACACAACAGTCACTATATACTACATACACGTATTTGTACAAATAATATTAGATAGTGCCTTCCTAATATGTATGTGTGATGGCCAAGTCCACAAGTCCACAGATACCTCAACAGCCCAACTGTATGCAAAACACAATCCGACAGCAACAACTGGAAAGAATCGGAATAACATTCGTGCCTTGGTAGTGGCTGATTTTGCATTTCACGTCGAGGATCGCGTCATCTAAATCGAGATCCACGGTGAATTCATGGCGCTTCAAGCGGTGCCCAATGATCAGCCGCATCGGTACAGATTCGATGCAAAAACCGCACCCTAAAGTAGCATCTGGAATGGCATGACATTCCCCCAATCCATACTGTCATACTTGGCAATTGACGGTAGCAATTTCTAAAAACTGCATGCATCTCTTGATTTCTCGCATTCTCCAGTTATATAAGTTGGAGAAAAAAACACCCAACTTTGAGCACAAGAACCACAGGCGAAATCAAAGACTCCCCAGACAGCGGAGATAACCTGCCACCTGGATTCATCATCAAAAATCTTCAACAATCAGGTCGCGACATGTCATGAGATTTTGAAGGCTGGACAGGAAGGCTGTACTCAAGAGAACCTGAGCACTAACTCCAATTTGTCTCGACATAAGTCTCGACATATTTCTACATCTTGAGGATTGAAGTTGCCACCCAAAATCACAGACACACGCAGAGTCAACTGCGATCAGTGACATCCAGCGTTTCAATTTCAAACACATCTCCCAAGTCTCCACCTTTACAACCCAAGACCCGCAGCAAGTTTTTGTCGCCCAAGTGCGAGACACTCAAGCTTCGAGAGGCCTTCTAGATCTGTACTTGAAAAAACAGAGGGACGTAACAAAGAAGCCACAAATCATGTCTTGAAATGCGCTTTGCTGTGGTTCATCCCGCAATTGGCCGGCCAAGGTAACACTGATCGAGGTACTTGTGTTTCGGAGAAACTCCATGGTTTGGTGGCAAGGATATGTTGCTTACTGATTTTGAGCCAAATCCATGATAAGTTTGTTGACTGCCACTTGATGGCATCGATGATTGTTTTGAAAAAACACACAGGCTCAAAGTTATTTGCATAGCTTGGCCACAGCGCTCACATCTACGAAAATATCGAGATAGCGACTGATAGAACAAATCAATAAAATTATATTCCAAGGCAAAACAGGTGGATAACTAGGTAATAACTCTAATGGTCATGCAGTAGTCAAACCTACTCTTACAAAGAGAACTCCTAACCCTTGCGAGGACAAGTCATAAAACGTCTGTGGAGGAACTCCTCCGAATATGCAATCTGGCTCTGCTTTCGACTAAACTGACTCTTGTGCAAACGAATTAACGCTGCTGGCTTTCACTTCTTTGCTTTGGGCCAACGCCGCATGTTGCAACCCTGGCACAATGTGCGGGTGACATAAGTGGAGAGGAGAGCTTGATAGGGTTCGCCGTGGAGGATCTCTTTCAAGCTGTTCTCCGTAAGGCTGCCGAAGTAACCCAAGGTCTGCCTCTTCTCATCAGGCGCACAACAAGGATTGAGCCTTCCATCCGCGGCCACCCAAATCTCTCTTGCCAAAAAAGGACATGGAGCCCCCGGTGCCAAATCTTGTCCAGCAGTTTCAGGGATCAAGTGAATACCTTCCAGGAGAATACCTGTGAAGCTGGGAGCACAAGTCTCATAGAAACATGTCTACGGACTGCACGGTCATCAAAAATTGAGAGGTTGTGATCAGCTAGCAGTTCAGAAAATGGCAAACTGATTTCATCTCATTGCCTAAGAAGTGTTTGTGATTATCAAGTATTTTCATACTCTACCTGTGCATGGGGGTGTGACACACTTAAAATATCATGCAGCGCACACAAAGTATAGAAACGAGTATATATTCTGAAAGTGTGCTGCAGTTTTGCATTGCATAACCCAACTTGCCACTAACATCAATCTAGTGCTCCCGTAGCATTTGCTCTCGCAAAAAACGAACCAGCAAAGGAAGGCAAAATTTGGGCCATTGGTACGAAGACTTCTACCATCTCAATTTCTTGAGAATGGCGTGGTCTGTGTGACAATTCTCTTCGGCGAATCTGGATCACTCCAACATCTTTCAATCTCAACTCATATTCTATCTCCAAATATTCGATTCTAAATATTCTATGTGTTAGGGGCTTACTCTATGAAAACAACAAAGACTCCGAACGTAAAGACAGTTATTAAGCACAATCATGACCCGAATGGAATTCGACAGAGTCAACGAGTCACCTTTCTGTTTTGCCCTTTCTTCCGCGACTGGCACCATGTCATTCCAACGCCTTACTGCATCTGCATCTCTCTTCATGGCACGTCCGTCCATCTCCACCCAGTGGGACCAAAGATGATGCCCCTTGACACGGTTCACACCCAAGTCACCAGCAAGATCGATGATGTCTGGTATCTCTGCAAAATTCTCTTCCAAAAAGGTCAGCTGGAAGGTGAGGCTACAAAAGTGCCCCTTGGCCTTGTGAACATCATCCCTTACAGATCGAAGAAACTTCACATTCTCCAACACCTTCTCAAAGTTTTGGCCCTTCATGATAGATTCTTGAGTGCTTTTGGAAGCTCCATTCCAAGAAATTTTGATGTCGGACGTGATTGGTATCAATTTGGGTGCCCAAGTTGCAGCCCCAAGCCTTGGGAAGGTGCCATTGGTGGTCAAATTCAACTTCAAACCATACTGATGCCCATGTTCTTTCAAACGTTTGTCTTCTTCTTGGATCACGGCCAGAAACTTTTCGAAGTGTTCATATAGAAGGGGCTCTCCCATGGTTGATGGGATTACTTCTAGTCCACCTAATGCATTGGAATGTTCCAGGTTTTGTAGGTGAAGGTCGACAAACTCTCTTAGGACCTTCTCCACAAGCTCAAAAGACATTTTCCTTGGACTCAGTCCTTGCTTCTTCCGATCAGCTTTCACTGTGGAATATTGACTAAAACCCTCGCACATGTCACAGTGCAAATTGCAATCATCTGGATTCGTGTCAAAAGTGACACGCCATGGCAACAGAATCTGCTGCTTGACATTTGAAGTCTTGCGACGGTCAATCGCTCCCACGTAAAGCCGCACGATTTCTTCCACGTGGTCTTTGATTGAAGGAATCTGACCATCTTCTGACAACCTTATCTGCACTGAGAAGGATAAGACACAAACAGAAATCAAAAATCTTCTGTTTTGCGATCCTTTTCCTCAGACTTTTCAGCCAAGAAAGTTCATGACTTCAAGGACTTCCAATGATTTCCAGTTGCATAACGTTGCTGCCAAGATGCAAATAGCCCCTTTGAGTCAACGAATGTGCCCATGTTGGATCCAAAACACAGCGACGCATCTGCTCCTCCAGAGCTTTGGGATTCCGGTGTTCGAAAAGAAGACCGTTCACCTGGCGAAAGTCGTGGCAAAGAGTTCATGGCGAATGCAAACCAAAAAAACATCTTGCTATCATACATCATATATCCAAATTTAGATATATATGTCTGACAATGTGCGTGTGTATTAAAGGGAAAGGACACCATGTTTGAAAAACATGTTTGAGAGAAATGTTCAAATCACACAGCAGCTATCCCTCCTCATGGTGGACATACTCTGCCATGCCCCCCACATCCGCAGTGATCACAAGCACACCAGCTTGGAGCGCTTCATGGATGACCAGCGGGCTATTCTCCAGCCAAATAGAGGGAACTACGATCGCATCGATCTTATTGAAGACCTCAAAACTGCTCTTCTTGTATCAGGGGGTTTTTTATGCATGCAACCACGGCTCTTTCGATAGCACATGCAGCTGAGAATGCCACTTTGCAAAGATATTTTTGGGGGTACATACGAATGAACATGCCAAGTTACACTTTCCACAATCTCTTCGTTGCAATATTCACCGCACCACTCCAAGTTCCCGTCACAACTTGGCAATAGGCGATCCGCAAGACGTTTCAACGCCTCACTCCATCAGAAAGTTGCAAAAATTGAATAAAAGATCCAATGTTGACAGCTAGCAGATATAGTGAGGTCTTGAGGTACTGACTGCAGTGCTTTGCCCCAGGGTTCTACCATAGATCTTCAATCCTTGGAACTCAATCCAGCGAGAAGGTTGCGGCGGTATTTCCTGAGGCGAACTTCCTTTTGGAATCATACCAACTTCATAGCAACAAGAAATCCCCTGCGTTTCCAAGTCGGCGACTCGCTTCTGGCATGGACTTGTCTGCCACAATTCCAGCAAACGCCTCAAATCGACATGGGACAAGACAACAATTTGCAAACGCTTCGACAGCTGACCTCAAGAGCACAAAAGTCTGAGCACCTCAATAAGGTGATGGACGCCTTTGCTTTCCTGTCACAAGTCACAAGCGACCATACATCCTGTCTAACAACTGGATGATATTGATGAATTAAAATGTACCATAAGCTGCTAGGGTCTATGCAATCTGCACTGGAAAGGTACTTCACAGCTATTCCGGAAATTCGCCAGGATCCATCGGCAGAGTCCCTATGTAGCTTTTGTATTTGGCATATTTATATGTAATACAACTATTCAGATCGATTTGTATGTGTGTGTGTTGTCGCAACACGCAAGAAAAAAATCTGAAACGACTTCCCTTCGAGCCTTGTGAGTACCGATGTAGGCGAAGGTGAAAGGCTCATTCGTACGCCTTCCCTTCAAACGGTCCAGGTCGAAGCCGTAATCGCAATATACGACTTTGGATTCAGGAGCAAAACCTGAAAGCACAAACATCAAATGTCAAAGCTTCGTCATTGGCAGCTAAAAATAGCAGATCTTTTACAAACTCTAACAACCATGATGACCAACCAAGCAATATGCCAATCGGTTGGATAGGGCTGCGTTTTTGAACCGTATGTTTTTCAAGCGATCTCAGAATCCTGCAATTCATTTGCAACTCTTCACTCTTATTGGAGATAAGACAAACAAATCATTTCACATCGACTGATCCTTCCCATTCTCCCCCCATCTTTCTTATTTTCAACTTTTCGATGGCAATGATAGCATGGATGGCATTTCTTCCTTGCGGCCAAAGAGACCCTCTTTGATGAAGCGTTTCTGGAGGTGATGAGCTGGAGCAATGAACAAATCGATCTGCTCAGCCATGGCTCGCGCGAAAGCCATTCTTTTGCCGATCCAAGAGGTCCAATACTTCTGATCTTCGCTGCTACTATAGTCTCCAGACCCAATTCTTGGAACATAACACATCTTTGCACACTTTGCATCTTTCTGACCATCACAAACAGGCCACAAGTCATCATGATTCTCACCTGTAAATTGAATGAATTGTCCGCGAGGACAATTCAGCCAGAAGTCATGTAAGGTGTACAAAAATGGTATCCCTTTTTTGGTCACCCCATCAACGAGTGACATACTCAAATGGTTGAGATGTCCACAATTCACCACTTGTGGCTGAAAGTCTTCAACAACTTCCATCAATTTCTTATCGACTTCTTCCACCCTGTAGCGGTCTCGGAAGTTGGGAAGATTGATGATTTTCAAGGGAACATCCCCATCCCAATCGTCTCGAATCCGAAAGTAGGGCGCAATTGTATCTTCTTCCCGGCAGAATACCAAAACTTCATGGCCCATTTCTACCAAAGCCCTGGCCAATGTTTGGGTATAGACTTCTGACCCAGCATTGTAAAGGGGAGGATATCCATGAATGATCAGCAGAATCCTCAACTTTTGAAACTCCTTCAATTCGTTTCCAGCCTTTGCTACACTTCGCTGACTTGACCTTCCGGAAGGCATGGCCTTGGAGCCACTCTTGTTGGCAGCCCCTACGCCAAAGCCCATCATTGCTGCCACTGACGACCATCGAAGATTTGATGTAGAAGTGGCCGGCACTGTAACTTGGGATCTCTGGAATGGTGCCCAAGAGACATGACCGGGCTGCTTCAACACCGAGAAGGGGAACATCTTGTTTGAGGCTCATCAACGGCTGCTGACACAAACACCGCATTTTTGTCTGGCATTGTTCAAGTGCACATCATGGAAAGTTGACACGGCAGGCTGAGTCTTCCATCTTTTCTGTCTCACCCACGAATCAAAGTCTGCACCGCCACGCTTGGCGAACACAAAAAGCGGATGAATTGGTAATCTGGCACATGTCAAATGAGCGGGAAGCACTTTGACAAAACACTTCTGTAGCAAATCGTAAAGTTAGCGCAGAAGACTAAGCCAACCTCTAAAAGTGAAACATTGAGAGCTTCAGGCTTACAGCAAACCGGCCCTCTACTCGATGGCCCTAAGCTGTCTTGCCATCCTAAGAAACCGCAGCATCATGCATTATAAATCATCATGCATTATCCTGCCTAGTGTTTCTTCTTGATTTTTCACAAATCTCCAATGCGACGCCAAAATTTCCTTGAGGCTTCTCTGAGCACACCATCCCAGCACTGCCTGTGCCTTGCTAGGATCGGCCACCGCAAAAGGAGCATCTCCAGGGCGCTTTACATCGAAGGTGTAGGGCAATTGGTGGCCACATACATCTTCAAACGCAGACACGACCTCAAGTACTGTGCTGCCATGCCCGGTTCCCAAATTGAACGTATCAAAGCCTTGCGGGCCTTGCGAAAAAAGATGTTTCAATGCTGCTACATGAGCTTCAGATAGGTCTTGGATGTGAAGAAAGTCCCTCATAGGAGTGCCATCCCGAGTGGCATAGTCTGTGCCAAAAATTTGGATTCGGTCCCTCACTCCAAGTGCTACTTCCCCTACAATAGGCACCAGCATGCACGGTGCGGACTGCTTTGGTGCTTCTCCCAACAGACCGCTATGATGAGCTCCAGCTGGATTGAAGTAGCGAAGGGCACATCCACTCCATCCATCTCCATTGCTTCCATGTTCGATAATATCCATCAGTATCCGCTCTTGTGCCAACCTGCCCAGCAATTTTTTCAGCCGGTCGAATCAAGGTACATCAAGGCCTCGTTGTAAAAAAGTACACCCCCCGAAAAAAAAGTTCTGCTTCAAAAGGATCCATTCATTTTACGAACTTTCGCCTTCGAACTTGCCGGCAAGAAACTTGGTGTAGCCATATGGGCATGTCGGCTCCAGCATGAAGCTTTCCTTTATCCTCTCCAATGACGGCTTGTAAACTGTGCAGGAGCTGGACAAAAGAACTCGTTTTGCAAGTCCATACTTTTTCAGAACTTGCATCAGATTCACAAAACCACCAACATTGTTCTCCCAATACATGAGCGGCTGCTTCATGGATTCTCCTACAGACTTGTAGCCAGCGAAATGGATCACCGCCTCAAAGGCTGGGACCATGTTTTTGAACGTCTGATCCAAGAGTTCCTTGTCACATAAGTTGACCTCTCGAAAATCCAACGTGCAGCTGATCGAATCTGGAAGCTTTTGTTCAGCCAATTTGACGACACGATCCAAAGAAATCCTGTCGCTGCGACAAAGATTGTCTAGAACCAACACCTTCAGGCAGACATGGATGTTTTCCATGAGTCTGTTTCGTCATGTTTGGTCACGTTTCAAAGGTTTGTGACCAGTCTGGGTGATACATCTTTCTCAAATTCAAACCTCTGGCCAATCTTCAGAAACTCATCCACATGAATCCTTATTTGCAACCGGTGTCATCCAAAAATTCAGGACTTTAGGACAATTTAGATAAGTGTTGTGAATTGCATGTCTCTTCTCCATCGAAAAGCACCTCATAGTCAGCTTTCAATAGCTCCAGCACCGTGTGGGAACCAATGTATCCACAGCCCCCAGTGACAAGTACGCGACCAGCCCTACGAATCACTCCATGCTTCGAGGATCCACATCTGGATTTGAGGTAGCATCTATAGCTGCTGTAGGTGGCCAAGACCCCACAAGACACAAAAGCAGAACTTTTGCAATGACTGCCTTGCAGAGGGCGTCTCCAGTCTGTCAACACTTGAGGCTTGGGCTGCAAAGGTTGACGAAACTGCCACCGCCACGGCCTTAGACTTAGGACTGCAAAGACATGCAAACAAGGATGCGTCACCAGCCTGTGAGAATCGCACGCAACGCACGAAACCAGAATCACACTAAACTCACTAAACAAAAGTCGATGCTTTTCTCTCAGATCCCCACTCAGCACAAATTCCTGCCATGATGAAGTTCTGCCGGGCTTTGTACCAGGGTGCTTGGTCCAAATTCATTCAGGATTATCGACACATGACTTCAACTTGCAACCAGTATCAAACAAACACTATACATTGCTGCAGCTTGCGTATAGCACAGGGGAATGTCTGCAAACATGCCAAAATCTCAATGCGAAAATGCCTGACGAGACAGGAGGAGACATATTTTTGTCAATCACATTGAACTTGCTCAAATTACTTGCCACGGTTCATGGCCATTGCTGACAAAATCACACACATCTCAGGCCTTCAAGATGAAGGATCCAAACACTCAGATTTCTTGGCCAACAAAACGCTGGGGAGGGAGCTGAGCTTGTAGAGCTGGGATTCTTTAAAACCAGCTCTACCAAGCAATCTGTCCATCTCTTTGTGAGTGCGCTCCTGCCCTCCAGTCACTGTTAGCAAATGAAGATCACATAGGCCACCGGCACCAACATCAGGCAGTAGGAACCTACAAAAGACATGAATTGCATCAAATAAAAACTTTTACATTTCATTGAGCTGCATAGTTTTTACATAGAAATATGGGTAAACTAAGGGAGATTCTTAGCAACTGCCAAGTGACTCGATAATAGCAATCCGACCATCTGGTTTCAACGCTTTGTGGGCTGTTTCCAAGATTTTTACGGCCGCATCATCATAGAAATCATGCAGGACGCGGCCGAGAAGGACAAGGTCTGCCAAGGGCACCTTAAGAACAACTCAGCGACTGCCCTGCACACAGAATCGCCTAGATTGGCCTATCGGCAAAAAATTGACGGCACAGCGACATGGCAGTGACATATGCACCTCCTGGCTCCAGTCAGACTGCAAGTCCACGAACACGGTATGCAAGCGTCCATCTACAGTGACCTGCTGAAGGACTTCCGGCAAATCAAGCAGAAAGATCTTTGCCTCCGGCTCTTTGCATTGCTTTGGAGATGGGAATACGATGCAAAACCCATCGGGAAAGGCGCACAGAGGAGAAGAGACGATATGAAAAGACCATGTTCGACTTTCAAACACCCAAATCAAATGTATGAAACTTTAGAACAAACATTCTAGGCATTCTACAGGAAGTTTCACTTCCAGCCTGTGGATACTCTTCAGCAAAGAGCTTTCCCAATGTGCCGCTGCCAGATCCAACATCCAACACAACAGCTGAAGGGTCTTCGAGTAGTGGCAACTTGGGCACTTCCAAGTAGTCATGGCGGGCATAGCTCTGTAACATACGATGATGTCTTTCACATCGATCTGGTGAAGTGGCCACTTTTTGGAAAATCTCTGGGCTGCGATCATCTTCACGAAGACGTCTGGGCAATTCGGACCACAAATCACCAAGCTCATGGCCATACTCAAGAGCTGCATCCCTCAAGGTCAAGGGATGTCCTGGCATCAAAGCGGCGTCACCTTGGGATGAAAGTTTCTGATGTGTTTGGTGCGGCTAAGACATAGCCAGGCTTGTGAAAAAACACTTACGTCAGCTACCTTTTTATCCTTCAGATTCCTTGAGGCAACATACGCTCTTTGCCCTGGGTCCTTCTTGGAGCAACTGGCCTCTCTCCGTGGACATGAACTGCCCAAACTTGTCGATTTTCACATATTGCACCTCCATCAAAGCTCGCAAGAGCCGCTTCAGTCGGTCTGGGCGCAGCTGGAGTGTAGCTGCAAGAGCTTCCAACGTTCCCGGAAGAGCTTCAAACCTCACAGGAAATGATGGCAAATAAACCTGAAACTGGCCTGCTTTCTTTAGAAGCAATCCTTCCTTTTATCAATGCCTGTCCTTTTTACAAGTAGTGAAGTTATTTTCTTTCTAAAGTGCCTTCTTTCCATGAGGGAGACTGCTTTCTGCAGTCGTGGAGCGTTTTGAAGAGGTGTCCTTTTAAAAAATGGTTTCGTTGAACTTTTGTGTTGCATAGGCTGCATAGGTTAAGTTGTCTTGAACGCCTGCACCACTAGGACAACTGAGAAGAAAACACCAAGCAACAAAACAAAAAACAATCCGGCATGTGTATGGGCCATACCAGCTTTTTTGTGACCTCTAAAAACAATATTATTGTAAGAGGAAACGCACCAAGGGAAAAAAACAACAACAGTAAAATAGACACAACCTGCTAAAAGCCAACGCTGGGAGGGTTGGTTTCTGAATAAGCAATGCAGAGGCTTTCTTGAGAAAGTAGCCTTGCCCAGACTTACACAATGTTGTCCACGAATATGTCTATGTCATTTTCAAAGTCTACGTACCTTGTTTGTACAGAACTGCTCTAAGTTTTGTTTCATATTTTTTTCTCTGCCGAACCATGTTCCAAAATATGTAAACGTATACAGTAATTGTATATACTTCCTTTTGAATGAGCTTTTTGTTTTAAATGGTCGTTCTGACACTGTGTTATAGAAATGTGGAAGTTTACCTCTCTTTAACTCACTCTTCTCAGAATAGCCGCGCTTTGTATGAAACGAATTGGGGAAGAAAGACTCTCTTTCAAAACTGTTCTGTGGGAATATGCAACCAGTTGGCTCTTGCAGTGTTAATTGGGTCCAGTGGGTCGAGTGGCACTGCCTCCTTTTGCAGCAGCCTTGATCAAACAGGGTCAAGCGACAAGTGAGTCAAGAAGATTTTTTTTCCTTCATACGGTTCCTTTGTCAAAAATCATGTTTGAATGCGTCCGTCTTTTCTGTATTTTCAAGTGGTTTTGATCTCGGCACCTTCTTGCAGCAAGGTGGGGGCTCGTCTACTTATATACTTGGCGAGTGGAGATGATAGACAGGCGCGGAAGTTTTGGAGATGTGGAGATGCTGACCTTCGGCAGTAGTTTGCCGGAAGGGAATCAATCGAAATCATTTCAGGTGCAAAGACACTTCCAAGCAGCAACAGTCAGCATAAAGGTTGCTAAGAAAACGCAGAGAAAAGCAATGCTATGGTCTATTCTTCGGCCGATCTAGGAACCATATTGGCAAATGATCTAACTGGGGCATGGCCTGCTAGGGGATCAGAAAAGTACGAAATGATGTTATGCCAATGTATGAGTTCCCTTGGCATATGATCTATGATGTCTAGAAGCAGGGCAAGGGCAAAGGAGAAAACTTTGCGTTGCGCCAAAGGGGGGATATCTTTCACAAACAGTGGGACACAGTGCACTTCCACAACAAAACATGCAGCCAGCGACGAACTGACAGAATGTGCGTTGTTTTGTTTGTGTTGGTGATTTCTGGCTGTTTTTGGAGGTTACGATTTGCATTGAATCTCAATCGGCGCCGTGATGCCTCGGAAGTCTAAGAGTTTTTGTCAAGCCTTGTATGAATTCAGTCTCCTGGGCAAGAACGATGCTAAAAAGAAAAGGCGAGAATGAATTTCTCAAGCAATCAACCCCCCCGTACCGAAGCTGAGCGACACGCCCATCTCCACAGCGGCACATAAGGTTTGCGTTTTCCAAAAGCCAACCAAATCTGCAGAGACTTTTCCAAATACATCTGTCCCTTCAGGGGCATAAATTTGAAATAAAGTCTCGGCCACTTCATTGATGACTTGCCATGAGCCATCCCAACTTTGCACTCTGGCTTGGCCATTGTAGAAAGGTTCAACTGTCTGGAAACGACCCTGATATATAGCCTGGCCCTGCTCATTGATGTGCATCCAGCCCTCCGAGTCCTTTGCTCGGGCAAAACCTTTGTGAAAAACGTCCAAATCAAGAAACCAACTTCCATGCAGCAAGCTGCCTGCATGGTCGATATGAGTAGCTTTGCCATCTTTATGAACCACTGCTGATCCCTCACGATAGTCTCCAACATAATCCCACCTTTCATCATAAGCAGGTCGCCCGGCCCAGTCCAAATGAAAGTAGTGGCCGTCACTGCGGACTGGGCAAAAGCCTCCCTGATAGTTCCCACACCACTCCTTGTCGCGAGAGTTTGACTTACTCGAGGCATCCAACATCAGTGCTTTTCATTTAAAAAGGCACACTCAAAGAGGAATTCAAGAACAAAAAAAATGCAATCCAGTGCAGCCAAACATCAAATCTTTCAGGGTACAAATCCTCACCAGATGACACAATGTGATGATACGTGCCATCCTCAGTTTTCACAGAAGCCCGCCCCTGGTAGAAGCCGAAAGTTCTTGCAAAAGTCCGCGAATAGGCATTGCTGCCGTCCGCGTAGATGTGCCAGGCAAGTCCTCCTCGACGCACAGGGGCCAAACCGGGCTCGTGAAACGGAAGTACTTCATCAAAGCTCTTGTTGTACAGCGGCTGCAGGTTGCCTGCCTCGTCGACAACTATGTGATGCGTCCTTGTCACGCTAACCTTGGATTTCTTCCAAGGACCAGGAAGTCCTTGGGTGGAGCCCTCAGCTGAATTTTCCTGTGACCTGAGAGCCATACGAGCAGCACGAACCGCTCCGGCCCCACAACATGCTCCAACTAAACTTTCACCAGCTCGACACTGCCTTTGGGGATGAAGTGTGCGAAGATTGTGAAGTGGTCTCGCAGCAGGCTTTGCCGGCTGCACAACATGAGTCTTTCTGACGCACGCAGGCTGGAGCATTTGTCGAGATCTATTAATCTATCCTTTTATGGACTCAAGTCAGAAACAGCTGCGAATCGAATCATGTGAGCAGCTGATGCACCCAAAACATCATGTGAATGAAATGGCAAGAAGGACATGAAGAGTTCACATTTCTTTTTCCTGCTCAGAAATTCTCTTGAGAAGCACCACTGCTCTGTGTTGCTTGGAGCTTTCAAGCAAATTCTGGCAGAATTGAATGAGATGTGATGCCATATGTCACCCTCTGCGAGGGCGCGCGCAAGAAGTAGCGGTAGTACAAAATGATGCGAAGAGCTGTTCCTACAACTATCCCTGAACCGAAGAGGTCCATCACAGCTTTCATGGATAGGCTGAATACACCCAAGGAGTACAAGATGAAAGCCGATCCATAGACACCCAAGTTGGCGACGATGGAGACACACGCTAGCTGGTCTGTGAACCCAAAACCATAAAAGATTGAGTCGAAGAGGGCGGCAAACATGTAAAAAAAATAGAACGGGACAAGCCAGTTGGCGATTTCCAGGGCCATCAATGGCTTTTCTACGTTCAGAACCACTTCAAAGAAAATTCTCCATCCAGGCATCGTCAATAACCAAACGACAAAAAGTGCCAACGAGAGCATGAAATAGGCTGGGAGGATTTGAAGATGTGCAGATTGGACTCTTGCTCTACATGAAACTTCTTGCTTCAACAGCTCTGCTAGTGGCAGGAAAAGTAGAAGCAGCCATTTCCAGATGAAGTTGTTTGCAATCCAGTAGTTGCCAGACTGGTGCAATACATTCACCATTCTAGCCACGAATATCACATAGCTCAAATTTCGAATCAATGATGCAAGAGCAGCCCATCGTCCAACTCGCCACCAACTCAGCAACCAGCTCCAGTTTAAGGGTCGACTACCAGCTCCGGGAAGATAAAAACACGCCAACAGCAAGACGAAGGTGTAGGTGCCTGCAGTTTTTCGAATCTATGGCGGTTTGTTTTTGGTATATAGTTGTTTTGGCAGGTGTCAACCTACAATTTATCCCTGAATTTCGGACACTTGGCATGGCTTTGTTTGACATGCCTAAATGTGACTGTCAGGGCAAAAATGGACACCCTTGCCAAACATCCAAACATGTTCACAACTCGAAAACCGCGCAGGCTTTTAGCATAGTGAAACCCCCAAAAAAAAATGGAAGCAATGATCCTCTTAACTCCTAATAGGCTTTTGATTTCATGCAGGCCAACTGTTGGCTCCAAGATGCAAATGTTCGACAAAGCGAGCCCAATGACACCCAAGCGGAATGAGCCCGGAAGATCACTGACAAAAAGATAATCGAACAGCACCGTCAACAAAGTCTGCAGGAAAGTCGTTGCCAAGATCACTTTGTCTCGCTTCAGCAGCACAAAGACAACGTGACTAAATCGCTCCAATCCCTGAATCACTGCAGCCACCATCTCCCAACGAATGTATTTCACTGTATCTGCTCGGAGGGCTTGCTGAGGGGCCTACATCATGCAGATGCAATTGTCAGACTTGCCTTTTTTTGACAGACTTGCCACTTACACTGTCAACTGAGACAAGTACCATGCTGTCGACAAGCGGTTCCGCAAAGATCATCACAATCGATGAAAAGCTGCTATAAAACACGAGGGTCACCAAGAGCCCCGTGCGCACCTTCAGACACAAGAAAACCATTACGAAGTAACAAAGACCCGAGACAAGCTGTCAAGCTGCAACATTTTCTCAATTCAAAGCAGCTAAAGCACCTTGTTGCGTGTGGCTAAATCTTGACTGATTGTTTCCTTGGCGCAACATACTGGAAAATTATGTAAGCAACTGGAGCAACTTCAGCATATTTCATGTGGCAAGCTGAACGAAAGGATGATAACCTCAAGCCCGCCAAGAATCGCCAATGCAAGGATACAAGGGAACCTGAGTTTCCGATAGTCTCTTGCATTGGATGCATGCAACCGGCAAAATGATCCAAAAGCATTCGAACGACAAATGGTTCTCAAGCTGCTGTAACCCCTGAACACCGGAATCACTCGAAGCCGACAAGAAGCGATCAAGGCCTCCTCCATGACCTGCAAAAAGGAATTCACGTGTTGGCGTGTGCGACGCGCGTCGAAACAGGAATCTCATCTCTTTCTTAGTAAAAGCTCCCACAGTGAGCCCTTCCAGATTTATCATTCCAGGTATTTCCCCCTCCCAGGTTGGTCCACAGCGTTTTGTACAAACTCAACAAAAAAGGGGGTTTCTTTCTGTATAATATCATATGGTCTATCATATTAGTCATACTTATATATCATACATAAAGTGGCATGTCAGAACAAATCCAAAAGGAAGTCCTGCTGTTTGAACCAACACCGCTTTCGGCCTCGAGCAACAGGCTCACCCAGTAGAGCTGGGAGGCGATGTCAACACCACTTGCCTGTTCACACGCTCTGCATCTTATGACACCACAGCATGCCAAACACAGTTCATGGTAGGCCTGGGGCATTTGTCCAAGAAAGTACATGCGAGTAGTGGTGTAGACCTAGAAGAATGGAGTCAATTGAAACAGTGGAGTTGCAGTGCCAATCCCTTTGTGGCCAAATGGCTGTTGGCATGGCCGCTTTCAGGAGCAATGCGGTGTATAGTCGCAAATTCAAGCTCCGAAAGGATTTGACCAAGCAATTCCTGACGGCACAACATTTTGTTGCCTTCACCTGCCTTCATTTCTAGCTGCCTTTTTGCTGTCTTTTTTGTTGTCTGGAATGCCAACGAACAGCAACGTCCTCGGTGACTGTGAAGGTTCGCATGACTCCTTGCGCGAGGAATGCATGGCGGCGTTGCTTGCAAAATGCAATGCACATGAATGAAAATATGTCACTGTAGAAACAGAAAGCTCGGTGGGATTCACAATTCACAACAACGTTTCCAATATCAGACTTCCTCGTTTCCATTCAGTATCTTTACGAATCCCATCCCGATAGTAGCTTTTGCGCTTAATGCAACGCTTTGTTTTACTTGCAGCTCCGGATATCATGATTGTTGCCATGAAAAAGGCAAGGGACGTACTTAAGCAGCGGATTTCACAAATTCCTGCGAATCAAAATAAAAATGCTCTTGACCTCCATCCTGCCACCACAAAGCAGTTTCCAGAAAATCCGGTGTTTTTGGTACGTCGCTTCCAGTAAACCAAGTGGCCAAGGCATAGAGGATCACATCGTGCGTGCACACCAGCGTCAATTCCAGAGGCTTCACTCGGGACCCCTCGTTTTGGGAAGGTGGACATGTCCAACATGTTTTCCTCAGCTTCTGGACTGCTTCATCCAATGACAGGAATCCTGCAAGCTTATCTCCACGGGCCAAACGATCAACGATGGACTTCCATCCAGCAGTTTGAAACTCAGCATTCGTGAATTTCTCTTCTCCAGGTTTGTGCAATGCAGTCTGCCAAGCAGCTTCAGCCTTGACAGGCAGCCCATCCTGACCTGCTGCCTTAGCTAGTTCCGTGATGGTCGCATTGCATCTTGGGGCGTTGCTGCTAAGAAGCATCAACCATTCAACTTTGGTGATGTCAGCTATCTGTCTTCCCAATTCTCGTGCTTGAATGCGGCCCTTTAGTGTTAATGGTGCTCCAACCAAACGCCTCCAATTCTCCTCTTCTGGAAGTGATTGATTCCATGTTACATTTTCCTTCTCACCATGTCTGAAAATCAACACGGCTCGTTGGACTTGTCCGGTGCGTGCCAAAAAATCGAGCTTCTTTAAAACCTTGGGTGTTGAGGGGCACAGAGGGGGTACAGCAGCGCTTGGCACCCCCATGCCCTGGTGGAAGCAGCTTGGAAAGCATCCAAGTAGAAGCCATGTCCAAGCTGCTTTCCGTTGCCTTTCCTTGGAGATACCATTATGACGAGATGGCATTTCACGAAAAATGCACCGGCATCTGAGTAATTATGTTTGAGCCACACCTCGTCAGCGTAAGTGTATCCGAACTTGTTGATCAATTTCAGGGCACATCAGTGTCATAAAATCCAGTCACCTTTCAATGACAAAAAAAAAACTGTGAAAATCCCAACACTGACACTCAACTTTGCAACTGCGCAATGGTCCTCTTGGGAAAGAGCTCCTTGCATCGCGATGCCCCCCCTCATGCCATGGGAGTCACACTCGAGCCGAGAGCTGTGGAAGGCAACCATTGTGTTTCGGAAACTGCACCTGTGTCGTGCAGCAACTCGATATGCAACGATCGCTGCCACGCTGGCAGGAATTTTCAGGTCTGTCGTCGCACGTGGCTTGGAATCATCCAGCCTTGTCAGTCAAGGATGTCAAAGGTTACTGCCATAAAGGTTACTGTCATAAGGCTGCCCAAATGCGAAAACAAAACTTTCGACTTTCAACTTGTGACTTGCAGAATCTTGCATTTCATTTTGCCTCGAGCTCCTTGGGGCCCAATCTTTTGAAACCAATCCTGGCCCAACGTTGCCGCGCCACGTGGCAAAGCGTTGGAGGAAAAAAAATCACAGCGTGACAAGAGACCGGGCCCCGGGCCTTGACAAGGAAAGCCGATCATTTTTTGTGCAGCTCCAATGCCAGCACCTTGAAGCCGAACCCGAGTTGACAGGACATGGTGCAACTTCGAAGCCAAGAAAGCCACAAAAAAAAAACTTCAAAACCTACCGGCGCTCAGCACTTCGCTGCTAAATATGAAATGTCAAGAATTTATCTGCCATTTGTGGGGGAGAGTCTGGTAGCTGCTATTAGAAGGAAATCAACTGTGACACTCGAACAGCTAAATTATGATTCATAATATCGCTGCTAGCTGCAATCCCAACACTGCTTCGAAAATTTTGAAAAGTTTACTCCTGAGCTGAACAGCAAAAACTGCCAACCACTGAGCACACGACCGATCACACATGTTGCCTGTCACTTGGCGTGCCTCAAACCATGGCGATCAGTCAACTTGGTCACCGATGAACTCATCATTTTTTGTGTGCAAATCACCATTCGTCACTGGTCCCACCTCAATTTGGTCAACGGCATAGTTCCGGAGGCACATGGATGGCAAAACGGATGTTGCAACCAAAAGACATAATCATGGCCGAAATGAAAAAAGTACTTCTCGATCGCTTTCCTTTAAACACTTGCAGGCAGACTGCTGGGTGACAATATGTTCCTGGTGTGGATTTGAATGTCAGCTGACTTACGAGAAAATCTGAACGTCCCATGTCAAACGTTTTAAGCCGAAACTTCTTTGCGCAATGCCAACGACTTCACCGACTTCACTGAGTTACGGCACAGTCTGATTGCGTGATTGGAGTCATGTTGAGCACGTGTGCACGTCTAAGGAGCACTGCATGTTTCACATGTAAAACTTGAGAATAATCAATCTTGCAAACACAAGTATCCGTAGCCAAAAATGCTAGATTGGTATCAATTTTCGTGTAAAGAGTTTCAAGGATGACTCTCATGGCTTTTGTGTTTGTATTTGACCTGCAGCTTGGAGCTTTTTGGGCGCAGCTTGAAGCAGCGAAAATCTGATTCGATTTCTGTATCGAACTAAATTGCCGGTCGCTAAGTCGCTTTAATTTAGGCGAATCGACCAGAGAAATAGAAATAAAACATGTTTACATAATGTTTACGTCATGTTGATCAAAAATCCCAAAAACAAAAGCAAGCATGATATAAATAAACGTCTTCTCTGACTCTAGCTGTGAGTTTAAACTTATTGGGTGACTCTTCTTGTCACACTCACATGATGGTGACCATTTTCAGACTGGGCGTGCCTGAATTTTCCACTCTGGCGTCAGCCTCGAGTCTGTTAGGTCACCTTCATGACACATGGATCTGAAATGAATCCCTTTGTCGTTGATAGCTTAACCAATCTTTACCCATCTTTACCCATCTTTACGATTCCTACATTTGAAATGTCATTAGCTTCCTACATTGCACACCTGCGGCGTGTGGTGAAAGCCACTGTCACACTGCTCATGTTAAGTCTTCTGAGCTCGCCTTGCCCGAGTGAGGAACATGGCAGGTGCGAAGCCTGTTCGACAAAAGCCCAAAAAGTACGATGGGAAGGGCTTGGGCTATCTCACTCCGACCCCAAAACACAGAACCCTTTCGGACCTCAAAGACTAGGCAGTCTCCAACGATGCAGACTCCTGAGACAGGAACTAAATCGTCGCATCAATGAGGTCTTGTGACTAGTGACTTTAACGAAAAAATATTGAAAGCCCAAAACAGCCGTGGGAGTATTAAGCCAAATCATGCGTCACCCATTTTCCTCACCTGTTGTTTGGGTGTCGTTTTTCCAAGCCTGTTGAGATTCTCCAGGATTTTGACTTTCCGAGAGGGACAATGCCATGGCTAGTTGAAGATCCTGCAGTTGGCATCTCGTTCCACTTTTTGTCACATATTTTTTGCAGTCGAATGACAATAAATCTCTGATTTCAGCTCATTTCAGCTGAGTTTGCTACCTCATCCGAGCTGTCGCCATTTACAAACTTGCGCTTCTGTCGTGCCAAGCGCGCTTCATTGCGCATCTTCTCCTCCCATCTTTGATAATGGCACTTTGGGGAATCTTTGCCAAGGTAGAGTTATAACATAATCATGGAATATAGTCTAGTATAGTCATACAATAGTTCGAAACGTGCCTTGTTACTCTCAGTCTTGTCCCTGCCTTTTGGGGAAGCTATTTGCCTTGAAGACCAATCTCTGAAAGGAAAAACATCAAAAACAGCGTATGCTGTATTCTAGTATGATGCTTCTGTTCGTTCATATGCCAGGAACGTTGCGATCAAGGGGGTGTCAATACATATGACCAAGTTGGAGCAACATCCTGTGGCCCAAAAGTGCGACATGTTCTCCTGCTCTCGGTCAAATTGCAAGTACTCTCGGAAGGACATGCGTTTCCTTTGCATTTTGACAACTGACATTGGCGGTATGGAGTCATCAAACACCTGCATAATGCTTCACCGAAACCAACCTCTGAGCTGCCCAACGAGGCTTCACCCGTTGGCACCGTGCCCTCGGCTAGATCCTTTCTTTTTGGTTGGCTTTGTGGTGTATGGTGCACCAAGGTTGCATTGGAAGTCACCTCGCAGGACCGGATTTGACCGGAGGAAAATCTTTCCAAAGCCATGATCTTGGATTTTCAATTGAGCAACGGGAAGCTTGTTTTGTTACAGATTGAAATATCCCAATGATGAATCTCTTGATTTTCAAGTACAAACAGTTTCAAAGGTTTGAACTCGAAAGCTAAGGGAGTTCAGGTGGAACAAAAAGGTTGCAAGGCCTTGCTGTGATGCTTGCAGATGTGAGCCCGGAGTCGTGATATCATATTTATATATATACATATACAGTATGCACATTATCAATAGATCCTGGCTGAGGTTCAGAATTTCAGGCATGGACCATCGTGACCAGATGCATCCCAGAAATCCCTCGGAATTGCAAGGTTGGAGGGGGACAAAGTAACCACAAGGACCTCCCACCTGGTCAGAGGATTGCAAGCGCTTGCTGCGACGGGCGTTGGTAGGCTCCACTAAAGGCGCTTCCATGGAGTCTTCCTCTGGAGTATGACCCCCTCAAATTCAACATGGAAATTAAAAATCAGCCAGAAAAGGAGATTCCTTTACTAGACAACATCATTTTTGGATTCCATCTTAAACTTTGAGGGTATAAGTTGCATATAAGTGTTATAAACATCTAGAAATGAAAATTGAATGAAAATGAAACCACCCCCTAAGCTTCTGGGAAAGGATTGGCAGCAAGACCATGGCGTGACCCACCCAATTCGACCCTGAATCTGCCTCCTCGGATTTCCGACCACTGCTACGACTCTTCCTCTTGCTTCCTATCCAGCTCCAGTTTCACTGATGGATCTGCGCGCATGTCATGACTTGGAGCTACTAATTTGCTAAAGGCCTCGACCACGGCCACGAGCAGCTTTGGGAGGCTTTGCTACTGCCTTTGGCACTGGCGATGTAGGTGCCTCAGCAATGGTCAGAGCTACCAGCTTTCCGGCCTTCAAGAATCATATGATCCCCAACCAATTCACGACACCAAAAAAGGCTGCTGTTTTGACAGAAAATCGCAACTTGAAATCTCTCTGGGTTGTCATCTGCATGTGAAAAGTTCAAATTAATCATGTTTCATACCAGAAGACTCGATGAGAAGATGTTAAATGACAAACACCACCTAGTTAGACTAACTAGTTTGATATGATTTTAGAATGATACATTATATGCAGTATACATTGATACAGCATATAACATATCTACACACTATCCTTCCCTACATTTCCTCTCTATCCCGCTGATCCCGGGTGAATTTTCCCCCGGTGCATCCCCGGCCTGGTCCGTTGCGGGCGGCGCGGGAATCTCCGTTGGCAGCTCCTCCGGCGCTGCACCTTTGGGAACTGCGTGTACCACGAGGCCCTCGGTGGTTGCACCTATGGAGGTCAAGGTGTCCTGCCGTCGTACATTGCCCTGTCCCCCATAATGAGATGTTGATTGTGGGGAGTTTTGGGGTGAAACTTTAGTGAACTGGCATATTGCACAGGGAGATTAACACAACTTGGGACTCTGCTAAGATCCATTGGTGTCCTCCGATTTGAGCAGTCTGCTGCCCAAATAGAAGTCGGCCTCTTCCATTGGCACCTCGTGGTGCTCGCACCATGCCTCCCACGAGCGAGACCATCTTTTATCGTGGACATCATAGTGGACATCGGCACAAAGCACAAACCCAAGTTGTTTTGCATCATTTGATCTGCCTGCATCATCTTACTCATCGGCGTTGAGGCTTTACTGGCAAACACATTCAAGGTACACCGGCACCAATTGCGTGATGAAACCTCTTGACCAACAAGTTGTTTTCAAAACAATGTGGCTACGGTCTATATTTTTAAACCATTTCAATGCCTACCAAACAGATGTCCATCATGTCTTCGAGGCCAAGGCAACCAGGTCGGTATCACATGTTGAAGGCTAATGTGCTGGTTCCGTCAGCTCCATCAGCGACCACCTGCACCTGCACCGTATTCCTTGGAGTTGATGTCATCCAAGCTCTATGGGTTAATAAGCTCTCCGTTAAGGTGACAGAAAGAAAGGTTGCATCAACATGAGTGTCCACTGTTAAGGATGCCTTTTTTTGCTGAAAGAAGGGTTGTCCAGATGTAAAGCCTAGACATGTTGGTCAGAACAGTCCTTTGGTTTCAACTTCATCTCTTTTTTTTGATTTCCCCCACATTTCACCACTGACTGTGTGCTGCCAGTTGTTTGGTGTTCTCCTAACTTCCCCTTTTGCTGCCAAGGATCTTCTCAGCAGCAGCACTGCTGCTCTCAGCGGTTCCCTGGGTCTCCTGGGTCTCCTGGGTTTCCTGAGCCTGGCACGCAGCATGCTTCCTCCCACTTCAACAATTTTACATATCAAAACAACTCATGTATCGTATTTCAATTGATAATTGATACCATTTATAAGTACGGCATTTGGCTTTGTGGGTTGTATGGTGCAGAAGCTGCACCTGCATGGCAGCTTCTTTAGCTTTCTTTGCATCCTCCTCAAACGGCCTGAAGGTGGAAACTGATCAATATCATGTCTGCTCCTTATCATCTGGAGTCAATCTGCTGAACCTGGATCCCTTTGATGCCACAGGTGGCAAATACCAACAACTCCAGCCGTGGGTCTCACAGAAATTGACTTTGCCGCCTGCGCTCATCTTGGGACATCGCCTTCCACTCGGCTGAAAGGATCTGCGGCGGTTTGTGAGTCGGGCTGGGATGGATATTTGTGATGCCAACTCTGAAGCTTTTCCAAATTCATGGTGACTACTAAGCCCATTCCAATCATTTCCACCAAAATGTCAGAGGCTGCTGTTTTGCAAAAAGACTCTTAATGTGCCCGCGGGGATTTTCAGTTGGAAAACTGGAGCGTGATCGACGGAAACAATCCTGCTTTCGCATATGAAATGCACCTTCATGGTGTCGCCAAACTTCAAGTTTGGTTGCTCAGTGGCCAGCGTTTGCCTGGTGATTCTCGCCAAAAACCAACATGTGCTGGGAACATCTGCAAATTCGCAACAAGTGACAAACCCAACAGAACACCATGGTCTTTTCCGCAGGCCTTCGCTGCTTTTGGAAGAGTTGGTAGGCATTAGCAGTTCGTTTTGCTACTGGACCTTCAGACCCCTCGCTCTTACGCCTTAGGTATGACGCCGCCCACGCAGTCTGAAATTCATGTTTTCTACGTTCAGGTTCCAAAACCCGATCCGCTGAAAACTCAGTAAAACAATTCACCATTCCAAGTAGCTTGTTGCGCTTGGCACTGCGCGGACTGACACGGATCACAATTTCATCGCTGTCTCAGTTGCACAACCCAAAATTCTGTTGAAAAAATGATCTGAATGATCTGATCCGACTTCAAAATGCTTGGCTCATGTATCTACGGGGTTTGGATCAATGGCAAATCACCATCAGTGCAACTCTGAGGTCAGCTCCAGCTTTTAGACTCTGCCACGTGTCATCTTCCGTGAGCTCCTCTGGAAGCATTGATACTCATAGCTTCCCTTGTTCAAAGGTTTTGGGGTGGAAAAAGGGCATATGAAACGAACGAAAGCATTTGGAATGTTAAAACCTTTGGCAAACGGAAAAAAATAGTGAGACCAGATGCGGCAAAGGGCTTTACGTAGGTGTGCACAGAACTCAATATCATCCGCCGTCGCACCCCAAATGACTCAAAAATAAAGTATGGATGGAAAAATGGCAAGTGCTTCGAACTTCTCACTTTGCTCTCTTAATGGCTCGTGCCATCAAAGTAAATGGATTCAATGAGCTTCCCATCCGTGCTGTCCTTCTCCCCAAATTTGAAGCAAGCATTTTCTTGGGGAACTCCATGGTGAGAGCACCAGCGCGTCATGAGTTTTCGGAAGGTCGTTGTAGGTTTCATCTTGAAGGTAGTCACCTGCTCTCCATTGGCACCATCTGCTACCACCTTTTCCAGTCGGTAAGGGCGATGTGAGTCATCATAATTCCCGACAAACAGCGAAGCTCTTTACTCACCTACAGCTTTACTGGAAGTTTGTGGAGGCATCCACAAGTATCTTGAAAAGAAATTTCAGAATGGCCAACTGCAAATGTCTCCGCAGGTTCCAAGATCATTAATATATTTCTACTACAACTTTTTCAGAGCCCTCGATGGGAACAGAAAAAACACATCTTTTGCGACAAAGCCGTACCTTAACAGAAACTTGTCCTTCAACTTCACTGGGAATAGAATCAGTGTTCACAACCTCATTGTCATGGCTGGCCGTGGCCACATTTTCTTCCACCGTTGTCGCTTTGAGTTCCCGTGGCCTAGCGTTGATCTTCATGACACCGTCCCGTGAAGACCAAGAACAGGATGCTGGGGTGTCTCTTGGCGTCAGTTCACGGCCATTGAAATCAAAGATTGCGTCAGTCCCTGCCACACCTTGAGCTTGACACCATGCTTTCATCATCTTCTCAAATGGAGAAGTTGACTTCATTTTGAAGTCTATTACATTTTCTCCTCCATCTGCCTGTGCCACCACCTGAATCGTGATCTTTTCATTCTCTTGGCTTTCACTAGGCTTGCTCTGCATGATGTCAGCACTGGGTGCAGTTGGACCCCGTGAAACCTCCACAGGAGCACTCGCTGGCTGCTCTTGTTCCCGTGGTCCAGCGTTGATCTTCATGACACCGTCCCGTGAAGACCAAGAACAGGATGCTGGGGTGTCTGTTGGCGTCAGCTTGCGGCCATTGA
>Ga0126337_10000177_pt1 | contig 26745 bp, 28 predicted proteins | sample DipCmetagenome_FD_92527 | JGI IMG/M metagenome (GOLD analysis project Ga0126337, IMG submission 92527) | Coral microbial communities from La Bocana,Puerto Morelos, Mexico - Diploria C A metagenome | ecosystem: Host-associated > Invertebrates > Cnidaria > Coral | place: La Bocana,Puerto Morelos...
CATCATCATCACCATCATCGCCGCCATTTATATTGTTATGTTCATTGTCACCATTGATATCTTTATGTTCATCGTCATCACAGTTTTCCTCCATCATGCAGTCATTGCCTGATCTGTCTAGTGTCCTCTAGATGCCTACAAGACTGTGCTGCAGGTCGCGGCATCTCTGGACAGGACCCAAGCATCAAGCATATCAAGCATCCAATGTTCGCAGTGTTTTCCTGTTTCATTGAATGATCGGAGGACTTTGTCAATGCCTGCCGGATGTGCGGATATAAGGCACTCGGAAATTGATTTTTTACTGTTGCAAAATACACAGCGCAGCCAACAGATTCACTTTCAATTCACTTTCAAACCTCCGCTTCCAGGGCAGATTTGATCCGCGGCTCCTCTTCAACTTCCTGGATGCCTCTCATGCCGGACTCTGACAAATCGAACACCCTTTTTTTTTTGCCCCGGCCATTCTTCAAAAAGGATAGGAACATGTTGCATTGTTTCATTCATTTTGAGCAAATATGTTCATGATCATGGAATAATCTACATTCATTCACTGTACCATTTGAGTATCTTTTGAGTGTGTTTTGTATCTCCATCTCCATTTGTCACTTGGTACAAAATGTGGATCTTGAGGTCGGACATATCACTCGAAATGAGTTTGTACAGCTGGGCAAGTTGGGTGCTGTTGAAGCCTTGTGCCTTGAATTCGATGATTTTTGTCGAAGCCGCAAGACACATATATATATATCATTTCTGTCAATTTGTAATTCGGTAGATATCGTATTTATTCATTTGTTTCCTCATATTTACAAATTCACATCTACCTAATGTGTGTCTTTATGCAGCAAAACAGGAGATATGCAAAATAATGGTAAAACTTACTGAAACCGGCAAATGCATGGTTGATGTAATATGACTGACTATATGATATGTTTCATATGTTGCGGATATGTATCTGTGAGTATTCCATGGTATTCCTTTTTTGTTGCATTTGGTGTTGAGCTGCACGGTTTGACAACAAGTTTCGAGGCAGATCTCCTCCGAGAGAATGCGAAACGGCATCGGCACCTTGAAGGTCACGGCCACGGGAGCAGGGGAGCCATGCGACAAACGAATTCCTCGTAGTGACGAAGTGAAAAAACCAGTGCCTCACATCTGACCTGGTGCAGACCTTTATCTTTCAAGAGGCGCAGCTGGAGGAGACATTTCCAGCGTGAGTCAACAACTTCAACTCGTCCACCTTGTGAATCCTTGCCAATGAAATGCTGCTATTTTGCTCAGGAGCCGGAAGAGCCTCAAAGCGACGACTCCTGGAAATGGGTCTGTGACTGATTTATTTCCTTCCCAAGCTGATAAGCTGTCTCTCAAATTTTCTCATAGAATTTTGGGCCTGAGGCGGGTGTCCACAAGGCAGATTGCTTTGTTTTTGATGATATCGACAGATGCAAAAGCAGCCTTGTTTTCACCGGAGTTTTTGCAGCACTGAAAGTTGTGATGGCAAAGTGCAAGGCACTTCGAGATGTGACGGAGGATGACCTGGAGCTCATGGATGGTCCATGAGAGGACAACAGAAACAACATGAAACAACATGCCTTGTTCAGACCCGTGCATGGGAAGTATCTGAAAGGATTATCTTTAAAATTCATTTACTTGGTTCTCAGGACAAACGAGAAAAGCTTTGATCCGTTTATGCTGTGTTTTTTTCATCTCCAGGGCTGCGTTGACCAGCAAAGATTTGGTTTCACTCACATGCAAATGTCATGTGACAGTGTGCTCAGAAACCAATGAGCGCCCGCAACTTTCCAAATGAAAAAGGTTGCCAAGATGAGATGTATTTACTTCGGGATATGTATTTTGCTTCACATTTGTTTTCACTTTTTGACGACATGTGCGCAGGATGCTTTTGCAAGGTGACGATTGAATCCATGTTCTTGCCAACATTGCAAAATCGGCAGGTGTGCTTAGATCGACCAATTTCTCTCGAAGAGTAGACTCTACAGTACCATGAATGTTCAAACAGTAGCGGAAGAGGTGACTACTTTGCTTTTTGTTGAAACGTGTTTTGATTCAGTTGATTTTATTCATTTTCACATACATTCAGAGCTTCATGTCTCAGCTGTCTCCATTTTGCAGTTTTGCTCAAACGTTTCGCTCATAGTTGGTTTGTACAGCCTACGAACCATGGAGCCAGTCAAGAAGAAGGAGAGCCCCAAGATGAAGAGCCGAAAAATAGCCCAGTGAAGTAGATTTGTGATGATTTGTGGAGATAAGGTCGAGTTGCATTTGAAATGATGAAATGGTTGTATTTCAATTTGGTTTTCAGGCGAAGCTCGACTATCATGTGGCGACATTTGGAGAGGCGATGATTCGTGCAGAGCTCAGGACTTGGGATGTCTTGAACGTTGAACGTGAATTTGGGGTCACCAATTGCGAAGCATCGTCCCTTTGTTACAAATCAAATCATAAATCAACATACTGTCATTTGTCATGAATATCATCACCAGCACTATCATTTTACGTATTGTTCATTCTTCCTCACCACCATCGTGTTATTTCTTATGCATCTATTTCTTTGTTTTCTTCTTCAATTTTCTTCAAGAATCTTCATGAATATTCATCTTCATAATCAACAACTTCTTCTTTCATCATTTATATGTGTTCCTTTGTTTCCTCACTATTTCAATTTCATTGAGTGTCATCATTGTTTCAAATGTTTCGTTTTCCAAGGCTTTGCGCCACTGGAGTCAACAAAGCCTCAACTGCCACAGAAGGTCCTACGCTCTTTAGGTGCAGCCGTTCGAAAGATTGAAATCTCTCAACCTTCAAACGATTAAACCAAGTCACCAAATATGATTAAACAAAATATATAGGAACACTAGGGACACTATAAAGATGCATGGCACCGTTTTCCTGGTGTTTGCACAACTCTTGGCTTCACTCTGTGGAAAGGTGGAGATGAGCTAAATGTTGCAGTAGATTTGGCATTGCTGGGCGTCAAGTGCAAATGGATCAGTCTCTGAGATGCAAATTGATTGGCAAAGATGGTTTGTAATGTTTTTTCTCTTCTTTGGTTCTGGATATCTTAGACAGAACAAGGCAAGTAGGAATGCGAAATCGTTGAAAGCAACAATGGCCAAATCGGGTCTTGCAAAACAAAGTGAGCCTGGTTGCCATCATACCTCAGATGGTCTTATAGATACGAGTTCCTTTCATATCGTCATATAAGTCATGAGTGATATCCAATTCGTATCTTCGTATCTCATTGTCTTGGACCAGGTGTCGTGCCGAAAGGTCCTTTGGGCCAAGCAGTGATGAGCTGTCAGGAGTTGTCTCCGTTGCTTGAAATCACTGGACTTTGCGACGTGGAGGGCGACCTAGGCATCTTCACTGTGTTGCCAGAGATCAAATCGGTTCATTACCAGAGGACTGCGGAGAGTTGGAACATGTTGGACCTTCAGATTTTCAAGGCATGAAGTCATGAACTTCATAAACACAGAATAAAATGCGGTTGAATTATGTTGAATTAGAGTTGTGCAACTCTACAACTCTACAAGGCTTTACTCGAAAGGTTCAACCGAAACTCAGTGAAACACACAACCAAAACTTCACCAATTTATCGAGAACTCTAGCAATGAATTGTGCAGCGTTGTGTAGTTGGTGTAAAAGCTACCCAAAGTTTGGCTGGGTCTTTTACCTTGGACTTTGAAAAGTTTTGGCCTTTAATGGTATATCTTAAGTCTTAAGGTATATACGGTATATCATTCAAAAAATCCACACCATTGGAGACAAACAAAGTGAACACGGGGCATAGTGAGCTAGAAAGGAACGAGATGAAATCTAAGGTGCATTTCGCTAAGGTTTCAAATTGGACTAGACACAAAGTGGCATGGAAAGGTTTCTTGACAAGAACTTCTAGAAGCCATAGTGACTAACCCTGGTACTACACTGCTTCACGTCACAAAAATACTGAAATAAATCAAAAACCTCCAAAATACCGCACGCGGATTGAACTTTCAGCATCACAAGGAGTTCCTCTGCGTTTGCCCGTTGTGCCAACCAGTTGGTTTGGCCAACGCTGCTGAACGCTCCATCCTGGTTCCACGTGACCGGCATTACGCCATTGGTGAGCGATCCTTCACGCTTGAGTTGGCTGGCTGCGGTACAACATGCCAAAAGCCAACAAATACCAATTTCCTTGGACCTGAACCATCGAAAACAGTTAGGTGGGACAAAGCAACAAAAGCCCAAAACAAAACTCCATGCTGTTTGAAAACCGTACTTGGACATCTTGTTTCGCATGGGAAGGGTGGAATGATTTATACACGACTTTCCATGGTGTCTCCCGCCAGAACTGCATGCAATCACAAGAATGACCTGAATCCTGTGTTGTTACTTTTCTTCATTTCTGTCTTCAGAGATCGCAATCACAAAGTCCAAGTAGACTATCAGACTCCGAGACTATCAGACAGAAAATCAGAAAATCAAAACTGGAGAAACACATCTGAAAAAAAAAACGCAGATTCAAAACTGGTCAACTCCTGGGAGGCACTTTACAGGAGCTTTGGACCATTGTGGAGTCTGTTTGCGATGGGTTAGATCTATTGATTCTCTCAGTGGAGCAGTTGCATGGACTTACCAAGCTCCTTTTGGGAACATCTTTAGCTGATGACGAGGATGAATATATGAGTGTCTTGTCACGCTTACAGGCGAAGACCAAATTCAAACGTGTTGCCCTGTGCCGCAAGATTCGTTACTCTACTGGTGTTCAGCGCCGTTGGAGTTTGCTGGTGGATGCTCATACACAGAACAAGTCTAAGCCAATTTATCACATTCCAAAAGATGAATGTGGAGGTGGAAGTGCCTGGGCCGCTGGCATGATTTATTCTTTGCTGGAGCAACTTCCCATTACTGACGCCTTACGTCGAGCAGATCTTGTGGCGGCGCTTTGCCAAACTTCTGCTGGCGATTTTTCGCAGCGCACAGGAGAGGATCTACGAACACTGGAAGCTTCTTTGGCTTCTGAGAAACGCAATTTGACCTTTGAAATTTGGGAGGACGAAACTCACGAAACTCCTTCAGCTTTGCCTGTCATGCCTGTCGGTCTGAGTCAGAGTCTCCCGAGTATCTCCATTGAAACGACTTTGCAGAAGATGAAGGAAGCCAAAGTGTTGGCCATTTTTCGCGTCAAAGGTTCAGCACAGGTGGCTATTGACCGCGGTATGGAGTTGGCTTCTTTAGGATATAAAGCTATGGAGATTACCATTGACAGCCCTGATTGGAAAACAATTTTGTCAACTTTACGTCAACGTCTTCCAGCAGATGTGGTGCTTGGAATTGGGACAGTGATGGATGACACAGTATCTGAAATTCCATTGGCCAAATCTTTGGGTGCATCCTTTGCATTGTCTCCTATTGATCCGATTGGTTTGATTGAAGTTTGCACTTCATTGGGAGTCTTGGCTGTTCCATCAGCCTTTACCAGTAATGAATGCTGGTCCATGCACCGTCGTGGTGCACGTCTTATTAAACTCTTCCATGCAGGGTTGGCATCACCCGCGATCCTCAAGGCCATGTTGGAAGTGACACCGTTGGGTGAAAATTTGAACATTTTGCCTTCAGGCTCGGTATCTCCTAGCAATGCTTCTGAATGGTTAAAAGCAGGTGCTGCAGTAGTTGGGATGGGTAGCAATCTTGTTGGAAAAGACGTTAATTTGAAACCTGGAACAACTGAGTTCCAAGCTGCAGTGGATGATTGGAAGGCCAAAGGAAGGCCGGTTGTAGAGAAGCTGATCAAAGAATTGGCTTAAATCCTTTTGCTTTTGTTTCCCAAATACAAAATCAAAGACTAAGGAAATGGTGGAGAAAATCGCCTTGCTCGTTTTGCCCGTTTTGCTCGTGTCGGCGACGGTACTTTGGTTTTGATGTTTCGGTAAAGCACTCACAGATGAAGCTGCATTGCAAGCCACAGATTCATTCCATTTCATTCCTAGCGTTTGGTCAAGCTCTTGAACTCCAGTGGGTTTGCAGATTGTGACATGTCATAGGTCAATCATCAATGACTTCGTTGGTCGAAACTGTACCTAGATGCGGACAACAGTGTCATTTAAAAAGAAAGACATGCATGGAGACATAGACAATTCGACTATCATTTGAGTCTTTGAGCTTTACACATCAACATCAACATGACCAGCCTCATCACCACAAATATCGTCACCCACTTCCACCTCACGAATCACACTGATTTGCCATTTCTGACATGGACGTAGCTGACGTCCTGCACCGGCCCATGGTTTCGCCCAGTCTGTGTGGTCATGAGCGATGAGAACGATGCCCGTTTGGTGAGGCTGTTTTCTCCCGACTGGCGCAAGAATGCAGTTCGGACCAACAAGTACACATGGTACAATTTTCTTCCGAAGAATCTACTGGAGCAGTTCAGTCAGGTGGGCAACCTCTATTTTTTGATCGTGGCCCTTGGACAGCTCATACCTGCTATCAGCAACACCAAGGGACGACCTGCTACTTTGCTGCCTCTCAGTGCTGTTGTATTTATGCAGGCAGTGAAGGATATCTTTGAAGATTGGCAACGTGTCCAATCAGATACGAAAGAGAACAGTCGCGAGGTGGGCTTATTTTAAAACAGCTTTAACGGAGTTCAACAACTTTTCATAGATGTTCACCTTTACTTCATGCTTTCAAAACCTGTATTTATTTCATTTTATTTCCATCGAATGTTTTAACAAAGTATTCCCTTTTCCTTTCTCCGTCAATCAGATTCGAACGTGGTTCCTGGCTTCCGGCATCCGAGGAAACCCTCAAATCAAAACAACGCATGATTGCATAGAATTGCGAATAATGCTACACCAATTGTGCCACCATCCATGTGTCTATTTTTCTGTTACAAGTACCCCCCCGCCATCCTTATCCATCCCTTCAATTCTTTTAGATTCCTGAAAACCCCTTGTCACAGACCATCCTGGTGAGCAGCCAACTAGAAGAATCGAAAAATCATTGGGAGAACATTTCACCTGGCATGGTGCTAAAGATCATGGATGGAGAGTTGATCCCTGCCGTGTCTTGACTTCGAAGTTTGATGCAAAAGACCCCGGTTGATTGCAATTGCTGCAATGCTCCAAGTCTTTGCTTCCTTTTCTTTTGAATCAAAAAGACATCGTATTTCCATGTATTTCAAAAAATTCTAGATTGGGGATGCCATGGGTGCATAGTTTGAGTCCCAATTTGCCGTGCGCTTTGGTTTGATCAAGCGGTTTTGGCTGAGGACTGTTTGCTCCTGGTGTCATCTCGGCCAGATGCGCAGTGCTGTGTGGAGACAGCCAATTTAGATGGCGAAACGAATCTGAAGAAGAAAGCAGCTGCCATGAGTTCAGAAGAGTTTGAGGCCTGACAGACAGGAATTCGACAAAATTCTACACCCTGACAAGTTGAAGAGTTCAAGAGTTTATGTTTTCACACGATTTTTTTCATGCTTCTTATTTTAGCTTTGGAGTACATGTTTGGGTGGAAAAAAGTCCTTGAAGGAAGCAGCTTGGAACTGTCATCGAATTGGTCCTGGTGCTTCACCAACCTTAATGTGTGAACCGCCCAATGGTGACCTTTACTCCTTCAAAAGCTCGCTGTGCACCTCATTTGCACGGTGTGATGGGCGAATTCTTCTAGACCAAAACTTTGCGTTTTACAACAACCCTGTTTTGTTGTGTGTTTGTTTTGGTTTGGTTGTGAAACCCAAGGCTTGGCTTCAGAAGAATCTCGTGGACTGGGTATAGGTAACTTACTTTTACGTGGTACGTCCTTGCAACAAACTGGTTGGATCTATTGCATGGCCGTCTACGTAGGGCCAGAAACACGAACCTTCAAGAATACCCGTGCAGCACGTTTCAAGGGTAGTGCTTTGGATCAAAAGCTGAATACAGTGGTGGCGATGATTTTCGCAGCTCAGATTGGAATTTGTATTTTGATCTCTATTTGCAGCCTTTTCTGGCAGGGCTTAGCTGGACATCGCGTTTGGTATTTGGAAGGTGTTCCCAGGTATTTGAATCCTTTTCGACAAGTTGGAATTTGGTTCCTGATGCTCAACAGTGTGGTGCCCATTTCTTTGATGATTACCACTACAGTGGTGAAGTTTGCTCAGGAAGCTCTACAGCAATGAGTCGAATTTTTTTGGGGCGGTAAACGTTTCGGATATAAATTGAATTTCGCTAGGTCAAGATTTGGAAGATTTAAACAATTAGGAATTGTTTGATATTGTTTGTAGGTCACAAACCTTCTTGATCTTCTGCAAAAGTCGGTGAAGTTTTCGAACTTTTTTGAAACGAAACATTGAGGGGAAGTTCATGGAAGAGGATCCTGGTTCTACGATCAAAGGTCGCAAGGCCCAGGTCCATACGAGTCAAGTCATCGACTCCTTGGGCAAAGTCACCCATGTTTTCTCCGACAAGACTGGCACACTTACGCAGAACGTCATGGAATCTCAGATCAGATCAGATGTGTGCAATAGCACATTGTAACATTGTACTTTTATACTTTGTTGGCTGTGTTCTGTTCTTTTTTGATCTTTTTGTTTGTTGTGTAGCTTTGTGGAAAATACTTCGAGTTTTGCTTGGTCCCCTGTACAAAAAAGTTTTGTGACGGCGACTCCCAGGAATACAAGTGTTGTTCCGTGGGAGGAGATATCTATGGCCTGGAAGGTCTTGAGCATACGATCCTGGAAGCTCCTCATGTACTTTGGCACAAAACGTGGGACTTGGACGACGGCAAAAAGATGAATATATATAAAGAACATACATAAGTATCGTGAAAAGTGCTCCATGTGTTTTTGTGGAAGACTCTGGTACCCAACTGGCAGAGTGGGAATCAAAAGATTTGGAATTGTCTTCAAGTCAAAAGGTAGAAAGGGCAGAAAGTCTGAAACAAAATGTTTGGTACCAAGAAATGGAAGTTTTGAGAGGTGTGAAGCTTCTAATCTACAAAGGTAAGGGCTGTTTGCACATTCCAATTTTTCCAAACCTTTCCAGGTACATATGGATGCCACAGAGTTGTCGAAAGCCCTAAAGGGGCTCGACACTGGCAAGCGAGAAATCTTGACCTCATTCTTTATGTGCCATGCCTTGTGCCACACTGTGGAACCTGCATCTTGTCTTAAGTTTATTAAGTTTGGAAATTTTGGACATCGGAATTCGATCGGAATGGCAGGTGGAGGTACCACATGGTGCCACATGGTGCCACGATGCGTGGCCAATGTGGCCATCTAAGGCGCCAGCTGCCAGCTCTTCTGAAACTCCGTACAGCGCCTCCTCACCTGATGAATTGGCGCTCGTGTCACGTCTGCACTTGACGTTTTGACGTGTCGTTCTATCTGCAAACAGCACGGTGGCACGTCCACTTAGAAACAAAACATGTCAGAACGTGTCATAACTTGTCCATATAATTTAGAAAATCCCTGAGACTTCACCCGAGGTTTCTTCCAAAAAGCATGTGACGTTTGAGAGGTTGAGGCAAATCAGGTCACTCTCACGGTAGGTCATTTGCTTGCAAGCATGTGCAAGTAGATGAAAACATCTGCAAATTTGATTCAAGGTTTTGAAATTTTGTTCATGTTCATGCCCGCGCCCAACTTGTTGAGGTTTGTGCTGCTCGGGCGCTTGGTTTAGAGTGGGGAGTCCCAGGAGAGTGGAGTGTAAGTTGTAAGTTGTGTATTTTCTTTGTGTATTCGGGCCTTACGACTTACACAATATGAAGTTGTTACATCTCTTCACCATTCTCTTCGCCATTCTGTGACACATATGGCGGCTGGGTTTCAATGTCACTGAGGTTCTTGCAGCTTAATGAGAACCAGATGCTGCTGCAGGTCAGCGAGGCCTTTGAAAATCATCTTGGACACTTTGGCTACAAACCAGGGAGCCTGATTCTCAGCCTGAAACCGTTTCACAAACGCAAATGGCCATAGGTATGCAGTGTTGTGATAGGACCTATGTTTGGATCTCCAGTTGAGAGAAGGGAGACATGGGAATGTGAGACACTGAACCAATTTTGAAGTGTCAAGAAAAAAGTACATTGAACATTGGAGTAATTTGCATAAAGAATTTTCCTGCACAAGGATATACAAGTCACATTGTCACTTCAGACTTCTAGAACGGTGGGTTTCACGTTGTTTATTCGAAGTCGGGCCTTCCAAGGCGGTCCTTTCCAGGCTGAGCTTTTGGATGTGTCTTGGCAAACCTGCAGAGCTGAGATTTCAATTGGAACCAAGGAGTTTGTGTCTTTGTATCAATGTTTATTTGTATTGTTTAATGTCACATTGTTTTTCTTTATACGTTAATATTACATTATTGCAACCTCTGAGATACAACGGTATAAGAAGCTAAATCAAGCCTACATTAAAAGAATGGAGCTTGGAATGACTGAAATGATTGAAATGACCGAAGAGTCCACAAGTTCTTTCCAGCTTGAAGACAGAGACAAGATTCCTATAGATTTCAAAGTACCATGGGGGTACGCCGATGCAAGGCATTTTTGATCATTTTTGTTCGAAAAACAAGGCGCCATGTCTAGGGCCTGAAAAGCACTCGACATGTGTGGGCGTGCTTGCTTTGTAGAAAAGGCCATTGGAAGTGTAAGGTAGAAATTCTGCTTCAAATGTTTGAGCCAGGTAGACCCCTTCTTTTGGGTGGATTGGGGATACATCGGATATACATGTTATTGGAAAAACTCCTTTTTGCTCAAAAGAGCTTACAGCAAATGTTGCTTCCCTGCTTCCCTTGACTTTCGCAGTGTGGCCCTGACCATTCTAATTTATCGTGCGAGCGAAAGACTGCGAAGACCTGTTGCGGGCGTTGCTAATTTTCCACCGGGAATGCAGCCAAACATGTGCGGATGTTTGTTCTTTTCTTCGATTTTGCAGGCAAAAGTAGGTCAATACAATTAGATTTGCTTTTGGTGGCAAAGCTTTGGGCGCGATTTTTTGCGCTGTTTTTCGTTTCCAAGTGAACCGGAAATTCGCAAACTGCAGAATAGGGCCTGCAAAATTTTGGAGGCAGGAACACAGCCAAAACCGCCGTACTCTTTTCAAGGTTTCAGATGTTGTTTTTCAAAAAGTTAGTTACTGCTTACTAGCTGCATGCAAGTACAGTGAAGTAAATCGCAGAGTGGGGGCAATTGGCACACACATACACAGTATTTGTTCCTTTGAATTTTTTTTCTGTGCCAATTTTGGCCTAGACTGAGGTTTGCGAGTTTGACAACGTTCGGAAGCGCATGTCAGTTGTGCTGCGCTTGCCTCATGGTGAAATTTTGCTCTACGTGAAGGGTGCTGACAGCAGCATTCTCCCACATGTCGTGGAGCTCGGTGCCTCAGAAGCTGCGAAAACCGAGCCACAGATTACTCCTGTTTGAGAGCTTCCCAGCCACATTTGCAGCACTGGAGGCAAACGGCCAAAGACCAATGCGAGGGTCATTTGTCAACATTTGCTCGTCAAGGCGAGAGCAAGCGGAAACTTCATGTACTTTTCATGTTTTTAATCTGACATTGAAAAAAGTGACAAGGATTTGATACGACAAGGATTCCGGCATTGAATTTGCATGCCCAGGCCTTCGCACCTTGTGCCTGGCAGAACGGGTCCTCACCAACGAGGAGTTTGAGGACAACTAACCAACGAAATTCTGCTTTTTTGTGTTCATAGTCCGAAACTACTTTAGAATCTTTAGAATGATCATATGAATTAATTGATATAAGTTGTAAGATTATTGTTGATTAAGAGAGTCTGGAAAGAACCATGAAAGAGTGTCAGTGTTCTTGATGCTTGGGAGACGAATCAACCTCCACCAAAGAAGGAGAAGTATCTACCGTTCAAGGATTCCCTCTTTTCAGGTGTGCCTTTCAAAGTGAACATAATGGCCATGGTATTTCAATGGTATTCCACATCTTCCGTTGGTTTTTTCAGCACGAAGGACTGGCATCAGCGGTTTCAAGAAGCCAAGGCGATGATCACCGAGGCACGGTGTCAAATGATAGATTTCGCAACGGTGACGTCTTCGTTGCGCAGGACCGCGCCGAAAGGATCCACGAGTTGTGCTGTGAGGTTGAGACAAAGAGGTGCCATGATGTGCCATGCAAATGATGCAAATGATACAAATTGAAAGGGTTTTTTGGGTGTAAGACCAGAAAAAGCTGGCGTGAGCTCGCAAAAGGTGGAAGTGTTGATTGATGTTTATTCCAAGACATGGATTGTGTAAAAAAATGTTAAATGTATATTCAAATAAGTTCAATCACCTTGTTAAATGCTAGTAGGATAAAAGATCAAAGACACCTTAAATTGAAAGCATCGAATCGAATGAAACACCATGAAGTGATGAAAACGACATCCGAAATGCAAGCCGAAGGCCTGTGACGTTGCTCGGAGCCACAGCCATCGATGATAAGCTGCAAGACGAAGTTCCAGAGACCATCGAGCAGCAGCTCGAAGCAGTGAGCATCGCGTTGATGATGTGTTGGATGATGTGAGATGAGAGATGTTTTTTTGTTGCTGATTTTTTGCATTTTGTGTATTTCCAGGTATTGCAAATTTCCTGTATTTTCCACGTTTCCCCAGATCTATTTGGGTTCCCATGTTTTTCTTATTCACATGTTGTTCCGCTGACATGCTGCAACCAAGGCTCCGACAGGCAGGAATACGTGTTGCTCGGACGGATCCACGGTCTCGTGCGAGGGAAAGATGTCAGAATTGTCAGATACAACTTGGAAATCTCATTCGAGATTGGAGTCACTGAGTCAGGTTTTGCACCAAAAAAACAGCTTGAAACAGCTTGCAATCTCTTGGGACTGAGGTTTGGGTGCTCACTGGTGACAAGGTCGACACAGCCATCAGTATTGCCATGTCGTGCAAGTTGCTCACGGAAGAAATGAACAATTTCATCATTGACAGCAACACGGAGCAGAGGCCGTGCCATCCCAAAAAATCCGGGAAAACAAAAAAACACAAATGTCCAAAAGGATGTGCACAAGAAGAAGAGTATCGAAGTTTTCAGTACCGACCGGTGACCTAACTGATGATAGATCTTTTGAGGTTGAAAGGCCAAACACCCACAGTGATGAGCTATTTAAGTGATCAAAGCCATGCGGATTACTTTCGACACAGAGGTTCAACCCTGGAAAGGTTCAGAAGGATCCAATTAGATTAGCATAAATTAGCCAACCAAAACAATGGAATGAAAGAGGGATTTTGAACATTCGGTGGAGAGGCTTCAAATCTCTTGATTGACCAGATGAGTGAGCTGTTAGCCTGCAGGATCCATGACATTCTTCAAGATGCCTTAGAAGCTGACCAACCCGCCCTTACAATTGAAGGACCCGTTTGGATTTCCTGCATACCGAGAACATCCTGATATATCATGATCCACCGATTGTGACTGTTTGTATTGGTATGAACTCAATTCGGAAGTCACATGGCCATCAGACACTCATAACTCGAAAGCAATCTTGAGCATGGCATCACTTTCGATGGAGTTTCTGTGAGCATTTGGAATTTGGGATGATTTTGGATGAATTCGGGTAGGATCCAAGTTGGCCGAAGTCATGGGCAATGACGAGAGCCGCTGCTTACTTTTTCAAGCTGGACAGCGGTGCAGGTGCCCATTGGCGCCACGATCGGGCCGTCGTTCCAATCTGTCGCGCCACGACCGTCGTACTCCGTCGTAACCCTGCAGGTCAGTGGTGTGTTGCCGTGTCTCGCCGAAGCAGAAGGCAGATGTTGTCGATTTAGAGCCTTGGCACACAAGCATTGAAATGTCCGAGTTGAAATTGCTTGAACATTTTCGACGTCACATTTCTGTATCACTCAGGTGAAGCAAATGGACGATGCTGCTGTAACCTTGTCCATTGGTGATGGCGCGACTTGGTCCAAAATGTTTGTTTTCCCTGGTTGAACTTGAAATATGTTCAATGGTGCGCGAAACCAAACGTGAAATGACATGAAATGTGTGCGAAACCAAACTGATGAAATTGACAGATTGAATTTAAGGCCAACGACGTGTCCATGATCGTAGCTGCTCACGTGGGAGTTGGCCTGTGTGGCAAGGAAGGTGCTCAAGCTGCGCGTAGCGGTGACTTTGCATTGGCGGAGTTTCGGCCACGTGGCGCAGTGGTGAAGAGTCGGATGCTGGCAATGTCGGCCTTGTTGCAGATGTTGCACGAATTTTCACAACATACCGGTGACCTAAATATGTTCAATCTTGGACTAGGTTTAAGACAAAGTTTTGTCAGTTTTGAACTGGGAAAGCCTCATTTCCACACATGTAACGGATTGATTGGTTCAAAATGCGTTTTCAAAATGATTCAAAAACCGAACAACCGAAAAACTGCAGCTTTTGTCTAAATGAACGCGGGACACTTCCCACCACGTCGGGTGACCCACGTCGTCGTCGTGATTTTGGACAGTGCTGAGGCTGCTGCGCCGAGCTGTCTTCGGTCACGGCCGAGAAGCGTACCGACGGAATTCCATGGTTTGCATCTACAGTTTCTATAAGCACCTTTGAAAAACTTTGCAAGATTTTTGAAGCTTCAAATTACATTGTACAAATTGTACAAAGTTAAAGCAGAAGTCACATCACGAAGAAATTCAATAGGTCAGAGGTCAGTGTTCAGGGTCACTTTGTTTGAACAAGGAATCAGGTGAATGTGTTGATCACGATCTTGGCGGCTGCAGCTAACGCCTTCTCTGGTGCCAACGTGGTGAGTCCGTGGCTAATACGCAGAGATAGCGGTGGTGTCAAAGACCAAGACTGGCTCTCCTACCTTTTGCTTTTATTCAACCTGGCAAGACATTCCCTGGAATTTGCTCCAAAGATCCTTCTAGAGAATGATGAATAGAATGGAATAGAATAGAATTCACAGTAGTTCTTAGTGCTTATGGTGCCGAGGTGGCTAATGCAAGGTTACAATATCTTGCATTGCCATTTGCCGGTCTTTCTCTTCGGAATGTATGATAGGTTGGCGGGGGTTGGAAGGCTTTCACCTCCACTGGACCACTCAAATCGTCAAAAAAAAACGTTTGATACAAATTGGATTCATGCATTTTTTCAGGAAATGATTTCATTTTGGAGTAAGTTGTTCATAGTTTTCATGTGAGTTGAATATTCCAAAAAACAATCCGCTTTCCAAAAACAGTGGGTGCACGTGTCAGGATGGATGACCTGGATGTCTTGGAGAAAGATCCCACAGGTCATGCACCATACCTCTTTGGCCTTGCAACTTTGACATTCGCAGATGGTACGGATACTGTTGTTGATAGGTCTGATGGACAATATCAGACTAGCAGACTAGTGACTATATCTACTGACAATCAAGATGGCAGGCACCACTTAAATTGATTTAGAATGGGCAGCATGGCAGCATTCACACTGCCAGAAAAGGTTTTGCATTGAAATGAATCAATCCACAAATGGCATTTTGGGTACCCGATCTTCGTAAAAAACCATTGAGTTGTGGAGTCTTTCGAGGATTTCAAAAGAAGTGTCTCGCAGTTCACAGGATCCGGGACCCGTTTAGGATGTCCAGTTCCTCTGGATGGCCACTGCGATCGTGCAAGCGATGATCATATCTGTTGCATGGGCTGAAACCATGAGTGGTGTTACAGGTGCATCAGCTGTTGCCACACCAATTTCAGAGGATAGAGCTGATAGTGCAAACTTTGATATGGTTGATACTTTGATGTGTTTCTGATTTCACTTATAGCGCTGTAGATGTTTTTTTGTCTTTGATGACTTTACTGTATACATCTGTGTACTTTTCTTGATCCTGTGGAGGTGTTGGTGGCCCGGATTTGGCCCAAAGCTGGCGATTGGGGAATTTGTGTTTTGTATCCGTGGTGCTATGCGTGAACATCACCTTGGTTTTTCGACAATATAGCTGGTGCCAGGCTCAGTATTTTGATGCAATTTGCTCTTGATGTCTCGGTATGGTCTTGAAATGTCTTTATTCGTGTCAAGAATTGCGACAAGATGTTTCAAGATGTTTCAAGTGCACTTTTTTGGACTTTCAAAAATCCTTCCCAACTTCTAATTCTAAGGTCTCGGATGATCATCGGTTGCTACGCCAGCAATCTTTTTTGCCTTATAGCGAGTATCATTGTTTGTGCCAATGGTATTAGCGAAGTCCTGGGCCCCAACTGGATCCGCGTCAGTTGCTTGACTCAGCGTATGCAAACAGATGGAAAGCAAAACGAGATGCAAAGAGAAAATGGAAATAATAGAGAATCAGTCATTGAGAAGTGATATTAGTACATGATATGTGTAAGTATAGTGTTACAAGATGTTATAAGTTCTGATATTTTTTGCTTCAGTCGCTGTCATAGAGCTGAACTTGAAGCACATCATTCAACTCGTGCTAAGGCTTAACGGTTGTCATTGCTTTGGCATTGACAACTGGTGTGGGCGAGGTCATGATAAGCTTGACAGAGTTCTTGAACGACCCCATTTGTCAAGACCTTAGCTGCAGTGAGACCTTGAATCAGATCTCGTTCCAGTGCAGTAGCTTTGAGACGAGTGCAACCAGGTCCGCAGTCGGTACCAGTGCAACCAGTGCAGCCAGTGATATCCGCGCCGGCTATGCAACCTTTCGTTGCACCAGCACCATCACGTCGTGCTTCTCATTGGAGTCGGCCTAGCCTTGGCTTTGCATATGCAGAGGACCTATGATTTCACAATTGAAGACGTTGAAGAAGTGATCCTATTGATAAGATCTAGCAACTACATCACGTTCTCATATTGAAAATCATTCACTCGATGATTTCGTAGGATGATTTGCCGTGCTGGACATTGCTGGACCATAATGAAGTAAGTGCTAGACTTGCAGACATGAAATAATGAGATAATGAAGATTGCAGACATGACACACGTCCTTCGGATGATTCACGAGGATCGGATTGGACCAAATATTTGCCGCAGGAGTGCAGCTTCGAAAGAGAGAAAGAGAAATCTTCGAACAACCTAGAGAGCTTCACGCTCAAACGTGGACGCTCCGTTCCCACTGTTGCTTTGCAGTCCATGCCGAATCTATCCAGGACAACGCTGCTTCGACAGCAAATGATTGACTATGAGGGATCATGACGGTTAAATCCTTTGACAAAGCTGTGAGCTCGTATGTGCATGCATTTTACATGAGCGGTACGTCCACTACTTCAATCATGAGAAAATTTTCACAGACCTCACGTGCAAGGCTTGCTGTGCTTGAATCACCGTTTTTCTAAATTCGGCTCCCAATTTGATGGCTTTTGTATACTTTCTATGCTGAGGGACATCGAACTGAGCTTTGACATTCAAAGATCTCGCAGCGTCGTTCAGCCAAAGAAGCAGAAAGGCATTTCTTCCTGGCCATAGCGCCAAACGAAACCATGTTAAGGGTTGCAGAGATGCGCAGAATTTCAGTTAATGTGCGAGTCTCACCTGAGAAGCTGGAGAACAAAAGATGCGGATTTCGGTTTTTGGCATTTCAACTGTCAGTGGAAATGCCATACCTTTGCCAAGGGCGAAAGTCAATTACTTGAACCAACGAAGCCTTTTTAAGAAGAGTAGAGATTATGCCAATAGTGCACCGCTACAAGCTTTCTACTTGACAAGCTGCCGGGATTAGTCATCAACTAGTCTTGCAAGAACAAAAAGGCACCATCGCAATACAGTGATTCCATTGCAATATCAAGTGTCTCCATGTGTCTCAAGTGTCAAGGAGTATTACTCTCCTGGATATCCTTCGATAGACTCTTCCGTTTTGCAGTTTTGGAGTAAAGAAGGCTTGTCGCCCCTTTGCAAGTTGATTGGCAATTCTGCACAAGTACAAGCACAGTGTTCGAATGAAGCGACAGTCGGTTCATGCAATGTGCCGGTTCCACTTCCACTTTTCCCAGGCACGGTAGAGATTTGGAACAATGTTTCTCAAGACTGTCATGTTTGCCAGTGTGAGCATAGATCTTAGACGAAGTATCCCTGCACTCTCGACGTGCCCGGAAAACGTGGACAGGCTTTCAACTGACGGCTACAACCAGCGCTTGCAACGCTGCAAAGCAGTGGACAGCGGATGGCTGGAAGCTCTTCGTTTATTGAAACGAATGAAGGCAAGGAATGTAAATCGAAAGTGCTGCTACTTCTATGCTGGTCTCATGCAAGATGATCCCGAAGTCATGTAGGGCCGAGTTCAATCAGACATTGTCTCCTTCAACACAGTGATCACCGCATGCGAAGGCCGGTGGTTGGGAGAAAATGATTGAGTGGCTGTGAAGATAAGTGCTAAGACAGTCTTTGTACCATGTTTTTTACGTTTTTTGTGTTTTGTGTTGTTTTTATATCTTTGTGTTGACATCAGCTAATGAGCTATCTTGAACATTGGCGCACGTCATCTTGCCATTGAGGCCGCTGGGAGCAGTCTCTTCAAGTGATCGAGGACTACCTTGACCCGTGTTTTTCTTACGAAAGCTCCGTTGTCAACATCATTGGTGATAGGTTTTTCGTTTGACAAATTTGACAAAGCTTTACAAAACTTTTGATCTTGGGTTGGAGAGAGGCATCAAAGTCAGAAGCTGTAGAAGCTGATGCTGTGACGCTCAGTGCAGGGAGCTAAGTTGGGCCGAATTTTCTATCCAACAGAAAGTCTAGTCATCATCTCATGTTTCTCAGCCAACTAGTCTAAGGCCGGAATTGGTTCATGTCGCAAGGCAAGTCCGAATTTGAAGCTTGCAACAGTTTAGGCTAAAAGTGAAAGACGAGGAACCAGGAAAGTTTGAGGATAAGATACGAAGCCAGGATGCTAGCACCAAATGGATCTGAGATGATTTGAGCAAGAGAACTGGCAAAAATCAAGATGTCGAACTCTATTTGAAACAAGGGGAAATTGGGAGGCCTCTGAATGGAAAAAGGCAATGCAGCTGATGGTTTCGCAGAGCTCTCAGAACCAACAGAACGTATCAAGTTCGAGGGTGATGATGTGGCGCTTATTCGCAAAAACATGAAGTTTTGGGTGCAGATTGGTGTGTAGACCATATGATTATATGGTGTATACAGTATATAATATATATATATATAGTAATATATAGTACCTATTACAATCTCACTGATGTTTTTGCTACGCTGCGCTGATTTTTTTGGGAATCGTATTCTGATGGCATCCAATTGGATTTGGCAGTGCAAAGGTTTGCGCCTTTTGTTGAGGTTAGACGGTGTAAAAGCAGACATTGTCGTTTACAACTTTGCCTTCCTGGACACGTTTTTTTCATCTCCACGAAGTCCCGCCCAGTGAGATTGCTTTGCCAGGCCATCGCTGCCATTCCTTCCACGGGAGTGGAGGCCATGTGACAGATGTTTTGATTTTTTGTGGCATTTGGCCCATCCCAAGTCATCCCGTTAGATCATGCCACATCTCCAATAGCGTGTTTTGAAAAGGAAGAGCTATTTTATGCAATTTCACTATTTATATGCTGCTGGTGTTTTCCACTTTCGATCAACGTTTTGTGTTTCGACTTCGATCTTGGTGCACAGGTGAAGTTCTTGGAAGAGCTCCGCTGTGAGGCTTTGCAGCAGGGGATCTTAGTGCCACATTCCGTCAAAATCAGGGTGGGAAAATTGCAGGAACGGGATCCGAGATTGAAAAGTTAGTCAAAAGATCATGAAATTTGAGTTTATTATCATTATCTCACATGCAGGAGAATTACAGACGAAAAGGTTTTGCAAGACATCACATCTCAGTTTTGAAGCTTCCAAACCAATTTTTGTCAGGCCCACAGTGGTGACTTTTGGCAGTTTGGCTGCTTCACTGAGTCCGAGCCTTAGGTTGTGATCTTCCCCTAAAAGCCTCCAGGATTTGTTGTAGAAAGGTCAATGGCGTGAAGCACTTCAACTGATGAAGGAGACAAGAAGCAGAGAGGTGCCAGTCCAAGTCGAAACGCGAAACGTTGCTTTCCCGACATACGCGGTTCTTTGCATAACTTCATAACTCTTCTTTTAGGCGGTCAAACGTTTGCATTCAGGTTCGGCCCAGTTCACCTCTGAGAAATTCAGTGCTGAAGGTGCATGTCTCAGCGTCCAGATTACATCTGGAGTTTTGAATCTGAAGACTTGTTTCGGGTCAACCAATTTTGACTGTTGATTGTTGATGTTACTAGATGTTATTAGATTCTGTTGGATTGTTGTGGCAAACTTTTGATTTTGACGATATATTTATGGTTATTAGTATATACACTAGCACAAGTGTCATGCGAAAGGACTCAACACTGTCATGCAAGGTGCTAGGCCAGAGCCATCGTTGGGAAGCTGCCCTCAATGCCATGCAGACAAGTGTTCAGGCTGACATGAAACGATGTGAAAATTTGACAGATTCTAAAAGAAAAAAAGAGTTCTTTGAATTGTATTTGCAAATTAACACTTTGCCACTTTGGAAGGAGACGAGTTTACCCAACACGATCTCCTTCAACACAGTGATGAGTGGTCAAACGTGGCAAGAGGCGAGGAATGCCCAGAATTCCAGACTTGCAAGGGAATGCCCATGGCCTTCTCATGGCAAATTTTTTGACACCCCTTCGTAGTTACTTGCATTTGATTGAACTCTTGCCACATTGGATGATTCAACGGCTTCATGCATGAAGGATCTCCAGTCCACTTTAAAGTGTGGCTCCTATACTACCATTCATAGATATGCATAGTTCACTTATTTCGATTCACTTTGGGGTTCTTACCATTGTTGCATGGAACTGATAGGCATCCGAGCTACTCAGTGCCTTGCGACGTTTGCGTTTGCCTCACAGTCTCTTGGTTGCAAGTGTGGAGCCGGATCTTTCGTTTCAAGTGATGCTTTTACAATACATCCATGTCTTTGATATAAAATCCACTGTGACTGGACCATATCTTTTGTTGGACTGTAATTTTTACTTGCAGATGCTCACTATACCTGCACATCAGGTCTTGCAACCTATGGTTCTGCATTGACATCCAAGGAGAATCCCTGTCTATTTAGATGCACGTGATACACAGTCCCGAACAACGCTTCCAGGAATGTACATGGAACAACGGCCTGCAGCTGGTAGATCAGTTGCAGCAGGCCTGGGTTGGGCATGACATCCGTGCGGAAAACCATGAAATCCTCAAGGTTTCACAAGCTGTTGCAGCACACAAAGGATATCAAACGCAGTTGTTTGGCGTTGGATTTTGACGAATGTCACTACCAAGTTGCCATTTCTTCAGTTCCAAGGATGGCTTCAATATCAACTTGATCATTTGCACATCGTTGATGACACTGGCCTCATGGGAGCAGGCTCAGCTTTGTTGGGAAATTTGATGAATGACAAATCTGAAGTAAACAGAGAAAAAGCTGAATGGACACATTTGAAATTACGCAGTTTCCTGCCTCGAGCTTCGAATTGTCAACACCGGATGTGTGTTGAAGTTGCATGGGATTTGCATGGTGCATAAAAAGTAAAATTCGAGTGAGCTCTCGACCGGAATACCTGCTTTTGTGCAAACCATTTCAGCATCTAGACCTATGTCCATCCATATGCTTATAGGCTGAATAGACATTCTCGTCCATAGGTCCAGCATGGATATTACCCTGCCATGGCGCAGCCAAAGGGCATTGCCGCTAGTACCAGCTTGCCGGACTCACGTTCAACTGCTAGGAGGAATCCTTAAATGGCAAAAAGTCGAAACCATTGGCGTTTGTCATTCCATGACTTGTTGGCGTTTTTGCGATGGATTGATTTCAGGAGCTCCCAGAGTGGCAACCCTGGCAACCCTGACTGCGCTGGGATGTTACCGTGACCTGCCATTTTGCTTTTCACAGTACTTTGTTTGATGTCATGACTTAATGCGCGGGAGTATGGTTTCTTTGCGTAAATTTTGTGTCACAATATCCATATCATCCCAATGCATCCCGCATGGTCCCTTCAGGCAAGTTCCCGAGCAGCTCTCGCAAGCGCAAATCTGTGACATTGCGAGCCATTCAATACAGAAGCTTGACGGTCATGAGGATCAGTTGGTCAGTTGAACGAAGAGCTTATAGTTCATTCCGATTCATTTTCAGTGGTTGTTGTATCTGTATCTATACCAAAGGATGGTTTTAAGACATAAAGGCTGTCCAGTTGCCAGTCCAACTGATCGATCAGGTGATCGTGTCTTCATCGGAGGGCGGCCAGCCTCTCTGTGGTCCTCCGGCGTGGAGGGTGAAACACTGCAACTGGGCGATGTTGAACCGACCAGTGAAACACGTTCTTACATTTTTTTGTTTCAGAAACATGTGCATCTTTTGATTTTTTTGAGTCGAGGTCCTCCTATCGCTATTCTTTTAGTGCCCGCAAACTGGCTTTTAGCACGTTGGGAGCCTCGGACCAAAATCTGGAGATTGAATTCGGATCAGAAGTTCACGGATTTTGAGTTTAAAAACAAATCTTCAATCCATTTTCCAAGGTGTCTTTTTTTTGTCTCTAGATTCCAGAGGATCTCTCTCAGGTTTGCCACTGGGCTCTCAGTCAGAAGTGGAGTTGCCACGAGATGGCCTTTTGTATATGGAGGTGCGCGTCGAACGTAGGTGTGCCTTTTTGTGTTTAGGTAAGACCGCTGAACGAAATATGTCCAAGGTGCAATCTTTCAAGAATCCTCTTTGAGACAGGAGTAAGATGAGTAAGAACTGCAACGCTGAGAAATTCAAAGCTGTGTGGCTGAGTGAAATAAAGGCTCCCTTTCACAGGGTTGTCAGATGTTGTCAGCTTTAGATTGTTGGCCTTTTCGACAAAAAAGGATTTTCTCTTATCTTTGAAACTTAAATGTTAAGCAACAGCAACAGGACACGTTTCACTTTTTGAGCGAACATGTCAACGGCCCAGGAACCTGCAGTGAAGTCTCGTATCTCGGCCACTGAAATCAGGAGGTGGCGCATGGCAAGATTCAGATGCTGAAGTCTTTGTGCACGGAGATCATGTCAGATGTCATCCCATTTCTCTACGCTTCAAACAATCTATCGAATTGAAAAAAGCATCTGAAACCTTGGTTTTTGTCAGGCAAAAAGTGCCACGGAGTCACACATCAGTACGCATCACTACACATAGTACACGTAAACCGATGCATAATTCATTCAACCGCATGATGTGTGTTGTGTTTTTCAGAATCCGTTCGTTTTCTGACTTCTGCGTCTTTTAGTTTACTTCGAAGCTGAGGTGCTGCGTGCTCTGTGGTCTTGGTGCATGGCTTGTTGTGCTCCCGGCTGGACATGGCACACTTCGCTGAGGAGTTGGTGCTGCGGGGCTTCACAGTTTTGGCTCCAGCAACTTGGCAGTTTTCTGTGAAATGACGAGGACATAGAAAAGGACCATGAGGAATTCAAATCACATCTGGAGATCATCTCAATCATCATGAATATTGGAAATATGTGATATGAATTCTGTCGGAACAATCAGATCTTGACCTCCATGGCCAACACCTTGCAGACTTTGTTTTTGAAGCTGAGCAAAGGAGATGGACGATTCTGTGAGTCATGTTACTCGGGCCGCAGCGGTGTTGGTATCAAAAGTTTGCACAGTTGCTTTGAAACTTCATCTTTTCAGAAAAATGCCACGGTCACAACGCTTTGGAAGTGATTCTGAAGGAGGATGCTGTGGTGCCAGGCGGCTTCGTTGGTTCCTTGCTGGCGCGTGAAGACGCTGAAGAGCGACGACTTCAGGTGTTGCAGGAGATCTGAGGGAAACCCTGTGGGGAAGACGTGTCCAACATATCTGAAAGACGTCGAAAGATGTGCAATCACATCGGTCCAAAGCAAAACAAGAAACCATAAGAAAGCGCCATGAAAAAGTATGAAAAAGTAAAGAAAAGCAGACAGGACTACCTGAGTGACCAGAGTGTAATTCATTGCAAATCCAGATGCATCTCCAAACAACTATGGCCACATTTGGCACCAGTAAAGTTCACATGTCATCCTGACATGCCATGACACCTTTTATACCAATCAATCTCATTTGCTTCTGCCAGGCTATATGCTTTTCTTGACTTGACAAACTGCCTCAGGAATGTGTCGACTGGCTACAGAAACGTGGTGCCAAGGAAGTTGGTTTGGTGGGCCATTCACGTGGAGGTGTCACCATCTCTCAATTGGAAGGTGACTTCTGTCGAGTGACTTGGAAGCGAAAACAAAAATAATACCAGCATAGACCCCAAACAGTGCAAGTAAATCAATTAGATCAAAATACACTCACAACAACTTTGCCCAACCCAGCCCAGCGGGCCCACCAGAGCCAAATCCCACGCCCAACCCAGCGCAGCACGCCCAGCACGGCCAAATTCCACGCGCCAACACAGCCCAGCGCGCCCAGCAGAGCCAAATCCGCGCCCAACCCGGCCCAGCGCGCCCACCAGCGTGTCCAGTCACTTTCAGGTAAACCTGTTTGGGGAAAAATGTCGAAACCAACTCGTTTTCTTAGAAAGTTTCACTCGTTAAGGTGAACATTGCTGGGTTCCAGCCACCACAAGTGGATCCTGAAGATACCTTCAGGGAGAATGCGAAGGGACCGATGCTCATCATTTGTGGCACTGAAGATGAAGTCTGTACCCGACCTCCGTTATCCATGGACTATGCCACTTGGATGAAGTTTCATCACTGTCGTTGCATTTTTACAAATGTCGTCATCACCTTTTCGAACATATCATATCAGACATATATAGACATATCATATCATATATCCAAATCTGAAAATACACTCTGACAGGAATACACTGTGCTTGAACTTGCACTTAAGCTCAAGCTTTGAAATGTCCAGGTGCAAGAAACTGTCCAAAGATTGCGCCCAAATGCGGAGAGCTTTTACCCCAATGGTGTCACTCACTTCAACCTGCTGAATCCGCAGGTGGTGGAATCCTGGGGAAGTTTGTTTCCCGGCACAATTTCGTGGACATGTAGTAATGTAGTATAGATAAACCACACATAGTGACACAAATCCTCTCAGTTTTGAAGAAGTTTTGGAAAGTTTGCTGCGATTTTTCTCGGCATTGCAACCTTTTCTCAGGCTTGGTCTCCTCGGAGCTTTGGCTCCTGCGCCAGAGCCAGCAGCTGCTCAGCGGGTCTCGCAGAGAGTGGCGGATTTCCTGGAGTGCAAAATGGCAAAAATCTGCCAAATATGAATGGAAAGGGCGAAGATTTGATGAAAGGATGTTGGTAGTGACACAGGGACACTTGAGAATTTGTTCGAATCTGACAACCTTTGCAAAGCAGAGAGACGTAGCGATCATCACCAGAGCGTCAATCATCAAACATCGATGTCTCCTTTCTGGACGACTTGCCTCTCCAGACATCAGACTCTGTGTCAGGCGTTTCAGATTTTCCAGAAAACTGCTGGTTGGCACCTTGAGCCCAACGTCACTTAGTGGAAACAGAATGAACCGAGCACGCAAAGTCTTAAGAATGTGCAAATATATATATATATATATATCCCACCATGGAATCAATAGATATCAAAACGATCTCAAATGTCCGGAATTGATCCAAATTGCGTTTAAGTCAAAGTCGTTTTTTGGCGATTGGGTCGCTTTAGGTGATGACAGTGGGCTCAACACTGACATCGAGCTCCTGGGAACATGCACAGGCAAAGTGCAGAGGGATCATCCTTGTTCTGTCCACGGTGTCCAACGTATATCATCGGATCATGGAGCATGTGCAGAGCAATTTTTGGTGTTCTTGAATTTGAAGCAAAATGCCTGCAGATGTGACACGAGGAAGGAAACCAGGAAACCGGCCTATCTACATCACTTCATTCTATCCCCTTTTCTACACCTTGATTCTTAAGCTCCTAAGACTCGTTTCATCCGTGTTTTGGCCAGGAGTTGCTGATGAGAACTTTGCAGTCAGGAATGCAGCCCGATGATGTGTCATGGGAGGTGAATTTTGTTTGCCATATTGCTGTCCATGTCAATATGTCAATAGTGCAAACGGTGCAACCAACGGTGGAATCAGTGGAATCAGTGGAGATGTGTTCCAATCCAATCCAGGCCTTGATGCTGGCTCAAGGCAAAGGCAGGCGATGGGAGATGGCGGCCATGAATCCTGTCAGGATCCTTGGAGTCCTTGGAGACCAGAGACCATCAATTCGATGAGATTCGATGATGAGATTCGCTGATGATGCTTCACTCAAAAGATCTTAAAAGCATCTTACTGCCAAGGTGTCGTGTTTGTCGCCCAATGTCCATCCCCAACTCAAACGTCATCGATTGGGTTTGGACGTGGGCTCAAGCCTTTTTCCAGCAGTGCTGCTGTCTCAAGATGCAAAATGCAAACTGCCCATGAGACTATTGTGAACTCGAGCTTAAAACATTGCTAGAGTCTTGTAGCAAGTCGTATTAAGATGAGCAAACGTGTAGAAACGTATGTACGTGTTCATTAACACCTATGATCATATGCATATTATGATGAAGCAATGCATATGATGGAGCCATAGTGAAGCAATGGCCTAAATATGGCGCCGCCTCAACCATGACTTAAGATCATGTTGTCCAGCAGTTCTGGCAACAAAAGGTCTGTATCATTGCATCAATGTCGTTGGGTCTACCGATTCCACATGTAGATACAGCAAGAATCCGTCGTTGATTCCTTTGTAAAGTCTATTAGCCTATCGCTTTGTGATGGCAGGAGGCCCAGCAGGCTGGTTGTGTGTCACACTGAAATCCATAGCATCATTAGGCTTCATCGCCTGAATAGATGGAAAGTTGAATTTGCTACAGATCGAA
>Ga0126337_10000178_pt1 | contig 26727 bp, 14 predicted proteins | sample DipCmetagenome_FD_92527 | JGI IMG/M metagenome (GOLD analysis project Ga0126337, IMG submission 92527) | Coral microbial communities from La Bocana,Puerto Morelos, Mexico - Diploria C A metagenome | ecosystem: Host-associated > Invertebrates > Cnidaria > Coral | place: La Bocana,Puerto Morelos...
ATCGGATAATTTGTTTTATCCCCTTCCAGATTCTCTTACCATTATTCAAATGTATTGAAAAATAGTCATTGTAATAAATTCTTTTACTGATTTTGATGAGATGATTTAATTTGTTTCTATAAAAGCCAAAGGTACACTATTCATTATTTTCATTCCTTTTACACTCTTCCTACTCAACAAGAATGTGTGCTCCCTGTGATCGGACTGCCACATTGCCTGCTCAGAGACTTCTGGCTTGAAGGTTGTGTGGCATTGAAGTAGCCATGCAATGAAAAAACTCCTGTAGTAGCAAGTCGCACATATTTTAGCCTCAAAAGTAGAGATAAATGAAGGCTGCTAGAGGTGGATATTAGTTTGCATGAAAGGCATGACGCAGTGAAACCTTTTGACAAGTAATCACACAAATAATTCTGAGGTTTGCTCGAGTCTGAAGGCCAGCAGCTACACTTTGCTGGAATTTCCCCAATTATATAATTGTTCATTTAATCTGCATACTTTACACAGATTCTGTTTTATCACCCTTCTCCACATTAATTTAAGTTTAATGCAGAAAATAAATATAGCCAAAGGTACATGTAAATAGATTTTGGACTAAAAAAGGAATTGCATTCAGAAATCAGAAAAGCTTAAAATTACATCTAAGCTTTGAAAATGCCATTTTCCTTGAAAAATGAATGTTGACTGCTTTCATATAAGCAGTCTTTATAGGAACTCAAAGGATGTTGTGATTTATAGTTAGGAGGTATAACTGAGGAGAATGTGCTGCCTTCGCAATGACATCTGCAAATGGTTAGATATTCTAGTCTTCTTGGATAAGGATGATAAAACGTAGGACCCATCTCCTGCATCTTCACTGTAATGGCTAGCAGGGGATGTTAAAGAACCCGTACACTCATTGTAAAGAGTAGGGCACTTAGTTCCCAGTGTTGTGGTCTGGTCTTTGTCCACAGATCACTTGCTTGTAAAGCATATTCGAATATATCGTTCACTTGCTTGCACTATAGTTTACTTGCTTGTAAAGCGCATTTGAATATGTCAATAGAACATGCACTATATAAATTCATTACCATTACCATCAATAGAAAATGCACTATATAAATTCATTACCATTACCATTGAAGCAATCATGTGATTTGTAGGGTCTCTGCTTTTTTCATGCCTGCTAGATTGGATTTATTTTGAATACAGGTCCCAGTAATATTTACCTATACTGTGTTTACATTTGTGTTTAGAGGGGGAAGGGAGCTTGAGATGGTTCAATAAAGTCTGTGCTCACAATAATTGGTTTTTTTTTAGGCGAAACATGAAGGAACTAGATGCTCTTCAGCAAAGTTTAAATGTCAAGTTACAGTCGAGTAATTCAAGGAGTGACCCTGCAAGAAATGTTCAAAAACAGTGCTCTGTCATTGTCCCATCGCATTATCATGTTGCTGGTTCAGATGTAACTGAAGGAAATAAAGTTTTAAAATCTTTGGGAACAGTGGAAGTCCCTGACATGGAACACAAGTTACCTCAATCAAAATTTGAAGAAAGCAATCTTAAGCATGATGAAAATAGTGTGATCTCTGTTGATGGAAGTAAATTGTTGCCTCTGATCTCATCTCATGAAATAGAGCAAGCTCATGACTCTGTTGGCCTTGAGCAAACTACCAAAAGCACTATTGATGCTGTGCTATATAACAGAGAAGGAGCATTAAATTCCGATAACATTTTCCCTTTTAATAAAGGGGAGGATGAAAATCTGCAGCATGATGCAACAGAAGACAGTAGCTTCAGTACGGAAAAACAAAGGTCTTTGGCTGAAGAACAACAATCATCTGTTGATAGTGAGCTTAGTATTAGTGATATTTCAGAAGACCTTTCCATAAGTGGATATGTTAAGGAAAACAAAAAAAGCACAAGGTATGCTAATATAAAAGACAGCTGGCTCAGTAGCGAAGAAGAAGATAATGCAGATGGTAGCCAGTCTGAAAAGCCTGTCTTAACAAGTCCTCTTACTGCATTCAATATGGAGTGTCTGAATAATGCTGCTAATGCAGATAATGTTCACTGTCATGGTAAAGATTACCATGCCAGTGGCAATGACGATAATGGTGATGAGGATTGTGTGATGCTGAATCATGTGGATAGAGAACAGTCCTTGGAAGACAGCACTGGAAACCATGATAGTGAAATTGGGACAACTGTTATTGGCTCTGTCAGTGGTGCATGTAATGCAGTTGTAACTTCTGAAATTGGCCATGAAGATGACTTTAGGTCATGTAACACTTTGCATTCAAAAAAATGGCCAAAGCAGGCTTTACTGTCTAGCCATCATACATGTACTTCATTTAAACAGACCAGTGCTGCTATTTTACCAAATTTCTTTATTCCATCAGAGCAACTAGAAGAGAGCATGAGGGCACTTAGACTGGGTTCTTCAACCAAACAGTCACATTCCAAACCTTTAGCCCATCCAGAACAGTTGAAAACTCATCAACAAACAGCTGAAAATTTAACTGAGAAATTTGCCAAAAGGCACCCAGTTTACAAGGCAAGGAAGGGTGAAAAACCCCCAATCTCTGACTCAGAAGTGGATCGAATAGCCAGAATTTTCAATTTCCGAAACAGTTTTGAGGGTGACTCACAGACCAAGAGCAATTGAACTTTTCATGTTTAAAAGCGAAGATTAAAGCACTAGTAAGACAGTCCCCCTTACTGTAGCTTCCAGTTTATCTTGCCAATAACCTGCTGTGTACAATTTATATATTCTGGAAATAACCTAGCAGGTTACATTTATTTGTGTAAACCTGTGGATATGTTGGGTGTGGTGACTCTTATCAGTGGTATATGCAGACATTGTGGTTAATTTTTGGTGGAATAAGTCTTGTTGATAAATCATTGCATGTATAGAGGTTACCTCTAAAACCTAATGTAAAATAATATAGGGAAACTTAAGTGACTGTTAATATTACCCTTAAATAACAGGTTTCATCTGAAGACCATAACTAAATAAATAAATCATTTGTTTACACTTGGTAAGTTGTATAGTGCAATGAATCATTAGCGGTAATAGCAAGGATGATGATTTTGAGAAAATTATAAAAACATTTTAAATCATACTTATGCATAATAGTAAGAGAACTGACAGATGAGCTTTATTTTGGTGTCATGGCTTTAGGTAGTACCATAATGCATCTCAGAGTATTAGTGTTTTTTTTTTCAGCAATCTCGAAAACAAGTCATTTTTGTAAGACTACTACCTTTTCAATTTACAGTTAATTTAGGTTTTCAAAAATCTGTAAAATGTTTCATGAGATTATTCACAGACATTAACCATATTTGCCATGGTTTGATAGGTAGAAAGTCATGGGCATATGCAATGATGTAATATAATTTATGAAAAAAATACAAAATTTTAATTGATTTTGACTCAAAACTTTCCTTTAGTTGTTGTTGCAAGGTCTTTATTGGCATCCTTTTGTAACAGTTTTTGGCATGTTCTATAGCCATAGGTTTATTCTTTGCCAATAATAATTTCCACAAAATTTTCAACTGGTGGGGTAATTTGTACAAAAGTATGTAGTAGAAAATATAGGTCACCTGATGCTCGTGTAGCAGAAAACTAGCATTTCTCATAAATGCCAATGGCGGTGCTTCATTCATTCATTTTGCTGTCAAGCTTAGCTTGGAGCTAGGAAATCTCTTGTTGCTTTCCTTGTATGCATGAACTAATGACATGAAAATCTTGTGCAATGGGGATGTGCAGTGCAATTCTGAGGAATCACCTTACATCAATTTTTAAAAATGTGTGGTTGCCTCTAGTTTGTGTGTGGTAAGCCTATTACAGTGCATGATTACTTTCTGGTCGTATGCATAAACTATTTAGTCTGTATTTTTGCAAAACCAGAGGGGAGTTGTCAGGAACACATGGCTCTGTTGCAACAATACTGTTATTAAAAAGGTTTCAAAGGAGAATTTTATGTCACCTTTTGCTATGTATTTTATCTTCAAATTATAATATTTTTGCTTTTTGTCTGTAAAGGTTAACTGATTATTCTATTCTCTAAGGAAATCTGTGACAAAATGTTTTTCGTTTCAAAGCTTTAGAAACAGTGCTGACATCACCTATGTAATTATTGATAAAAACCTTGAGCTCTTGGGAATAAGTTATTGTATGAATGCAAGCTCAATTGAGGATTAATACTATTAGTGCTATTTGAGAAGCCTCTCAAAATGGCAAATAGTGTCAAGGCATTGCAATGTTAAATACTTTTCAAATATCATAGTGGTGTTGATCCTTAACTGCTTGAGCTTTCATAACATTTGGGGAAAAGAATTTACTAGTTGTATTTTTGAAGGTATATATGACTATGGAATCAAATTTAGCACACAGTTAAGTTTTAAAATCCTGATTATATTTCCTTCTGACAGGTCAAGTGACATGTCAAACCATTATGCAAGGCAGACAGTTGTATTTTTTAGCATCTCTCCTCAACTTTCCTCGCTGTTTCTACACTCACTCCAGACCTTTCATTCGAATACTACATGCGTCGCTCGGGTTCGCAAAAATGCAACTGTCTTGCAGTCTACATGTACATTTGATGAATTGGTGGTGGTTTTTAGTAAATAAAGACAATCCAACAAAAAGGTTTTTTTCTGATCTTTTGCAGCAGTGGTTGACCTTCTACTGAGCTTGCTTCCAATTGAAAAATTAATTTCAAAGAAAGTATATTTGCCACAGGCAATTTTGCTAAGTGCAATCACAGGACATTTTTCTGCTACTTTTCACTCAAATTTTTGAGCATTTTCATGCATACCTTGGGCGCCAGTCAGTTGATTAATCTGATCTAGGTATCATTGGAAAGATGCGTTCCTCCTGCAGAACTTGAGTATAAGGAGATGATGTCAGAACTGGAATAAACTCCAATGCTTAGCCGGTTACATGCAGAGTCAATTTTTTTTTATTACATAGGCCACATTTGATAACATAGTTCTAACATAGTTCTGAGGCTTTCAGGACATTGGTGGTGTTCTCATTGGTGGTGTTCTCTCTTTTGAGAATTGTGAGACAAAAGAAACCTAAAATTCAATTTTGATCTAACGCCTCGAATCCATGTTAGAATACTGATTTATCAAACATGGCATATTGGCAAATGCTCCACCCCTAGGCAGCTCTTTGTGAGCAAATGTCCCACAGTGGGGACCAACAACCAGTCAAATTGCCATCCAATGCCTAGGGAGATGGTTGGGCTTGGAATTTATTCAGCCATTACTGTACTATAGTTAACAGAGTTTTCAGCCTAAAAACCAATTGTTCCTTCTTGCTTCTAATTAAAATCCATATGTGCAGGGACAGTGGATCAAGAGCCAGCGACAATAGCGGTTGGAGATGGGAGAGGAAAGGGCAGAAGTGGGAGCTCTAAGAGGCGGGAATCAGAAGAGAAATGCAAAATGGCAATTTTTGTCATTCAAATACTTTTAAAAACAAGAACTCAAAATGTTATTTGGTTTGCATTTAGTGCCTTTTAGGACCTTTCAGCCAACAAATGAACTTAAATTTGCCCATGGACTAAAATAACTGATGCTTAAGCCCTGGTCAAACAGTGCATGATAGTCAATGATAGTCAATTCTCTCCTAACTATCATCAACTATCATGCGCGTGGTCAAACGGCAAAAACTATCATCGACTATCAAAAGAATTTGTGCATGATAGTTAGTGGTCAAATGGAAGTGTGCACTCCAGCTATCATCAACTATCATTGACTATCATGTTTAATCCAGAAAAATTAGAAACCCTTTGTAGCGGTTGGGTCCTATGTGATAATGTGCCTTACTTAAGCTGTCAAAAGACACGAGTAAGAGGAGCAAAGCTGAAAACGAAATGGAAAAGAAATGCCTCAGGTTGCAAAATGACAAGGATATGAGTCTCCTTATTAACAGGAGATGAGTGCAGTACGGACAAGGGTGGGAGTCGGGAGATAAAGGTATGAAGTGGGAGAGTAGGGTACAGGAAGCGTGGGGTTCTGCCCCCCATCTTCATCTTCACCTAAACGAGCATTTCAAGCCAATCAAATTGTAGTATTTGCATTTATTTAGTATACCAGTAGAATTCCACTGATATATAGCCAATAGCTGTGTTGCAGACTTGAGAAAGCCCACATGTGCTTTGTGAATGTTATTTGTTTATTTTTAATACTAGAGGGAATCTTTCTAGAAGCTTGAATTTCAACTGATTTGAAGTCAACGAAAACTGTCGCTCACAAAAAAAGAAATTAAAGGCAACATGGAATCTTATATCAAAGCAAAACAAATTTCTCAAGTACCTGGGCCACAATTTCTGTTCTGGGGCTATGTACAAAACTATTGTTAGCTTCCTCTTGAAATATAAGTTCAAAACGGGCGTCATGGAAAAGCAGCCACTTCGACGTTTATCCTCTGAGGCCAATTACCGGTATATTCAAGTTCAAATCCTTTGAAGATCGTAGGTTTCATTTTCACAAGAACTTCACTCCGCTTTCGTTGAGATGCAAATGAACGTCGCAGATGAAGCAATTAATAAAGTCGTGCAGTTTCTTTAAGGTCAAACTCACTGGTTATGCTGATGTTTGTTTTAATTTGTTGTTGCTACGTGAATACGCCTTGTAATTTCTGTTCCTGTTCCTGACGTTTTACAGCCTCTTGTGCTTCTTTCTGCATAGTTTCCAACTTTTCAAGTGTCACCGACTTCATGGGAATTATCTTAGGCTTGCAAAGAACAGGCATCGGGGTCTGTTCAGTAAAGAGAAGGCCTTGTTTCGGAAGAACTTCCTTAAAAACTAGTCTTTCACCCGCCATTGTCCGTCTTTAGAGAAGCCGCTGACCAAACGTTGGCGACAGATAATCGCAAAATTGTGAACGAAGTTCTTCAAGTTATCGTGGCTGGAAACTGAATGTTATATATATCGTTTTAAATTCCTCTAAAAAAGTAATTAATTAAAATTCGGCAACTGATCAATCGTTATAGGATCACTGAGCACCAGCTATTCAGCGGAGACTAGAACCATCGCCTTCGCAAAGCAAATCAGTGCTTTTAGATTAATATAATATTCACCACCATGTCACATATATTACCTCTGGTGTTGTAATAATGAATAAAGAAAATAGCATTTCGTGAAATTACGGTATGTTTTTAGAGGCGTTGACAATTTTGCTTTACTTTTCTCCTGTTTTCTCGGACTTCAAAACATCTGCAAACTACGTTTTCTACGGGTACATGTACGTCAAGTACAAAATTCCAATATAGTCCTGGCTTTCCAGAGCTATTTATCGGTCAAATAGGTAAACTAGTGATGACATATTTTGAATACGTCAACAAATATCTGACAGGCCACATACGCCTACGAAAAATAGAACAATTTATTATGTACAAACGTATCAACCTAAGCCATGACGAGGTTAATATTTTTTTAACCTGTAGTCGAAAGAGAAGAGGTGCACCCCCATTTCATTTCATTTTCACTCAGATATCCTCTCAACATCTGCTCGGCTTTCATTCTAGACCAAAGAGACCAAATTTGTCAATTCGAATGATATCTTGATTTGAATGCCGTATTAACATTTCACTAACAATACAATTATAAACTATCTAAATGTTTTCTGAAACTGACAAATAATGGTCATGCAAAAGTCATACAGGTCATGGGCGCGGCAAAATTATGGTTCAACGTCGAATGACGTCCTTGTAACATAGCGACGATTGACCAATCAAAACTCGTGAGGATTCAAAATAGACCAATCATGAACTGTTCATCACGTGCCCTCAGGCAAGTTTCAACTTTGTCTTGCTTGTAAGAAGCCTTCGTGAAAGGAGGGACGTAGATTGTTTTCTTGAATTACCTGTGTTTGTTCTTTAGTGTACCGAATCAAAGGAACGATCTGGTTCACTCTGATAAGCACAATTAGTTTCCTTTCAGTGTCCCAACCTTGGGGAGCTTGCGCATCTGCTGCCTTCCTGTCGTGCCCGATTTCCCATCCGCTTGGCTGGTGTTTTCTGTTCTGTTATTGTAAAAGCTGCTTGTTTGTTATAAATTGTATCCCGGTTGATCCGAAAAGGTGTCAAAGCTGCATGATCTACTCGAAGTGATGTGAACGGGATGCTCTAAAGCCAGTGGAGCAGCATACCTGAAGCAAGCAGCATTCTGTTGTTTTGTCACAGCAGAAGGAGTGACGCACAGTTCCCCGGAATCTGGTCCGTTTGTTTGGGAGAAACTGGTGTAAGTTTCGTTTTCTAGTGAATTACTTGACAAGCATTTTTGGACTTTGCTGAGGTCCTTTGTAACCTGCCATTTTAGCCTGGACGAAACATCTGGGACAAAAACTCTTTGCTTTTCGACTGCTTTTATTGAAAAGCGAGGTGGAACGATCGAACAACTCCATTGTGAGCTTAATTAGAAGATATATCCCACGAGGCTTCGATTTCGAGAGCTGTATAATATTTTGAACGTAAATAAAGCTTAACTTTTGGTAAATTAGTTTTCATCATGACAGAAGGAGATATTAGAAAGGAAGAGCTGCAATCGCTGCATTCGCATGACTCCATGGATTTTAACGCAGTTGCTGATTTTTCGGATATTTCCATCAAAGACCTTACTTTGCTTATGGAACACAGAGGACAAGAAGCAAGAGATTACTTAAATGCGACGTTCGGAGGATTGACCAAGCTTATCCATAAGCTGCACACATCAGCAGAGAGGGGAATTGGTGGCTTTCCGGAAGACTTGGAGAATCGGAAGAAAGTGTTCGGTGCTAATTATATTCCTCCAAAACCCCCTAAGACCTTTCTCCAGTTTCTTGTCGATGCTCTTAAGGATACAATTCTTATAATTCTGATGATTGCAGCAATCGTATCACTTTTGTTAGGAATATTTGCTCCCGAAGATTGCGAGGGTTCAGAAGACAACACCGGATGGATCGATGGATTTGCCATCATCGTTGCTGTGATAATAGTAGCACTAGTGACTGCAGTAAACGATTATCAAAAAGAGCAGCAATTTCGTGGCTTACAAAATAAAATCGAAGGTGAACACAAGTTCACAGTTGTGAGACATGGAGAACCAATTGAAGTACTGAACAGTGAAATTGTGGTAGGCGACCTCTGCCAGGTGAAATATGGTGATTTATTGCCTGCTGATGGTGTCATTGTCCAGTGTAACGACCTTAAAGTTGATGAAAGTTCTCTGACCGGTGAATCAGATCTTGTTAAGAAAGGAGATAAAGACCCCCTTGTACTGGCTGGCACACATGTCATGGAAGGAAGTGGTAAGATGATAGCTGCCGCAGTTGGCGTGAATTCCCAGACAGGAATAATCTTTGCATTGCTTGGAACACATGGTGAGAAGGAGGAAGACAAACCAGATGGCAAGGAGGATGCACCACCCCAGTCACCATCAATAAAAGCCAGTCAGGATGAGTTTGAGGAGATCAACCTTGATGAAGAAAAGGATTCTGATACAAATGGCAAAGATAAAAAAGAAAAACACGAGAAGTCTGTACTTCAAGGGAAGTTGACCAAGCTGGCAGTTAGTATTGGTTGGCTTGGTGTGGCTGCTGCTCTCCTGACAATTATTGTGATGGTTTTACAGTTCAGCATTAGAAAGTATGTTAATGAGAAAGCTTCCTGGCAGAATCAGCATTTAAATGCTTATGTTAATGCTTTTATTACTGGTCTGACTGTGTTAGTTGTAGCTGTTCCAGAGGGTCTGCCACTGGCAGTAACTATCTCGTTGGCCTACTCTGTAAAGAAAATGTTGGACGATAATAACTTAGTCAGACATCTCGATGCTTGTGAGACCATGGGAAATGCAACTGCCATATGCTCTGACAAGACTGGAACTCTCACCACTAACCGTATGACTGTAGTTCAGAGTTATTTTGCTGACCATCATTACAAAGATGTGCCAAATCAAGGAGAGCTACCACAGACTCTAGTTGAATTGTTGTGTAAAGGAATAGCAATAAACAGTAGCTACGCTTCCAATATATTGGTAAGTAAACAGTTTTTTTTGTTTGTGTGCAGTTCTGTCATAAATCAGGACAGAAACACCAGCAGAGGTTAAAGCTCATTACTGTCTACACAAGAATAATATAAGCAGAAATATATTTCTGAAATGGGATTTCTCTTTAAAGCTGTTTTTCAAATATAGCTTGGATGGCCTTTTTTATTGCATTTATTCCCAATACATACATGTATATATTTTTAAAAATGTACTACTACCATTGTGTCATTTGAAAGGAATAATTTTTTCCAAGGATTTCTCTCTGCCTTTGATATGTCAGGTTTGTTTACATACATGTACCCTGTCAAAAGCCATCATAATGTTTGTTGTTGGATGATGGATGGTGAGATTTGATGTTAACTACACATATTTAGAGGCCGTGATAAAAGGAGATTCACAGCAATATGATGCAAAGTATGTTGTGTACTTCACACAGTCATTTCCTTTGTTAAACCTTGAGAAGAATGTGTCTGTATTAAATTTTATTTAAGGTAGAGAGTTGGAATTATTGTCTGGTTAGATTGCATATTGCTTCTAACAGTTATTAATGGTTTTGCTCTAAGTTGCCCTTGTAATGGTTTTTTTTATTAATTTTTTTTTACTTTAGTTTTTGAACCACACAGAAAAGGAAGTATACCGGTAGCCAAGATCAATGATCTTGTACATAGTTAAAACAGTAGTAGCTTTTCTACCTTGTGGGTTTTCATAACAGTGGTCTTTGAAAAAAGAGACATTTGAATATTGCAGTGCATATCATGAAATCAGTGTTGCATGGATTTTTAAAATAAGAGATGGCAGTGGCAGTTTTAACTGTGTTGAAATTACATGTAGTTTGTAATGTTTGGTTTTCTCTGTGTAACAGTTTCCATTTTTCATATGGACCTGTGTTTTTATCAAAGAATAAATCTTTTGACAAATGGTTAACCTCAAAAACCATCACCTAGCAAAAGTAATTAAGCCTGTTTCAGTTAACAGGTGAAACGATATTTTTGGGAAAAAGTAATGTCTTTCATCACAAAGAAATTAGAAGTTTGAATTTTTTTCAAATAATTATGTTTGATAAAAAAGAAGTCTGTTTTATAGGTACATGTATGATGCATTATCATTGTGTGATAAAAGTGAAATTTATATTTTCTTTGTTATATCCTGTTATCTTGTAAGGTAAAGAAAATTTATTTTTTTTAATCACACTCCTGTCAATTTAATGAAATAGCGCTTTTTTCAGAATGAATAATTATGTCTATAATATTTTTGTTGTTTTGTGAAAAACCACTTGCAAGTTGGACAATCTGTTAATTCAAAAGTGACAGAAGCTTTCTGTTCTGCTATTCAATTTTTTTTTTGTTCAACTTGGTATGTTTTAGTTTTGGTCCAAATTAATGCATACATGTTCAATTTAGTTGTCCATTAAATTTCCAGCTGACATTTGTTGATAAGTGTTCTCCAACCTTTTTCTTGAAAGCTCTCTTTTGTATTTCACAAATACCATTGTTTTTATCAAGCTTGAACTCGCCTCGTTCAAATGTGAGTTGGTAGTCTCTTTTCGAGTCTTGATTCTTGACTCTATCCTTAATCCTCGAAACTTGCAAAAGCGCCTCTTAACAGATATCAACAACTACCGGCACCTTGCAAATAACTTTATCCACATCATAAACAAAACCATCAACAGACCTCTAACAGACTGGACTAACAATAGACGGATCAAAAGCAACCAATGACTGAGAATAAACTTAACACAAGTCTTTCACTCTATACCATCATTGCTAAACTGATAATTCACTTTCAATGGATCAGATTTCTACCATCATGGACTGACAAACACTATTCACTTGACTTTAAAGATTTCTTCTTCTCAGGTTGTTTAAATGTCAGTCAACAACAACAGTTCTTTTCTGAACTACCCTCACCTGGACGATTGACGATCACAGAATATAAACTAAAGAATATTTTGTAAGCTACACTTATATAGTAAAACATATCGTAACTAAACAAACTTGTTGGATTAACCTTATCATAACTGTTACGAGTGCAGTGAGAGCTGCTACCTCTGAAGACTTTCAATTCACCAAAAACTAACTAAAAACTCTTCCACACCTTGATGCCTATGTCCAATCAAGTCGCTCCACAATAGATTTTGGCTTAAAAAGGCGAAATGTAGAGAAATTAAATTAGTATGGAGCGTTGTGTTGTGTATTAACTATGCAAATTCAGTTTTTGTGAAGTCTTGGAAGAATGAGAGACATCTTAAATGTCTTTTATTTACATGCTATTCATTCACCTCTGATGATACGATATTTTTTCCGTTGAAGGTCTTAAACTGTTTAGGATTTAAAGGGAACTCCAAGTATCACCTAAAATGTGCTTATTAGAAGATCTGAAATAAAAATGTCTCACCTAGCAAAATAATTTTTTTATCAGCTTCCAAAGATCGGCCCTATAGCCCGTTTAAAATTCATGCGGCCGCCATCTTGAATATTGCACAATGCACTACAGGCTGATGATGTATCGTGGTTGCTTCCTACTGTCAAAATACAGCAACGTGTAGCCTTTGGTTGCAGCAACCAAGCAAAAAACAGAAAAGATACAAGTATAAGTTTCCATGTTTTCCCAAAAGATAACAGATTACGCCGTGCTTGGATTCAATCTGTCGGAAGAACGTCTTTACCAAAAGGTCCCCGTCTGTGTTCGGAGTATTTCGATGCTTATTGCTTCAAATACACAGTGAGACTTCAGAATGAGCTGCTTGGATTGTGCCCTTGGAAGCGAAAACTTAAACCTGAGGCTATTCCCACGATCTTTCCACACAAATCAGCCCGATCTGTACATGTTGTAACCTTCGGTTTCCTATACACTTCAGCAGTTTCCTGCCATTGCGTTTGCGTACCCACATCCTGCATTCTTACAAACCTCTTGTCGTTGTCTTTTCTCAGTGCGTCTACTACTAGTGCGGGCAGATCGCGCTGGTTTGCGGGGAGAGTTCGTGGGAATAGCCTCAGGTTAAGATTTTGCTTCCAAGGGCACGATCCAAGTAGCTCATTCTGAAGTCTCATCGTGTATTCAAAGCAATCAGCATCCAAATGCTCCGAACACAATAGACTAAATGCCCGGCAGTCAGAAAATTTCACCAAATTTTTACTAAAAGCTTCTTCCAAGCTCCTTAGGAGTATTAAATGTTTCTTTAGCAATATCAAGCAATCCTAAAAATTATTTTGTTTTTTAGTTGACGAAATATCCGAACCTGGGCTTACTACAAAATGGCTGTTTCGTGACACTTCCAACAATTTGGTGCAAACCGAATAGTAAATATTCACTTAACGAATTCCAACTGAAAGCCTCATTTGAACCTATTGAAAGTATTCAATGCTTCTTTAGAAATGTCAGGCGATCCTAAAAATTATTTCGGTTTTGTATAAGACAAATTTACAGAGCTCGTGTATAGCATCACAACGCTCAGAATCTGTGATATTAGACTACCGGTCATGGTCTCAAATAGACTAAATGCCCAGCAGTCAGAAATATTCACCAAATTCCAACTGAAATCCTCGATCAAACCTATGGAAAGTATTCAATATTTAGAAAAGCGATCTAAAAATTATTTTGGTTTCATATTCAATGAATCTACCGAGCTTTACCGCCAGGCACTTGGTCTATTTTAGACTGTGATCGGCAGTCTGATATCATAGATACTGAGCAATGCGGATGCTCTACACAAGCTCAGTAAATTCGTTTTATGTAAAACCAAAATCATTTTTAGGATCGCTTGACATTTCTAAAGAAACGTCAAATACATTCAATAGGTTTATTGAAACTTATACTCGTATCTTTTCTGTTTTTTGCTTGGTTGCAGTAACAGTACATGTAAATCAAGGGCAAACCATAGAACACAGTAATTTCATATATGCTGCAATCTATTCCTTTTATTTCAAACATGAATTTAAGCCAAAGCTTTTGCCTACTCTACACAGTGTGTCAACATTCAGATAGACATTTATGCATACCAGTACAGAATTTATAAATTAGATTTGTCTCCTACAATTTACACATCTCTTTTGATTTCACAATCTGGTAGAAAGGATCTGGTAGAGGGGAGGTTGATTTGTCACAATCCTTCATCACACTTTGCCTGTAATGTGTCATTGTGCTTACAAGGACGGATTTCACAATTCCTCTTTATAACACAACATGAAGTGCCTTTCATAAACACAAGTGAAGCGACAAAAAAGGTCATGTGACCAAACAGAGAATAGCAAATGTCAACCCCATTTACAAATTGCTTTACAGTTGCATGCCCACGATAATTCAGTCTCATTAGTTTAAGTTAGAAATTGAAATGGAAAAGCAACAAGTAAACAGAAGCATACACTTCAATATGAACAAAAAGTTGAAGTTTCTTCCCACGCGATTGACAACGCTGCGAGGTTCAGAGACATACTCTTCACATCTAGCAGCGGCTCTATTTAACAACAACTGGTGAACCGTAAGCATTTAACAAACAGCTTTCCGTACCAATGTGTCCTTCGCTTACATCTTCCCCAGTGATATCTAAAGCTTCTTCACTGCAGTCCGATTCCATCGGTTACATGGATTTTCCCTTGCGGCAAAATAAAAACCTGATGCCCAACTATGGCATGCAGGGTCCAAAATTGCGCTTTCCTGGTTGCCAATGCGACTAAAAATTTTGCCCCCCGCGACCAGGATTTCACCACTGGTCGCCAGCAGACGATTGACTATGTTATTTCACGCCACGATAATTACACAAAAAATAACTTTGATTTTCAGCAAAATCAATTAAAATAAAATTCAAAGCTGCCCGCCAATTGGTCACTTCCTTTTTACCATTCCGTTGCTTTTAAAGTATAAAAGCGATTTCCTGTTATGATAAATCTACTACAACGTTTACAGCTACGAACAGTGCGAAGCTTAGCTGCCATGTTTTTTAAGCGGTTTCCTTTAACACATGTATTGCAGGCACAAGAGGCCCCATGCATTCTTTCCCCATGAGTATTTATTGATTCTTTATTCAGACAATGTGGTATCCAAAGATGTTCTTAAATCTTTCCGTAATTTATTACAAGGTGGAGACGGAACATCCACGAAGAAATTAGATGAAGATTTACCGGTAGATACATGTATTCTCTGGGCATCAAAAGGTGGCAATGTAGATCTGTCAAAGTGGTCAAAAGATGATTTCAGCACTTGTTTGATTCCTGATTACATCGATTGCAAATATTTTGCCGGCAAGCCCGTAGCGACCAATAATTTTGGTTTGTGTTTCACTGCAAAGGAAAAGTTTTACAGACACTTTTTGGCGACCACATTTTTCCATTTGGCGACTGAAAAAAAAATTTTGGTCACCAGTTGGCACCTGCCGAAAAAAGTTAATTTCGGACCCTGGCATGAAATGTCAGGGTTTTCGGGGTGAAAACAATAATAGAAGCACAGGTGGAAGTATCAATGCACAAAATATGTCACTATCAGGCCCTGTGTGGTCTGCATAAGATGCCTTTCATCTCAAACAGATAATCAAAACATAGCAGATCAAACATTGTAAAAAAGTGTTCATCACTTCATTTGTATGGTCACAGGACAGAACTTGGTTGTGTTTTTTGCGATGCTTTTGTGGTATGCCATGCTTTTGTGATGTCACCACCAGAAATGTTTGTACATCCAGTTTATGTGAGCTTGAAGTCTGTTTGCCAGGGCCCTTTCTTTTCCTCCACATGGTTGTACTGAATGCACAAATCTCAACTTCCAATCCATTTTCCCCAAGTATTAAACAAGCGTCCTGTTTTTTTCTGTTTCTTTTTTTCACCTTTTTTCTTTGTTCCTGAATTTTTTTTTTTAACTTTGACTCATGAGTTATGTGTAGCCACATTGTACTTATTAGGTATCTTGTTGTTTTGTTTTATTGGACTACTGTTTCTGTGCTTTCAGCCTTCAAAAACCGCTGATGGTCTCCCCACTCAAGTTGGGAACAAAACAGAGGGAGCATTACTGGGGTTTGTTCTTGAAATTGGTGAAACATATCAAGATTACAGAGATAACAATCCAGAGTCAAGTTTTGTCAAAGTTTACACCTTTAACTCTGCAAGGAAATCAATGGGCACTGCTGTGCGTCTCCCTGGAGGGGGATTTCGCATATATTCCAAGGGTGCATCTGAGATTATTTTGAGCCACTGTACATCAATTATTGGTAAAGATGGTGAAATTAGACCATTTACAGCTGCTGACTCTGAGAAGATGGTGAGAGATGTGATTGAGCCAATGGCATCCGATGGTTTGAGGACCATTAGTCTTGCTTACAGAGATTTTCCTGCTAATGGAGTTCCCCCTGAAAAAGGTTTGTTAAGAATGTCGGTTAATCTTGATTAGTAGCCACTCAGCTGTGTTCTCTTGGAAATCCATAAATGTGATTGCTTGTTTCATCATTTTCTGTTCACTGATGGACAACGATCATGCACACTGCTCTTGAAAGTGGAAAAAAAAATCATCAAATAGAAGGTCTTGTGCTGTAATCCTTTAGAGTATCTACTAAAACAATTTAGACTACTCTTGCTTGTTTTCCATGAACAATAATCAACTCAGCATTGCCTTGTTGACTATGGGCTCTTAGTCCAATAGACCAATTTTGATATATCAAAATTCAGCCTAACACAATAGACTTCTGCACGAGGCTCTGGGGAATAAATCCCACAAACTCTGTAGCTATTCCCTAGAGCCTCATACTGAGGTTTATTGTGTTAGGCTGAATTTTAATATATCAAAATCGGTATTTCAATTGCCTTTCTCAGAGAAGATTCTTACTTAGTCCTATTAGTTCTAACATTGTACATTAAACTACTATAAGTCACGATTTTTAACTTGGAAAATCCAAGTTGTAGGTATGGATGGGAGATTCATAATTAGATCACTTAACCACTTGTTTATTTTGTTTCAATTTGTCTTGTTTTTGTTTAGCAGGAGAAGCCAGTGCAGAGAGTGAGCCAGACTGGGAAAATGAAGGTGAAATCTTATCTCACTTGACATGTATTGGAGTAGTTGGTATTGAAGATCCAGTCAGACCAGAGGTATGCATGGTGAAGTTCACAGTACTCCACCTTTCATCACCAGATTGTTGCAATAAAAATAATAATAACTAGTAGTAATCAAAGATTATGAGAGTGCGTTCGACTCTGTCACTTTAATATATATACCTTAGATTAATTTCACTTGCTGACTTTCAACCTCTGTCTATTGCTAAAATATACATTTTTCTTTAACAACTGAGGTTTTACAGACAGATATGCATAGCCGGTCAAAGTTCATGCGAGTGGAGAGGTCCCCTGTGTAAACAAATATTTGTTGATACATTGCGTGATGGTAGCCTTCAAATTTTGTGGTTAATATTCTTACAGCGTAAAAACTACTTAAAGGTATATATTTTTTACGTACATTATTCTTCGCTGGAAGTACAAATACAGTACCGGTCAAAGGGATTGCAGCATTACACACACATTACACGCAGTGTCCACGCACCTTACATGCAAATTACACGCAAATTACACGCAAATACACGAAGATGCGTGTAATTACACGCATGTTGTTACACGCAGTTGTCCAACTGGAACTCATTAATTGCGTGTAATGACAACTACAAATTAAAAGTAGTGTAATGTAAACAAAAAAAACTTACGTGTAACAAACACGCAACTGTACTTGACTGCACTGCGATACATCTAGCCTTTCGCTTTTTTGCTTCTGGTCGTTAAACATTTTCGACAGAATCGACCAGTTTTCATAAACCGGCTTACCACCTTGCAGTAAAAGTATTTTTTTCACTGTAGTTTCAGCTAGAGGTAACAGCTAGCCAACGGCAGGCGAGCTTCTTGATTCCCTGAGATAACAGTACAAAAACAGATAATATCGCTTTCAGTTTTAAATTTTAGGAATCAGTGTTCTTAAAAACAATCCGAAGATTCATTAAAAATATTTTGTACTCCGAAGCATTCGGAGTTAAACGGCGTTCAAAAACTTTTACCGTCATGATCATGTTTATTCTTCTCGTGAGAAACATGAGGCGGGAAAATGGGCGTCAGCGACTGACGAACTAAGGCTTGATGGACTCAAAATAACAGCAAAATACATTATTTTGTTTTAGATTTTCAATTAACTTTTTAACATCAGTTATCCTTCTTTATGATAACAAAGCCTTAAAAAAGATTTGTCACTGAATATTCCGAAGCGAATCTTACTAACTGATAACATGTTGTTTTGATCTGATTAAAGTGAAATTTGATCACTTTCTTGATATCGTTGCCTAGCATGTGACCAAAATCTACCCAGACGGAAATACTGTGCAGTGAGAAAGTTGTTTTACTAGTTACTAGCGACTGGAATTTGCCAAGAGCTGCAGAAAATGAAACATTTCAAAATTTAGATTTCACGGATGAAAGCAGCATCTGGTTGGGTATTGCAGTTTGGGCTGAATAATTGAACAAACAGGGAGTAAACATCGTGGGTTGTTGTCGGAAGGGTACGCACGAAATATGATGAATTGAAAATTAACGAACAGAAAGATTTTGTTGAAAATGTTTCGATTCTTTGCCGTTTAAGCTCCGCGAGTTTCTGTTTGAAACCCTGTTTCATTGTTATCGAAGAAACATTAGTTACAATCTACATTTCATGCGTTAGTGAACATTGCCTTGCGACGTAAACGAAACCTCCTCTTTAATATCTGATGTCAAGCAAAAGTGCGGGCTGCCAAAGAAAGAGTGTTTGTTAGAAACGGGCCGGTGCTCAAACTAGTTCACTAATTTGGTAATGCTTGTTGCTTTTAAATTTAGTGTTTGTGGCAGACATTGAGGGGTTGTGTATTTCGAATGCAAGTTAAAAGTGACTTTTTGTTTTGCAAATACACGCAAATGCGTGTATGAATAACAAAGATTTCTTAGCTGATTAAAATACACGCAGATGAGTGAAATTACACGCAAATGCGTTTAACTACCAGATCAGTCAATTTTACACGTGTGTAATTACACGCAGCTTCCACGCAGCTCCCACACTACCCACGCGCTGTCCACGAATACTACACGCACCGGTACTGTATAAGAAAACATTTGCAATCGCTTGCTCGTTTATCCTCGGCAAACTCTATGCAACTGATTTGAGTATTTCCCGATCTTGCCTTCGGATTACTTTTCCACTGATTCAAAACAATATTTGACCAGATGAAGACAGTTTTTTGTCATGACGAGAATCAACAAACGCAATCAAAATATAGTTGTTCACAAAGCTAAGGTGATGCAAAGTCGTGTTCATTAACATATAAAATAAACAAGCAACGTGAAACACGATTCCCTACACAACTTGGAAAATTTGTTATTCGACCACAAACGGTCAGTTTTTATCGCTGAGCCACACAACTGAAAGGGTTAAAGTTTTTTTCGAGTTTTCTTCCATTCCTGCAGACGCTGAAGGTGGGAGTGTTTCTTGTCCAGCGCGACACTAACAACACGGCGAACTGCGGAGTCATACACAGTTCCCTCAGACTTCGATAAATGCAACCTACGAAGTGTTTAAATAACGTTATACTTAAAAGGGCTATTCAATAAACTCAATGAATGTTTACAGTCCAGATGCAAGACGATAAAGGGGACGATTCATTACAAAAAACTTCGCAGAGACTTGCCCCTGCAAAAATCAATCCGGGGGGCCAATTCGGTGTCCTTACAATCGTGCGCGCATTACAACTCGATTCATTCCACATAACAGTGCACAGGCATACCAACTCAAAAGAGGCATGCAAAAATAAAATTAGGCTTGCGTTTGACGTCGAACGCAATAATAACAGTTTAATGATTACATTTCTACAGAGTAGCTCTGCATTCATCATGAACTAACTAAAGAATACATCGGTGTAATTTTCAAGTAATGAGCTATGTGAAAACACTTACAAATATCTAAAAAAGTGTAAATAAATTAACTGTGTGTCATAGTTTTAGTCTTTCTTGTCTTAATTATAAAAAAAAATAAGGGGAATGATCGATGGTACACAAACTTTTAGCTTGCTACCATTGGGCATTTGGAGAAGACAAAACAAACACATTCACTGTATGCACCCTGCATTGCCTGCATTATCAAGAATGTTTTAGAATGCATGAAATTTTGTCTCATTACTAGGAGCTTTCCATCTTATTTAGGTGTGCTGAACCCACTAGATCCTGTAAATCACTTTACCAGTTAAATTAAAGTAGGGATTATATTGGACTCCAGCAACTTCAAAGGGTAAAATGAGTCTGCATCAGACCAAGTTCTCCATACAGCTGGAGCCTATCCTGGATTTTGGACCATTACACAACTAGGAGTTTTTCTAATCCCCTCCTGGATGGGATTCTATTCTATAGCTACCCCTATCATTAAACTTGCAGTTACTTATTTTCCCAGCATTAATTTTGCCTTCTGCCGATTTGTCAGTCCTGGGAATACCCATGTTGTACTTTGTCATAGGGAAGAGGGTACAGTCATGCCACATTAGACTGAGCTCATTTGTGTGTTAAATAACAAGTCACTGCATATTACCTCAAAATAATTACCTTTAGGTACCAGATGCCATCCTAAAGTGCCAGCGTGCAGGAATTGTGGTGCGCATGGTTACTGGTGATAATGTGAACACAGCAAGATCTATAGCTCTTAAGTGTGGAATTTTGCAAGCAAACAGCGAGTTTCTTGTTCTGGAAGGCAGAGAGTTTAACAAGCGCATCCGTGATTCCTCTGGCAAGGCAAGAAATTGTCATAAACTTCTGGGGTGTTACTGAGTTTTGAAACAGGAGGGTTCTCATAACAGAGTAAGCAGGCACCCCTGTACACATGAGTGCCAAAGGCCTGAGGCAGGGGGAGGGTTCTTAGAAAAAGTAAAAATTTTAATAGTTAAGGTTCTTTTGCCCCTGCTGATTTTTTTTGTTTAAAATTTTGTACTTTAAGTAGCTGGGTACATTGTTCAACTCACCTTACCATACCGCAATTGGAAAGTTGCACCTTTGTATGTTGCATTCCCATAAGGTTTTGCACATTTCCATATTCAGTATCCATTTGGTGTAGCCAAAAGATAAATGACTGTTATCAAGAGAGATATTTACATCACTGCTTTGAAGTCTGCTACAGGTTCATTTGGCGATGCACCATTGCATTCACAAATGCTCAAGTCTGGAAACCCTTATAGAAATCACATGTATATAATTAACATAAACCATCCAGAGTACTAAACAATGGTTTGACTTCTCAGAGTAGGTATCTATCATATTCCTGGCTCTAAAATGAGTTGTTGAAATGAAATGTCAAAGAAATTAAGATTTTGATGTGGTGTAGAATATTTCAACTTACTTGTCATGTTGCACAGCTTTGTTTTCCACATTGACTCGTGTTCCTGCTCCAGCCGTTGTAATAAAGACAAGCAATGAAAGTGACTTGTGAACAGAATGAACACTTTTTTGTGAACACTTGAATGTAGAAGTTTCTGTGTTAAGAAATGGAGGACTCCAGTTCAAAATTTCTTCATTTATTTTCCATTAGTCAAATTCGAGTTTTTAAGGAGGTGTGACTATCAACCAAATCTTGCATTGTGATTAGCTCATAATGATTGTTGAAAAAGGTTGTTGGGTGGCTTCGGTAAGGTGCGTCTCACTGTAAAAATTAAGAGGGTAGTATTGATTTTAACAGAGATTATCTTGTTGCCTACACTGTAATCTAAATTTGCATTTGTTTCTCTAGGTAAGTCAGAAGAAGTTGGATGATTTGTGGCCCAAGTTACGAGTTTTGGCACGTTCTTCACCACAGGACAAATACACTCTTGTGAAGGGGATAATTGACAGCAAGCTTAATCCAACACGAGAGATTGTAGCAGTAACTGGTGATGGCACTAATGATGGTCCGGCACTGAAGAAAGCTGATGTTGGTTTTGCTATGGTAATACATCGTTTTCTGCAATACTGCATCCAGGGCAGGAAAAAAATTGTGCAGTGGGCCAGTAAATTTCAGCTTTCACTTGCCCCCAATTAAATATTACTTGTGGACACGAGAGCCAGTATGGGTATAAGTGGACAAATGTGGACAAAGTATGCTTGGATTTTTAGCTAATCCATGCTTTCAACCTAATGGTTAAAGTGGTACTATGACAAAAATTGCATCTTTCCTATCCACTCCATTTAAAAGCATAAACAATTAGTCTTTATTTAGAAGAAAAGTGCTATTAACTATTTCAAATATCTCCTTTCATTCCAGACATGTTCAAGTTTTAAAATATGCAAATTAGGCAAATGATGGCATCATTCACTCAGCCAAATTTGGATCAAATATGAAGACAGATATCTCAGCCAATTTGTATCAGAAATCTTTGATTATTCGCAGTACGATTCTACTAAATGTGCTCCACAAAATAAGTTTAACAGTTTTGTTACCATGGCAATGGAGTGGGTTCCAGAAGTACCCAAAAATAAAGGCTTTTCTGGTCACCATTGACTTTGTTGTGATATTTGCTGATGGTGCCTCATTTGCATCATCCAGCAAAATGTAAATATGTGGGATTGTTTAATGTTTTTCGAGCTGAAAATCACTAACATATCAAAATCAAGAGGGCAGAGACTGAGTTGCCAATTATTTAAAGCCTTAGGTGTGGTTCCTTTTGAACTATTAGCTTTCCATGTTTCACCATTCTGTTGAAAATTTTCCAAGAAAGCTGTATTTATATGCTATTGGGTTGAGTCTATGATGTCGTCAGTCATCTCATTTGCATATTTTACACTTTTTTTTTGACTCAAACATCTCTAGAACTATTGTAGATATTTGCAAACAGTAAACAGCATTTTTATTCTTTCATGGAATTCAATACAATCAAAAAATCAAGGGGTAAAAATTTGATCATAGTGTCACTTAAATTAATCTTGCTGTCTTGAAGTTTTCAAGGAGCTCTTGACTAGAAATTATTATATACTAAGCTGGTATTTTTATTGAGACTCGCAGGACTACTGGGGCTAATTTCACTTGCCCACTGGGCCACTGAACTTCTATTTTCACTTGCCCAAGAGCAAAATTCACCTGCCCTGGCAATTCAACCTAGTTTTTTTCCTGCTCTGGTATCTGCCTCTTAAAGTGCACCTAACCCCAAAATTTGTTTGCAGTTGAGATGAAACTTAGCAACATTCACAAAAACAATTTCCCTTTTTACTCAGTATCTGTATAGTTTTAAGAACTTTAAAAAGTAACGGAAAGTAGCTGAAATTTGTTATCATTTGTGTCACGACCGAGCTAGTGAGGGGCCTGGGTCTATTCCCCAGTTGATGTCATAGACTCATTTACATCGCATCAATTCTTTGTTAACATGCATGCAAAACAGTTTGTGACGTCAATAGAATAGGCCCATGCCCCTCACCAGCTCGGTTGTGACACAAAAGGTATCAAATTTCAGGTAGTTTTGTTGCTCGCAAAAAATTCAGGTGCTGCGAAAAAATGTCAAAGTTTCCTTTGGGACAGCTTCAATTTTACATTTTTGTGGAAATAGTGTTTGGGGTTAGGTGCACTTTAAATGTATCTTACTATAAGCTTTCGTTACTGGTGTCTAAAAATGCAAACAGTGAGTTTTATTTTTTGTGGTCCTCTAGTTAGCAAACTTTGTTCTAATCAGTTTGGAGGCTTATTTTTGCATTTCTGCTGTTCAAGTGTTGCTTTTCAAGTGATATTGCGATATTAAAACTCACAGTTGTTTTGATTTGTATTCCTGAAATGTGGACAGAGTTGTGTAAAATAAAATACCTGGAAATGCTGCCTGTTCCTTTTCACAATGTAGAGTTCAGTGCAGTACTAGGATGAGGGTTCTGAATTGCATCCAGCAGTGATGTTGCATTAACAGTCCCACTGCAACCAAGAGTAGTGATACAGCTTACAAAATAATTGTTTTAAGTGTCCATTTAGTAATTTAGTAATCATGGAACATTCAGATTTGTTCTTTATTTAAGCAACCTTTATCAAAAATTATGCAAAAATTAAAAGTGGGTAGTGGAACTTAGTATCTTTATTTTCTTACAGGGCATTGCTGGAACAGATGTTGCTAAAGAGGCATCTGATATCATTCTTACTGATGACAACTTCAGAAGCATTGTAAAAGCTGTCATGTGGGGCCGTAATGTTTATGACAGTATCTCTAAGTTTTTGCAGTTTCAGCTTACTGTAAATCTGGTGGCCATTGTTGTTGCATTTGTTGGAGCATGTGTTGTTCAGGTAAGATGGAAACTCAAATCAGTAAGTTGTGTGAAATTGATATTGTGATAAAACAATATCTGCGGAAAAAATCTTTTACTGTCCAACATTCATTTTTTTATAATGAAGGCAGTATAGGTATAGCTTTCTGAAGATATCCTGCTCACCTACATAGTAATTGAACAGTCACACAAATTGTAAAAACTAGCTAATAAAGGCTAAAAGAATGAAAACCCCTAAAATGAATGAAAGGCCAAACGGATACAGTACAGGCCAAAGGCATTGCAGCATCTACATGCACATAAAATGCATGTAGTATGTGTGTACTTGAATGCATGTAAAACTTACTGTTCTTTTAGTAACACACATTTAAGTGAAATTTCACATGTATGTGCATATTTAAATTAGAAGAAGAAACCTTTGTTATTCATACAGGCATTTGCATGTATTTTGTTAATTAATAAATGAAGAGCCTCCACTAACTTGTGTCCAGAACACACAACTTTCAATGTTCACAACGAGAAGTGGTAAAATAACAAAAAAGCTGATAAGCACCATAAAAACCAATGAACTATCCAGAGCATCAGTGAACAATAAATATCAAACAAATACTCTATTAATTTGTAGCAAACCTGTGCTCTGTAACCGAGTTTAAGCACCTTGTGACGTCACTGATTTCATAAATACAGGAGAGGGAAAATTTTCCACAAATTTTATAACTGCAGCAGTTACAGCAAAACTGTTACCTTTGCAATCTATAGGTTGATTGGTCCAGAGAAAGTGTTAGTGCCTTGTTAATAAGATGCTTTTAGTAAGGAAAAAGAGACTTAAAACTTGAAAAGACTCCATTCCAGTGAAACTAATTATTGGATTGTTTACATTTTTCTGTTTCTTTTTGTCAATTTTGTCCATTCTTTTGTTTTCCATCACATTTCGTTCTAAGGTATTTTCACAATTTCCTGTCATTATGTAACATGGCTGAACTGACAATGATTTACATTTGATAATGGTGACATGTCACCAAAATTTCTTGTTTTAATCTCACTCCTTTTCATCTTGAATTTTTTTTCAAATTCTCTAGTTATATCTGTTAATAAGAAAAAAAGAAATAAAATATTTTGTGCCCCAGTGGATTCAAACTCACAACCTCTTGCTTAACAGGCAATAATCTACTCCACTGTACCACATAGGCATCCAAAAGAATAGTGTGAAACATATTCATTGTACTGCCAGGGTTTAACCTTGGTGGTGGTCAACTAGCCAAATACCACTGGATTTTCAGTTATGACGAGTGAAATTCCCTTAGTTACTAGCCATGTTGACCACCAAAATTATGGAGGCAATTCCTTTGTAAACTGCAAAACACCAATTCATACATTGTGATAGGGTGTGGAAAAATAACAAATGCAGAAATTTTGAGGGTAAATTGTGGAAAAATCAGTCAATTATACGGAAAACACACTGGGTTTTTTGGAAATTTCAACTGTAAACACAATTGAAAATAAAGCCTTTCGAGTATACTGAACAACAGAGGACATCAAGTCTTACTTTAATTTTTGCCACTTTTGACACATACTTGATCTTTTTATGGTATTTGTTGATAGGTGTTTTTTCATTAACCCAGTTTTGTCACGCATTTTAGCCTACTTTGAGTGCATAATTTGTCATTGCGTTCAAGGAACATCTGTAGCTTAGGAACCAGACATTTTTCATGGACTAGTTTTAAGGTTCTTCACCTAGAGTTGGTTGAAATGCCTGGAGGTAAAAAAACTTGTCACAAATGAAATGCTGTTTTGTCATTGTTGTTGGAGAAAAGAACTATGGCTGGTAGAATAGCTCTTTGGCTAGTAAGAACCACCGTTCTACTAGCCACAAGACCACTGGTAACAAAAGTTAATTAAGGTCAAGTGCGCCCTGCATGCTTTTTACAAAAATGTTGGGATGTCAGAATAGGCTCATGTAAAAAGAGTCATTCAAAAGTCCTTAGAGTTGATGGCTGGTACCAGCTTATCCTTCAAATAAGTCCTTGCTGAGCTCGTTCAAGCTGGGTGTGAATTATTTTATTTCTGCTGTTTTTACAACTATTTTGCAGAATGTGAAATAGGAGTTAAGTGAGTGAGCAACAACAACAACAACTACCTTTAATGTACTCTTGCACTTATATGAAAAAAATTATTACTAACAAAGAGGAAAATTAAATGAAGTAAGTGGAGCCAGGCAGCCAGTTGACATTAGCATTAAATGAAAAATAAATTACAGGTTGGCAATAGAACAGATTCACACACAAATAGAAAGAACAGAAAAGAAAAAAAAAAGGACATCATTAAGGAGGTCTATGAAGTTATTATCACAATGAATATAAGAATTCTAATAAGAGAACGTTTCGAAATACAATTAAGTATAAAAATTAGCGAATATAAACGACGTTTCGAACTCATCTTGAGTTCATTATCAAGTGAATAAAAAATAATAAAATAACGGTCG
>Ga0126337_10000179_pt1 | contig 26710 bp, 12 predicted proteins | sample DipCmetagenome_FD_92527 | JGI IMG/M metagenome (GOLD analysis project Ga0126337, IMG submission 92527) | Coral microbial communities from La Bocana,Puerto Morelos, Mexico - Diploria C A metagenome | ecosystem: Host-associated > Invertebrates > Cnidaria > Coral | place: La Bocana,Puerto Morelos...
CAAAAACGTAAATTTCTCTAGAACGAAAAAAGATATTCCAAGAAGGGAAACACCATTCTTCTTTACTTTGAAAAGCCTTTCAAATAAACAGCAATTATTTTTTACTTCATAGGCACTTTAACAATTTATTTACAGGGTCAGTTGGAGAAGTCATATTTCAAATAGTATTTAAAATATTGTCGTGCTCTGAAAAGTTTTTAGTAATCAATTTTTGCACTTATTCCTTGAACATTGAGCAGAATCTGGTGGCAAATATATTTACTTCTCTCAGTGTGACATTGCCTGGTGGTTGCTACTCCCAGTGTGGATACCTGTGTGCTCTGCTTGAGGCTCAAATCTTGGTTGGCTTCATCTTCACTTAGGCACCCTTCCCAAGCTCATCAATATGCAATTAATTTAAATTGCAAATTATATGGTCTGCTTGTGTCAAGTGTTATTTTGTGTGTTAATGTGTAGGAGTGACTGAGGAGGATCTAGCACTGTTCAAACAGGCTCAGGAGAAAGCTAATGCAGCCATGAACTTGGATTCATCCACCACTCTTGTGCCAAGTACTCGCTCACCCCCACTGATCCAGTTTGGTAGATATGAGATAGTCACATGGTACTCTTCACCATATCCTCAAGAATATGCCAGGTAACATGGTTATGTGAAGTAACAGTCTCTGTGTCTGCACTGTACATTCGTACTTACAGTAGCTTGCATACAGGCTCCCGGCTTTTTATGGAGCACAGCAAGTATGACAAGGCATTTATTTTTATTTTTTTATTTTTATTTATTTTGCCACACAAACAATAGAATTATGAAAAAAAATAATACAAGTCAATACACAAGATAATAATTAATATACAAAGCTACAATATAATAATAAATTATTAAAGAATAACAAACAAAATGGCGAGGGAACCTAATAAAAAAAACACGGGGCTTGTAAGCTTAGGTTCCCTCACAAGAAAAACTAGATGACTGCATTAAACTAGATGACTGCATTAAGTGCCAAGTAGGGTCTTTGTGCCTAGTTGCTGGCACCTTGTGCTTTATTTGCTGTCCTCTGCCAAAAGCTGGGAGCCTGTTTGTAGCCTGTACTTAAAGTCACAGGACTAAATAATGTACTCCATATAAAACACTGTGAGGCGAAGTCTGATTTGAGGTCTTATGACCCATCAGGCTGATGCTTTCCAGCATGCATGGACTACAGGTATATGTTAGACATGTGCACTTAAGTTTATTGAGTGAGATGGACAGAGAAATCCGTGGCCTGAGGCCATGATTGGTAGACACGTGCAGTAAAGTCGGTGTGAAAAGAAACCAAGAGAATTAATAGCAGTCCCAACCCTTGCCCCTTTTTCTATGGGTGAACAGATGGAAGGGAGGATTAGCTTAACATTCAAACTAATCAGGGATGCTATTACAAAGATGCATGTGTTTTTAGAAGCCAATAAGTTAAAGAACAGTACAAACACGTGAGTGTAGCTGGTGTTCGCACCCACAAATTTGTTATGCGGTTTTATTTTCTTGAAAATGAATAATACCATTAAAAATGCCTTTGCTGCTGCACTTACCTATAGCCCGTATAAGGGAGTACCCCCAGACTTTATTTTCTTGATTATGTATAGTAGCATGAAGTGTTGGTATGTTGTCTTGCAGGCTTCCCAAACTCTACCTGTGTGAGTTTTGCCTCAAGTACATGAAAAGCACCAGCATCCTTATGCGTCACATGGTAAGGTACCTATACAAAGCTACTGTTTTTCATTTGTTTTGATGTGGTCGTGTCCCACTCTATAGACTTCACAATGTAATATTGTTTTTTTTTTTTATTTTGTACTGTAGACAAAATGCAAATGGTTTCATCCGCCAGCCAATGAAATTTACCGTAAAGGTGAAATCTCTGTATTTGAAGTGGATGGTGCAGTAAACAAGGTAAGGCCTTTGCAAAGTATGGCTCTGCTTTACATGTAAGAATTAAAGCCTGATACATTTCAGGCAGTAAATGCCAAAGCCTACATTTAGTTACAAACCCATTTTGGTAATGAGTTAATTTTCTTGCCCGTTTAGATTGTATTTTTGCTTATTTTAAGTGATTCATCACTTGAGGAAACTTAGGTTTTTCTGTCTGGTATGTTATTTTAAGTTCAACTGTGTGTTGTTTTGTGTTTATATGTTAGATCTACTGTCAGAACCTTTGCTTATTAGCCAAGTTGTTTCTCGACCACAAGACTCTGTATTACGATGTGGAGCCATTCCTGTTCTATGCTTTAACAAAGAATGATAAGAAAGGCTGTCATTTGGTGGGATATTTCTCAAAGGTCAGGTTTTGTTCACTCTATATTTTTGTTGAATGTTTCTTAATACGTGGGAAAACTGTTTATGTGTAGTTTTCAATCCTACAATGAACTTTAAGTGGGAAGAATTCAATTTCAAGTCTTCATTGAACGCGAAGTCACCAGATGCACCTGTTATAGAACGCGCGTTTTTTTGCCTTCAGTACTTGTTTAGGTACAAATGTATCTAAACTTTTTGATACCTCAAGCATAGTTAGTAGCTATGGCCAAAGTGATGGAAGTTCACAAGGAGAAGTGAAGAAATTTCAATTTGACGTATGGGCATATTCCAATTGTTCTTTATAAATTATATTGACAGGAAAAGTCCTGTCAACAGAAGTACAATGTGTCTTGTATTATGACCATGCCTCACTATCAGAGACAAGGATTTGGCCGCCTGCTCATCGACTTCAGTAAGCGCAATTCTCTTATTTCAGTTTTATGGGTCTCACTGTCCAATGAGTGTGCAGTACAGTCGAGTGTCAGCATATCCGGTGATGTCGTGATGATAGATCCGTGGTGGTTCTTCACAACCTTCACACCAAAAATTACAGATTCTGGGAGACTTTTTTTCATTGTTCCCCATCTGATAAGTAGGTTAGGTAGTGATGGGGTGGTTGCGTGCACATTCTTCTTCCACCCGCACACATTGCTTTCGGCTTCCTAGACAATGGAACACATCACGTCACCGACAAAGGACCAATCGCAGTCGTAATGTGCAAATAGACAAGCTAACAAACTTACGAGTCGATTGAAATTTTAGGCGCTGTAACAACTGCATACAATGCACCTGGACTACTTTACTCCAGATTATCTCTTTGTTGGTGATTGATTGCGAGGAGATTATGCTTGGTTGCGAGGTGGTTTCGTGGTAGCAAGTTTGTTGGAGGCGAAAAAAGTTCTCTGGTGACGAAGTGACCGGATATCTCTTATATCCCTTCCCTACATTGGCGAAACTTTCCTAGAACAAGTCACAACTAACATACATGTATAGTCTGGGTGATTTCTAAACATTATATATTCCTCCATCGTAGGTTATCTCTTGTCGAGAATCGAAGGCCAGCCTGGATCTCCCGAGAAACCCTTGTCAGACCTTGGTTTGATCAGCTATCGTAGCTACTGGAAGAGTGTGTTACTGGAGTACCTGCACGACCACAAAGAAAAACATGTAACCATAAGAGGTGAGAATACTGGTTTTACTTGTTTAGGTATACTTTCTGATCACTTGACTTACATCCATTAACTGGGGTTATTTTTTTCACAATTATTTAAAAAAACATAGGTAGGTTAAATCTGCATACTAGCCAACTGGCTCAACAGGCCAGAGCTTCTCCCGGTTTCAGTAGCATGACTAGGAGCATTTGTAGTCCTCCCTGGATGGGGTGTTAGTCCATGGCAGGGCTACCCCCAGCATTATGCTCGCCGCTACCCATTTATACAGCTGGGGGAGAGAGGCACCGTGAGAGTAAAACGTCTTGCTCCAGAACATAGCACAATGTCCGCGGACATGGCTCAAACCCGGCCCGCTTGATCCGAAGACGAGCGCACCAACCGTGAGGTCACCGCGCCTCTATAATTGCTATTTATTAAAAGTAACTTAGTGCATGTAATACCCCGGCCTGTCCTGGGAAATATCATGGGGATAGAGCGCAACGCTTTTATTTGGATACACAAGGCTACTCCTTTAATTTTCATTGGAATTGTTTTATTTTGTCTGGTGGGATTGAGAATATGCTATAGCTAAAGACTAAAGAAAAGTTTTTTACTTAGACGTTATAAGTGTTACGGACAAAAATCTTGTATAAGTAAGTACATGTACCCTTAGTGGATGATAGGGAGATATGAACAGTGAAATGCCGTTTATTTTCAGGGATAAGTAAGTCGACTGGCATGGATCCACATGACATTGCTGCTACACTACAGATTCTCAACATGGTTCAGAAACGGGACGGCAAGTAAGTCACAGCCATAGATATTCTGCTAGTCTATCAGTATCACCATGGAAAAACATATTGCTGCGGCTCAGCAGTACCTCAGCAGTACCTCAGCTTGCAAAATGAAGAGACGAGGAGTGATCGTGTACCTCCTCGCCAGTCTTAAGAATATACATGAACTCAGCAAAGTAAATCGTCAATCAGGACATTTATTGCACCTTTTACTTCAGAGTGAACAAAACTGATCACTTTTGCCAGTAGTGAAATATGAAAGTAATGTGCAGCGCCTTTTACTTGGATAGATACACCTTCCACTTAATCCCAGAGCGATGTTAAATCGGTGCGAGAGTTGTGAAGTGTTTGTCTGATCCACAGGTTTGTGCTGTGTGTTAACCAACGCCTGATTAACACTCACATGGAAAAACTAAGAAAGAGTAACCGCACCTCGCTGGATCCTGACGCACTAAGATGGACCCCTCTGGTGCACACCAATTTGGCACTCATTGACAAGGAGAACGAAGCAGCCAACGGAACTCACGCCAAGAATGGTACAGAAGACACTATCGAGGAAGACAAGGATGTCCCAGAGGACGCCAGCGATCGACAGGTTGATGTGATTAACAGTAGTCTGGATGACAAGTCAAAGGATGGATTAATTATGAACGGAGTTGTCGAAGATGAAGGTGAAAGTGCCTCCGAGGAAGATGACGAGGGACCCATTGTTCGCCCGAGGAAGCGCCGACGGAGTAATACCCTGTCCGACAGTGGTTCGGACAAAACCGAGGGGAAAACGGACGAGGAAGTAGTGTCCAAGAATCGGGCAAACTCAAGCAAAGAAACCGACTCCGAAACTGCGGCAAGCAAAAGGCTGAACAGCACAAAGCCCGAACCCCAAGTCGTCAAGAAGCGAATGAAATTGAACGACGAAGAACCGAGAGCCGATGTCAGCGATGATTCCGCGGATAATTCGGACTCCGATGATTCGTCGTCATCTTCGTCATCTTCGTCTTCGTCATCGTCCGAAGACAGCGATAACGGAGAACCTATGGACGACAACGAAGATAATCCCGCTAGGCAACACGAAGACGACCGTAAAGGCTCCGAAGATGGAACGAGCGAATCGTCGTCCGAAATGAACAACTCGCCAGCAGGCGTTTATGCGGGATTTGGCAGCCAGTCAGGTCCTCGAGATACTTTAGCTGGATTAACAGACCCAGAGATTAGAATGGATCCTGCCTTCTCCAGATTGTCACCAAGTTTTGAGTGCAAGGAGAGTAACCCGGCAGATAGCTTAGCAGTAGACCAAGATGTGAACCCCGTGGTGGATTTCCCAGACACAGATAGCACAGCACTCATCAAAGAACTGTCCGAAGAGGTGTTCTCCATCGGGGCCACGCCCTCTCTTGGAGGGCAGCACTCCTCAGACGAAGAGATTTGAGCAGACCTTTATTTTGATGCGCTCTTTTACTGATTGATTCCTCACTTTTTGTTAAACACTACGATTGATCTAAATTCCCCTTTCTTGTTGGTTTTAGGTATCATATCATCAACATCGGTAACAGTACTTTTTTCTTTAAAAAGGCGATTGACTGTTACAAGTTGAAACCACGGAAGCTGCATTGTAAACTTACGGGATGTTTCACAGAAGTGACATGTTATGTTTTAAAACTTTAAGCTACTACTGGACCACATGTAGACCGAGAAAGACTGGACTCTCTTTAGGGAGCTACGTCCCGGTTTGTGCAGCTTAAGAAGTTTGGTTCGTCGTTTGTAATCCGTGTCAATCTTCTCCATCCTTGACCATCCTTGTTTGCTTAACGCTGTGATATCTCTTTGGTGTTTTTCAATCTTAGTAAATTACTTTTTCCAGGATCCTTCAGTTTAAAAGTTATTTTGTTTTTGTCCAAAATACCGTGACTGAGGTCCTTTAAATTGGATAAGATTGACTTTTTGTTGTATTAGCGCTCGACATTTTGCGTGACTTTTTTTTTAAGTGTATAGATTAGACGTATCGAACTTTTCCGTAGTTTGGCAATGATTTCTTTCTTAATCTTCTATACTGTGCAACATATCCCGTGTTTGATTTACATCACAGTGTTTAGTTATTTATTCTTTCTAACGTGATCTATTTAGTGCATGATTTGTTGATTGTATGAAACACAGTCGAGTTGGAAAGTTCTTTTTGATGAAAATTTTGTATTGGACGAGCTGATAGATGATGTACATTTTGGTTAACAAGTAATCTTAATATATATAAAATAGAAATTATTATTTGTTGTCCAGGATGTTTTGTAACCTTGCCCCTCCCCCCTTCCCCGTCTGTTTTTCAGGACTACTCCCGCGCGTTTTTTATTAAATCCTCTAGCTCAAAACAATTAACTCACTAAGACCTAGCAATCCTGAATATTGGAGGTCAATCGCTTAAATTCTTCCTGAGATATCTTTTCTCAAAGGAAAAAAAATACTCGTTTTACAGAATTTCAGGTCGACCCTCACCTTGAGCTGAGAGCAGCTAAGCGGTGCCAAGTCTCGTGAAGCGAGAGGCTTTTTGAATAGTCAGGAAACCGTCTGGTTCTGGAAATAGTCGCAGCATAAATTTTCTTTCCCCCACTTTAGGCTGATAAGTTGAAGTTCGATTCAGAATACGCTTATCCGTCGGTGCATAATGCAGTATGTAGTATTTTCTTGTACTTCATGTACTGTGCACGAAAATCTGTTCTGGAATTAAGTGATTCCAAATAAGAAAAATCCTGGTGAAAACCTCATAACGTGTGATCCTGAGCAAAAATCTTGACTTGAAAAACAGGTGTTCCTATCTTTGCCTCTGAGAAAATAAGCCTTTTAGAATTGGAAATTGTGTTGTTCTACTTTAAATATTAATGCTTTTTGCACCGTGTCTACAAACATAGGTCCGCAATGCAGACAAACGAGTTTTTTTATTGACTCCTGGTTACACTGAGTAATTGCAACAAAAGTAATGTCAATAAAAATTGATAGAAAACAAATAGATCGTTGCTTATTGTAAGTTAAGTAACGAAAGAAAAGTGCCTTCAATAAAGGGTCGAGATCATTTTTTTAGTTTCGATCAGAGGAGCGCTAGTCTTTCGCTCTGACTGGCTTGCAGTTAGTTTCCAGTTAGGGTTTCGAGTTAGGATTTCCAAATCGTCTAACTTTCACACCGGCTTGCGTGCAGTCATCTTACAAAACCCGTTTTACCGGTTCATTTGTTGGTAATGGCTATATGTATTTACTGTAAATATATATGGGTAGATATCACGGGTTATTGACCAAGCTTGAGGTCAAGATGGCTCGATATATTTCTTTTCTCTGCGTGTTTATAAACTCGCAAAAAAGAGCAAGGCCAATATCAAGCTATCTTGACCGAACAAGGTCTGATAATAAAGGATTTATTGTGCCGGTGGAAATAGGTACACTGTTTACTTGCGGGACACGGCGGGTAATCCCGAGCAAGCAAAATAGTGCCATTTTACCCGCTCAGGTAGCCAATCACAGCGCAGGATTTGGTTCATTTTGCCAACTTACAGAACTACGACATTATAAAGCATCACACATTATAGTAACAAGTGTTCACTGTTCACTCTGCGTTTCACAGAACAAAGATGCGGTAGTTCTGGCTCTAAATCTGACCCGAGGTCTTGGCTAATTCTTCCTTGATATTTGATTTTTCTTGAAAACAGTCACTGAAAACAGTCACGAACAAGTAAGTGCTGCTACGTAGCACTAAAAACAGCATTGATCATGCTTTGTCGCTGTAGAACACTGAGAGGTGACACGACCCATCACAATCACAATCACGCGCTGACTCGTTCTTGCGTTCGTAGCTTCCTCATGGTCTTCATAATAAAAACCAACAATACATGTAGTCTCTTTTCTTTTCTTCTCTTATTTTGCTTGACGTAATTTGAAATGTGTCGGGGCGCTTTGAGGTAGCTTTTTTTAAATCTCAGCTTCCAAAAATTAAGATGATGGGAGGATAATAAAAAATCAAGCTAAATTTGTAGCTCTGATGTTTGTTTAGTGTAGGTTTAATCAAACCATTTGGGAACGATAGTGAAAGGTGAATAATAAAGAAAAAACTAAAAAAGATCCTTTAAAATGTCTTGCTTCGGGTATGATGGTTTATTTTGAAAACTGTAAAGTAATATAATATTTTCAGAGTAGAATGCGTGTTATTGGCCAGTTTGTGAAGGGTGATCATATACAAACTGACGCACAAACTTGCGTCAGACGACACAATATACAACCGTGTAACACAAAGACAATCTGAAGGAAAGATAATATTCGAGCTGCATTGGTAATTCACCCAGGGAGGTCAGTGTTCTCGCAGGTTTTTTTTAAACGTGACTTTTGATTGGTTGCTTCTGAAATGACCTCATTTGAGTCTCTCATTTAGATTATTATTCCATTTTGTTTCAACATCATCAAGGTGCCGCAGAAATTCCCTATATATTATCAACAGATAATGGAAGTTACACTGATCGCTCTACGTGATAGTGATGGTGCTATCGACAATCAGAAAATTGGCGATCGCTGTGGTTTCAGTGGTGATTCAGCTAGCCTGTGTGAAACAGTAATAAAAGCGTATGGAATAACAAGGTTTCAGCCAAAGGAAGAGAAAGCCAGCTGTTTTAGAATCAACAGTAGATGAAAATGGAGATGAAAGTGTTGGCGGCGGCTAATATGATAGCTGTCGGCTTTTAGCTACCATCAAATTAAAACGCCATCAGGTCTATGTGTTTTGACGAAGACTTATGCAGATTTCTTGTTGATAAAAGTAAAGTTGAGAATAATTTTCTTTTTTCGCTTTAAGACAAAGCCTGATTCTCTGAAAAAAAAAATTCACAGGTTGAGTTCAGGCACGCGTTGGGACTTTTGGAAGATTGGGAAAAATTTATTTTTGATCGATTGAGAAATCAGACTGTGACAGAGGGATCATTTATCAAATGGACGAACAAAGCTTTTACACCGCACCTGCTTTACGGCAACTGTAGTCATCTTTTATTTCTAAAGTGCGCTGCCTGTTTTTTGTACTTTACTGAGAATAAAACATTTTTAAAAAACCACCGATCGAATAGCATGTCCCTAAAAATACTGAGATATTTTAACACTAAGGCCCGTTTGGACACGGACCAACTCATTACGTAGATTTGTATACCAAATTCATGCTGAGTTGAGAAGGTGACGCCTTTTAAAGCAAACGTCATCTAAACGCAGATGCAACAGTAATATCGTTTAGCGATAGTAGTTTGAAGGAAAAACACGAATAGCGCCAGACGTTTTCAAATGATGGGCTTACAGCATCAAATATTCTTTCTCTCTTGCTGGTGGACATCATAAACGTGTAAGTGTAGACCATTCGGACTTATAATGTTTCTTGTGGAGTTTTCGAGGGCTGCTAGTGATTATCATAGAATAATCCATCATTGTTTTTCAATGCTCTTCAGTAATCTTATCATCCAAGAATAACACACTAAAAAAGAAACCATGGCTATATGAAACGATGTGTGGATGCTTTCAAAGTTCATTTGATGTATTTTTTATTATTTCTACGGAAACGTTTATCTCAGAAAAAAACCTACATTTTCAATATTGATCCGGATGTAACGTCGATTGCTGCTCGTTAATTGTGCGTCATGTTAAGATCAATGTTTCTTTGACAATCTGGTAAAGCAGGTTCTCAAGGATTTGTTCGCTACTGTTTTTTGATCAAACTGAAACTTGTCATAATTTGGTGATTGCTGTTTTTGTGGCTGAAACTTCGTCATTCTTTTCGTTTTCATTCACTGCATGCGGTGTTTGTTGTATTTAAAGAAAAATAATTCACCATGTTTAGAAATCAAAGTTACTTACATGTGCTTTCTCAATATATGCTACTAGTTATGTAGAAACTTACAAATCAAAAGATAAGCAAGTACGCCAAGTTAATTATGTGGCAAATGGAAAGTAAGTCTTAAGTCGTAAGCATGAATTAATAATATTAATTGCTGAAACCCAAAATTGATCTTTTGCTTTTGCTTCAAAATAAACAGACGCAGGTCCTCTCTTTCTCCTTGACTCATTCTTCACACGCGCCCGCGGTGGGTGGTCCTCTATTAAGCAGGTTTTGTTTGTATTGTTATGTAAACGTGCGTTTCTTAGAAAAGTCGTATAGAGGACTTCAAATATAACCCGTGACGGGAGCTTGTCATTGACTGCGGGTTTCCAATTCATGGAGTTCGAGGAAGATCTTAAAAATGAGTCACATTCTACGCGACATTTCGGGTGAGTTGTGCAGCTGCCCAAATAGGAAACTAGAACGATAGCTTTAATCTTGAAAGCCGTGATCGCATTTCCGACTGGACTCAATACATGTGTGACGATTTTCTTTTCACTTGAATTGAACAGTACGAAAAAAATCTTTTCAGTTTCTAGGAGTCGCTGATACTATAGTATTTTCCCAGAGCAGTGTCTCGCCATCTGGTGAATCACAATTAAAACTAACCATGGATGGATAGCTCGACCTTCAATATATCCTGTATAGTGAAGGTTTCCTCGCGACACGGAACGGATTACTTAGCAATCCTAATTTAATGCCAGGTCCTGGCTCCGTCTTTCTTCTGACAATTTGCTGCAGGGGTTTATTAGTAGTACATGGTTGATCTTATATAATAAGAAATGAAAATACGCCTATTAGATTTCTTGCCAAAAGATGGGCGAACATCATTTTCTCTCGGCGCTCGGAGATTTCGTTCATTAAATTTATATGCAAATCTGCATAAAGCATATTATTTATCCGTTCCAAACAATCTCCCTTCATCAGGCCAAGTTTTGCGATCAGTTTGACTTAAACGATTTCCAAGGTAACTAATCCTAAATATCTCGGCCCATCTTTCAGTTACAAGAACAATTATACAAGGCCCAATTTTCCATTCGGCTTAGACAAATAATTATTACAACAGAGAAAAATATTTTTATTCAAAATTAACATTTTTTTTCCTAATTCTAGGCCGAGACACCTTTTAAGACTTATCGTGAAGTGTTTGTGATGAATTTAATGCAGAAACACATCACAAGCCACCACTGAGGTGTTCAATTTATAGTTATGATTACGATCGTGCTAAATTGATTTGTCCTCACCAAACGCCATTATTTTCCTTTTTAATGCAAATGAAGTATTATTTAGCTCAAGAAAGTATCAATCAAGACCCGCTCGATCCATTTTTGTCTCAAAATATCAGTTTTACCTTCGCCTGGCTCGCATTTCCCTCAAGGGGCAATTTTCGAAGAGGTATTGTATTCGCTTAGTTTTCTTGCCATTTGCTACTACAAAGAATATTGGATTTTGTAACTTTGAAACACTGAATGACGCATTCACAGAATAAGTAAGCTTGCTCCCCATTAGTAACACAGTGGTCGGAAACTGATAATGATGAACGCCGAAAAATAAGACTTTGAAAAGCACTTTCAAGCTCACGTGCCCAGCGTGGATCAGGAGAACACTTTCAATCTTTGAGTGTAGCATGTTAATTCGTAGGAAGTGACTGGTTGGTTCTTATTGGCTATGAATCTATATTCATGTTGCTGTAATCTGTTCTCGAAGACCATCCTCGCATCTGTGACGCGATACGATCACCTCGCATATTTTCATTGATTCAATATACGAACAAATGTTCCTGTGATCTACTAAAGTTGACTTAAAATTAAGCCCATCAAAGCAAAGTTGATGTATTATTTATACCCAGTATAACCGGAAAGTGTCTATTAATTTTCTTCAGAATGGGCCTAGTATTAAACACATTAAACTCATCAACGATAATATTCTATATTTCAACTTCAGTGCACTGGAACAATATAAACGGCAATTACGCGAAAAATTGGCAACGTGTAAGCTGTCCAGTAGACATATCGTGTGATAATTGCAGTCTCTTCTGCATATTTTACTTAGTCATTGATAGAAAGTGGTTTAACTTAAAACTAATGACAATGATTACGATAGTGCCTTGGATTGATTGGTTTCACTCGGATTTTTCATTCCAAAACAAGTTCGTAAAAATTGGAAAAAATTTCTTTAACATCCAGCTATATATAACTCATTGCGTCAACCGCGTGATCGCTTTCTTTTCTGATCTGAATAAGAACACGTCTAGCCAATATTTCAGTCGATATAATGACTGCATTAGTATGAATTTGTCATATTAATCCTGTTTCTACCCCCTGTTTTGTATTTACAGTTTATTTTTATCAGTCTTGATGTTGACGCGACACACGAAGAATATTGAAACCATATTTTTTTTAAAATTAGGCTCAAAAAAAGATAAAACAACCGAAATAACAAGTGACATGGCTTCTAAGGTTTTTATAAAATAGTTTTAAATGGAATAGAAGCTTGAAACACATTTAAGAATGTTTAGTGGTAGAGAGAAGAAGTTCTGCTATGGAAGTAATTTAAGTTTTGAGACTTAAGTTAGCCACTTTTTCCCACTGTTCTAGGCATGTTTTTTGTTTACAATTAATACGAAATCTATCTCAAACAACATGCACAAAACATTGGAAAGACCAGACCTGTTCGCAAATGCTGTACCCTTTTGAAAAAAGACAATCGTCGATTTTGTTAATTTATATCTTGACATTTCTAATAATGTAATATATTAAAATGGAAGAATAAAAACACATACTAAACCACACAATTACAATTAATAATAACAACATCACAGTGAGGAAAGTACTGCTAAACAGCTTTCATTTAACTGCTGGTCACACACTAATACAGTTGCATTTGTAAAAAAAAAAGTTAATTGCAAGTAGCTTGGAGCAAATTGCAATCAATATTGGAACACTGTATAGTTCCCGTCAAATACCCGATACAGGTTGACTTTAGTAAACAAAATTTGATAATTCTTGCGAAATTTCTTCTTTGATGCAGCTGTAAAATAAAAGTCGACTAAGCGAAATTAACGACATATGGTAATTAGCCAGCAGTGATGTGTGATGTTCGGTTGAGTTTAATAGGCGCCGTACTTTAGTGTACTTTTGGGATTCTAGAACTATCTTTTGAGGTTTTCTTAAAACTCATTTTCATTGAAAAGCGTTCGCCAAGCGAAGAAGCAACAATGAAAAACAAATTTTGAATCATTTAACCCATTTAGTGAAATGGCGAGACCCCTTGTCAAGAAAGAAAGAGATTTAGAAAACATTGTACGAGTTAAGGGTTTCGTTGCCGCGAAACGGAACAAGATCTATCAAGTTTCCTATGTGAGTGAGTTTCAAGCTACTGTTAAAACTTTAAGTACACACTGGTCTTGTTCGTAGCCACGTGCTATTGTTTTGTTTACCCGGGCTCAAACCACCTGCAGTACCTTATTGGCTTTCGCACAGCGAAACAGCTCTACGATTGGTCAATTTTGGACAACAGCTGTCAGACACGAGCCGAAGAAATGAGCATCATTCTTTCAAACAAACATCAAATGCTCGTTGCAGCTTAGAGATCGTTCGCTCGTTTGCTATCTAGGGAGCAAAAAGTCATTTTTTTATCGACCCTAATTTTGTGTCTGTCGTTTTGAAGGTCTTTTTCGATGTTGGGAGATGGGAACTGGAGCTAGCAGTGGCGGATCACAAGCGGGATCAAACCCGAATGTAAAAGAAGGCTCCATACCGTCGACAGAGGACAAATCATCGAGGAAAGCGTCCTCTATATCGAAAAAACACTCAAATGGTTTCATAACACTAAGTTATGAGCCGACAAATACACCACTTATTCGAAAACGAGGTTTCATAAAGGAAGGATTTCCTGTGCACGGACTTATTCAGGACAAATATTTCCTCATAAAAGATCATTTTGAAGGAATCGACAAGCTCAAGACCTTGGACAAGTATGGTGCGCCAAATTTTCGCAAGAGCTGCGGTCCTTATCCGGTTTATGGAATGGGCCAACCGTCAAGAGATGGGCTAGCTCATGTAATTCAATCTTTGGTTGAAAATGGACACAAGGTAAGTATTCGAATAACTTAAATTCACCATTTTGTCGAAGCGATGAATATAGTTCTTCTATGATGTTGTTGTGGTTTTATTTTATTTTCTCCAGAAAAAAGTAAAAAAGTATCACTTCCTTGAGAATTGCTATTTTAATCCAATTTCAAGTAGTATAGTGTGCTGAAATCAAAGTTTTTCCGCCTCCTTAGAGACTTATTTTGCCTCTAATGGTAAAAGATTTGCATCATTTTCACGCGCGCGACAAAGCTAAATGCAAAGGCAAAGCGATTTTCCACTGATATCGATTACCGTTTCTAAAGATAACATATTTAGTCACGATATATATCACGCTTGCTAGTAACTTCTGTTAAGAGGTAGATAAATTTTCTTATAATTCGAGATCTCAAAAATTTCGTTTTCGCTTGGGAAAGTTGCAATTATCTCTCTCTCGAAAGAGGGCGAATATCAGACATTGGTGACAAAATGCTGAATAGGAGAACAGCATGCAGTAATATTTTTTATTGTTATGAAAATAATAACGAGAAATTTGCAAATGATATTTGCTTTTGTAGTGTCTTTCGTCGTTGTAAGAAAAAATGATTTTTAGTCCGTGGGAGGACACTGAAAATAGCCGTCGCGTTCTACGAGAACATTATTGGGGTAGAGTTTGCTTTTGTCAATCAAACGTCAAGAACATTCGGTCATATTTCGAGATAAAAAAAACCTTCTATTTTACAATTTTTAACTTGTTTTACCAGAAGCTCAGTAGGCAGGGATCACATCCTAAATATATTTTTTTTTCAGCCGAGAAAAACAGGAAATTACTATTATTTCTCGAAGTTCTCATGGTAACGCTAATTCGCGAGGATTTTAATCGATTTCAAGGTTTTTTTAGCAATCTAACACCTATCGATTTAGCTATAACCTGGCGGGACGAGTAGACATAAAGCAGACTGTAAACCACGGATAAGCAGCCAAAATGTTTTGTTAGGCGGAACACCAATGCAAAGAAAATAATCGTAGCAATAAATAATTTACTGCTTTATTTCTGGATTTATCATATGCTTGTCAAAATTCAAATTTCAAAACCCCCATTGTTGATAAGAGTCAACAAACATGCTGCATACACTGATGTGCTTAACTTCGTTTGCACGTACTAGTTGCCTAGCAACATGGGCTATTTCATTTGCAACTTTTCTGATTTCAGAAACCCTTTGAGCGCTTTTGTGAAGGTCTGCTAAGACATCCTTTCCTTCGGTTTTCAATTTTCGTTCAGTTGAAAGCTTTAGAGCTTTCGTTTCAGCATGATCTCCAGTGTTTCGCTATTTTACGTGCGTTGACCGCCGTCAAATACAATAGAAACAATGTGTGACCAAATTTCGTCTTTAAAAAAAGTTGAATGAGGTTCAATTTTTTCGTATACCCACCGCTGGTCCCCACATTTCATCAACGTATTTTACGCAAGTCAATTCATAAAAATTCACCGTTTAGACGTACGTAAGATAATGCAACGGAAACTCACTTGTCGGCACTCCTAGTTACTATCCTGGTTATGTTCTTTTTCCAAACATCATTGCGAAAGCCTTTATTATTAAAAGAAGTGTACTGTTCAAACGACAGATGTCCACAAAAAAGTCGCGGATAAAGGTTTATGTCGTGAACATGGAACAAAATGCCACTTTTAAGAAGATAGAGGATAAAAGAAGATAAAAGTCGCGAATCAAGAAAATAAACTTCGTGGACTTCGTGAGAGAAGGTCGATGACCTCAAAGTTCCAAATTAAGCCGGCTGACAGAATACCGCTTTTTGTACGGTTCTTACGCCTTTTTCCCTGTGTGCTTGAATTCTAAACATGTCTCATTTTATTTTCCCTGTTGTAGTTCTCATTTTTGACATTATATTCGATGAATTAATATTTTGTTTTTAAATGAAAATTAATTACATAACCTCCTTGACTGCAGGTGTATTTTTTGAACTGACCGACGAACGACAAAATTAAATATCTTTGATTTTGTTTTTACATTTTTCAATATTTGATACTCTATTAAACTAGAAATTGCAACGGCATTTAATGTAATTTAGAATGGTTTGATTCGTTTAGCTTAGAAAAACCAGAAAGCTTATTGTTTTCAAGGACTGCCTTCGGACCTGCGATTGATTTGGCGATATTGCAATTCTGATCCTCCCTGCAGTTCTTTTGTGAAAATTGTCAACTTTTCTATTCTGTTCAATCTGCATCATGAACTGCCGCCCTTCGGAAGCAATATTCTACAAGGACAAAATAATTAATCAAAACAACTACGTTGAAAACAAGAAGAAGCTTCGTAAAATACTCGGTAGCTTCAGCATGTTAAAACAAATCAGTTAAACGGCGCCTTAATCATTTAGAGCATTGAAATTTATTTTAAAAAACTTGGTTTTCGAAATGCGAAGAACAAGAACCTGCGAGTAGGGAAAAAAAATCAATTTATTTCAAGTAATTTAAGATTGGTTGACACAACACTTAAGCTCTAATTTTGTTTGACAATAGGTCTTATTAATTAACTGTTACTTGAAGGAGGTGATTTTCAACTATTTGTTTAAAAAAGCTCTTAAGAATATTTAGGCTTTGGTGTGAACTGTGAATGAGCTTGGCAGCAACCAATAAAAAGCCTGGAATACGGCTTACGAATTCGTTGCAAACATACTGTGTTTTTTTTTTTCTAAAAATTAAAACGAATCCAAATGCAAAATTAAAAAAAGTCGGGATGTGAATTTTGCTATTCTTTTTCAATCTTTGGGTATTTGCCCAGTGAAGTGAAATAACTTTGGTTTGGGTTTTGCAATCGAAATAAAAAAAAAATAATTATGTTGGAATGTAACTGAGTATCAAACCTAGTTCTGACCATTACCTACCGTAATCAAATTCGCAATTACCCAAGCAGAAGCTTTGATTGCTGTCCTGATTTTCCGCGATAACAATTTAATATCTGTCCTGATTCTCAGACTTTCAGTTCGCTCGGGGTCACCTGCTTTCTCCCTTTTCCGACGGGGAAGGAAGAGAGCGCGTGGCCGTGAGAGGCCTGGACCGTCATTGGGATTTTTTCCGCGACATACCATCCTCGTTTAGTCTTGACGTTAGCATTGTTCGAGTGCGTCTTACCGAAGCACGAATTTCACGGCTCAAATTAACAAAACCCGTCCGATATATCGCCGAATCGTATGAAAAAGAGCTACAATTAATAATGTATTTAATTGTGTCTGTAGGAGATAGTGTCGTTTAACCTACGAGAGGAGCCGGTGATATTTGTGGGGCTCAATCATGATTTCGTGCCCTATTCGCCGCGGGATCCGAGCAGTTTAAAAGGTAACATCGCTAATCATGGAGTAAAGCCCGAAGAACTTGCGGAAACAGAGCTCAAAATCAGAGAGGAGGTACACGCCTTATTTTATTCTCGTGTTTATCTGAGTAAGTTTACCATAGAGAAAACAATGATTTTTTTGGGCTTGTCTTTGTTGCAGATAATAAGGTTTTCAATCGACGAAGGTGGAAAATTTTATTTCTACAATAACGTGGAAACGTTTGAAGACGAACCCCACCCATACAAGGTCACATACGAGGAAGACTTGTGTGTGTTGGATGAGATCTATAGCAGACAGATTTTTCTCACTCCTTTCCTTAGGTAAGGTAGAGCTTGTGTGATTTACTGTAAAACATTTGTTCTGCACAGATTTTCACACCATTGTGTTTCGCTGCAATTTTTTTATGCTTAGATTCTATGATTGAAAAGCCTTTTAGTATATCGGGAATAACTTTCTCTTTTGCAACGTGCGGTCTAGCCTCCTAAGGAAACGGACCATTGTTCGCTTTTAGGGAAGGGGTGGGGTTTTGAGGTTGTGCAATTTCCAAAAAAAAACTTCCTGCACGGCGAAAACTGCTGAAAAAAAAAACTGCTAGGGTAGCCACAGGAAAATAAATTCGAAGTGCTTTTTACTCTCCAGGTCCCGCCGTTTTTTGATGTTAAAAAACAATCATGCACAACCTTGAGGTGAGGAAAATTTTCATGTTGAAGAAAATTGCCAACTACCCCCATAAAAAAGGAATAATAATGGTCCGCCCCGAAGCAGAGGTCCGTTGGCTTGTCGCACAATGCTTCCTCCGCCAGACTGGGGAGGAGTGTGTGACAAGCTATACTGATGTCTGCGTAGGAGGCTAGGTGAGACTAGGTGGAATGCGGGATTGTCACAACGGTGTTCATTCGCAGATATTCTCGGATCCCCATCACTGCCACCAATGCTCCCGAAGAACAAGATTTTGACCAGTTCATCAGCGCCATCAAAGACATCCCACAGCTATTCGACAGCAACTCCTCGGCTCCTTTGCCTGCCATGGTATTCAACTGTCACGTCGGCCAGGGTCGCACTACTACTGGCATGGTCATTGGGTGCTTAATCATGTCACACAGGACTGGTTTTCCATCCGAAGCACAGTAAGTGTGATAGCATTTGTCACATGACTTTAAAAGGCGTAGCTAAATTTTGGTAAAGTTTTGGGAACAAACAAAGTGCTCTTTAAGTTAGGGGGACCGCTCTTTAGTATACTCGTAGTATCTCAACCAAAAACATAATTAAAAACTGCGAAACAATTGTTGTTATGTTAGGACAAATTTAGGTGAAGGCTTACGTGCGTTTTGTCATTCCATTAGCAGTCTGTAAATTGTGAAAAAGCACTATTTTTGGTATTTGTCTTTGTTATTCCTTAATGAGCTCATTCGTTTATTTATAAAATGATTGTACTTCTTCGGAAACTGATTCTATCTATATTAAAATTAAAGTTCGAGCTGCAAAAATGACTTATTATCGCTCAATGTTTTGCTAGCCATATTCCGATGCCTGTCGACGAAAATAATCCAAACCTTGAGAGAGGAGAATTTAGAATAATTCAACAGCTTGTGAAATACCTGCCTGGTGGAAAAAAGATAAAACAAGAGGTACGTTGAGTCATTCACAAGGTTGTCGTGTTCAGTTAAATATTGAACGGGTGCTGATGACAATGATGAAAGAAGGCAAGTCTGCAAACTTTGTTAAAAGAAGAAAAAAGAGATCTGATAGAAGAACTGAATATGCCAATACGAATGTATGATCTAACCACGACAGGAGAGAAATCGTTCATGGGATTATTTTACTTTTAGAGGTAAAAAATGTATATTTTGTGGGGGATGGTGAGCACAAGGAATGCCGCTAAGATGACACGGGAATGTCCAGTATTGGGATCGATAACAAGGATTTGATCAATTTTTCCCCAAAAAAGCACTGAGTAACCTGTTCGTCCCGATGGTTTTCCAAGATAGACTTCGCGAAGACTCACAGGAACCGTGTAGAACAAGTTCAGGAAACCATGTAAATGGAAGGCAGGCTAACTGTCATTTTCCCGTTTGAAGTGACACTTTGCCTTTAATCTACTTTACCAAATTGTTGAAACTAACCTTGAATTTGTGTTCAATCTCTTATTGAATGCTTCATGGTAACGCAATGGACTTACTTCGTTACTCATACCGGGAAAAAATGAACGTTCTTTCCTAATGCGTGGTGAATTTTTTAAGGTGGATTCTGTGATTGACATCTGTACTGACGTCATGAACTTGCGATCTGTCAGTTATGAGTGTAAATGTAAACTCGAGGAGATAAAGGATGACTACAAAATCGAGGTAAGCTTTTTAGGCCATAACACAAGCTCACTGAGGTTGGAGTTGAGGAACGGTCTTCGACACAGTCTAACAGAAACATTTATATAACCGTCAATCACGTGACACCAGCTTCCCATCACATCAACTTCCCTGAAATTGTCGTCACGACATTGCTTTCTGTTTTTTGTTAAAACTGTGTTCGAATAATTCAATCCCTAATGTTTTCACATGTGAAAAGCAGACAACAACCAAGCAATCAGGAAATTGGTCTATTTCATACAGTCTCAACAAAATTAAAACATAAAATTCACAGCAGCAAAGCGAAGAGTTTGAAATTACACACTGCTCTGCTTAAGCTGGTTGTCTCTCGATGCAATAACTCAATTTTCAATTTTTTCCCAGGGACAAAGTGCTCGTGATTATTGGTTAAGAAGAGGCCTGAGTGCTTTGGAACGATATTTCTTCTTAATTCTCTTCAATGCATACTTGCATGAACAGGTAAGAAAGAAGGTCGATGAAAATGAGATATGGCATGAAGGCATACGGCCTGAAGCACTAGAAGATAAGTAACCTGAAATGAACATACCCTATTTATTTCACGGGAAAGCTTGCTCGTCTCGGTGTCACCTGGCCATTGCAGGACATCGATCTTATTGAATTTTCTTTCTTTCACTTAGTTTCCACTCATGTTTTCACAAACATTCCGGAAGTGGATGCAGCAGAGGCCTTGGCTCTACAGAATGCTGAGTCATATTGACGTCATGGAGAAGGGGGTGACGTCAGAATTCACTTCGAAATACCAAAATCAAACTTGCCTGGTAATTTGATCTTTATGTGAATGTCAATAAAGTAACTAAAACATATCACTATCCTTTTAGAGAGAGATTTGAATAACAACTTGAAGAACTGTATGGAAAGCAGCAAGAAATATTACAGAGCTCATTAAACTTAGATCTTATCTCTCCATATCTCTTGAATTGTTTCCCTAATAAAAGTGAAACGAGCGAAAAAGGAAGAGAGTGTAAAGCAGTGGAATGTTAAAAATTCCAATATATAATCCAGTTCTTGGTAAAACAAATCCTTCATTTTTCTTTCTTGTGAAGCAAGATATTGTTGATTGCTTTTAGCGTATTCATTTTGTATTTAGGTTTCTGATGACCAAGATAGTTTGGATGTCTTGAGCACCCAGCGGGAGTTTGAGGTATATATAATATATATATATTCATAATAATGACTGTTAATAAAGGTTGATAATAATTCAGATAAAAGTCAGTTCATTGTTTTGTTTTCTGTTCTTACTTTCAGGTTTCAAATTTTCGTAAAGTTCCCGGATCACCGGTATATGGCATGTGCCAACCGTCAAGACAGGTGTGGCAATAAACAACAATAACAACACTGACGACGACGAAAACACCAACAATGGCAAGAAAAACAAAGACAACAATAACAATAATAATAACAACATCAAAAGCTGTGACAAAAACCACAGTATACAACAAATACATTTGTGTTAAAGAATTTCCGCCCGCTCGAGTGTTTCTTCCACGCTAAAGTAGACGCGGGGAGTGGTGAAATCAAAGTGTGAATAAGTCATTTCGTACACCATACCGCTTTTTTCATGGAAACCGTTTTCATAAATCCAGTCATACGTGCATGTATGCGTTAAAATGTGTAATCACTGAAGTACTGAATTCTCTATGACACGTTGATCATAAATCCTTTGAAAGTTTTCTTTTTGCCGACATATGTTCTTTTTGCAGGGACTACATCGCATTTCAAGCTATCTTCTCGGTCCAAAATGCCTTCATCCTAAAGTTGTGTTTTTCAACTTAAGGGAGGACCTTGCTGTAGACTGTGACGGAAACACGTTTAGTCCGAGAGAGGTGAGAACACAATGACTAAAACCGTATCAAAAATATAATGCCATCTTAGTAATACTCTTGTGATAGTAGAGCATAAATGGGGTGGTTTACTAAAGATTTTCCAAGCGAACTAACGTTCCATTTTCTGAAAAATCGATTCCTTGTGCTTTGAAGTTAGGAAAAAAAAATACATCAGGAATGTGAGGTCTTACGCAAGAGATTCCAAGAGTATTAAGCACCTGTTGATTTTAAGAATTCTCAAGTGATTGACAAGGGTTCTTTCCGTATTCGCAAGACACTAGAATCATGACACGATGCCTCAATAAATCAATCAGATAACGATTTAAGGCCGCTGCCCAGTCAATACTCCAATCTTTTTAAAAACAACAATTAGTCCATTGACACTTATATTTGTTTCCAATTATAGTCATCGAAGGCTGTAGTCTGACAGCCGAAAATTCAGTTTTATATAGTCAGTGAACGTTTTTTTTTTTATAATTTTTAATATAATTTTATGAGTTATAAAATATCATCTTCTTTTTACCTCCAATATTGCAGCTCTCTAATTTAACTGAACATATGCCATTTAGAGGACTGGACACTTGTGAAGTGGAGGTGAGGATATAAATCCTGTCTTGTGCTACTGCGCATGCTTTAAAATGGACAGACGACTATTGTATACTAGGAAGTTCTTAATGCACCTTTACTCTGTCCCTGTTTTAAATTTTCAGCAAAAGGAGAATGAATTAAAATCAGAATTATTAAAGAGAGGAAAGAAACGACCCACACAGGTAAGTTGACAGGCGAGCTCTTTTTTTCGTTTCGTCCTTTTTTTATATAAAATTATTAGTAACATAGTAAGAAAACAATTGTGTAAATGAATATATGACAGATCATATATTTGAACTGCGGAAAAAGATATTAATTTATGATTGATCGTCGCAGTTATGCACACAACTAAAGCAGTTGTGAGTTAAAGGCCTGAAAAGCATTCGAACCCATGGCCCCTGTGATATCGGTGCAGTGCTCTACCGATTGAGCTATCAAGCGATCTGGGAGCTGGTCTATCAGTTACGATCTATTTTTGTGCGCAGGTTTACAAGGATCTGCACGGCGCACCTGTTGAGCACGAGTTCAGCAGTATACTTACCATGCGTGAAGCAGCAGAGCTGTGCATGGCAAAGAATCCACAGACGCTGTATTTTAGAATGCCTTTACCAGAAGACAAAGCCCCTGAGGAGAAGGTAAAGTTTCAAATCATACTGACAACAATTTAATTTCAGTAATTAAGATATAACCAATACACACAAATATCAACAACTACGACGACAACAAAAACAACAAAACATTTTCTTGGTTGCCGACGGTTCACGGCGACATTTACTGATGGATAAATTTGTGCGTGCCAACCAGCAAGTGTTATTACTAGGCAACGTTCAGAGTAAAGATGGCATCATTATCATCATCATCATCATCATAAAAATAAACTAACAAAGTAACAACAACAGGTATTCGAATATTAATAAATAAAATATATTATTCACGCCTCTGTGTGACATGTTCTAAGGTTGTTCAAAATTAACTACTCTTTCAGGACTTTGACCGCATATTATCAATTCTTAACAACCTGCATGAGATATACACAGATGAAGACGGTCCTGCTATTGTTTTTAACTGCGAGCTAGGCAAGGGTCGAACAACCACAGGCATGGCAATTGCCGCCCTTATTTACTGCAATAAGAAGGTAAATATGTGTTTTGTTGCTAAAAGTCATATTACTGTTATATGTATACTGGCTTTACTGTCTGACGCTCAATTTAAAGAACTTACATTTTAGTATATGACAAGTTTGAAAACAATATTGAGTTAAAATAATGACGAACGTATTCTAGTTGAGCGGTTTTTAATTAATTGTCGAAAGCAACCAAGTAATTGCTTTCATTTTTGTTTTGGTTTTGCTATGGTTTGAGATTGGTTGATTGGCAAGTAATTGGTTTGTTTTTAGTTTTAATATGGTTTGAGATTGGTTGAAAAGTCTCTTGGCTTGGTTTTGGTTTCATTAAGGGAAGGGAAAGCCGCTTGGTGGTCAATGTCATTGATTGTAATGCTAGAAACGTGTAATTACTTTACTAAATGTTTCTTCTTTGATATGAATAATTTAACGTTTCAGGGTTTTCCAGTGGGTACTAAAGTAGACGAACAAGATCCAGCTTGTGTTCCGAATGCAAAGTACACGCTGGGCGAGTTTTCAGTCAGTTGAGTATTACTTGTATTTTTTATTTAATTTCCTTTATTTATCCTTTACCTTGCTATATGAAGTGATGAAGAGTTAAGGTAAAGTCTACATACGAGCCTAGATGGCCCATCATGTCGGAGCTTATCCCGGTTTCTGTAGCACTAAGCGACTAGGAATATTTCTACTCCGCCCTGGATGGGATGCTAGTCCATCGCAGGGTTACCCCCAACATTAAATTTGCCGGTACCCTTTTGTACACCTGGGTGGAGAGAGGCACCGTGGGAGTCAATTGTCTTGTCCAAGAACACAACACAATGTCCCCGGCCAGGGCTTGAACCCGGACCGCCCGATCCGGAGTCGAGCTCACTAACCATAAGGCTACCGCGCCTCCCAAGTGACGAAGACAGAACAGAAAAACTTTGCTTTGTGCGCAGCGCTGAATTAGGATGTGCGCGGTGAGCACTTTGCCAGGAACTGCAGATTTGCAGAATCCAACACCGAAACTATAGTACTCATCCTTCATGTTCGGGAAGTTCACAAAGGAAGTAAAGAGGCGGGGGAGTAGGACGCTACTAAGGGCAATTTTAAAAAGGATTAGTTTAGTTAGCGAAGGTTATTTCAAATACTGTTTCAGGTTATTCGCCATCTTAAAAGAGTTCTGCCCAGTGGTCCGCAGAGGAAGCGAGAAGTGGATTATGTCCTGGACAGAATCTCAGAAACCATGACTCCCATGCACTACCACTCAAGAGAAGTTATCTTCTCCACTTTTAATTTGGTGAGTTAAGTTAAAGGGACCATATTAGGTGAAGTATCTTGTGGAAAGTGTGATTGTATTGGCATGGTCACTGTACTTAGCAAGCCGTATTAAATTTCCTAATTCATATGTGTGTTTAAATTTTAGCTGCGAAAATTCTTACTATAGGCCTTTGTCTCGGCAGACGTGACAACCGCCCCCAATGTTATTGACGCTAAATACATTTTCTAACCAACTGTGTCTAGCTATCCAAAACCTGCCTTTTTATTTACCCAGTAGCTTCCTAGCAACCTAGGTCAAAAGGGATGGAACATGTCCGCATTCTTTACCCATTTTCCCTGTAAGTAATAAGGTTATGATTTAATTTTTTTGCACATTTCCACTTCAATTTGTCCATGACTGCAGCTATCAGCCTACCTATCCACCCCATGGTCTTCAGGATTGGCTACGTACATACATCGCCTCACTCGACAAATTCTTACCTGCCCAATTGATGGCCCGTCCCAAGTAACATGAGGCTATTATAAAGTGTAAACAAACCTTGTTTGTTTGTTTTTTCCAGTATCGTAATGGCGTCTGCTCGCACCGCGGGGAGATTCCAGAGTTTCGAAAAAGGAGCCTTTACTTGCTGGAGAGATATTTCTATCTCATCCTATTTAACACGTACCTTCACATGGAAAGACGAACCAAATGGCAACGGTCGTTTAGTCAATGGATGACTGAAGTTGCAACGGCTGCGGGCGTTTATGAAATTCTCGACAATTTTGGTTTTCACGATTTTGAAAAGACAGAAGAACGCTTGCGCGCACTGCGCTGGAGATGGCGGGAAAGTTACAAGGGGAAGCCGTCAAATTGATAATTTGGGCGGGAAACTTCTCTTGCAGTAAACTGAGTCCTTCTAAATTAGAGTTTCGCTCAGACATATCTATGTAATTAATATTTATTAACACTGGAGTTAAATACAACGTGATAATTATTATAGAATTGTAAATTCACCGTTGCATACCAGAAAAATGTACATAAGTTTTATTTTATTTGCCTTAAAAGATGTTAAAGTCATGCCATCACTTGAAAAAATTACAGTGTCCTATTTTTAAAAAAATAATATCCTTCAACCCGATCTGCAATACTGTAGCAATGTATTATAAATAAGTAAACCCATGCCTGCATGGTAATGCTCACGAGGCAGACAGAGTTATATCTGTTCTTTGAGGATGACGTGGTGGTCACTCAACCAATCAAAAGAAAAAGAAAAGAGAAATCATGCACCGCGGTCATACATGACATGTGATTACCCGTGACCTTGATTATCCTTCACATGATTATTGTATAATCTGGAGCTAGATGACGTCACAAGCGTTGATTTCGAATATTCACTGAACACCTTCAGCCAATAAGAAAAGAGATAGTGAGTTCAATGTATAATAATATGAAAAAAAGTCCAGAATTATGTTTAATGTTAGGAGTATATTAATTATAAGTGCATGTCATGTTAGGAATATATTCATTATAAGTGCATGTCATCGACGCCTTTGTACATGCGCACAACGGTGACTGTAACTAGATAGAAGGAAACACAATAAACATGGTTTGGTGCCCGTTACTTTAACTTTTAAGGCTGTTGTTCGTCGTAAAAACCTTTCTGACCCCACCATTAAATTTGCTTGGGAAAAAAGAGTTGCCAGAAAAGATAATTCATAATATATCGCTACGCTCTTTTTAGACACCCTCTGTAATTCTGCCTCCACCAACCCGACGTCCTTCCCTCCATGATCAAGAGATAAATACTCCATCAACAGTAGTTATTTTTTGGCTATCGCACAGACCATTAGTTTTAGTTCATTGGCAAATCTTAAGTTATATTTGTAATAATCTACGACATCAAGTCATTTTCTGCATCCGCTCTAAGAAAGGGATTTGGCTCGGGAAGAAAGGCTGTGAGTTAGATGTGGGTTGAAACTAGAGAGAGA
>Ga0126337_10000180_pt1 | contig 26708 bp, 10 predicted proteins | sample DipCmetagenome_FD_92527 | JGI IMG/M metagenome (GOLD analysis project Ga0126337, IMG submission 92527) | Coral microbial communities from La Bocana,Puerto Morelos, Mexico - Diploria C A metagenome | ecosystem: Host-associated > Invertebrates > Cnidaria > Coral | place: La Bocana,Puerto Morelos...
AAAGTGAAACAGTCATAAGTTGCGTATGTTTGATCTATTTTAATTCAAGACCCTTTTTAATATCCGAATGAAGAATTTCCTACCCTTTCATATACCTAAACTTTTGAAATCCCTACCCTTTTATATACCTGAAGCCTGAAAAAGGCACCCTTTTCGGGCGGAGCCTCCCCGTATAGGCCATTATAGGGAGTACCCCCCCCCCCGGGAACTAGCCGTGCAATGAAAACAAATCGACGAGTGAAAAAAGGCAGAAAGACATTCTTGCTTGCCAACTCCTTAAAGTCTGTGGTATTTCAATATTTTGATGTGAAATCATAGCTGTTCTACATGAAATAGGTGCAGCTTATGTTTCTATATTGAAGACAACAAGAAATCATAGAGGACTATGAGAGATTGAGAATGACACCCAATACAAACCTTTCCTAAACATTCCGGCTTGATTTGAGCCGGGAAAAGTCAAGAACAGAACAATCCGTCTGTTCAAACGCCTGTTTAGCAGCGGCTTTTAGAAAAGAGATAATTGCAGTAACTTCTGTCTGTCTGCCCTCTTTACTATGTCATGTTCCGCTAAGAATGCTGTTTGCTGAATCAAAGAACCTTCCAGTCACTCGTAAAGAAAATTCAAGACTTAACCTTGGTCGAATAATTAAACCAAAATTGCTTTTTTCATGGCTGATTTCCAATAAGAAATATTTTTTTTATAGTTAATTAGACATCTTGTCTTCTTTTTTTAAGCCAGGTACTTTATAAATGAAAAAAAAAAAAAAAACTAAAAAAACCCTGTTTGATTGTCACTCACGGAATACGGAATCTAAGTTCAATACCAGTGATTATCAGGTGAATGCAACTAAATGCAATTGTTCCAGAGTTTGTTCGATCTGGAAACGCTTTTGCCTTTAAAAGGACACACCATGAGTATGTCCCATATCAGTTTAGGCGATGAGATAACTGCGAGTGGTCGCTGTGAATCTTCCGTTTCCACGCGGACGCATTTTCGCCTAGACATATTTTTGTGTGGGCTTCCCCTCCTTTGCTGTTTGTCGATTTGAGGCAATTAGTTTTTGCCAAACCACAGAATCTGTGTACACGTTGGCAGGCCTATTGTCAGTAAACTGCAACACTGAATTGCGGGCTCTTTGGCATTTTGCGTTTTGGTGCTCTAGTTGCCTCGAACATCCGAACTAAGTAAGTATTTAAGGCCAAAACCCTGGTGGAAATTTTTAAAAGATCGCAATTTTCTTACCCACTCTCGCTTCCTCAATCATGCATAGACGAAAATTTATTCGTGTCACTTACATCTCTTTTATATCACTCACAGTAGAATATGTTCTTAACCTTTCCTGACGATACTGTTGATCGGCGAAAGCTTGGAATAAAAAAAATGCAGAAGCTCAAGGCCATGTCTTAGAAGACTAAGGTGTTTGTGAAGATTGGTCTAAAAGTTTTCAAATTTGAGCGGTGAAGCGGCAAAAACGAGACAGAAAGCAACCTGTTAGTTCTTCCGCTCGCTTTGACCGCCGTGACGGCTTGTTTCAGTTTCAGTAGCAGAAAGAAGAAAGAAAGCCTCTGAGGCCGCGATACAAGAAGGAGACAAACCTAAAGAAGGATGTTGATAAATGTGTAAGCTTAGAGTACAGGGCTCATCTTGAGTACAATACGTGACTCATGCTTCATTATGTTCATTTTATGCACTAAAATTTGCACACTCAACCATGTTGTATTTGTCATATTTAATTATTTTTTTGCGTTTTTTTACCATTGACGCGAATAAGAACTAATGGGATGGTTGTGCTCGGGTATATATTGTCAAATCAAAACACCTATCGAAATTTTGGAAAATTTATTAATTATTGCTACCAACAAATGAGCTCTATAATGATTCATTAACAGAGCATGTGATTAAGCAAGCTTTAGAATATGGTCTGCCGTACAATTTCAAAAGGATTTCACTGGTTAACTAACGTTTTTCGTCGAAAAATATATTTAGTAAATAGAATATACCAGCAAGAAATTATGGCAGTCAAATTAAAATTCTTTTAATTTTTCTTAGCCATGTCGGCCAAGGCGTTGCAGATTGTAAGCGCAAGTAGAACCCGATGATTTGTTGTGGTTTCCTTTCGTTTCGTTTTCCTGCATTCCATCTACAAAAGTCAACGGAATTATAAACAGCGGAAATTTTCGTAAAACATTTTTCAATTTTACGCTATATTTGTTCAGTACATGAATTGTATATTAGAGACAAGTGAATTTCATATCATGCTGACGGCTGTCCCAGGACGCTTAGATACATGCTTCTGCAGAGTTTCTGGCAACTCGATAACGCACAGGTAACCGCTTCTTAATTAAGCATACGTGCTCACATCATCCCATGGCCACGGGTTGACGCAAAAGGATAGATATTTGACTGCACTATTTGGAGGTTTGATGAAGCACAAAAACTTGGCCTGACGTTGTAGTGATAAGGTAAAGGGTGCATTGGAGATGTAACTTGTCCATAGCAAGGAAATAATGTCTGTATTGGTTGAAACATTGCGTTTGCCTCCTCCCACCTAAAGCTTGTCTCAAATTCTGGAGCCATTTGTTTTTTCCATTTTGTACGCCTGTTCTGGAACCAAGTTTTGACTTGAGTGTCAGTAAGACAAAGGTTCTTGGCCAAGTTGTTTCTCTCTGTAATCGTTAGATATTTCTTATCTCGAAACTTCTGCTCTAAAGACTTAAGTTGGCTACTTGTAAAGGCCGTTCTCCTTCTTCGTATTTTATTCATGTGATCCGATTCTTGTGTAGGTATTTCGTCATTGTCAGTGAAGTCGTGTTCATCGACACACGCCAATGATTTTTGAGGGTAATGCTCTAAACGTGAAGGGATGTAATTTTTGTTGAGTTAATAACTTTTGATTTTAGTTAGGACAACTATAACAGTTTATCTTTACTTGATTGGAAACGATTTTCTATTGAAAGACTTCAAACCTGTAAGCTTCTCTTGTTGTCTTCTCGATTCCTCAAGAAAGGTTTGTCCCAGAACAACACTGCTTGTTTCTTCGTTTATTTGTTTTGGGTTTCCTAAGATCGCGTTGATGCTAAAAGATGCCATGAAGTCGTCCTATGAGGAACAAGTATACACCCTTCGGCAGGTCTAAATTAAAGGCAACAACTATTTGTAATTGCTAAATATTATGATACCAACATCCGGACTCCACTAATTTGTTTGACAGCCAATTAAATAAAGTCTGCTAACCTTCACTTATTTCCACTTTACAGAACAAAGGGCCGGTAAATGATTGGAGTTAGCTTAACTGACATATAAGCGCTCGTTACCTGAGATGGGTCACTTCTAATAAGATCATCAAATATTTCGCCGGCTAAGGCAATCATTATATTTTACCAGCAATATATACTTTCGTAAATTGATCATGGCCCTGAATTTGTTTCCGGTTTCAAACGTTTGTGAAGACAAAATATTTCAAATACAAACAACAAAATTCTTTTAAAAATGGCATCAGGTCTTTCCAGTCTTAACATCCGTTGATCTTGGACCTCAGAAAGGAGTGTCTTTTTTAGTCCGAACGCTTGCGTGATAGGACGGTTAATTCTTGAGATGCACGAGGGATCTCGGTTCAACAAATGTCAAGCCCATATTGCCAGACAATTGTCTAATCCTTAAGATTATCAGTTTACACCTGTGACGTTTTCCTGAGTTGTTTACAATACTGAAGCCACAACCAGATTTCCTTTGCCATGATTGCCATTTATTAAGGCATAAATAGCGACGACAAAGTGGATTTAGTTTACCAAGTAAACCGGCAACAACACAGAAGTGGTTTTTCGTTTTAAATAAGAAGCTTTTGGTCGCGTCTGAAACTGAGTTCTGTCTACTATAAAGACCCAAAACAAAGTGGACTCAAAGGTACCTTTTTTCTCTATATTGAAAAGAATTTGTGTCGATGAGCCATGAAAACCATGTGACAAATAGTGACAAAAAAAAAACCGTAGAAGTACAAAAATAAACCTGATTGTCCACTTGATGAAAGATACGCAGTTCAGGCAGAGATCCTCCCCCACTAAGAGTTTAATTGGTAAGTTATCATCATGATAACTCTCTGAATCTTTACATTGACCATTTCCGACTTAAAGCCTGCCAACTCTTGTTTTGTTTGGAAATACCGTGTGCGTTTCATAATTTATCATGTCTAAGAACCAGATCTTTAGCGAATAATCAGCCAATATCTGTGTATCTGCAATACATTTTTCTTGCTATCTCTCATTGAAAGAGAAATCGCGTCGCGTGCCAAAAACCGAAAGGCTCGAAGGACAAACGTCACCCTAAACATCAGTTTCCACTAAATCCTCAAGATTATCCGCATTTCCCGACTGGTTGGTCTGAATGATCAATCTGGGCACCTGATGTATATCAGATGTACACCAGCCCTAGCTACCGAAAGCTCTTTAGATTGTAATTCCATAAGTGGATACGCTCTATCTTTGTCTGATCTCCTGTTTGTTTATAATCGTTTATTACTCTCGAGATAGTGGTTTTGCTAAGAGGCGATTAAATCATTTAAAGGTTGAAATGAAAGACATTTGGCAGATAATCCTTAACAGGCTGTTTGTTAATGGGTCAAGAAGGATTCGTTATATTTAGCTTAGAATTGTAAGATCAGAATCGCGAGGGTAAGTTAAGTCCACCATCATCTACAAATAATGTTTTCGCAATCCATTACAATAGCTACTTCATTTTTGAATATGGCGTACGCTAACAGTTATTCAAAAGCTTTCAAGACTTTGAAATACGATCCATATATCTTACCCTAATTGCTTTGAATACAAAAAGGGTATAAAGGGTGTACTCTTTCCAGGCAATTACTTCAAATATAGTTTTAGATTCCTGTCATTCGGGAAACTGGCCTCAGTGCACTACTAAGCGGATTAACGCTGATTTTTGATGACTTCACACTTAAAAGTGCTGTCGATCTTCAGAACGAAATCAAATTTGAGCGCTCAATACTTCGGATAGCACTTTCTTGGAATTCACTAGCTTTTGACTAAAAGTGAAGATTATTTCAGTTCAAAACAAGGGTTTGTCGATAAATGTGTTGTCCAAAGATTTCTTTTTACTCTATCCGATACTACAATTTTGTCCTTTAACATCATTTAGTTCAGATGTCCTGGGCCTATAAAAACAAGTATTAATTTTAAGAAACGGGAAAACGACTCTATTGAAAAAGAGCGCTACATGTCGCCAATCCTATCGAATTAGAAACACATGTCGCCCGTCGTATCAATTAAAATTCCTGATATATCCTTATAAACACTATTCCTAAATAATGGTTTCTTGTCTCCACGTAGATCTTAAACAAAGACACCAAACTTTCATGCCATCAAATTGGACACATCAAAGTGGAATGAGTTATTTTCAATTATGCTGATCCCTATCCCTGTGAATAAAGAATAAAGATGTTGTCGTTGTTGAAGCACCTTACTCCTCAAATAAGTGTTGTTAAGATGATTCTAGGCAAATCGTACACCGGTTTATTTCACGGAAAGCTGATGCTCTTCTTACTTCTTATTCGATCATAATTTCAACTAATTTTGTAAAAACATTCAAACTGTCATCAAATATACTTAATGTTTTTGCAAGCTTGATCCGCGCGTCACATATTTGTATAAGACAAAATTAAGACAAAAAATTAATATCATTGCGTAAGTAGATGCCATTCAATAATACTCCGTTTGTTAAGTTCATTTGACCCTAATATAGATACCCAAGACTTAAATGCAGCTGAAAGTTTGGCTTCCTTAGCACATTTTATGATCAGAATAAAGTTGTTATTAGTCCCCATCTTTCGAGACATTGTAACATAGTTAAATCCTAATCATACAGAAAAAATGAGATAAAAATACATGTTAAAACCTTTCATGATACATGTGGCAACGGACAAGAAAAGAAAAGAGTAAATAACATAACAATATTGTTTGTGCAAAGAACTTAAAACTTGAATAAACCTGGTGTTATGTTAACACCTGAGCTATATGTTTTATACCTTAGTTATCAGGAACTTGAACAAGACCTAATCTATCTTCACTTGCAAAAGGAAAGTAGCAAAATAACTATTCACTATTTAGCAAGCTGATTGATAATTAACAAAAAGAAGCATTTTCTTCACTCTAAAATGAGAAAAACTGTCATAATGATTGTAAAAATCTCGCTTGCATATCTACAGTCATACCAAAAATGTTTGAAAAGTAATGGTTATGATTGAGGACGGTAAAGGTCACTTGTTAAAATACTCGTACGAATGCTTGTAAGAATGACATGGTTAAACTATTTATCAGTTCATAAATAAGGCGTGCCTAGGACAACAATGACGTTAACATTAAATTTACCCTTTTTTGCGAAAAACCCGGTCGAATGCTGTCGTTAAACTCTCGTCAGTAACTACATCTTCAATTTAGTCTTGCAGTTAGTAGAGCCAACTCTTAAATTCTGGGATCATGTTCAATGTTTTTTAGCAATTCCCTCAGCTGAATTTCATTACAAACAGCATCTACAACACCCTGTTACGTTTTGTGACAGTTATTGATTACTGAACAGTTTATCAGTGAAGAAAAATTCAGACAACCAACTCTTTTACCATGCATGCAACTTCCTTTTTGCGTTTTGCGGTGGACCGTCAGTTTTTGTTTTGTATACAAACCTGCCAATAAAGAAACAAAGAAGCAAACATTTACAGCGCCAATCCTTTAGGGAGTTACGTACTATTTGTTTGATGCCATACACTGCACATTCCGAACAATAGAATATAAAAGCAGTGAAAATACATGTGCTTTTTTTCAGTTAAAAGTTATTGAGCTCCGTGAGGCGGAATAAATGTTGGTGTTGGACAAGAGTACATTGCATTCATTCTGTAGATTGGTGGAGGAGGTGGGCAGTGACAAATAGGAACCCAAGAAGGGTGATAAGGTCCAATACTACTCCTTTGTATTTCATAGGCCAAGTGAATCGCTTCTCCGACATTTTCTCTTTTCCACTTGGTACGACGATTTTGAAACCACGTTTTGACTTGTTTGTTGCTGAGCTGAAGAGACTTTGCTAGCATATCCCTCTCAGCAATGGTAAGATACTTATTCATCATGAATTTTTCCTCAAGACATTTTAACTGAAAACTTGTAAACGCTGTTCTTTTCCTTCTTGTTTTGGCCGACTTTCTGGTGCTTTTCGAGTCCCGAATATCTTCTTCTTTGGCCACCGAGTTCCGGTTATCTGTCAAGCAATCGAGACAGTTAAAATGCGGTCAATTGAAATATATTGAAACGGCAGCAAATAAGATCAGTTTAAAGATAAGATTAAATCAGAGTTTTACCTTGGATGTTTGATTCCTGATCGTCTTCCTCGTCACTTTCTATCACTGAGCGAAAACCACTGCGGTGATTTATTGATCCGTGGAGACTCTGATCGTGAAATGCTGTTGATTCCCTGATCAATTCTTGCTGCGGTCTTGCCGAGCCCAACAACGCGGCGATAGTAAAATTGGCAGAATTAGCCGGCTCTAACATTTCAGATAATGGCTGCAAAATTAAGTATCATAGACAAGTTAATTTAACTGCTTCAGGATGGTATCATCAAGCTCCGTACATGAAACTATACCAGAGATGGTTATCTACTCCTCTCAGGCTATGATATACCATGATTAACAATCCAAGCAGCACGGGCTAAGATTGAACTCTCCTACAGTACTACGATAAACCATCCATACTAGGGTTGCTTAGCTTTATCTCAGCTTGATCTAAAACCAGTTAAATCATCATTTGACACGAACACACAGGAAGAGATTTATTAGTATGATAAGAAACCTCTCTGGTCCTAAAGTGCAGACAAATATTTTAGACCCTTGAGTTTCATAAAATATTAAATCAGATGGAATGGGTGTTTCAGAGATAACCAACAAATAACAACGTTCTCTGTTCAAAGAAATAAGACAACAGTCGACTAACTAACACATTTAGAGATATCTTACCTTTTACGACGTACGCAGCCTATCTCTGCACTCAGTTAAATTATGGGAAGTGAAGCAGAGTTTCCCAAAATCTAACTTTGGCACAATGGGCGAAATAATTGAATGCACATTGTAACAAATTAAAATATATATGATCTAATGCGACGGAAAATATCTTGCTGTGAAAGTATTCACCATATTTATACTCAATTATATCCTGAGGAGAAAGATTTTCAAGTCGGCGAGCTATGCTAAAGGGTTAAACAAAGTTAAATTCACGGAGTAAGAAGGCGCACCCTTCCATGCATCAACATTGCACATCTTCAACACCCCGTTACCTCTCTAACAGACCTACTTGATCGAACATTCCGGTGAAGATGGATACTATCCAAACATAAACATAACCAACATTTTAATTTAGCCCGAGGGCCAATCTTTCAAGAGGTGGACGCCCGTAAGCCACATGTTTTAATCACGCTCTGAACAAAACTAAGGCAAACGATCAAATAAAGAGCAGTTAAAGCGACTTTCTATAAGATACTTTTAAATCATGAGACCTTAATCTATTATAAATCTAGTAATGGGTAGATTACCTCTTGGTTCGGAATTAGTCATCGATTTAGGGTTTTTATTTAATGGCTTGTTTCAGAGGGTGAGCGGCGTTGATCCAGTGATAGGCGTATCTAGTTACAATGTGGTCTTGTGGCATGACCAACTTGGTTCCTCTGACAAATGGCCCTAACTGCTGAAACTTTAATCTACATTGAAGCTAAAATGTGCTGTTAATTTATTGGCGGAAATACCTAAATGGCTCCTATCGAGAAATCGTCTTATTTTTCCATTGATTAATAAAACGTCGGCAGTTAAGCAAAGACCCCTAATTGTTGTACCGTAGAACGAATAGCAAGGTTCCATTATGTAACCGTAAAACCATTCAGCACAGCAGATGCAAAAAAGGATTTCTCTCTTGATTTAGTTTGCGGCAAATGAAAATTTCATCAAATTTGCTGTAAGATGTTTTGAAAAGAATATCATTACAAAGAAAGAAACAATGAATCGCACCTCTTTTTTATAGAATAGAAAGAGTAGATGTAAAGCATAACAGAATGAAAACTTGAAAGCCTTCGTAATAAATCAGACATATGCTTTTATTTTTGTATTTGATCATTTTGTTACTTGGATGATTTATTGCTCGTGTTGTACAACAGTGTTTGGAGACATTTAATCCTTTATACTTTGAACGGTTCAACATTTATTAGAACAAATTCTCAACAAATGGCGAAACTATTCCAAGAATCATAATGGAAATAACATACTACTCCTGACACTGAAGAGCAATTCCTGGTAAGATCTCACGCGCAATTCCATTAGCTATTTACAATATTACTATAGGATGATAAGCAGCTTTCAAAGACGCCCCGACTAATAATGACTTTCGTAAGATTCAACTGTCATTTATGACGGTCTAAAGAGAAACCTTTGCAAACTTTGTATCAAACCAAATTGGCACTCTAGTGGTTGCTGGACTTGTTGTCTTTTTCTGGTACGCTGTTCTTCTTTTCTCTTGTGGCAGATCATTTTATTTCTATCATATTTCTAGTTCATTTTTGTTTGTTTTTCCTTCAGGACAACTTCTGTCCAACGGCTGTGCAAATTCTACTTTTAGCAGGCAGTGGTCGGAAAAGCGGCGATTCCCTTTATCTCCGGGGATGCAAATTCTTGCGTCCTTTGATAAAGCTCTGGTTACTCAAACCGCCTGCAACGTGAGCACAGTGCAAGCCCATTCAAACGGCTTTATTCGCTGTTATACAGCAATTTTACTAATATGTTTTCAATTACCATAAATTCTTAATGATTTCACGGACTGAATGGCAAGAGTCTGGTCGTGGCTCTCAGGCGAAGAAAACAAGAAACAAAGCAATGAAAGTTTCAATGGTTTGAAAGGCATGTGGTGAGAGAAGTGCAATTTTCAATGAGGAGTAAGGGAACGATATCCTAAATTGAAAAGCTAATGGATCGGAAATTTATTATTATTATTTCTAATTTCCTCCTTCTTAGGAGTTCAAGTGATGTCAGCTGACCGGCGTGTATTAGTGCCAGCAGTTTGGTACGAGAACTGTTGCGCGAGAGAAACGCATGGTGCGGGCAAAGATTAGTAGTTCTTAAGACATCTTCATATGAGCCCGTTGACCGGGCTGGCTCAGTAACTGACTAATTTTATTGTCTGTTCATATGAGAAATTTCAGCAAGGTCGACCGGGATGAAATTCAAGAAAGAAGTCCTAAATAGTGTCAGATAAAGTTGTCCTATCATAGCTTTGTTGACTCTTAACTTTGTTTATAAAGTTACTTTTGAAGTAGAAGTACATAAAGCAAAAATACTACCTTTTTGCCGCTATCTTGGTTACCGAGATCTCGGAAACCGAACACATCGAAAATGTTAGATAGGAATTCAGAGGACATCTCAGCAAATGGGCTCTAATAAAGAGGCCCTCAGTGACTTGTGAAATGCTCTTTTAAATGACAATCAGTGACTACTCGGTACAACATTATACTAGTTTAGGACATTTCGCATCAACAAAAACGTATTAAGTTAGGAAACGTTTGACTGACGGTTTAGTCTGAAGAATGGTTGAATACAATTCTCCATTAGAGTGTTCTGTTTTAAAACCACTTTCCATTATGACAAATTTATAAGTGTTATATATGTCAAAATGTTGGAATGATGTTATTCAATGGCTTCAATGAATTCAAACAATGCTGGTTTTGCGGTCAGTTGCCGCGTAGCATTCGCTTGAGACTAGGAAAGTGATGGAAACTGCTGGAATCTGATAACCGCTTTTCGCTTTTCGGGGTATTGAGTACTTTTCCAACAAGAAATATCAGGCAGCAAGGCCGAAAGTAAGGTTTTACAGCGTTTTTTGTGTTTTTTTTAGATTCAATCTGTATCTGTATGTATACCAGTAATATAGAATAAACGCGTTAAGACATCCAGTAAAGTGGGAAAAAACCGGCACTCTTTATGTCTATTAGTAGATATCATTGGAAGAGAGTGCCAGAGTTGTTTTACTGACTCGTTTTGTTCTGGGCTATACTGGTCTATTCTCTGGCTGAACCTGAAATACGCAAACTTCAAGTTATCTGAGTTAGGTTGAGGTTAGGTTGTTAAAGTAAAGCACTTTTTCTACTCTGGTATGTTCTCTTCGTCAATGTGTAAGCAAACGTTATTTTAAGACTTGTCGATGGGCTTATTTACGTGTGACAGCAAGAACTTAGGCAATTCGAACAATCATGAAGGAAGTACTACCTCAGGGATCTTTGTTGTTGTGTCACGACTGATGACTCATTCCGTTTAACATTGTAACCGACGGAAAAAAACTGAGCTTTCTTTACATGGAGAAGCATTTCATAAAATTCCCCCATTGTTAGAGTAGATTATCCGAGTAAGTTTTGCCATTCAGTCACAAACGTCGAGGCCCCAGTACACATACTTATGTATCGTCGATAAGGTAGCTGGGTCTTTCAGCACAGTATATCGATCTCATGTGAGAATTAGCTTGTCCCAGGCGTTAAGTTGCTGGTGAGCAGGGCGGGAAGTGGTAGCGAGTAAAACATGTTGGAACAACGGGTCGTTCTCAGCCCAAAATCTCGACTCCTTTTTTTCTTTCATCGTTTTCACGAACGCCTGGAATAAGTCCCAAGTTTTAGCTTGAAAATTTGACAAATAAAATTTTAGATATACGCCTGATGACCTTCTAAGATGGAGAACAGAAGATGACTCAATTAATCATTGAAACTCATTTATGAATTCCAGACGTTAAGTTTGCTGCCTGAGTTTTGGCATTATCCCAGCCAGTAAGTAACCGTAAAAAGGGTTAGTGTTAATTAACAGTCAGACGAGCCAAGGTCGTCTGACAGAGTTGTACCCACAAGAAAAGACATCCAGAGGTGAATTGTTCTTACCTTCTTTGCTGAAATTTAGACCTCTTAGTCCATAATTTATCCCGCCAAAGAAAAGATTTGACAACCCGGGGTCACATCCCTGTGCTAAGCCACTGAAAATGAAGATGCATACCTTTGCCAAATGTATCAATGCTACCAAAAGAAGTTTGCAGACTAATTTATTGATATCATTGTCGACTGCTAGACATTTTTTGGATGTTTTTTCTGATGGTTCCTGTTATAATCTTCAGTGTTCAATATCGAGGACCTTTTTGCCGCACGTTTTGGTTTCTAGCTCTAATGTAATTATGATTATCGTTACAGGAGCAACGTTCAAAACAAGTACAAGATCCTAAAACAACTTAGTTTGAAATATTACTCCAGTCAATTGCCGGTTTTTAGGCGACGTTATCATATTGAAAAGCAAGAACAAAATTTCTTTCTCTCCTTATCGTTCGGAGGCTTTAGCCTTATTAGTTATTTCCGGGGTTGTAAGACCCTCAACCGACTAACCAGCAACCGACTAACCAGTCAATCTATCTGATCTTGTATCAGGAATGATCTCTTAAAGCTCGTTGGAGTTTTTCAGAGAAGATCATGTCAGGTAAAAGAAAAAAGCCATCAGGGAAGAGCTGGCACTAGTATGGTGGGACAAATAACTGCTTCCTTGGGTCAGAAGAGGGGCGGAACTTACCTTGGGAGGTTTGTGGGTGAAGGAGGAGGAGTGGTCAGTTTATTGGGTGAACTTGCTCTCATGGGTCATGGGCGATCGGCTGCTATAGGCCTCATTATAGTGAGGGTTGAGTATTTTCTATTGTGATAGAGGGGTCGCGGTAAATTGAGAGAAGAGAACCTTGGGAGAGAGCATCTTTCTGGATCGATACGGTCGGATTTAAAGAGAAGATTAAGTAGTATGAGTGTAACTTTAAACGTTTAAAGTACTGAAGTAATCCCTTATCAAAAGTGGCACATTACTCGGTAAACTTACTTGACAATAAAAAATGTAATTTTTCTAGGAGTCTTGTTAAGATAATGCATGGAAGGTGATTTAGTTTAACGAGATGACTCTATAAGAAATAAAACGCAAACTGCGGTGATAAACATGGTAGTAAAACGCATGTTAAACAATGTTCATTTACTTGACGTTTCGTATATATATTTTTTTTCTCTCGCAGACTCACCTGTTTGTTATTAACTATTAGTATTGTTACATTTTATTAGATACCAGTCTTTTTCTTGTTCTTCGTATTTAAATTTCAATTGTAATCTAGTTAACGGTCACTTCTGAAGATGTATGTTGCAACATACGAAACGTCAAGTAAATGAAAATTGTTTAACATGCGTTTTACTACCATGTTTATCACCGCAGTTGCGTTTTATTTCTTATAAAGCTACGATGGCCAAAGAAAAAGAGTGTTTGCGATGACTCTAGCCTTGTATTACACAAGATATATTGTTTTCGTCTGTCGGCGGATCAAAGATTTCTAAAATAACTACGTAACAGCACGTACTATCAGTAGATTATAGTTTTTTTAATAGTTCAGTTATGCGTTTCCTTTTTCACTTACTAGAAAGTCGAGTTTTATAGTAGATTATTTTTGCAGCTCAATCCTCACTCCATTCACATATCACATTGGTGTTAATTTAAGTTACTGTTTTTATGATTGATCTATCAAGAATGACATCACGGAAGGTTTATTCTTAGTAAAATCAACTGAATTTTCTTTGTTGAAAGCAAAAATGTTTTTATCAGTCAAGAAGATCACCTTCCAAGAAAAGTGAGAATGGATGATCGTCTTCTACATGATCCAATTAGCAATTGTTCAGCCCTCAGCTTATTTATGTCGGCTCTTTTATTGTTGTCAAACGGCGAAAGGTTAGTGGTTTTATCTTAATTGGCTGCAAAATAATCTAATTGAGGGCCAGTGTTAAACAAATAATATTGACCAGCGCTATCAAAGGCAGGCAGGCCTGCGCATGCAATCATCTGTCATGGCTGCGTCCTTTGGCATAAATGCAATTCTTGCGGATACTTATCCGAATAACACAAACGCCGATCTCATTTCCTCTGCAGAACCTCGAAAAATTACCGTTTCTTCTTTCCCTGAACAAGGTTAGTCGGTTGAATTGTCGGTAGGATTAGGGAGCAATCTGCTTTTTCTATTTCATAATAATTACGTCTGGTAGATAACAACATAAGGCTTTAAAAATCGTAAAATGGAATTACAAATAACAATTGTGGTTCTTCCTCTAATCGCAGAAAAAGAAATCACAAGGGTCTGTGAAGGACAGGTAGCTAATAAGCTTCTTAGACCAGTTTTGAGAAGCGAGGAGCTCTCGAACACAGCATGTTCGGCCATTTATGGCAAATATAACTCCGACCACAACAAAATCCGCAGAAGGCGCACCGCCTTTACAAGTGGTCAGCTCAAATCTCTGGAAGAGAAGTTCCGCGGCAAGAAATACTTAACAATCTCCGAGAGAGCTTGCTTGGCGAATGATCTCAGTCTCACCGACACACAAGTCAAAACATGGTTTCAGAACCGAAGGACAAAATGGAAAAAGCAAACGTCACCCGACTTTGTGGAGAGTATCCTTTGGAGACAAGTCCAAGATCAAGATCAGGGTGGACGTTCTCGCTGCAAAGACTGCAGTGCTCCCCCCGGGAGTGCTCCATGGCAATCTCCCTGGCATGATTTGGTACCAAGATTTTGCCCATCTTCGAACCTTCAAGTCGTCTATTCCAATATGTCTTTGTATCCTTATTTTGCACCTGGCAGTTTAGACTGAGACTTATCACTGACTTAGTTATAAGATTATTAGATTTTATAAATACATCGAATAAGTGATTCATTTGTCTGTTTCCATTAATTCATTGATCCTCCCCGTATTTAATTTGGAGTACGATTAGTTTTTATGAGGTATTTAAAGTCATGCTGTGCATTTTATTGATTTGACTATCTTATATTGTGGTATGACTTGAGTGAGGCCATTCACAAGACTGCAGCATGCAGGAAATCTGTAAGTCATGTGAGGCTGCAATGTGCGCCAGATAATATTTACAGTCCATCTGATTCAGGATGGAAAAGCCATTAAAGAAAGAACCGGAAGCCAAAAGCGGAAAGCTTTAATTAGGTTTAGGATTGACCAAGGCTGTGTCCGTCAACCCTTGTCAGCTCAAAATAAATTTCAGAAGGAATTTTACACCTTGGTCTCACCTGGACGGTGGACGCTTAAAAGTTATAAAATACATTCATGTAATAAATTATGGAGATGCAACTGACATTTTGTAATATTGCTTGTATAATAATACAGAGTACAAAGAGTTTTTGAAAAGGAGGACCATGAGGTTATCCCTATTTAGTTCCCCTAACTAAAATTACAATCTAAAATTTTAAAATATCAGGAGCCCATAATGGGCTCCTGAAAATATCTATTACGCAAATAATCAACAATTTAAAATTTAAAAGTTTGAAATATCTGCTAAGTAAATAATTGACAATCTAAAATTTAAGGATTTAATTGACAATCTAAAATTTAAGGATTTAAAATATCTATTGTGTAAATAATCAACAGTCCAAAATTTGAGGATAGCCAGCAAGTTAACAGGACAACACTGACATGATCAGGCCTCTTTGCTTCTCCTGCAAACATTTCATATATTCATTTTCATGCAAGCTTCCCCACCCCCTTTTAAAATTCTTGATAACTAAATTGCATGCATTATAATACGCATTACAATTTTAAACCTAGGCGAGCATGTTCGAGGCATGGCTTTATTGTGGAGTGATGCGGTCAAGTCATTAGAGGTGAGACCTACGAAGTTGAAGTTGAAGTTGACCAAATAAGTTGACCTACGAAGTGGGCCAAAAAATGGTATAATTGGACTCGATTTCCAGCCGCTGTTCAGACTGGACAAGGGGAAATCCTGGCCACATCAGGTCAGAGACTTGATATCTCGGATATCAGGATACTAAGAAGAAAGATTGGTGCCACTAATCGAAATTACATCGAGCGAACAGTCCAACTGATGCAAAGATACTGCATCTATTTCACGGGAAAGTTCTTTAATTTTTAACTTCAATAGTTTTAAGTGAACGTCAGATCTCAATTCTATGAAATTCGTTCCGTGTTCTAAATGGTTCCCTCTGTGGTCTTATTGTATATGAAGAAAATACTAAACGGAGAAAGAAAGAAAGAAAGAAAGAAAGAAAGAAAGAAAGAGACTCGACATGTTGACTAAAGAATGACTGACCGACTGACTGACTAAAATAAATTGAATGAATAGATAAATCGAAATGGATGAATGAGTGGGTGAATGGATGAACGGAGGGATTGATGTATGGAAGGATGGGTGGGTGGGTGAACAAACGAACAAACAAACAAACGGAATGAATGATGACGTGTAACTGATCGTGCCGTTTGACATTTACATTCATAGTTTGATCTTGAAAAAAATTTCATCGCGGGATAGCTGTGTATGATACTGTTTTTTATATATCAGAACATTATCATAACATCATGCTTATCATTAGGGTGACATGCCCCCTGTGATATTCTGTTTCGTTTTGGCAAACGATCTAACAAGCATGGGATTTAAGCCAATTAATAAAACAAACAGTTGGTAAACATTTGTTAATAAAGCGGTTAGAATTTTGTTAATGAGATCAATTGCCCTGTGTCTGCTCTCTGTTTTGCGTGCAAGAAGCAGCTTACTTCGTGTCTTTACTGAATCAAATTAAAGGTCTAAAAAACACTTAAAGGTCTTTAGGCTGCAATGCGACAACGCCCTTGGACTTCCAAAGAGAATGTTTATATTTATGACTGAAAGCAATGTCATTTGCAGCGAGCGTTCTGATTTTCAACTGGACAGCAACTGAGAAAGCAGTAACGACTCTTGGAATATCACTGGTCATCACTGTACTGTGCTCGATCTGTGGTCCCAGTCTGTTGTGCTTGTAATTTAAAGGTCTTCTGAATTGAAAAAGCGTTTAGAAATTAGTTAAAAGAAACATCAGGCGGTTGAACCTTGCCCCTTGATGAATTCTGACAAATTGGCTCTTTTGTGTGCTCTTGTAACTTGAAAAGCTTTGGAAGGTTGACAAAACTAATTTACAGAGGCAAAAGATCCCTTGTTCTAACTAAACGAAAAGCAGTATCATTTTCTTTAAAGAAGATATGTCGCGTTAGAACGTTACATTCTTTTCAAAAAGGAAACGTTAATAAGAAAAACCAAAGTACAAAATGTCACTACCACAACAAATAAGTAAATACAATTCATATATATTTTTCTTTCTAGCCATTCACACCTTCATTCATTCATTGATAAATGTAGTCTTCCCTAATTCACATAAACTTCTCAATTTTTGGTCTAATTAGTCAACAAAAAAGCCTTCTTTGAAATAAGAATTTTTTTCAAGCCCTGCGTCGTTGATACATTTCTCATAAGGTCAGGACAACATAATGAACACAAGTCTCTTTTCTGCTAACATTATTCCTGATTTTACTCATAAATAAATTCATTCACCCTTTTAGTTCAAACGTTTGTTTATAAGTTACTTTTATAATTTTCTTTTTGTCCATTTTGTCCAAACTCACGAGTCAGAACTTTGAAATGTTTGCGAGTCAAATAATGTCAGTAAACCAAACAGTGATATTTGTATTGTGTTAGGAATTAATAGTATCATCAGCGATGATATATATATAACGATAAATAAAAAGAATAAATTCTTATTACAAATCAAGACATTCAATTAGATGATAAAAGAATGCAGCAGTGATTGACAAGAAACATTTCATAGCTCTCCGGATTCTGAACTCACAGCTTCTGAAATTAAAACAGGAAAAAAAATTGCGGAACAGAGGTCATGCCCGATGGCCGGGCATAACTGTCAACGGTTTTTCATGCAAACACCAAATGATGTCTGGAGCGCTGTTAGTTTTTTGTAATTTTCTTTTCCTTTGCAGTCTTAGTGGTTGGCATTTACTGTGGGTGTGCAATGAAGCTGTACACACTAGGAGTGGACGCCCACTGTACATTTAGGGCTTGTGATTTGTCGCCGTAGCCTCTTGTTCATTGTGCTCAGCAGCTGATGATTGCCAGACTAATAACTATCGTTCTCCACCGTTAAATGCTCTAATAACCTTTTGATAAACCACTTGATCAGAGTATCAACTATTGTAAACAAATACTCAAGATGAATATCTAGGCACTTTTCAACGGCTTACTAGATTAACAAATGCCTTTTGCAGAAATCGACCACGCCGAGAAAACGTGCTGACAACCCACTCGCTGCACGTATTCTAGAAAACTGCTTAGAAGACAAAAACAACGCGTGTTCGGCATTTATGTTATCTTCAGGAAATTCGGATAATGTGGATGATCTAATAATACAATAGAATACTAGGAGGTTAAGAATCTTAGTTTCGAGCCAAGGCATTCGGCACGCGACGTGACACTGCAATGTTCAAAAATTAAAGTTGACTCACACAACGAACTCGGGAATCGCGTAAAAGTAGTCACCTTTGACTACATTTTTCTCTTGATTTTTGGGCAAGCTAGAATGTATAATTTTATTTGTTTCAGGATAATACAATTTTTTTATCCACCAGTCAGCATGAGGGCTAGTTTATATTTTTCATGTGCCTTGGCGTTGTAACCTGCCCTCACGATATTTTAGACGTGTTTGCTGGATTATATGTCGTTACTTTATCAAATTAACCCTTTGCAGGGAAAGATCGGTTTCGTAAGATGGGAATATTTCAACAGTTCTGTGTGCGGTAGATGATTTCCAGTACTCATTATCAACAAAATCGTACAATTGAAACAATTGCGAACGTGGCGGGGGTGGGGGGGAAGACCTCCCTTTATCTGGGCTATATAGGTATGTGCGAGGTATAGTTATTGAGCGGTTTTCGTCCGAAAAGGGGTATAGATTTTGATTTGATCATTTTGTTCTAAAATAGGATATATTTTTTATACTGGTTGGCCTGACTGGTTATTTTGTTTACGAAGAACCATTTTTCATTGGCAAATTTGTATTAGGCCCTGTTAAATGTTTATGAAAATGGAAGCCAATTCTGGTTAGTTGCGACGATGATAGATTAGAGCCGTGTACTTATTTTAGAGGTCTAAAATGGGATGTCAATTTTTCGCTCAGTTCTGTGCATGGAAAATCGCAGATTCTGCTCAGGTACAGGTTTTTAGGTTCGGGTGGTAGACCCCAACCAATTACTTTGGGAAGTACTCAGTTAATCCCGGGTTAATCAATATAGGAGCACTTCAATAAATGATAAAACCAAAAAAAACAATTGTCAATTGCCTGATTTACCAACAGCTTTACACGACATAGAACTCATTCATATTGAAACTCTCTTTGTTGAAGTCGCCAAGGTTTAGATGTTTATAAAAATCAGTTGGAAAAATGAACACGCACAAAACGTTCAACTCATTACAACATTTTCAGGAGACTGCTCTGACTGGCCGAATGAAAACACTATTTGACTTCAAGAGGTTTTTGGAAGCTGAATTTTACGGCCGTCGTTAAATGATAAGGATTGCAAAGAATTTTGCGACACGGGATATTTTTAGATGCATGATCGCATTTCTATGTATTTGGCATATAGTGCTTAAAGCCAGTCAAAAATTTCATGATCTAATTAACAAAATTGACAAAATCTTTCTCCTTTCCTTCATATAAAGTTTCAAACGATTACCGCTCTTTTGTCCTTGAAGTGGAAACGTCCTGTGGTCATTTAAATATTACCTTAAATGGCTGTCAAAGCGATTAATAGACTCCGGATGCTAGCATCATAATAATTAGCAGCTAGGGCTGTCATGTGGGCGCCTCAATTCTCTTTCCTTCAGAAGATCACAGCTTCATGGCATCGTTTACTATAAGCGCCATCTTGGGAAACTCGGCTCTAAAACAAGAAAAACCAACACTATCTGGTAAGCAAAGTGTGCCTGATGAGTCACAAACAGACACCTTGGAGAGAGGTTCGTGGCACGCCAACCATTTATCATGGCAAAGAAAATAACTGATTGTATTGTTTGTTTGTTATTGTATCTTAACGCCGTCAAAAAAATTGGTTTAGAAGTCTTCCATAGTCATTCTAACATTGTTAATAGAATTTCTGTTTTGTTTCCTGTAAATGTAGAAAAAGTGGAGTTCATTCATGGAAAAGTAGACAAAAGTGGCTGCGCAACAAGCCGTGATGATCTTCACTTAAACAAGACACGCAGGAGGCGAACCGCTTTCACAAGCACTCAGTTACAGTCTCTGGAAGAAATGTTTCATGACAAGAAATATTTAACAATCACTGAGAGAAACAATTTGGCCAAGAGTCTTCGCCTTTCCGACACTCAAATTAAAACATGGTTCCAGAACCGACGGACAAAATGGAAAAAACAAACGGCGCCCGACTTTGAAGCGAGCTTGCGGTTGGAGGAAATGAGCACGGTGTTTAGTCACATGCAGACTGGTGTTCCTTGCTGCGGACGAGAACTAACAACTCATCCACACCCTGCTTTACAGATACAAAGCTATAATATGGTACGGAGTTTGTATCCTTCATCAAACCTCCAAGTTGTTTACGCAAACTTACAACCATTTACCGCAACCTGTGGCTTCAGTGGTTGAATTCGTACCTCTGTCACTTCGGTATCGATATTATAAAAATCGCAAGTTAATGTCCCACTAATGATAGCAGATGATTTTGGGATTCAGAGATCCTTTCATGGCAAACTATCCATGAATTCGGGCACATTCGTCTAGACAGTATCGAGCTTATTCAGATTCAAGTTAAATCGCGACAAAGATTAGCAAACAATAAAAACACATTTGTCTATGCCACAAAGTAAAGCAAACTAAGTATGATGGAAGCCAAGAAATACAGAAATTGGAATGTTGACTAGACCGCTTATGATAAACCGCGGGTATTAGATTTGCAATATTTACAATATGGCATGAATAGAGTTAGAATATAGTCCGTTCAGGATAGCATCACGAATTTTTCATGACAACAAACTCCACCCAGGAAGATAAAAGAATGCTTAATTTGTTCATAACAGGATGCACTGTTGTTGGAGCCAAATTTGCAAATTTGTGGTTCATTATTTGTTTCCTTGAGTACCATTTTCTTGAATATATGTAAGCTATGTAGCAACAATGTAAGATTAAAATTCAATTGTCGATTACGAAGAGATCTCGTGTGAACTATTCTTACAATCGAGCATGGAGGCAGAATAGCTAAACTTCACAGATCCATTTCTAAGATTTTTCGCCATATTATTCATTAATAATGAACAGATTCTACTGACTATTTATTATATTTGGTAAACGCAGTCTGGGCATGTTTTCGGATGCATTGATAATTGAGCCCTGAAGCTTAACACATCGTTTAAGAATGTGTGTAAACATATTGAAAACATTACAGGGTAACAAATGCGAAACTTCACTAACTTTAATATGCTTATATCAAGTACAGTGACATACACTTGTAAAAAACGAATCTCACAAAAAATCACCAAAGATTTCGTCATGAAACATCCGTTTTGTGGGTTGAGTCGATCTATTTCGATTCTTCTCGATTTGTTAGACTTAGTCTTCATGGCAAACTACTTCCATAAAATAATTGTACTTGTAGCTGACGAGCAGTTGATATGATGTAGCCTAGCGATATGTTTTAAGATTTCATCTATCATTACTTTTTCATCAACTACATACACAAATTGTCATCATTGCAAATATGAATACTTCCATGAATTTAACCTACCTAAAGCTTATTTATTGCATAAATAACAAAATGTTATTTCGTATGTTTAGTTATTTCAATTCTATCAATATAAATAAAAAACAAATGAATATAATGAACGTTTTGTAGTGTGCCTGGGTCATGGAAGTAACTGTAATATTTCGTGAAGAATCCATAACTGCCATCGAATGCCAGACAGATGTCTAAGCGAGATAGCATCTCCTGTTTTTGCCGTTGATACATATCTCTGCACATAGCGAAAAAATCTCTTGATTAGAGAAAAAAGTATTATAAACAAATTTCAATGAACTCTTTTCACATTCCTACGTGGGTCTGGTTGTTTTCTCTGCCGGGATGCTGTCGAATGTTGATCTTTTGCGAGTGCGAGAGAATCGAGAGGTCGGGCCACAGAAAGGTGTCACGAAGATGATCACATAGAAAGTACAGTTTTCTCTAAGAACAACCGAGAATCATATACACCAGGAGGAAAGAATACGGACTTCTTTTTGGTATTTTCATTCCTTATGCATTCTCACTGGTTTGTCTACCATAAGATTTCAGTACTGGTGTCTGAATTTCTCCGGTATAATTGGAAAACAAATCAATGCAGAGGTGTAAATGAACTTAATTCTTGTCACCAACTATGTGCCTCATTCGTTTTTATTGTTTCCCATTTTTTCTTGATGGTTGCTGACAGATGATCAATGCAGCAAGAGGGTGCATTCGCACAAGAAAATGTTTTCGTGCAGCTTGTCTCGTAATTTAAATTTGGAGCAGACATTTCACTTCTAAGCATGGTGCAAAATAAGAACGTCTCGCGGTAATGGGCTCCCGCTCGGGATCATTTTTGTTGAGGCCAAAATGTAATCGACCATTCTTATTTAAGTCAACCATTGGAGCAACGCTGCGGCAGTTTGTTCAGTTGTACCCTCTTCATTAGCAGGCACCACGATTACTCAGCTCTTTGATAAGTTCTCTTATCAGTTACCCTTGATTGAGCAATTCATCTGGTTAGGCCTTTTCCCGTTTTAAATCTTAGACTAATTCTTATCTACCGTTGTTCAAGTAGAAGTTGTTTTGGCAGAAGTTGTAACAGGGTTGTTCTTTTGTTTATTGTCAGACTCAGGGGTAACGGATTTTATGGGAAGCTCCTGGACACCTGATGATGAGCGTCCACGTCAGCACTTGAAAAATTAAAACTAAAAAGACCCCGCCGAATAGGTCTAATAGGAAGGTCTCGAAAGCCGTCTATAAATCGGCTGTCTATCAGAATTGCTACGAGACTATCTCATACCAAAACGGTGTACAAATAACATGAACCCAAGTGCCGTGGTATCCCTATCACTTGTTTCTTTATTGTCGGAAGCAAAAGATCACCTGTTCTGCTTGCAACGTGTCCATAAGCATCCGTCGTTGGAAAAACGGAAGATAAATTCCGGAGGTCGTTAATTCAAATCCCACCGAGGTCAGAAATGTTTTCTTTACCTCATGTGGTATTATTTTCTTGCTAAGCTAACATTGAGAAAGAATTTACAAGCTTTATATACAGATTTACAGACAGCCGTTTCCTAAACCACGTTTTATCTTTGATTTAGGTGTAAATGACTCACGATTATTGCAAATTCTAGGCTTTGAGAACACAATTTACTCGACAAATTGACGCATTTAATTTTGAAAATTAAGAAAATGTATACAAGTCCAAATTATGAACTTAAGCACGAAATCAGCTCAAAGAGCGTGTCGGAAAGCTAAGGATGAAAATTAAGCATGAGAGATAAAAAAAAAACCTGGTGCCATTTACTATCGATATCAAATTTTGGTCCTTGAAGAAATTGATGAAATTGAGAAAACTGCACCTGTGTGATATTTGCTATTTGGCTCCTTATACTTTCTTTCAATTTTCATTCTCCAAAATTATTTGTAAGTTGTCTTTAAGTAATTTTTGTGTTCCTGCAAGTTTAGAAAACGCCCAGGCCTTGTTTGAGTTTTTCAATACACTGAGGTCGCATAAAAAACTTTTAAGTTGTGAATCTTGGCAAGGAATCCTTGTAGTAGAAATACGAGGTTGACATGGATTGAGAAATATTAAGAACATTACCACCGGGAGTAAAGAAGGACAGATGACTACCAGGTGATACTAAATTAAATTCTCGGATCCCCGTAATATTTTGAAAAGTCGTTTTAATCTTCTGTACAAGTTTGAGACCCCGCGTATTTAAACAGTTTATTCAAGTATTCTTAATCATTCTGTGTTTTCATTTAGCGAATATAGTATATATATGAACCTAGTCCATGAACAATATATAAGCAGCCGACGAACATAACCAAAAATCACGGAAACCAAGTGAAAATCTAAAAAAGAACGATTTGAAAGTGCGCCACTCGATGCACGTACAGCAATGCATGTCTGACTCATCACTGCACTGAACGACTTCCTTAACTATTAACTGAAATTCTTTGAATATGTTTAAGTTTTTTATGCTTAATAACCTAAAATCAAACCAGCGGCCCTATATCTGACGTGCATTCATACAACTCTTAGTTAAACAACAGCACACCAGATTTCTATTTATATAACCACCAACATCGGCGGTTAAAGTGATACTTAAGGTTTTCTATTGGCATAGCTACGGTTACGAGCTGTAAATAATCTTGTCAGAAAAACGACGTTAAGGTCATCCATATCGCATGCAGTGCAACAAAATGAGACTTAGGACTCTAAGGACCTTTGTCGTCTCTGAGCAGGGCTTCCCCTCCACAGATCTTTCAAACCAGCTCTATACTTTGTACTTTGAAATATGTAGACAACTGGATTTACACAACAGCTGGTATAAACAAGAAAATATGACAGTTTATACGATACGCTTTCGGTTGAGATGTTGATTGCTGAGATGATTATGAAAGGAAGAAAGCATACGAAGAACAGAACTGTTACTGTTATTAAAATTGTTATGATTTTTTGTTTGTCTTTAATATCCTGCTCTGAGCTGCTGCAATTAGCTGGCAGTATGTTCTGGAAATAAAGAGCCTTGACAATTTGAAAATAACAGAAAGACATTATAGAAAGTGAAACACCAACTACTGTTGCTAAAAGTGCCCAATACACCCGAGATACGCTGTTGTTCCAATCCATATGACAAGCCTCGACTTCATCCACATATTTCTGTTCAATAAACAACGGCAACACAAATGCGATGGCAAATCCCCATATAAGGCAAATGGCAATGAAAACACGCCGCTTTTCCAGCTTCAAATGCAAACGCATGGCGGGTTGAAGAAGAGCGTTGTACCTTTCAGCAGAAATAAGCGTGAGTGTTAAGCCTGAGACCAGCAAAGCGATCCCAGCTACATGATGCATGGTTATAAACTTGCAGAGAAAGCTTCCAAGGCTTCCACTTGGGTGTTCAAAGAAACGAAGAGCTATACCCGGCACACAAAACACCAGAGAAATAATGTCGGAGACGGCGACGTTTGTGAGTAGATAGTTGGTAGTTGTGTGCATGGAACGATGTTTCCTTACCACGATAATGAATAAAGCATTTCCCAAGACCCCAGCAATCACAATAAGTACGTAAAAAGGCAGAAGTACAATGTCCACTGTAGTTTTCATAATTCAATGTTTTACCGTGTTCTCGATTGATGGCACTTCTGTGCGTTTTTGTTGGTTTCCCAACCACAAGTTGAATTATTAGTCAATAAGATTCGTTTCACAATGAAAGCGGGGCACATTAATTTCAGTTCATTTCAGTAAAACTGACACGACTGACTCGTTCCTAGAATGATTATGTAAAAACGCAAACTGAATTTGTACTACATTTTTCGGGTCATTTGCATGACAAAGTACAAATTGATTTTCTGGGAACTTTTTCAATTTCGCCAAACGACTGAAAAGCAAAGACAGTAAACTGTCATTAAAAGGTGCGAGTGCTAATAGCTACACTCAATATTTCAAGCCATTACGGTTTTAACTGATAAGTCGATGAATTGACGCAATCTGGCTGCAGGCAGATGGTTTGTGATATTTTCTTTCCATGATCTGGTCTTTTGAAGAAACCAATAAATTGAATAACTGAATGTTAATTGCAGCCATCACTTGAAAAAACTATATCTCCGAAAAATACAATGATTTAGCAACCAAACAGATAAACCTGTCACTCAGCAGGAATTTTATTTGCTGATTCATTTCGGCTCACTGCATGTTGTTTTTTGTTCTTACTTTGATAAATTACTTATGACATGAAAATTAATTATAGTTGATTCATAAAAGAGCGGTGCAGGTGTAAAATCGTAATATGCAGATAAATTATAAAATAAAATAGAACTTTCATTATCTTAGCTTGAAGGTGTTTGCTCTCCTCTTAGAGTCCTGCTGTAATCAATTTTGAGCGAAGTTTTACACAATACGATCGCTATTTTTCATTTCACATTAATATTTTATGAATCTAATGAATAGTAATACTAGAAACTCATGACGGATCCGGATGTCTTCAAGACTGCTGTCATCTCTAGTAAAATACTTATTATAATCTGACTTAGTACAGGAAAAGCGGATGCCCTCAAGGAATCGTGCATCATTCCTAGTGTCTACTGAGAAGGCTCTAGACTGAGAGCGACAGCTGAAGACGAAAAGTATTTCAGTATCATAATATACGGCGACCAAAGATTCGGAAAATACAAAGGTAGTAAATAACAAGTTTATATGAAACAGAAAATAATATTAACATTCAGACAAAACTGTGAACAGTTCTCCTCAATTCTCGCGTTAAAGACGGAGACGAGGAAACTGCGATGAGCTGCTGGAAGAACAAAGAACAAAAAGACTAGCAGCAGTTTGAGACTAATTTAAGTTAAATTGCAATTATGGGTTAAACAACCAAACCCAACATCCGGGTCCTACTCTTTCCCATATATGAGTAGAATGGATTGGTATCAAATTCGAACAGCAGCTAATAGCAGTAAAGAAGCCGGATCACCCGGGGGGGGGGGGGGTACTCGTTGAAATTTTTGGGGGGGGGGGGCC
>Ga0126337_10000185_pt1 | contig 26458 bp, 14 predicted proteins | sample DipCmetagenome_FD_92527 | JGI IMG/M metagenome (GOLD analysis project Ga0126337, IMG submission 92527) | Coral microbial communities from La Bocana,Puerto Morelos, Mexico - Diploria C A metagenome | ecosystem: Host-associated > Invertebrates > Cnidaria > Coral | place: La Bocana,Puerto Morelos...
CCCCCCCCCCTTTTTTTTGGGGTCCCCCCCCCCCCCCCCCCGGTTGATTAATTTAAAATGCCTTTTTCTTATTTTTCGTGTTAAGAGTGACCCAGCTTCCATTAAACTCAGTGTATCAGGATAACGTTAATAATAAATTTAAAAACATATGCAGTCGTACATTAATCAGTTTTAAAACGTTCTTGTTTGCCCGAGTTCACAGTCCTTGCTCATATATCCAGGACATGTTTATCTTAACATAACTGACTCTACTCTACGATTACTGCGAACAAAGATTTCTGAGCCACGTTATTATGCACTGCAGTATTTCCACGATAGCGTGTCGAATAGGTCTCATCTTCTAGCAGTATATTACAGGGTTTAAAGATGAATTAAGAAACATGAGTGTGAAGGAGAAAATATATAATTTGTTTAATGCGTCACTTAGACCGACGATTTTAAGGGCGGCCAGACTGACAAAGTATGGCAAATAACAAAACAAAAACACGAGATATATATAAAATACACCGACTGCAGTTTTAACGATGTCAGCAATATTGGCCATTTCGTCTGTGTGTGTTATTCGTCTTACGTGATGGGCCTGCATTTGACTCTTGTGGCGTCGCACCGCAAAATAAATCCTGACATAAACCACTGCTGTAAGAAGAAGACCAACAATTATTATAAAGCTTAGGATTAGAGCTCGAGTAGCAAGCGAAACCCACAACAATGTCAGACAAGTGACTGCACTAAGAACCCATGTGCTGATCGTCACAGCAAGAACGCGCTTGTGAGTTACAAGTTCCTGGTATCTGAGATGAAGATGAATCGCCAAGAACCTGTCTACACTTACAGCGACAACGCCAAAGAACGAAGCCCCCGTAAACAAAATGCAAATGAAGAGAAAAACTTTGAAGGATATACAGTGGGGAGTGTTTTGCTTCAACCACTTAACCAGAAGTGACGTATAAAATGGTTGAACAAATATACCAACACCAAGATCAGAAACTGCAAGACTTAGGAGCAATGTTCTTAAAGTCTTTGGTAACGACGACGCTTTTCGTATGGCGTGAATTGTGACAATGTTCAACATGATGGCGGTAAGAGATAGAAAGCTGTTGATGACACAATTAGCGATGAAAGTCGAATGAAGGTCTTCGTCGTTGGAGCTCTTGAGATAGTACAGAAGTAGTAATTCACACGAGGATTTCTTCATTGCAGTTACTCAGTTTCTTCTAAGGCGACGAGTGTTCATCATAAATTGCCACGAGTTTTCTGGCCGAATCACTTTGACTGGAACTATTTACTAGAGTGATAATCCTCGGATAAAGATGGCAGCTCAGCGGTATGCCAGCGCTCTTTCTTCGTGTTAGCGAAGAAATAATTTGCGTCCTCTTTGAGAAAGACGAAGCTACTTTTAACTGGTCTTTTCTAAGGTGTACGAAAAATGAAATGGGATAGAATTAACCAGCCAGAGTATAAGAAGACGGCTTGTAATCTGACCATCTGCTCATCAATGACTGACAAAATTAAGACTTATGCAAACTATTCATTATTCTCAGCTTCATTAACAATCAAGGAGTTATTAAAAAATGTGTTGTCTGTTAATCGACGTTTAAACCTGAAAGCATCTGTTAAACAGAATTTCACCAAAATAGTTCTTTCTTCTTGTTGTTTCCCAAAATTGCAAGTGTTTTTTTTTTTCCTGATGCAGACAAAAGCATTTTGGATTTAGAGCAGTTATAAAGTAATAAACGAATCATAGCAGGAATAGAAAATATGTATCGTCTCGCACTTGATTGGTCGGGAAGACAACAGCTCGGCTTTGATTGGCCAGAGCTCGTTCCACGTGTTTTATTGACAAATCACAAGGCTTGGTGAGCATAACGAAAGGCTCTTAAGTAGACTGGGGAGGGGAAGGACAATGGACCAGAAGGACGTAGGGGAAATCATTACCGTGACATGAATACACAATTAAACATGTTAAAAATACGATGCCCGTTTTGGTTCTTGCTCGGTCATACAAAAACTGTGTGCTTGATGTTATACGTCAGAGTAGAAAATGACTGTATTTCGGGTTAAGTCCTGCAGAAAAACAAATCTGTCTGAATCTTTCGTTACGAGAATCCGTATACCCTCTGTCCTAGCTAAAACAACGAACAACAAATCTACGGTTGCCCGTTCCTCGCTTTCAATTCCAGTGTCTTTATCATTGAAAAGCAAATGACGCTGCGACTAAAACTGTTTTTTATTTACAACAGCGCACAAAACTTTGCTACGTACTCTCTTTCATTTAAGTATGATTTGTTAGTAATTTATTTTAAATGAGTGGTCCTTTTTATTTTGCGTATATCAGGCAGAAATTTTACTTTTATTAACACAAGCAAAACAATACTATTATTTTCTTATTTTGGTTTTAATACATTCTTGATTTTCCGAGTTCTAGGTCGTTGTTCATGTTTACAGAACATGTTTATCACAGTGCCATGGCGGCGTCCACGATTATTGCGATGAAAGATTTCTGAGTCAAGTTATTGTACTCTGCAGTATTTCCACGATGGCGTGCCGAGTAGGTCTCATCTTCCAGCAGTAAATTACAGGGTTTAAAGATGAATTAAGATACACGAGTGTAAAGGAGAAAAAAAATTTAACCCGAAGGATGCTAATTAACAAAACAAAAACACGAGTTGCATATAGAAAACACCGACTGTAGTTTTAACGATGCTAGCAAAATTGGCCATTTCGTCTGTCTGGTCTGCGTGTGGTACTTGAAGGGCCTGCATTTGATTCTTGTGGCGGCGCACGGCTAAATAAATTCTAATATAAAGCACTATTGTGAGAAGAAGACAAAAAATTACTATAATGCATAGGAAAAGAGCACGAGTAGCAGGCAAAACCCTCAACGATACCAGAGAAGTGACTGCACTAAAAACCCATGTGGCGATCGTCACAGCAAGAACGCGCTTGTGAGTTACAATTTCCTGGTATCTGAGATGAAGATGAATCGCCAAGAACCTGTCTACACTTACAGCGACAACACCATTGATAGAACGAAGTTGCCGTAACTAAAATCCCAATGAAGAAAAAAACCTTGTAGGTTATACAGTGGGGAATGGTTTGTTTCAATCACTTAACCAGAAGTGAATTATAAAATGGTTGAACAAATAAACCGACACCAAGATCAGAAACAGCAAGACTTAGGAGCAATGTTCTTAAAGTCTTTTGTAACGACGACGCTTTTCGTATGGCGTGAATTGTGACAATGTTCAACATGATGGCGGTAAGAGGTAGAAAGCTGTTGATGACACAATTAGTGATGAAAGTCGAATGAAGGTCTTCGACGTTGGCGCTTTTGGGGTAGTAAGGAAGTAGTAATTCACACGATGATTTTGTCATGATAGTGCCTAAGTTTCCTTTAAGACAGTGGGTTTTTGTCATATCAGTTGTTTTACGAAGCTAGAATACAAAAGACTGCCTGCAATAAGATCATCTGCTCGTGAATGATTGGCATTGTCAAGAGTTAAATGAATGCTAATGTTCTTCCTTAGACAACCAAAAGGTTATTAACTTATATGTTTGTTAATCGATGAATAAGCCTACAAGCACCTGTCGTGCGGAACTTCCCCAAGATAGTTCCTCCTTCTTGTTTTTCTGATATTTACAACTGTTTTTATTTCTTTATGTAGTCCAGAGCATTTTGTTATTTAGAGCGGCGAGAAAAGTAACGAAAGAATTGGGAAAAATCTTTATCTGCCGGCTGCCCGCGGAAAACTTCCTTAAAGCCAACTGTCCGACTGCTTTTGTCTTGCGTTTGATCAGTCGAGAACATAGTAACTTGACTCTGATTGGCTAAAGGGTGTTGCACGACTTTCATTTACCAATCACAAGGCTCGACAAGCATGAGAGAGTTTTCTGAGGAGGACTGGGGAGAGCAAGGATTATACACCGAAAAGGCCCAAGGAGAAATCATTAGAGCAGTACGAATATAGATTTAAACGTGTTGAAAATACGATGCCTGGTTTGGTTCTTACTCTGTCATACGGAAGTTGTGTACTAGCTGATTTGTTTTGGGAGTGAAAGTTCTTGAGTCAGGAAAACTTGACTGATTTTACCATTAAGAGCCCTCACAGCTCCTGCCACGAAGTCGCAAACATTAGCAGGGTCGAAAAAAAGGGAAACAAAGAAATGGAGTAAGACTGTAATATGATTACCGCCATTCAAGAAGTGTCAAGACTTCATGGAACTTTTTTATTTCATTCTCGGGTTTCTATTGACTCTGTCGAAACGTCTGTCACCCACATCAGCTTTTTTCGGAAGTATTGGTTCACACTAGCGACATAAAGACATAACGACACAATCGCCTTTGCCGCTAATGTGATCGTCGGCATTAAGACAAGAAAAAGATCAGGTTTTCCTCGTGTTGTTATGTTCGTGCTGTTTTATTGCTGTAAAGTCATTTTATCAGTATGTTCACTCTGCAAACACAACAACATAACGTCGTTCTTATGTCGGTATGTCGCTAGTGTGAACGAGGCCGAACTATTCTCGCCCAGACGGTTGTATAGGTAGACCTAAACCAGCCCACCGTTTGTAAAAATCGAAACATTTAGTGTACTGATTCAGACATTTGATTTACGAAAAAAAAACAAGAAAATAGATCATTCACATTGAGCTCTAAACGTGATTGTATAAAACCTGTCACAGTTAAAGGTGCTATGTCCCGTTATTTTGGATAATTCTCCAAACTTCAAAATTGCGGAGCAACAGTGTTTTATTCGCAAGATATAACAACAGCAAAAATCTGAGCGGGCGGGCTGATGTTTTCAAGTTTACCTGGATGCAGTTCGTCTTGTGTAATCCTCCGGGGGAGAGTAGTTCTGAAAATAACTGTTATTGTTGATTGTTCACTTGACTCAGAAGATGAAGATGACTTCGACTAAGGTTATTGAAACGTCAGTCACCAACAACATTTCTTTTCAGAACTACTTTTCACACGGACGATCACACAAGACGATCAACCAACCCCTTTAAGTGCAACAAATGCTCAAGTCTGAGATTAGGGCTTATTTTGAGAATCTTCGTTACTTACTGTGACAGAAATTCCAACTGTTTCTTTTTTTTTCTTATACGTGTTTTGTGTTTAGGTGACAGAAAATTCTCACAGATACCTGAAAGAGATCGAGATGAGAGAGGAAGCGGGTACTCCCGCCATTGTTGGGGCCATCAGAGCAGGACTTGTGTTTCAACTTAAGCAGGTAAATGGCAACAGGTAGCAATGCAAAAGTTCGGCCTGAAACTACTGTTAAAGTTTTAATCTGCATATGCATGAAGGTCCTCTGTCATGTGTATTTTGCTCTATTTTTGGTCAAGATCGTGCTAAGCTTGGGGACATACACTCTCACCTAAAAAGAGTCTAGAACACAAAGGTTTTTAGGTTTCTTTCGTTATATAGACATGCAATTGAATTTTGACTTTTCGTAGTCATGATTATGATAGTCACGGGGGGGGTCCAGTACTGCTCTTTTTTATTTGAGAACTGGCCAAAATGTTGAGTTTGTTGTTCTAATCGTTTTGAGTTGCCTTTCATTTAGGAAATTGGAGCATCGGCCATTATGACTAGAGAGGAAGATCTATGCAGGTTAGTTAAATTTTCAGTATAATTATTACCTTTACGGAATATTTGCCTTCAAATACACAGTTTTCTTTATTTAGTTATTACAAAATGCGGATAGAGCAAAAGATAAGGAAGTGATTATAACGGAATATTCCCCAAAATGGCAAAACAATAGTCCAATTTCGATATATTAAATTTCAGCTTAAAACAATAGACCTCAGCACGAGGCTCTGGGGAATAAACCCCACAAACTCTGTAGTTATTCCTCGGAGGCTCGTGCTGAGGTCCATTGTCCATTGGTCTATTAAAACTGCTGTGTTGTAGTATTTACGTAATGGTGCTTATATACTGCATAACAGCCACCGTGCTGCAATTCTTGTTCTCATGTTGACTCTCCCTTTGCCGGTTAGTTGTTTTCGATGTTGCGATTTCTTGTGGCCGAGAACACAACTCAGTGAAGGACGATGTCCTGAACTATGTCTGTAACCTATAGTTTTTCATTCACAGGAAAGCATTGGCGTCGTGGAGTACCAACAGAAACCTTGTGCTTCTAGGCAGCACTTCGGTCCCTCGTCTTCCTATATTCTCCTTCCTCGTCAGGCACCCAATCGCTGGGGTGTTCTTACATCACAACTACGTCTGTGCCCTTCTTAATGACCTGTTTGGAATACAGGCCCGTGGAGGGTGTGCTTGTGCGGGCCCCTATGCGCAGGTGTCTGCTATTCGTGTTCTTGTAATTAACCTGTTCACGTGCTGTAATTTACTTTGAGCTTTTTGAGCTTAGTAAATACTCTTTTTAAATAAATTTGCCGGATATAAATTCTAAACTTCGTGTCGTTTCGCTCTTGAAAAGTTAGCTGAGTTTATCAGAAAGTAAAGACTGATTTTAATCTATTTTATTTTAATAGAATCTTTTGGGAATAAATGAACAACTCGCAAAAGAGATTGAAGATCTTCTACTGGAAGATAGGTTTGTATCTATGCCTTTTTATTTTATCGTCTGTTTGCTTTTGTCTTAGCATATTATTTTATCATTTGTGACGGTTTTATCCTTGAATTTCTTACATCCTTTAAAATTGTGATATTTTTTCATAGCCGTTTAGACAGGGTTCATCTCCGCCGATACCACGAATATTCCGAACGAGAAATTTTAAGGTAAATATTTTAACACAAGAAAATCGCTTTGCGATTGACAGTCCGCTACGCACAATAACCTCACAATTTACTATCCTCTTTTTAAAAAGAAACAAACAATGTAATTGTCCTTACAAAATTTATGTATAGTGAAAAAATAGTGTAAAACAATGACAAAAGAAAAAAAAGAAAAGAATCCGTGTTTCCCCGTTAATTCCAATTTTCCAACCCAGACTCCTGGAGCTGGGATCCAACGCAAACATCGACGTTTAGAGTAATAGTAAGCCAGAGAAATTTGAAAACGCAGTTTTATTTCTACCGTTAGACGCACCGTCCACACTAAATCCGTCACGAAAACAGAGCTTTTAGAAAACGCTCTTCATACGGCGGCTTTCCGTTTTAGTGTGGACGGAAAAGGTTAACACGACGACGTCACGATAATCACGTGATTTCCCTGACGGAGGTTTCCTCAGACACAAATCCAAAATGGCCGATGATTGTTGTGTTCGTAAGTTTCTCCCTGTAGTGAGGACGGAAAACATTTGATGCGTTTTCAGAATGAAGCCTCCGTTTTCAAGTTCCCCTGGCTCAGTGTGGACGGGGCCTTGAGCTTATTTTTGTACAGCCAATTTCTGACCCTCTCTCCGCAATAGTAAGATTCCATAAAAACTGAGGTGTCTTTTTTGTTATTGCAAACATTGACACTGTGCTGTCGTTTTTGGTTTAATTTCCAGACCAGGCTTTGTCCGGCTTAATTTGCCGTATTTTATGTCGCACGATGCTGTGGAGTTTGTGTTAAAAGCAGTGGAGATGGTGGCAGAACATGGCTGGAAGCTTCTTCCACAGGTACAGAAAAAGAAAAGCATTGTGATAACTGTACTGATATGTCTTTCTTGTCATCTCTTTGTCGGTTTGTCATCTCTTGACCACTGAATGGAAAACTAATGCGACGTTAAGCGACACGCTAGGCTCGAAAAGCTAAACTTGCCACAACCTGCACATGCAGTGGTTGGCGATGAGATTGACAAACCAACAGAAAAAAAAACTGCTTTGGCCATGGTTCTTTTGTCAGTGACGATTGTAATATTTTTCTTCCCGTTCAATTTAGTACATGTTCAACCCTGAGACTGGAGAATGGAAGCATAGAAAACATCAGGTAAGGTAACCCTGGTGTGCTGCGTTTGTTTGTGTGCTTGATTTTACACTGTCTAATCTGTGTGTGTGTAATGTCTGTCTTTTCGACTGTCTGTCTCTGTCTGTATGTCCGTCCGTCAGTCTGTCCGTCTGTCTGTCTGTTGTCTGTCTGTTTGTTATTTTTGTCCCTCTTGTTCAAAGCACTGTAGTATTTGCAGTATTTGGAGTTCTCAAACAGCCATCAAATTAGTGATCTTACATAACACATTGGTATTTACTCTTGAATTCTTATTGGCTTCTTTTTGTTATTATTATTTCAAATATTTCAGTTACACCGAATATTTTAGATCGCTCTTGTAACCATAGCTGTTACGACTGATCAGTGAAGCGGTTGCCATAAATACTTTGCCACTACTTTTGACTGTAGGTATTTCGTGACCGGAAGTGGCTCGGTTCAATCTCGTACTCAGAAGGTCACATGACATATCCATCATCCTCTCCGATGACAGAAGAAACTCCAAGTTCCTACTCGGTAAGAAACTGTTCAGGAATTCTCAAAATCTCAGTGTTGTATGTAAGTATAAATGTACTAGCGTTCAAAAAACGAATGCCTTTCTGTAGATAGTGATGTGATAAGCTTCGTGGTGTGCGTTTGGTAACAAAATTGGCGACCGTTTCTTCGCGTTTTCGTTCAAGAGTCTGTGAAGAGGATTTAGAAAACATTTTTAACAACTAGTAGATTTTTACTAAACCAATCAGATTATGCGCTTTGCAATTCTATGCGTGATAGTAACTATCACGCGATAGAAATCTCGAGCTCATAATCGAACTGTGTAATAGCCAACCACCTTTCTACTTGTTAAAGGAATTTAAAAATCTCGCAGGTGAAAATAAATATATAGAGAAAGATCTTCGCGGTTATATAAAAACCTAAGAACAGTTAAAACAACGTACGGACCTTCAGTGATTTCCGCGTCTTTAACCGTTAAATGGTAAGAACTTTGTATGTTGATACAAAATCTTGAAAGAGTTTCTTTTGGATCTCTCTTTTCTTTCATCAATTGTTCTTCACAGAAAACTCTGTTTTTTTATCTTCTTCTTTAGGAATGTCTTTCTGAAGCTGAGGAGATTTTCCGTAAAGCGGCCACAAACAGAGTAAGGACAGGAAAACTTTCTTCGTTGTTGTTGTTCTTCGTACGCAATAAACTTGAAAATAAACAACTGAATTTACAGTTTACCTTGCTTTAACTCTCCAAACCAGTTTTTAAATCGTTTTTTTTTCAATAAACTCGTAAATAGAGTTATCATCCGATGCACCTTCTTCTTCCATTTCATTGGACGAGAGCCCACCGCGTGACCTGCAAATAACTGCCTACAAATGATGGTCTGCTCATGCGTAGTAACGTCTAAATGTGTGTTACTTCAAATAATATTCTGCTCATGCGTATATGTAACCACGTTTCGGCATGTGAAAAATGGCGGGTCGCTTCCGTGAGCTGTCAGGGAATGATTTAAAAGTGAAGACAAACTTTATGATCGAAAGATTTAACCATTTTCGAACTCGCCAAGTTATCTCAAAATATCGTGATTAGTAAGAGACCCGCAGATCAATTATTGATCTGTTCGTCACTAACAAATCACAATATTTTGCTCAATCTCTTCTAATATTTGTTAATTGTTCTATTTTTTCTTCTCAGATTATTAACAGTGTTGGTGATCAGTCGTTATTGTTAGGCGAAGAAGCCGAAAAATATCGCTGGTTTTTACTTCCAAGCGAAGCTGCGCAGTTGTTAAGTGGCAAAAATCCTGCACATTTTCCAATAACAGTGCCGTTTACGCCACCACAGTGGAGGACTGGCACGAGTGTCTCAGGAGAGACTACTTGTGATGGAATCCGTACAAGTACCAAAGCAAAATGCTCCTTGAAATCAACAGAAAAGTCCGCTACATTCAAAGAAAATGAAAATCTAGTTGTGGATTCTAGTTGTGTTGTTAATGGACAAATCTATAGCTCTGGTGATGTGCCTTGTAATAATGCGGAATGTCATAACTATGAAAAGAGAGATTTATCAACATTCCCCGACCTCGGTACGGGCAACGTTGTAATGGCAAATGGCGACGTTATGTCTCTCAAAGCTGGCAAATATTATCTTGGGAATTCTGAAGCTGAAAATGCTGATGTAAGACATGCAAACAATCGTGTCTGCGTGGAGAGGACTCTGGAAATTTCATCTGTAGAAACTGGTTCTTGCGACTTTACCTGTGAGGAAAAGGCCCTTGAAAATGATGTTGGAAAATATATTGAATCTTCATCGAACGATTTTGACAAGGACCCAGCTTCATCAATTTTTGACCGAACGAGTACTACAGCCCTGAATGTAATCACTAATTCTTCTTCTGAAAACAAGATGATTTCTGAAAACAACGCAAATTCAGAAAATGTTTGTAGGAGGAAACCAAGGAGAAACAAGCAGAAGGAAGTGACAACTGGTAAACCGCAGTTTCATCACCCACCAAAGAACATTTTTAAACCAACTGTACAAGTAAGAGAATATTAAACTTTGCTCACTTTGATCACCTAGCGAATTCTAAGAAGTAACATTACAAAAACTTTATAGGGAGAAAAAAACCAGGGGATAATTCTGAGGTCTAACCACGGCTAAGAATTTGGTTACAGCAACTGAATTGTTTCTCATTATTTAGGCTAACTTTTGAATAGACCAATTCTGGGTCTCTTTCTGTGACGCAACGATATGTCTCATCATGATATTCAGTATGGCATCTTTATCACATGACAATACGATAAAATACTTTGTAAGCGTCAAAGTTAAAATTGGTGGGTAGATTCACTTCCACGGGAACGCTTGAAAAAGTCAGCCGGTTAAATAATGCTCTTTCTTTCTGGTTTTTATAGGCTTTAGAAGAATACGACATGATTCATGATGGCGATCGAGTGATGGTGTGTTTGTCTGGTGGCAAGGATTCGCTGTCTTTGTTGCACACCTTACATCAGTATCAATACTACAGCAAGTCTAAGGTATGAGATTATGATTTTGTAATCAGTAGTCCATAATTGCGTTCGACTAAGGAGAACGCAATCCTAATTTCGTGCTGTGAGTTGGATGACCTGTGGCCGCTATGCAGAAGATTTTGACATTCCTGTAAGGGCACCAAAATTGCCAAGCTCTCTAATGCGTCCTAGTAGTAATGTCAGGGGATAATTTTTTTGAGTTTTGTTTTTGCAAAATTCAAAATGTTTTCTATTATATTAACATTTGTGCATGGTTTAATTTCTTTTCAGGGTATTAGTTTTGAACTTGGTGCGGCCACTGTGGACCCTCAGTCACCTGGGTATGACCCTAAACCTCTGGTCCACTATTTAGCGTCCCTTGGTGTTCCTTACTTTTTCGAAGAGCAGGGTGGGTAACCTGACGACGTTTCACGTCTTATCTTGACCTCGTCAAATTTTGAAACTATGTCCTGATAACTATGGGAAATCAGAAAGGTCGAGAAATCGATTCGGAATTCAGAAGAAGAATTTTAGTGAAAGTCTTGAACTGTGCGCTCTAGAATATAGAGTATAACGCTATGGTGACGGGATGGTCAAGCGGTTGAGGATGTCGGTCTTTTGATCCGGTATCCCCAAATTATTGTCATCGGCCCCACCACTAGCTGATGTTGTTCTTCCTAGTGCACGCTTTGTCAATTCTCAACTCCTAGTTCATGATCATGTTGCCCGGCAACAAGTAGCCCAACTTACTTTGTTCTTCTTTCACAGGCATTATTCAACAGGCAGCCCAACTCACTGTTTGCGAGTCGATATGTAGTTTTTGTTCACGAATGAAGCGTGGCCGGTTGTACGCATGCGCCAGACGAGAGGGATATAATGTGCTAGCGATGGGACAACACTTAGATGACTTGGCTGAGAGGTGTGTAATTAAGATCAACATGTGTTTTTTTCCTGAGCTTATTTTTAGAGGAAAGCAATGACAGAGCAATGCTTAATGTCATTTGCTTGTTCCTTTCCTTTTCTGATTGTAGAGGTATCTCGGACGAGCAAAAGAAACGACTGCGCCAGAAAGCTAATGAACGCAACGCTTAAATAGGACTGTGAATCTTTGCCATAGTACAACTAGGTCACGTGGACTTAGTGTCCACGAAATGGTGGGGAAGGAGATGGGGTCTTATTTGGAAGAGATTCCGCGTTTCGAAATCAAAACGGCACGCATACAGTCGTCGAGCGGTTAACAAGACCGTATCCAAACAAACCGTGAAGGCGTAAAAGGCAGTGCAAGGAGCAAAGATGGCGCAGTGGTGAGAGCGCTCGCATCCCACCAGTGTACCCGGGTTCGATTCCGGCCCGCTACCATATGTGCGTTTAGTTTGATGCTCGCTCTCGCCTTGCTCTGAGTGTTTTTCACCTCAGTCTCAGGGTTCTCCGGTTTTCCTTCTGAGGGTGATGTGGCTTTCTCTCTAAATATTTAGTATTTTATGTTCTTCCATAATTTGACCGCTCACAATGTAAATCATATTCGGGGGAAATAAACCTAATTTTCTTGTTGTTTTATTGATTCGCAGCTTTTTGATGTCAGCATTCCACAACGGTCTCTTACGAACAATGAAGGCGAACTATACAGTGTCGTAAGTCGATTTTGTTTTTTCAGCGGATGATTGTTTTCGAGCATAAAGCTTTCTAAAGCCCGGGCTTAACTTCGTTTTCTGTATCATTGAGAGACTAGGAGGATTAACCCTTTGTCTCCCAGAAGTGATCGCTATGTAAATTCTCCTTACATTTTTAATACGCTGTCAAGCAGAAAGGCAATGAAAATGGTGATAATTATCAACGAGGGGATATGGACTTGCTATAACATAAAGTTCTCAGTACCAACTAACATGGTACTAGTTAGGAGAATTAACTTTCAGATCTTGGGAGTGAAAGCGTGAGACCTCTCTCAGTGGAAGCATTTTATCAGTTTCCTTTAGATACTTACTTACAATCATTTGTTCTCCTGGATGGAGAAAGAGAGTTCCAATGAACCAGACAGCATTCGGTCTAACTCTCAATTTGGAAAATCTTAGCACTAGACCGGTTTGCAATTGAGTGCCGCGAAACCAAGACCAAAGTTATCACTCCAGCCAATCACAAAAGACGTAGACAATCCAGTGAACCAATCAGAACTCAAGTAGTCATAAGTCCGTGAAGCTTTGCGAGGGATGGTCTTGGTTTTACTGCTGATTGGATGAAAAAGTGGCGCGAGTTTTTAAGCCAATCATGTAGCAGAGTGATGCAAAACCAATTACTTTTCGACGACGAAACCGCTCTATTGTGAGCGTTAGCCTTATCGTTTGTGTTCATAACGACGTTTTCTTGTGAACTGCTGTTCGAGAGTTTATTCTGTTGGTTCATAATTTTTATTTTCTCTCAGTTGAATTCGTTTTCTCTTTCAGGGAAGGCGACTTAAGAGTTATCAGGCCTTTAGTGTTCGTTCGCGAGAAAGAACTGCGCATGTTCGCCGAAAAGGTAACTGCTGATACGTGCAATAAATGAAAGAAAGCATTTTTCTCAACGTATCGCGAGACATTCTTTATTTTTGAGCGAGCCTGGTTTTACTTTCTATGCGATCATCCAGCAACAGTTTTCATCAATACCAACCTCAGTGGGTGCCCATAACGTTTTCTCTGTACTAATTCATGTTGTTCTATGTTAGGTGAAACTACCTGTGATTGCGGAGAATTGCCCCGCTTGTTTTGAAGCTCCCAAGGTTAGTACAACACTGATACCTGGAACGAATGTATTTTTATTAGATTGGAAGTACCCAAAGTGATTGAATTACGATTTCCCTTCGTCGTTCGTTGTAGTTATCAGTAGTCGGTGGTATAAGCACTTGAAAAACACTCATATTTGCGTGATTTCAAATTGACTCTCTATATAGGGGTTGAAACCGGGCGGGCGAAAAGGAAAAAAATCATCGTGGACTCTCTGTTCGTCCGCCGGGGTTCAACCCTGCGCGTGAAGAAAGAATAGTTCAGGAACTGAACTAAGTGACGTCTTAGCAGATATACCACTGTTTAAACTGTTCTTTTGAGTTTTTTTGTTTATTTGGTCAATTGTTTTGCAGGAGCGTCACCGAACAAAACAGTTGCTGGCAGCCCAAGAAATACTGTTCCCAGGCCTGTATCACAGCCTGCTCACGGCCATGAAGCCGCTGATGGCTCGCGACCGAGTGGGCATGGAATCCAGCAAGATGAAAGAAGGAAACTATGAAGACTTTCTTTGACGGGCAAGACAAAATAAGTGTGAAATGAAGTTATTGCGGTAAACACATAACTTTTGTTGATGTTGTTATTCGTATCAACCACATCAATGTCATCGTTAAGCTTCGCAAAACAAGGCCTCCCTGGCAAAAAGCGAGAGTATGGACTTGAAGCCATGGCAGAGTCTGTCGAGTTTTCCCGCTTCTCATTCGCCCCACGCAAGTCCGCCCATTGCACCCGCGCGCGACTACCTTTAATTCTCGCGCGTTTCTTGTAATCCACGAAGGAATCGTAGAACTATACTCACAGTCTCCGTCTATTTCAAGAATCTTCCAAAAATCACTATTTACAATAAAACTAGTGAAGTAATATAAGAATTATGTGAACTTTATTTTATAGTTTTAGCAAATACATAAAGCATTGCATTTCTCTCACCAAAAAATTGAAAAATTCTTGTTCGCCTCAACAGCTTCCCGTACTTTCTATTTGCCGGGATAACCTAAACATTAACGGAAGGTACTTTGTATAATGTCACTAAAACTTCGTGCCGTATGCCAAGAGAAACCGAGACTGATAAATCGTGCATCTTTCCATAATGAGAAGAGATCCATAGACTAAAAATTGCGCGGTAAACTCTCAGATCTCCAAACTGAAAAGCAGTATTAACAATGTTTCTCGTTAACTTTCATTTTTTCAATGCAGCCGTTGTTCTATTTCCTAAGCTTGTGGAACATAAAGGTCAGCGTTTGAGAAGGAGAGTACAAGAACCTTATTCAGCTAAAAGCAATATTATTGTGTTGTAACGTGACGATTGTCTTAGGCTTTGTCCACTATACCCCGGAGAAATTTGAAAACCGAGATTTCACTCTTAAAACGCATTTTCTGTCCATTTTGCGCCGAAGGAATTTAAATACGCAACAATCACCGGCCATTTTCGATTTGTGTTTGAGGAAATCTCGATCAGGGAAGTCACGTGGTTATCGTTTATCGTGACGTAATCGTTTTCAAATTGTTTCCCGTCCGCAAGAAAACGAAATGCCGGCGTTTTCGTAAAGCTCCGTTTTCGTGACGGATTAGCGTGACGGATTAGCGTGACGGATTATTGTGGAGAGTAGGTGTAACAGTAGGAATAAAGCTGCGTTTTCAAATTTCTCTGGCGCAGTGTGGGAAGCTGCCTTAATACCAAACCCTGTCAGTTGACAGAGCCGCATATAGCAAGATTAACTATTTAAAACTCAGGGCAAAAACATGCAATCAGCAAAAAGGGCGCGCTATCGTGCCAAATTATGATTGTCTTTGTATCTTAATCCTGATTGGTTGCAGCCACGTCATGAAAGAGGCTGAACCAATGACAGTACTCGGCGCTTTTAGTTACAAATTAGCTGCGTTAGTGAAACTTGATGAAACTGGCCTCGATTTGATGCGTTTTTGGCTGTTACGCTGAAGCAAAATATTGTCAAACTATCCGGACTACGTTTCACAAATGTCCAAATGTCCCTTCTCGCCATATCTACAGCGAAACGAAATTCTTATGTCAACTAGAGCAGCGGTTAGTACTTTTTACCAAGCATCGCGGGCGTTTTCTCATAATCGTACACGTACTCCCAGTGGGGGTGGTTGTGAGGATGTGCGCCTCCTTCAGGGTCCCCTGATTTCAGCTTCAATTTTTCTTCCATGGCTAATTGCACTTCTTCCACCGGGGGCTCGGGGAAGCAATCTTCATAACGTTCCGGGTCCTTGACAGTGCAACATGTCCGACACGTGGAACATTCTGACGCCTTGGGTCGCGTTCTGTGGTCATGTATGTGGGCGTAGTTTGCTGTCAATACGAACATCATGTGAAACTGGAAGAACAAGACACTCGTTAAAAAAACCTTGCTGAAAGTACAAACATCTATATTTAAGTTTAACATAGCAAAACGGACGTCAACGTTTATGTATTTCATCGTTTTAAAACAAGTCTCCACATGAGGCAAGGGGCCCATCAGGCCGGAGATTATCTCGGTTCCTGTAGCATTAAGTGACTAACTAGGAGTACTTCTACTCCCCTCCCCCTGGAATGGGATGCTAATTTAATGTAATTGTAATTTGTTTACCCACGGAGCACAAAGGAGTTCACAAGAACTCGTTCAGAAATGCCCATGCATTCTAGGATCAAATTGGAATTTGGAAATGTTGGTTTTTGAAGAGAGGGGAAAACCGGGGTACCCGGAGAAAAACCTCTCAGAGCAGAGAAGAGAACCAACAACAAACTCAACGCACATATGACGCCAAGTGAGGGAATTGAACCCGCGACACATTGGTGGAAGGCGAGCGCTCTCACCATTGGGCCATCCCTGCTCTCTGCTCGTCCATCGCAGGGTTACCCCCAGCATTAGAACACTCGGCCCGGGCTCGAACCCTGACCGCTCGGTCCGGAGACTAGGCACTGATCATGGTGCCACCGCGCCTCCCCCAAAACAGCACATGTAACAGACTATTCTCGTGTTGTACTGCGGGCGCAGCGACCGCCGGTATACAAAGGCTTTTCAAACTGTTACTCCTGTTTATTTTAAGTAGCGTAACATAAAGATGGTGTTCACCATGCCAACGACAATGAAGAGTCCACCAACAAAAGCTGCCGCAAAATAAGGAGTGGCACCCGTCATCTGAAAAATAAACAAGTCCATAAAAGACTTAGTAAACAAGCACGGATTAACTGGCCATAGGATATACTAGGGTATCAGGCTTGACTTACTAAACTAAGTGCAAGCTACATGCAGAAAACGTACTTAGTGAAGAGAATCTTAGTGACGGATATATGAAATAACTCAATAACTTACCGCCTCGCACAACACAAGCAACTCCTCTCCGCAAACTTCGTCTGTATTGACGATGTCATCCAGACCTGTATTCAACAGAAGCTTAATCTGTCAATCGTGGGCCGACACCCCTACTTATGTACAACAGATTCACTCTTGCCTTACACAAATTCCTGACAGATACATGAAGGCAAGTTACGAAATGAAACTCTGTAGCAAGTCTTTATTGTTTTTGTTTTGTTTTTTTTTTGTCTTTTTTTTTTGTTTCTTGAAAATTTATCGGATATGGTTTACTCTGACCACCGCCCCCCGTTTCAAAACCACCCCTCCACCCTCGATGATGTCAACGATTAGAGGCTCCTTGGTGTAAAAGACACAGTACACGTCACAATAGAACACCGCCTCACAAACCTGTTGTTTTTTTTTTTGGTTTCCTCATTCTTTTTTTCCTTTTGTTCCCTATTATTTTACATCAACTGTGTTTTCTACACCAAGCAAGAGCCCAACTACTCCCCCCTGGATGAGATGTAAGTACACCTGGGTGTGAGAGTTAAGTGTCTTGCCCAAGAACACAACACAATGTCCTCGGCCAGGGCTAGAACCCAGACCGCTCGATCCGGAGTTTAGCGCACTAACCATGGGGCCACCTCGTCTCCACCCATCCAGCTGTTGGAGGAATAGAAAAAGTATTTTACATTGGTCTCACGCTATGGAAACTGCGATTCAGAAAGTATATCGTCACTAGAAATAATTGTTGACACAGAACAGGTTTCTGATTATCAACTACTCACCATATTCACTGAATTTAATGCACGTCTTGCCGACCTGTTTGACGACTTGAACTTGACATATTCCAAAGAAGATTCCCATGAAGATCAGTGGAATAATCAGAATTGGAGCAATAAACATCCACAGGAAGAACATTAAGTAATGCCAGCCGAAGAGCTGCCGAGAAGAGGTTGTTGATAGTGGATTTAGATTTTTTGAGCTTTGAGCTCCGAATTTCTGCTTTGCACAAGTGGTCAGAGGGCGTTTTCCCTTCGAAATGTCTGAATTTGTCCAATTTTATTGCATTAGCTCTCAAAACTACCCTCAGTTTTCTTTACTCCATTTTAAAGGCAAGTACTACTTGTTAGAAAAATATAGACACGTGAAGAGGTAAAAATAACACATCACTGACCGTTAGTTCCCATAACCCTGAAGGCATGAAAAGATATTGAATATGGACTTTCCACAATCCTGATTTTTACTGCGACATAAGCACATCAGCATAAGCACAACAGAAGTGAGATCGCCCATAACACAAGCACATATACCCGAACAGAGCATAAGCTTGTCTTCTTCCTGAGCTTGTGCATATGCTTACCTCGAGTTGGAACCTGCTGCTGTAATGATAGGCACAAGCGACGATTAGTTCAACATCTTGCCTTACTGTATCGAGGGGGCATGGAATCGAAAGAAAGGCAATTATGTCGACGTGCTTACGGGTGTGTCGTGGGCGTTCTAACTACCATCATCGGTTTATACTTGTGCTTATGTCGCGGTGAAATCCAGGCTTCAGAACTGCAGAAATAAGAAGTCATATCAAGTGTACTTACAAAGCCAATACAGCACCGCCCAAGAAGGCGTCTTTTGTAGCCGCCGCAGCAGTTGAACCGTGTTCGTCCTGTAGCTGCAAACCCATGCAACAGCGCCAGCCCCGATAACCCGCCAAAAAATATTCCAAGCAGCATGATTCCCAGAGAGACTAAATCCCTGAAGCAGTACAAAACGTGGTTCAGTAATTAACCTAGAAACACACTCAGTTATTTCTCATTTCCGAATGATATCTTGTTTTCGTTAGTTGTCTTTAAAGTGTAGTGACTTCCTGGATGACGCACATTGGAAACCCTTGCCTACATTTGCACGTTTGACGTTCCTATTTGTGTTAATCTTTTCTATTCCTAACAACCCTTGCTCCCAGAGAGGGAGAGAGAAAGGTTTTACACACTGAAATGTCCACTTCAAATAAGAGATTTGTTTCAAAGGTCTTTCAAAATCTCAGTGCACATGTTGAATCACCCAATCATCAGCCATTTCGGATTTGTGTTTGAGGAAAACTCCGACAGGTGAAATTTCAATATCATCGTGATGTTATCGCTTACGAAAAGCTCCGTTTCAAAGCTGCGTTTTCAAATTTCGCCGGCCTCGTTTGGACGGGGCCCATAGGAGGACCACAAATGACATAAGAATTGAATTTGATACATTCCACCACTGACTAGAAGAGCGGTTTGTTCGCAGGCTTAAATTATTATAAACTATATTAAATTATATAAACTCATATGAATTCTTCCTTCAATACTAATTGTAGAGACTGTAGCTCAGTAAGGCGTTGGGGCCTTGTTAACACGCTACACAGTAATTGGTACCTACCAAGGGAATGTGATCTAAATCATAGTCTGTTGTACTTACATAATGTCCATCTTGAGCCATTTGTTAAGGTTTTTTACCCCTTCACTGAGACCGAGAGCAAATCCAGTGAAGCCAAGCCCCAAAACAAAGGAAGCCATCAGTGAAGCAACAGGGACACGCGACAAGCAAATACAACAGCATCTGTTGCAGGAACCACAACATGCTGACAATGGAAAAAAGAAGATGTTACTAGAAAATAACATTCGATTGGGTCTCTTGATCACCGTCGATAGAGTGCTTTTAATATCTCTCGTTAAACCGGACCTTATGGTTTTCAGTTATGGTTTTTGGTCGACCAAAACAAAAACGAAAAGGCACACTATATATCAACAGTTCTTTGGACGCCGAGTGACGCACAGGGCATCATTAAGTTTTATCCTTTCCTTTCGGCCCTTTGCAAGACGAGCGACCCGCTCCCAGTTTAAGGTTTAGAGCCCCTAAGGTTCTGCCTCTGCAGTCCTTTACCAGGTGACCATCTGAGAGCAGTGTTGGAGTTGTTAGTGATTTCTATACGGAGCAAGTGGCCGATCCAATGCGATCTTCTTCTTTAGTTACAAGGAAAAGGCACAATTAAGGAGCCCCTCAGACTAAGGCGCTGAGGACAAATCAGAGATCAGGCAAAGTTTCTCAGTGTACCATTTCGCTGTCTGTCACCGTATCATAAAACAGTTAATTTTCTTTTTTTTCTGTGCGGGATTGAGAGCGAGGTAGTTATTATCCCGTCGACTGGGAATTTTTTTCTTCCGATACACCTTCGACAAGATAAGCTCACGGGCGATGTCACAATAATTAAAAAAAGCACTGATATTTCGCAAAGTCTCTTCGTTTTACTGAAAACTCGGCCACAGTTCGGGACACTTCATTATATATAAAGTGCATATAAAGTATCTTAGTTTTGGCACTATTATTGCAAAAGTTTTACTCACGAGAACAAAATTTTTAAATCCTGACTTTCTCTCTAGCTGCGCAAACGTAGATAGAGGATGTATTAATCTGAATCTTCCGCAAGATCTGGAGTTTTGGCATTTATGAATAAAAACTGTTAAATTAGTATTTTCTTTTTCTGATGAAATTGAAGCAGTACACAAACTTTAAAAGCCAAAGCACAGTTTTAGATCACTTAATAATATTTCAAAATATTTAAGTTCGGTCTGTTTTTTTCAATACTGAACAGAAAGTATACGCCGATCGTAAATTAAAATGCAGCAACTATTTCTTTATTGAATCCAGGCGTTGGCATCGTCTTGCACACAAACATTTTAGCAGGTTGTAAAAAAAACATAGCGGGTATCGAGGGACGCTTTCCTTTTTACGCTGCATACATACTGCTTTTCTAAAATCAGTATGTACGTATAGCAAAGAAAGCATGTTTGTACGCCAAAGGGTACAGTTACAAGCAAATTATGCTTGTTTGAAAATCGTATTATATAAAGACTTGCTTCTTACCGTTGCACTGTCGACAGCATAATAAATGGTTCTTCTGAAACCCTGCGCGATGCGCTAGAAAACGCACAGTCAACTTCTTAAAAGCTAGGCACAGCTTCCCGCAGATTCTTCCGCAACACATAGCTAAACAGTTTAAAGAGATTTCATGTAATACTTCTTTCTATTTCGCGAAGTATTTCAATACCCCAGCGAGGAAAACAGTTTGTTTCGCGCCTCGTTTGGCGAGAGGTAACTGGAGGGCACCTGTTAACTATGCTTTATTGTTACCTGCCAATCAATCAAGATGGTGTGATGTCATGGATATCTTTGGATTAAAAAAAAGCTTGAAAAAAAGTGAAGAAAATTGGAAAAGTTTCCTGTAAAGGAAATTAGCATTCGCCGTTTTGCGGCATTTGATATTACGAGTTCTTGTCGAAATATCGTGATATTAATGTTAACGCTATGGTTGACTGCTTTTGTTATATTTGAATCTATTGTAATATTGTTGCTTCGCTCACTTGCACAATCCTTAACCGCTTTCAGACTATCACATACTCTCTTTGCAAATCAGAGGTGAAACTATTAGTAGATTTTATCAAAAATGCCAATAAAACAGAAATTTAATAATCAAGGCCGACAAAACGCCAGGCTACACGAAAAACAGAAACCAAGAATTTCAGACGATAGAAATTATAAATCCTCGAGATCGAGGGACCTTGACACCCTCAAGAAAATAGTACACTTACTACTCTTTAATCATTTGTTAAATTTCCTAAACTTTAGCAACTGTTTAAACGTTTTGGTTTTTTCAGTTTCTTCCATTTGCTTTCATTTTGAATCATAGCGATTACTCGTGCGTATAATTATGCGCATTATTTTAATATATTCCAGTGCGGCAATGACAAACCAGTTAATTATTCATAACCAATAATAAACAATTTTCGCCCTAAAGTTTTCGGTCGGTACACGAGTTATATTTTGTTCAAAACAAGCGAAAACTTTTTAAGTTGAATGAATTTATCTAACATACACGTTAAGGCCAAAATTATCGTCCTTAGTTCATTCGATATTATCTTTATTTGGGTGCAAATACCAGAAGGCGGACAGGACCTTACCGAAGCACGTACGACTTGGTTTTGTTTCTTTCCCTTAGTTATAACACATTCGCTGTCAATATCTGAAGCTCTGAAACCATATCGTAGTACTTTTACAAGGCAGTAAGATGGAAAAACCATTTGAATGAAGAGAAAGTAAGCCTTTAGATATTTAAAATTCTCACAACCTTCCATGTAATTCCCACATGGTCTAGCGGTTAGGATTCCTGGTTTTCACCCAGGCGGCCCGGGTTCGACTCCCGGTGTGGGAAGAACAGTAATTTTTTTCCTAATTTTCTTGTTGAGTTCTTTTTTTTTGAACGTTTTATTTGATTTTTTTTTTTCTTTCTCATTTAAAGACTGTTTTAATGATTTTGTCCATTCAATTTTTATTCTCTCTAAAACAAATATAAAAGGACTCGCGCTTGCTTTTGACCCATTTTTAAAATCTTCCGTTTAGAACCCGGGCGTTTGTGTGATTTGAACGGCAATCAAACCGAACAGCGGAGAAGTCTGAAGGCTTTTATTTTCGCCTGTAGTTAGTGATTCTAAGGTAAGGACAAACGTTGTAATTTGATGCCACGGAAGATCGATTTACAAAGGTCATAGCAGCTTCAGAGCAATGACTAGACCAAATCAGGATTTAACCCGCTCACGTATGACCCAACTACATTCGTGGGTATATTTTGGGCTCCTGCTTGCAAATAAGAACATCCGACTTCTTCCAATAGTTATCGGGTGCAATTACCACTGACTTGAATAACAAGCAGCCTCAAACGGAAAGATATGTTTGTGATTCCACAATGTCAAAAGCACCTCCGATATAGCGAAATACGCAAACTGGCGGCGAATGCGTGTTATTCATTTATACGCCGTTTTAGTTTTTTCACCGACCGATGGAGTCTCTTACGAGTGCCAGGTCGATGGGACTGCAAAAACTTGTTGTTACGCAAGCGGACCAGGGGGACACCATTGTAAAAAAATAGGGGTGCCCTCGTTCCTTTTTGGGGGTTAAAGAAAGCGTTTTTTGGTACCCCTTTTATGTGCGTGTCCCCCATGGGAGGTGGACTTCCCCAAAAATGTTCCCTTTCCCGAAAAATAGCTACAACCAAATCCAATGAAACACTCTTTATTCAAATAAGATATCTGTATTTGAGCTTATGCAGCACACTAGCAGTTTTACAAAATGATGAAAATATTTTATCTCGATAAAATTAAAATTAACTCTTTTTTGTCCTCAGTGTCTGAGATAACAAAACGCCAGCTTTGTTCTCAAGATATTTGATAGTCTTTCGATAAATTTCAGTATTTAACCCATATAGTGATCTGTCAAAACAAAAAACTTCCTGACTTCTCTCCAGTGTTTTCTGCTGTAGATACTGTAATGATCCGATTTAGCGCCTCTGGGCCTGGATTTAATTTTGGTACTCAAGAAAAGTTCAAATAATAAATAAAATAATAAAATAAAATAACAAATACGTTGGGTCTAAACTTTATCATACTCCCTCCATATCTCTAAAAACTTGAGTCAAATCCGGCGATGTCTCGAAAACAGACCAGGCTTTAAAGTGTCAAGTCGAGTCCGTATGAGAGTAGACCCCTATGTCTGTGTCAAGCAGCCTTGTGTGTGCTATAAACGCAAGATTGACTCCTCTCGGATCTCGTACTTTGGCTTTCAAACGATTACTTTGAAAGAAGGCATTAAAAATGGACGCTCAGAGGGCGCTAAATAGAATTATTACAGTACAAGAAACACCTTCACTCAATCAAGGTTGATCAAAGCTGCCTCGGAGATTGAATTTCCAGCCTTATCACAAAAGAAAATTTTTGATCTGTACAAAAATAAAATAGATTTCCATCTCTGAACTTTGGGATGTTAAATTATTTATGTTTAGAATAATTCAGTTTTATATTATGAGCCTCGTTAATTCGATTAATTAAAATTGCATGAAAAAAAATAATTTTACAAGGATATGTTTAAATTCACCTTAATTAACATGACTTTGTTGATAAATTTCAAGGAAATGGTATTTTAAATTAATTACCTAAATTGAAATAGCTATTATCGTGCCACTGGCAGTGGAAACACAGTCTCTCTCTCTCTGTGTTGCTGTTGTCATGACTCCATTAGGTAAGCCCCCTTAAACTTGCTGCTTCGTTAATCACTGTCCGTAATGTTTTCATCGAGACCAGAGACAGGAATGCTGGAGTATTTAAGGGCGTCACTATTCTGTCCGCTACATCTAGGTATGCATTGAACTTTCAAAGAAAGGTTTTGAAATTCTTTGAAGAACGTCAGCCCAAATAGACCAAAACACCAGGCCGCTATCCACTCGGCCAAATTACCCACAATTAAAACCGTGTCGGGCGTCTTGTCGTGATAGCCCAGTCCTCCGCAGATCAAAAACAACAAGGTACTTAATGTAAGAATACTTGAAATGGCCAGGCGCGCAGTGAAGACAGACTTCTCGTTGAACTTGAACTTAGTCAGTTGAAAGGTTGTGAAGGTTTGGGTCCAACAGTACGCAGCACCGCTGGTAAAAAGGAGTGCGGCTCCGATTATGTGCATAACCGAGTTCGAATTGTTAACCTGTAAGATTAATTTCATAATGAGTTAGTAGTTCTAGGAACAATGTCACGGTGTGTTAGATTATGACGAACAAAATATAGTTATAGTTGAGAATGGATAATGTCATGATGTCATCAACGATTTTTACACATAGAGAATTGTGCAAAATAATATTTGAAAACTTACTTTTGGGGTCAATTTACGCAAGAAAGTGAAACGAAGACTATCACACGAAGTCCTGATTATTTTGTCTAAAGCCAGACGAACTTTAATTGCCTGATCGAGACTGGAGAATGTGCGAGCTACAAAAAAAGGAAACCTTGGCTAAAATTAATGACGATGACGACTTAGTGTAACTAACGTGGAGTTAACCCTCTGAAAAGAAGTGAAGTTTGTCTGGGCTAAGGAATATGTTATGTGTAAGAAAAAGCGCAAAACAATGAAATGCCTCACAAACGAGAAAGGGTTTGTAACCCATACGGAAAGCAGAAATATAAAATAATAATATCAACAAACTCTAAGCAAGCTCCAGGGATCTAATAACTAAAAAGCTCAGATCGTCCGGTTAGCTGCTAACTTAATCTAGTGATCTAATCCTCTCAAAGGAAGCGGGTTAATTTTAATCTTGCGTGGCATTTAAAAACTGCTGTTACCAGCCAATCGAAACTCGCGTGTTCCTCTTAATTTTTAAATTGTTTTAAAAGCCAGACGATGAAGAATTTAATAAAAAGATTTCTTGCGAGGACAGAAAACTCTCAGATTTCCTTCAATATTTGTAATTGAAAATTTCATTAATTAAGGTTTAGAACAATTTTTTGCAACGTCAAACAGTCTCTAGGTAACGCATTGGCAAAATGATGTTTTAAAAAGTTAATGAACATAAGAAGAATTGATCCTGTCGTCATATGTGAATGACCTTTCTCGGTTTTCTTTCATGGATTTGCACGACACAACAAATAAAAAAAATTCTTCCTTTATTTACTTCCTTATCAGCCGCTAAATGGAAACGTAGACAGAGTCATGTAACGATAAAATAATTCTCAAGTCACAAAAAGCTTTTAGCACTTGCAAATGCGAGCGGGCATTAGGGAATCGCCCAGGTATAATATAAAATTCAAATGGTATTTATTCATGTGAAGATGGGAAAATAATAAACGATTGACAAGATTTAAAAGAAGTTGGGGGTAAGATGTTCTTGATGCGGTTTCGTTAAGTTTTATCTCATGTTTAATATCATGATTTTAAAAATTACAGCCGCTTTAGAGAGTGCGTACAATAGCTTTAACTTCGAGAGCACGACGCTGGTCGTTAAGCGAGACGAAACGAAATTTTAATAAGTCAATCTTGCGTGTCGAAATTCGTAAACTTTTACGCATAAGTAAAGAAAAATTCGATTATGAGAAAAGCGAAACGATTCCTCCGGTAAAATGGATCATTCTGTGGTTACAGTTCAAAATGCTTAAATTGGAGCGATCTAAAGTTCACCGATGGCGATCAGCCTGCCTGGTTTTGCCCGCTAGGCATCAGTAATTCCCGCTTCTTAAGCCGCATAAATCTTCCTAATTCTCTTGCAAATTTATTTAAGACCACTTTACTTTGGATGTGTTTGTAATTTAGCTGAACGAACACGACAAGAATTGGGTTTAAAGTTATACTGTCAACTCACCTCTGAGGATCTGAAATTAGCGACTAAGGACGCTCCCAGTGCGCTTCCCGTGCCGAAAACTACGCTTAGTAGGTTAAGCTGAGAGAGATGCGATGATTCGCCGTCTTCTATTTGTCTATTTATCATCTTGACTTGGTAGTATCGAATGGCCATCATAACTAGAGTGAAAACGGCGGTGGCGTTGAATAACTCGGCGAAAATGGCTCCTTCGGGGTTCTTGGAAGTTATGTCGCTAATAGCGGGAACAAAAGGTGAGATATGTCCAGTTGAACGCGCGATGCTGTAGGAAAGGACCAGGGAGATTGTGGCTATTAAAATCCATACTAACACTATACA
>Ga0126337_10000186_pt1 | contig 26424 bp, 20 predicted proteins | sample DipCmetagenome_FD_92527 | JGI IMG/M metagenome (GOLD analysis project Ga0126337, IMG submission 92527) | Coral microbial communities from La Bocana,Puerto Morelos, Mexico - Diploria C A metagenome | ecosystem: Host-associated > Invertebrates > Cnidaria > Coral | place: La Bocana,Puerto Morelos...
ACCATCATCACCATCATCATCGTCATCACCATCATCATCACCATCATCATCATCAGCACCATCATCACCATCATCATCATCATCATCATCATCAGCACCATCATCATCATCATCATCATCGTCATCATCATCATCATCATCAGCATCATCATCAGCATCATCATCATCATCATCAACATCATCATCATCATCATCACCATCATCACCATCATCACCATCATCACCATCATCACCATCAGCACCATCATCACCATCATCGCCATCATCGCCATCATCACCATCATCATCATCATCACCATCATCATCATCATCATCATCATCACCATCATTACCACCACCACCATCATAATCATCATCATAACCATCATCATCATCATCATCATCATCATCATCATCACCATCATCATCATCATCATCATCATCATCATCATCATCATCATCGCGATTCCAAATGGTATCTTTCTTGACTGAGTGTCACGGTCAAGGTTATATTTCCTTCGCCGTAAAGGATATACTTGATGTCGTTTGTTTCATGTTCCACCTCTTTCACTGTGAATTGATCACAACAGTCGTTGCCGTGCAGGCAATCTCTACGTTTCTTGCTATCTCTTGTTTGTGCATTTTTCTTGGTTTCATTTTCCCAATTCGCAGCATTTTGCTAAAGCCAGTTGTGGGGGGCATTTTTGCCTAGCTTTGTCTACTTTACTAAATCCTTTGGTGGGCAAGTGCAGGTCAATTTGGCTAGAGGAGGTTGCCCACTCAGAAACGAAACAGGAGACTGAAGATGCAGGGACTAATTACATGAGACTGGAAGTGAAAAAGGGAAGATTCGAAGGGATAGGACGATACAGGCACACTGAAAAATCATAGAAAAATACCACACTTTCAGGTACTGTAGGCAAACTCAATTGCAATAAGATATAAAACGATGCCATCCTTCTATCACAGAGAGGAGAATCAGAAGAGGAATTCGGTACATAGCTACTCGATGATAATCATGTTCTATCCTGCTGCCCTGCTCCTGATCACCACGAAGAAATTAGACGGTCCGTCTGAGTGCATGTTTTTTTGGACCTTTCCATTTGTACCATCGAAATAGGTTGAATTCCCATGAAGCATTCGCTTTCGGTATAGACCTAAAGGTTCCGACAGCTGAGAGTGAAAGAGATGAAATGCTCATGGAGACATGAAAAGATGAAGAAGGAATGACAAAGATGTAGCTGCACCTGAGGTGTGACATGCATCACCTTCGTACCTGCAGCCCATGGGCAACCGTTGCAGCCTTGAACAGCGGGAGAAATTGACCCCAATTCTTGCTTCTTACCCTTCTTACTACTTCCTTACTTTCTTTTTGCATACTGTCTTGCATACTTCCTTATCATTTTCTTACCTCCTTTCTTACTCCCTTTTCTTACCACCCTTCTCACCGCTTCCTTTGCCCTTTTCTGGCCCCCTTTCTTACCACTTTTCTTACCCCTCCCTGTTCTTACTACTTTCTTACCTCTTTCTTTCTGACACCTCCTTTTCTTCCCTATTTCATACCCCTTTCTTACCCCTCCCTTTTCTTACCCGATGTTTGGACCTTTCTTACCCATTCCATTTCTTACCCTCTTTTCTTATCCTTACATATTGTGTTACTCCTTTTCTTACCGCTTTTCTTATCCCTTTCTTACCACTTGACTTTTCTTACATTTTCTGACCCCCGTGCTTGCCCCTTGCTTGGCACCCCCTTTTCTTACATTTTCTGACCCCCGTGCTTGCCCCTTGCTTGGCGCCCCCTTTTTCTTGCCTCCTTTTCTTACACCCTTTCTTGTCACTTTCTACCACCATTCTCATCCATTTTCTTACCTTCTTTCTTATCACTTTCTTACCCCTCTATTTATTCCTTCTTTCTTATTTATTCCTTCCTTTTCTTACCACCTTTCTTACCCCTTTCTTATCCATTTCTTACCACCTTTCTTACCACATCTTACCACTTTCTTGCCTTTTTTTCTTTTTTACCTCTACCCCCTTTCGCACCCTTTTCTTACCCCTTTCTTAGCCTTTTCTTACTATTTTTTCTTATTCTCCCTTTTCTTACCTCTTTTGTTATCACTTTCTTACCTCTTTTTTCTATTCATCCCCTTTCTTACCCCTTTTCTTAGCCCTTTTCTAACCCCTTTCTTACCACTTTTCTTACCACCTTTCTTACCCCTTTTCCTTACCTCTTTCTTACGGCCCTTTCTTACCCCTTTTCACCCCTTTCTTACTTACCACTTTCTTACCCTTTTCTTCCTCCTTTCTTACCCCCGTGCTTGCCCCTTGCTTTGCGGCCCCCTTTTTCTTGGCGCTTTTCTTACTTCTTTCTTGTTTCTTTCTTACCCCTTCCTTAGCCCTTTCTGACCCCTTTCTTGTCACTTTCTACCACCTTTCTCATCCATTTTCTTACCTTCTTTCTTATCACTTTCTTACCCCTTTATTTGTTCCTTCCTTTTCTTACCTCTTTTCTTACCCTTCTTAACTCGCTTCTTACCCCTTTCCTTACCCCTTTTCTTTATTACCTCTTTTCTTACGGCCTTTTCTTACCCTTCTTATCCCTTCTTACTCTTTCTTACTCCGTCTTACGCCTTCTTCCCGCCTTCTTTATCCCTTTCTTAACCCTTCTTGCCGGTTCTAACTCTTCTACCCCCTCCTTACACCTTTTAATGCCTGTTGCACCTTTCTTACCGCTTGTTGCCCATTTCAATCTTTTCTTGCCGCTTCATAGCCCCCGACTATCATGCTCATGTCCCACCCTTTACTTACCCAATTCCTCAGAGCTTTTATCATCTTTCATCCATTTGCGGTTTCCGTGGAACACGATCTTGGAAATACAGTTGTATCATTCTATCCATGGCGACAAGATACACTGCACATCGCTGTACAATGGCTCTGCAATATCCTGCAGCGCTGCATTTCACAAACTCTAGAAGGCCTTCTGGAATCTGAATCAGAATTGCTTGCGCATGGGTGTTGCATTCTGGACTCAATTTTTGCAACTTGTTTCGACTTTGGTGATTCTAAGCACTTTGTTTTGCCAAGGCCATGCTTGTTGGTGAACACTTCGGACTGCTCAGCCACCATTATTGATTGCACATATGGACAGGGCGTTGGGGACCTGGCAAAATGGTGGTGTCATGATGATGTCATATGAAAGAGAATGACATGTTATTTCGACCTTTGAAAAAGAATAGATTGACACAGCAGAATCTGTGACAGAATGATTGTCAAGATTATCAGGTTTATGATTGATGAGCATGCATTTTTTTGTTACGCGTGTATACCGTGATCGACAGTGATGGTAGTAATGGTCTCATTTTTGGGAAACGAGACAGCTTTTCAACGGACTTCGCTGTTCATTGCGTTCGTTGCTCGTTTTTGACGAAAAATCGGCTCGGCTAAGCTCAGGTTTTGACGAATCTGACGGTGCGTCATCGCGTCAGAGTCGCGTCTAAAGCTCAGATCTCCATAGGTCTCCCATGTTTGTACCATTGTATTATATCTATTTTTGATATTCTTTACTATATGTTTTTTAGAATTTCTTAGATTGATTTTCATGGGAGGTGAATGGGTTGTGAATGGGTTCTCATGGAATCTATTGCTAGGAGAAAGATATGATGTGATATATGGTTCGACATATGTGGATGATCTAACTGTAGAGTCAGTTTGATCGCCAACGACTTCTTGGTCGTCACAGAAAAGAGATGGGACAGACAGATTTACAGTCCCCGTTGCGATGTGAAAAAATCACTGTAACCTAGTGCAGCGTTGAGAGCGCACCAAATAGACATTCAGACCACCCAGGGCAGTCGCAAAAACTCTAGAAGTTAGTGTCACTGTTCCTATTTGTCCTGCCAAGTACGACACTTTAAAGGCGGTTGAGATCGAAATGTTTTCCATTTTTCGGGTTTCTTTGACTCATTCTGGGTAGACATGTTCGGATATGTTCGGACTCAATTCTGAAAGGCATGAGCTGCTGCCTCTGAAGAACTGCTACTCGCCCTCGGGGCAAGGCAAGACTTTCGGACTATTGTGCCGCATACATTCCAGATCTTGTCTCTGTCCGACTCTGTCTCATTGAGTTGCTCTTTTCACTCAAAGAACCAAATGAGTTTGCATGTGGGTGTTGTCGGATATATTTTGAATTTTAGCGTTTGTGTATGCTCTTCTGGCAGGCTACTTGATCTCCGGGTCTGAGAACAAAGAGGCCGAGAGGGTTGGGAGGTATGGGAAGGGCGCACAGCCCGACAGAAGGACTGACAACTCAAGATCAAGTGGAAACAAAACAGAGCAGAGTAAAGTAGAACAGTGGATGACACAATAGCCCATGATCCAATGCTTGTGACTGTGACAAGTTTTGGAAAGGCTCAGGCTGAGAAAGGGCATTTTTTTTGTGACAGCTTTTGTGGCTGTACATATCAATCGAAGGGCACTGTCAAAGCTTCTGAGAGCTTCGTTTTGCACGTTCTCTTTGACAGGTGCACATCTATGCATTGGGGAAGGGCACCAACTACAAGATGCAATATCTTAAACACCATCAGGTGTGGATTCTCAAAATTCTCGAGGTATGGACGCAGGAACCTTCGGGTATTTGGGTATCCCTCTGTCTCCCTCAAGGCTACTCCTCGCCCTTTTCTTCATCATTCGCTTCACTTGGTCAGACTGTACTACAGAGTCCTGTAAGATCCTGGAAGGATGACATTTTGGAAACAGTTTGTATCGCCAACAAAGCAGTGAAGCAAGCAATTGAGAATGAGAAAGCGGTGGAAAGGAAGCAGCGAACAGATTTTGCAAAGTTTTGGAAAAGTGTGGCAAGAGGTTGCTCTCAACAAGCCGATGGTACCAGAATAGTATTTGATCGTGTTTGCATTCAATGACGAGACCGAACATGTTTGAAAGATCTTCAGACTTTATACGATATTGGTAGCGCTTCTAATGCTTCAGCTAATAATAAGCTAATAGATGTTCATGATTGATCTATGAATTTCAGCATGATTTGCATGATTCAATTTCAAGTTCGCACTGACTTTCTTGCCTGAGGTGCCTGTGGTGGCCGTGTCTGTGAACCTGCAGGAGATGACATCAAGTGTTCCCCTGAAATTTTAGGATCAGTTTTGATGTCGCTGTGGCAAGACTTGTGAAAGTAAGTGGAGCTACCTAAACTGTCAGCGTACAAGATGACAAGATGGTTTGGTCTGTTTGTCATTTCGTTGCCGGTGCGTTGTGGCGTTTGCTGGAGATTTGTTGGAAGCTTGCATTCTAATACTCCAAAAAAGTCGCACTTTACAGCGGGTTTGAGACTTTAATTTGACCAGTATAGGTCAGGAATTGATATGGTCACATGCGTTACATCAATTTATGTATGTGTAAGTGTGTCTATGTTGATGCATGTATTCTTCCAATCTGATTTTAAAAATTGATAGATGATACTTGCCAAGGCGGACATCTCATCCAATCTCATCTCAAAAGTCTCAAAGTCTCAAAAGTGATAACGTGCGCACCCTGTGTGGTCTACAGTGCCAGTAAAAATCTTCTGCATTGGCGTGTCACGTCTGCATTCAGGACACACTCCTGGCCAGCGCCGATTCGTGTGGGCCCAAAAAGTTCCAACGCTGAAATGAAACTGGGAAATGCCATGATAGGACTGCATGTTTGAGAGCTGGCAATGGGTTTGGGGGGGGAGGTGTTCACGTTCACTTACATGCACACGAAGACCTGGCCGTGCTTTCTTGGTTCAAGCATATGGGGTGGGGCTTGTGATCACGTTTGTTGGCACGTTAACAGGATCGTGCTTTGCTGTCACAACTTCAAAATCTAGAGTCCAAAATGATACCCCGGAGCTGTCTATGTGAAATTCATGAGGCCATATAAGTTGAGGTGTTGGAGCAGATACAGCCAGAAGACTTTGTCGTACCTTTTTGGCTTGAAATGTCCTTGTGCGACGGTTTTCTTGAAAGTTGTACCTTTTTCCAAATCGCATAGGAACTCTCGTGGTCCATTTGTGAACATGTTTTTTGAGAGTATAGTCATATAAGTCATATATTATATCTCGCGTTTAGCTTGGGTTTAGCTACATCTGGGGCATGAACCTTTGTGCATGAAAAGTAGCAATCAGTAGCAATCACTTGGGTCGGTCGGTGTGCCATTGGCATTTGTTCGTTCCACACGCGTAAACATATGACTTTGGTTTATACTGGTTCCTTGCGGTGCCCAAACAAACTGAGAATGTTTGAGCACAAGGCTGGCGCAAAGGTGGCGTGAAACACATGCTACATGTTGAAGGCTACATGTGTACCAAGGTTGGTGTAGAAAATTTGTGCCAGTGGGAAGCATGATGTTTTTGTCATTCTAGAAAAGAAAACGCAAGGGAATTGTAGACATTGGTGCTGCATCTTTCGCAAATCTGACTTGGTTTCCCTATGGTGTGCCATGGGATTAGGTGAGATCTCCCCCATTGATGTGAGATCATTAAAGATCGGTGTGCCGTTGGGATGATGTGAGATCTGTCCATTGATGTGAGAAAACGATCATGTTCCACCGCCTAGCGAACTCTGGAAGAAGCAGAGCTAGGACGCATGGGCAACAAAGCAAGAAGGATTGCATTTCATTTGACTTGGCGGATGTCTAGTGCAAAGGTGGGCCTGCGTTTAGATGGTGGGAGCCCCAACACAAATGACAAAGGTATGGCTTTTACACACTGCGTTCACATGGGCGGAAAGGTTTTAGGTATGACTGAGCTATGATTTTGTCGGATTCCTGTGGCACTTGTTTGGGGGGTCGGCTGTGTAAGAGTTCCTTGTCTCCGTTACGTTTCTCACAGGCCCGGGTCAAGGCCCCGTCCTGCCTTGCAATGTGGGGCCACTGTCTAAATCAGTTTGAACATTGGGATGTTACAAGCAGGGTTTGAAGATGGTTGAAGAAGTGGCTACCAGTGGTGTTGGGAGCAAACAGGGAAAGACTTGTTCCACCTGAGGGGACACGCTGTGCAAACCTGTCAAAAAAAGCCCAAACGAGTCCATTTGCATCGTTTGCGAAGATAAGCCCTGTTAGGGTCAACAAGTGTCCTCGAAAACCGCAAAAACGGCATCCCTGAACTTAAACAAAGAATTGGCATTTGCCTACAACGAAACGTTGACTACGCTTTCAAACTGATTCTTGGGTTAATCCACAGCTTCACCCCATTAGCAAGGCTAGAAATCACAGAGTTTCATTCATATGATTTCACGGCCTGATTCCATCGACCCGGCTCCGTGCCAAGGCTGGGGCGGATTGTGCTTTGGAGACGCATGGACTTCTCCCACCTTCCAGACTGAGTTCGCGTTCGAGTTCTGGTTGCTCGGCTTAGCACTTGGTCCATTTCCGAAATTTAAGGTACTTTGCTGAGACTATATCGGAACTCTTTTTTGGTCATGAGTCATATCAATCAAATTTATTTATATCATATTTGAATCATAAAAGTGCATGTATTGTGAAACACATGGTCATAATTTGATGTCATACTTACCTAAGTTGCATTTTTTGATGCTTGTGGCACCTTTGTTTGCACATGTGCTTGCGTTTATGTTTGTATAATTCATGTCGCTCCGCGACTAAGACCATACACACCGAAGGTTTGGATCAATCCAAAGTTGGGCAGACAGTTTTGGCGTTGGATCTTGTATAGGACATGTTGCGCCTCGTTTAAAAGTACATGTTATTACATGTTTTTTGCCAATGCGCAAAAGCACTTCTGTCTCTTCCCAAGCCATTTCACCTTTTTTGAAGCCATCTGGGGCGTCGCTACACCTTCAAGTCAGTAAGAACGCTCATAGAATTAATGTATTAAATTAAAAACTGTGCAAAACAATGTTTTTGACATAGTCGGCAACCCGTTTGGCGCAGCCACTCATCGAATCCAAAAGTTCGTGCGAAAAAACAGTTTTGTAAATTCAACATGACGGGATATAGTGGGATCCCTTTTTTGATGACAATTTCCCAAATAATGTGCCCCCGAAGTTCTACTTTCCCACGCAACTGATGAGCTCTCCTCAGCACCTCCCGGTGAGGGAAAATTTTGTACATTTTTGGGTTTGCTCTGGCTTAGCTGAAACATCATGAATATCGCCAAACCAGATTCGTGTTCTAAACTCTTCGGATTGGCGTAAGAGTTGATATTTATTTTCATATTTGAGTATATTTGGGATATATTTGAGTTGATAAGAGTACATTGAGTTGCGATTCGCCTAAGTTGAAGTCTTGTCCGAGTCTGAGCCTTCGAGGTTGGCACTGAGGGGCACTTCTGAGCTCACAAAGTTCATATGCCAGAGATAAAATTTCAATAAAATTTCATAAGATTCCATAAACGTGCCACAGATTCTTCAGCATTTGAAAAGTGTGGATTCTGTGAGATAGCAGGATTTAGATGGTTTTCGAATGTACTCACTCGAATGTCTTCGAATAAAGATGAAAGGCGGCTTGTCATTTGCCACTGAAAAAACATGTCACTTTTGCTTTCCCACTTTAGCCAAAATTTGCCACTTGTTGTGTCCCACCACTGCTGTTTCACAACACTCGACTTCTATTTCTTATCATCAAGTTCTTCCGTTTTGTGTAGGTTTGCGCACGAAAGGCATTTGACAATTGCATTGCCAATGTGAGCTTTGCATCAGCTTTGCCGATCTTAGCAAAGTCGCTGCATAGCAAATGTTTCCATGACAGTTGGAGCGAAAGTCAGAAAAGGTGCGCGTCAAGAAGCTGCAAGAACATGATAGACCAAAAGATGCATAGCATCATAGCATTCTACCTTTTTAATAGGTGTTTGTTTTCGGCGCTTTGGTTGAAATCTTTGAAAGTGCCAGTGTTTAGCAGGAGTCTCTACACAATTCTTGAACATTGAATCTTGACGTTTAACAAGTTAAGTGGATGAAATTGGAGCTTCAAACTCAAGTCAATGATTATTTTTTCACTTATTCCGCTTACCTGCGTTCGCTTGCTGTCGCGTTCATACCTTTGGACCTGTGCCAGGCGGATGGGTTTCACAGCCAAATGTGAGCAACAAAGCAAAAGCGAAGCTTTGAAAGCGAAGCAGCGAAGCTTTGTAGCGGATCGCAGTATTGCAATTTCTTCAAATCCGAAATCGCAATCTCTGAATCTGCGGTTTGCCGGCCGCCTTTTGGAAGTGTGGCTAGCGCAGATTGGCTAGAGAAGTTTCATGTCCAAAGACGGAGCATCTGTAATAATGACAACAATGTCCCCCCATGTCACTGTTGTTTAGATCATTTAGGTTTCTGATGTTTATGATGCTTTCTGTATTTGTTTCTATCATGCAAATTATATAGTTTTTATGGGTGTGCTGATTGCATGTGATTGGGTCCCTGGCATCCAAGCAAAGCCGCACAGCCACGTTTTCACTTTCGTCATCTTTCGCCACATTGACCTGGCAGAGAATACCAGCGGTCCGTGTTTGAAAAGCAAGACATCAAAAGGTGGAAGCATGGAACGTGTGTGCGTCAAAGACAGGGGAAGGCGGGAAGGCTTGACGCATCGGAACAGAATGGACAAGACGATGAGAAACGGAGAATGCACACTGAGAACTCCGAGATAGCCGAGCACACGGAGCACAAAAGTTCCTTTTTCTGTTTTTTTTCTGCTTTTGTCAGTCAAAACTCAAAATGGTGCTTTTGTCGCTACTCCTGAGTGCTTGAATCTCCAAGACAGCAATACATGCTTTGTGTATGCATGAGCAGTGCTATAGCTGCTATGTGTATGTGCGTGTTTGTGTACGATGTGTCTTTGATCAGGCTCAAGAGTGAGCAGTTCCGTTCCAATGATGCGGGGATCATGTTGACGGTGGACAGAGCAAGAATCAAAGAATCAATAAGAAAAAAAAACATAAAATCTTTCTCCTTCGCACTGTGTACTCCAGCCAGAGTCATATCGGGTGGCACTTGAAGGGAGGAAGATGTAAGAGAAAAGCAAGAACAAAGGAAGATGGATTTCCGCCATGTTGTTTTTTAGTTTTTTAGTTCTGATTTTTTCTCCGTTCCATGTTGTGCCGAATTCGAATGCATGATTAATGTATAACTGATACAACAATGCAAAGATCTTGAAATAATAAACAGAAAAAGGGGCAACCCCTTGAACAACACAAAACGACCTCCGCAACAGACCCGCTGTTCAGACGCAATCCAAGACGTTTCTGTGCAGAACTGAGAGGCGTTAGCTGCAGCCATATCAGAGTTGCAAGGTTTTGTAGCGAAAGTTCACTCTATGATGATTTTCACTGGATGTAAACTAGATGTGATGACTTCGATGATGAAATCCTTCATCGTATACGTCGTATACTTTTGACGGGAATTAGTTCTTATAGTACATTGACGTGTGACGACACACAAGCACATATACACACTAACACACCCTGGGTGTCTCTACACACCGGGTCTTCTAGAATTGTCAAGAATGCATCGGGTGTTGTTCTGAAGCCCCAGATTTTCTTTTTGGAACTCGAACCAGTGGTAGCCCATTACATGAAAACTTCAGGTTTTCAAGTGGTTTCGGTGGGTGAAGTTACAGTGTGAAGTCATATCCCACACTTCGAAAACATTTTGGTGAGGGCCGCATCGAAATACCTCACAAGATGTTGGTGCCGATTGTTGTTTGCCAAAATGACAACGACAGACGGACTGGACCTCGACGCTCGCCAGAGCCAAGGTGGTAATGCCTTTGGTCGAAGTTGGATCTCTTGTTTGGCGCGAGCATGAACTGGACCGGTTTCCGACTGAGAGACCTTGTTTGGATGTCAAAATCATCTACGAGAGGACACAGTGATAAAATGCGAGTTTTAAATGTCGTTTTTTCTTTGTTGTATGAATCATTTAGCTGTTTTGCTGTTAACTTTCGCTCAAGGCAAGACGAAAAACTCAGCCGGTCACACTGCCGCAGTGTGGGAAAGGCAAGCCATGATTGTCTAGTGCTTTGCAGCTTGGTGGTCTTTGCTACATAGGTTATCCTGTGGTTGGAAGCATTTCGGAGTTTTTGCTTTTTGTACTGTTTTGCCTCGGACTGAAAATATCTGATACGGACCCTTTGTTTTGAATGCATCAATTTCAGCTTGGGAAGATTAATGCAGCATCTGGACTGCCAGGCTATGAGTCAGTTTAAGGCCTGGAACTTGGAACTCAACGAAGATGCTGTTCAATGAATTTCATTGAATTTGTTGGAAATGCAATTTGAGAAGTAATTTTGACTGATTTTGGATCACTTTTGCATTTGCAGAGACGAGGAGGGCAACTACTCTGGCTTTTGCGAAGCTTTGGCCGTGGGTGGATGTCAAGATGCCGCCATCTCAGTCACGCTGGCACAGCCACAGGACCGGTAGGAAACGAGAGGTGGAAAACCAACAAAAGTGGTCACAAACCGGAAATGAACAGCAACATGACATAACATGACCCTGGGAGCTATTTCATGCAAACAATGCCCCTCAATGCAAATTCATCCTTCTGCAAGACTGGAAGACATGATTTTCAGTTGTTCCAAGGTTCCAAACAGATCGGAAAGTGGAAACTGCCTTCATATTATCACCTTTTTAAACTTTCCTATTTCACCTTTCACAGCTATGACGCTGTAGCGTGACAAGATGTGACAAAGCCTGACATGTCTTGACGTTTCTGAAAACTTGGAGGAGCCAGATTGCCCTTTGATAGGTGTTAGCAAGGTCGGGATTGGAAGACGATGGGAAGAGATCAGTTGGCGAGTTTTTTCTGACAAGCAAGGTGAAATGAAGTGCAATTACTGTAAGTGCAATGAATTGTGCCTTGTGCTTCGTGGCTCATGGTCACAGCACCAGGGATTCCAGACTTTAAGTGGATACCGACGTGATGAAGTTCTTGGCAGGTCCAACTGCTTTGTGTTTTGAAATTGTGTCGCAGGTATATTCAAAAACGCAAAAGAGTAGATATGGTACAAAGACTTTAGAGTCTTTAGAGCCTGAAGAATTGGTGGCGAAATATACAGGCAAGACATCAATGGAAAGAGCACGGAGAGCAGATGCCATTTGATCTTTGAGTGCAGACGCAGGAGGATCAATGCACAATAATGCAAATGTATGGTTGCAAAATGATATTTGCTGTCACTTCGATTTTTGACATCTCTACAATGATTCAGGAGCTTTTGAAGTATCATTCCACCAAATTCTCTAGAAAGCGTATGCAGATGTGTGCATTACGCAGTGTATGCGAATGTAAGCTGAAGTGAAATCTGAAATGGGCAAGTCATGACAAGATATGGCAAGTCTTCCAGACTAGTTTGACTGACAAAACTTCAAAAACCATCTGCCAGAAACTGCCGCTTCCTGAACCGTGGCTGTGCCATTCGTCAGGAGGAAGTTTTGCAATCACTGTGCATATATTTTCAATCGTGTGTCATGCATATATTTTGCGCGACAACATAATACATTCATTCCATTCGAATGTATCGGATGCGTTTTATCTTGACTTGTTTTTGGTAGGGACAGACGGGCCAGACCATACTGAGTTCAAGATCTGTGTATGTTTCTAGTTCCGATGTTTGGATCCTGTTTGGATCGTTTTTGGATCTTTAGTTCACATGTTTCACCGCTGTTTCAGGACAGGATGAAGTTGCGAGCATCAGCTCGTTCCGGAAAGAGCTTCTCTGGGTTGCTACAAAACCGCAAAAAGAATGGCGAGGCACGCGGGCAAAGACAACGTGCGCAAACGTGCGCTATGCGCCTGCCCATATCCTCGCATATCTCGTCAAAGTAATCTCATGTTAGGAAGATTCGTATTCCGGTATTCCGGTATTCCATCCTATTCCGGTATTTTTTGCTGAGTCTATTTTTTCAACATTTTTCCCATGCATCCCGTTCAACATGTCTTCACTCCGGAAGTAATTAGTTGAAAGAGTCGTGCTTAAAAGGAAGACACTAATGGTATGCACAGTGTGCCCAAAGAGATGTCTGGTTAATTTTTTTCTGATTCAGTGCCTATTAACTCGCAAAACCCGATGCTCTTTTCAGATTTTTTTGGGATATTCTGAAAGAGTGACCAGCCTGATGGACAATCATGGCATATCATGCCAAGAACGGGTACAATTACTGCAAGTATCGCCGCGAGGTGTTCCTCAATTTGGTTTGCATCAACTCGTTGCGCGTCGGTTCCACCTTCTATTTGCTTGGCATACAGGCCGGGAGAAATCTTTGCAACGTCGCTTCAAGATACTTCAAACTTGTCACACTTCATGACGTTTCATGACTTGGTCGTGACTTGTCGTGTGTCGACGTGAGGTGGACATGACAAACCAAGGCGAGCCTTCGACATTTTTCAACCTTGAAGACAAACTCACATCGAGATATTTCTCAAATCCACAAAGCACACATAGAAATACAATGAAATACATAGAAATTACAGTTCAAAAGCTATGGCAGAATATGGCAGCTATGACTGAATCTGAAGTGTTGACCAGTGACCTGGAATTCCAAGCAGGCGAGAGACGAGATGTACAGGAAGTTGTTCGAGCACAACTGGACACAATAGTGAGGGAGCCACAGCCCAGATCGAGCGTTTTTTCAAAGAGGTGAACTGTACATGGACTGTGCTGTTGAGATATTGTGACTTGTAGTCAGACGCAGCTGTAGCCTCGGGTGTTGAAGAATGCTCCAGAATGCTCGTTCATGAGGTCAAGACTATTTCAGAAGCACAGCAAGATGCTCTATCGCGATTGCAGGTGCCAAGATGTGCCAAGAGATGGACGGTGAGACTCGATGAGACTCGATGAGACTCGATCTCGTTTTCCTCATTGAATGAAGTCTGAGTTAGGTCTCTCCGATGCCAATATGTCGCCTGGATTCATCAAACCAATGCAAAGTCTACATTCCATCACGCCTGAAGCGAAAAAAACAAGGACTCTCTTTTTGTTTGATGGTTGATGGATGTTTATATATTAATATAATATATATAATACATTATATAACGTAATATCAAAAGCCCCTCTCAATAGGACAGTCCAATGAAACGGTGAGACTTTGTTACGAGGACATTTTGTCGAGAGATGTGTGAAAAGTGCATTCGTGAGAGGGGGACAAAAATGGACAAGACAATACAAGACATAACGTGTATTATGTTAACATAATTAACATAACAAGTTAACATTTCAACTCTCGTTTTCATGCTGTTGAAATCTGTTTCTAGGTTTGTTGGTCGACATTTTCGCGATGCCAGGTCCAACATACTGTTTGCATGAACGTTTTTGGCATGCACAATATATCGCAATGTATCTGATTGTGTGCTTTTGAACTGAAGACTAGAACATAACAATGGCCCAATGGCATGATATGGACGGATATCGCTTTGGGAAATTCAAAGCTTGTGGCAGGCGGCATCTGTAAATCATGAAAAATCACTGGTAGACTGGTAGACACCCTTTAACAAAGTGACACTTGTGTTTCGAGTTGTTCGGGGCTGCGCGTACGAAGCATTTCTCACGGTTAGAAGGACAATGACAAGTCAACGGCTACGCCCTGATGTCATCCCTTGTGCCAAAATGTTTGCCTGCACACAGTCGACAACAAGTCGCCATGAAACCCCAAAGGATGAGCAAACAACTCGAACTGAAGAACATGCACATAGTAGAATATGAACAGTAGTGAATCATAGTAACAGAAGTAAACGAATAAAAGGGATGATATATAATGATTGTATGATTGTGATTAAAGATGCGAATCATGGAATTTGAAGTAATGTAAAAAATCATATTTGTCAAATCAGCTTCTGAAGGGGCGTTTGACAGCAGGTCCTCCATGGAGCGCAAGACAGAAACGTACAATACCGTCCGCACACCGCCGTCCGCACACCGTTTTCACCTAAAAACCATAAACCATCAACGGCGCTTGACGCAATTTCTTTGAACTGAATGGCAGAGATGAACACGGTGAACACAAACACTTCAATTCTGGCTAGTTGAATTTGTTTGCGTTTGTTGCTTGAATTGTTGTTTCAATCGCGGTTGAACGTGCTGTTGGAGACACTATCAAAGCTGTGTTTAAAATTTGCTTATTGAATTGTTTAATATGTTCTATGAATTTGAATCATTTTCAAATTTGAGGGTTTCGTTGTGGTGAAAGGAGGGCATGACCGAGTCAGCTTGATTCTCGCTGTACAGGTGCCCTTCAATGTGAGTTGGTTGCAGCTCGAGGGCAAGGAGACCGCTGAGATGTGAACTTCTGGACTCACTTTGACCACGCCTCATAGACATGAGTCAACATTAGATATTTTGTATTATTTTGTCTAGTCAATATGCATGGTCGTATGTCATATGATACTCAAAGATACTCAAAGTTAGTCAAGTTGAAGGTACCAAGACACTGTCGGGATGCTTTTTGAAAGTACTTTTCGTCATCTCGTCTGAGGACCCATCCTCATTTGTAGCGCTGGAGACACAAAGCCCGGCTGTTTTGACCAAGAACACGTTCTTGGAGGTCACTTGTCCTGTGAGCCTTGTAGATTGAAGGGGCGCTTTGCGTTGCAATTTTCCTTGATTTTTTTCGCAGTAGTACATCGGCATCCCTTCATTCCCACTTGGAGAGTGCAACGAATATACATGATTCATGATATATGTCCATGCACGTGTGCTTCTACATACTTGTAACTTGTACATAAATGATACGTGTATATTGTTGTAGAGCAATTTTCTTCCACACTTCGGCTATTTACAAGTTCAGTTTTTCACTCGCAAAATCCTATGTGTTTCTGGCAGTTTCGGTGTAAACCGAACTCTACAGGTAGAAGAAGACGAACAAGAGTTCGGCCGTTAGCACTCCAGAGAGCACTGATTCAAGATGAAGTGCGAGCTTATGATCAAACACTTGCTACACAACCTGCAACAAACGGCACATAATTTTGAATAATTTTGACACAGCTTATCGATTAAAAAAACACAGCGTACAGCTTTACATATGGTACAAGTGGACATATATGCAGTGCACTGAGATGATGTGAACCACCTCTCGTGTTATGAGGTTCCTCCGCAGAGCTGTTTCGGAGTCTATGCTGCAAGGTGACGGGTGTTTTTCGGAAAAGTCTCGAAAAACGGAAAAAAAAAACAACCTTCGGAAATCTTCGGAAAAGGTCAAAGACACCCCGGGTGAAGGCAGGTTCAAGGTTTTCCGAGAGGTTCCTGAAAATAAACCCTCATCGTGCAAGGCATGGCAATGGATGGCTCTGAGGCGATAGCACGCTTTCTACGATTTTTGTTTGTCTTCGCTTGTTTTACAGAGTTACATATTCAATTCCTATAGCCATTAGCCTATATTTCTTATATACATTTTCTCAGATATTGGGATGATTCGTTCCATTTGCAGCATTTGCATGGCAATCCCCTGCAATCAACGCTCACATGGGTGACCTGACCTGACGAGGCACGTGCTACGCGCAAAATCCTCAAGGCGGGAAGTGCTCACACGATGCTGACGAAGATTTTGTCACAGCTCAGCACAGCATGTGGCAATGCGTGCGGAAAACGAGTGAGTTTTAGAGTTTTTTTTCAGACACTTTCCAGAGTTTCATTTCACGAATTGGTGAAGTGGATGCCAAGCATCACCTACAGTCTATAGCATCGATTAGCATTGCATTCATTATCAGTCATTTCAAATCCCTGGCCGGAAAAAGTTCTTCAGACATCTGGATGTAGAGAACTTCAAAATTTTGCTTGTAAAGCAAGGCCTGTGAAAAGATCACAGACTCCTATTTTCGCGTATGTGAAAACATATTCTGCATTATCATGCATGATCATCGAATTTGGTTTCCAAGCTTAAAGTGAGTCTGCCTCCGTCATGCGCATTGGGCAGACAATAGATGTATATATAGTAGACATCTTTCACCATCATCGTCGTCGTCATCATCGTTACCGTCATCATCAACATCATCATCATCATCATCATCATCATCATCATCTTCTTCTTCTTCTTCACCATCATCATCATCATCATCATCAACATCATCATCATCATCATCATCATCATCATCATCATCATCATCATCATCGTTATCGTCACCACCGTCGTCATCGTCATCATCATGATCATCTTCATCGTCGTCGTGATCATCCTTATCATTTTGACCACCATCATCGTGTTCACCATAGGGGCGTTTTTTCTAGTCTCCTTGCAGTCTCTTGTGAGTGGAGTCAATGCTGCAAGTGCATGGAGTAGCCACTGAGTCCTTTTCATGCTTTTGTTGTCAGGATCACGCAGAGTGGCTTGATGCCTTTCCTGGCAAGGTGCGATAAGATGCACAAAGGACAACCCAGACAAGCCATACACAAGCCATGCATGAAGCCCTCCAGAGCCTACAAGGAAACAACATAAATATAGAAATGGAACATCTGAGAATGTGTCATTTGGTAAACGAGTGAACCAGGAAAGGATAGGAAAGGTCAATAAAGGTCTTGAAACATTTTCATGTACAGTGCATTGATTCCATGCTCTCATATCTCCGCACTCCCCGCGCCTCCGTTTTCTTCACTTACATGACCTCTCAATAATTCCAAACAATATTCAATGCCTTTTAGTGATGTTTCAATGCCTTTTCTCAACACCCTGCAGCTCCTGCTGGACGGACTCAGTGTTGGGTTCTGTGAAGGAGTTCTGTAAAGCAATTCTGATCTTTGCATTCTGCGCCACCTTTGGCAACATCAAAAATCATGAAAATATCATGAAATATCATTAGACACGGTGCATCGTACCCCTTTGAATGGGGCTGTTTTTTACGCGAAATATGATAAATATGTACATCATGATCCCAGCATTGCAAAGCAGTGGCTCATTGATGTAATTAAGCCACAAGGCGCAATGTACGATTTTGTTCCTGGGCAAGTACCGTACTTTTTTGCTTTGCCATCTCAAATCTTCTGCAATGTGATGGAACTGATTTCGGAAGCCAGGTGAAGCCAAACAAATGCATTGAACTGCCAGAATCGGTTGGCGCTGCAGCCCCAGCATGAAACTCATGAATCGAAACATGTGTTTTTGAGCGTGTTGGTAGATGCCGGTTAAGGAAACATGAAAATATCAATGACACCATTTAATACAGTTTGAAACTAAAATAAAAGATAGTAAAAAAAAGCAGCCACGATTATGCTTGATAGATTGGTTATAGGTTGATAAGATTTGAAATTGCGTCACAATAACTGGTAACAACTCAGCGCATTTTGCATTGCAAGGTCAAGGTTTGCGAAAGGTCTTTTATGAGTTGCACTCTCACTCTCATATCCAAACAATTCCGCACATATATTGTATTTATCACTCTTATCATCTCTTATCTCTACATTTTGCGTCGCAGGTGGAGACACCGAGCATTTTAAGCATTGGCAGTCGTCTTCATCCAAATGAATGCACCCCGCCGGAGCCCAAGTCCTCGATGACTTGGAAAGCACATTGGAACGAATCGTCGAATGCTAGTTGCACCTTTTGTAAGTGGAACAGCTAGATAAAATGAAGCACAAAATCCAAAGATAGCATGAAAATACATGAAAGCAAATGTCAAGTATGGGATTTGATCGAGAAAGATTAAGAGATAAGAGCATCTTGATGTATCATGTATATACATATACACATTTCTTTCAAGAAAACCTGAAACGCGTGGAGATGCACGGGTTGTGAAATGGCTGAGCACGCGACAGAGAAGAACGAGAAGCGAAATGGTTGTGGGAAGATTTTCAAACGTAATATCCAAGATATCTATGGTATTTGCTTTATCTGTTTGGGTTATGTGTTTATTCCATTCTATTTTGTTTCACCTTATATATAATTACTGTATATTCACGTATGATAATATGATATGACAACATGTGACAATGTAAGTCAGTTTAAGTTGTCCACCTCTAGGCTTGAAGTTGAAAGTTGGAAGGGCAACAACTGCCACAATTTTACTTGCGTCAATTTATCACCTGTACCACTTGGTTCCCGCACTGCACCCCCGTTCCCACACTGCGACAGATCGCAACTCGATCTGTAAAGAACCGGGTTTGAACCATGGTGGTCATGGCGTTGCTCCTCATTTGATGGCAATCATGGAAGCACTAAATTTGTCTAAAATTTCCGAGTTCGATGTTTTTTTTGTGACGTTTTTGAACCCACTTGAAATCGTATGAAATTGTAAGAAATAGACCCTGTCAATGCCTGTCAACTTGCCAAATTTTTCAAATCATGCAGCCAACCTGAATCTAGGGCAGGAAGAAATGCAAACACGTTTTTAACTGGACATACAGAGGCAGATCAGGCAGACACTTCTAAGACCATGAAAAACCAAACAAACAGATTCGGAGAAACCATAAGAATCCATAAGATAATATAAGATATATTTTAATAATTGATACATTCATATTATCATATTATAATAGAACACTTGACATTTTTTCTTGAAGTATGGAGAGTTTTGGAGAATGATCGCAAGTCAAGTGTTCCATACAGAAACGACTTGAAATTCGTAAGAGCTCAGATGAACTCGGAAGATTTTTGATTCATTCATTTCTTTTCACATTTTGATGCATTTTGTCTTTGAATTTGAGGTGTTCCTTCTATTGCTATTCCTTATCTGGATGCAACAAGGCAGAGGCCAGGTCTTCAAGGGCTGCCGAAGCTACGATTCATTCGTTGCATTTCGTTGATATTTCTAAGGACTTTATGCACGTTTCAGTATAAGACATTTTAGATTTAATACATTTTATCAATACATTTATTCATTCTCATTTTGGATTCGCAGTGACAAGTTGAGTCAATCTTGTATCATGTATTAGGAGGCAGAAATTGAATGAACATTGTGTTCGAGCAGTGTTTTCATGATTTTTCCTTCGAACTTCCGGGGCATTTGCCAATTCATTGGATAGCATGCATGTTTGTTGCGGTTTGTTTTCTATGGTCCTTTGATGCTACAATGTTACAAGAAGCCATTACGTTATTTACGTGAGTTCTGCTTGAGGCTTGCACCTTCTGTCACAACGAGCACCTTAGACGGCCCAAACGCAGAAGCATTTTTGGCACGTTTGGGGAAGGCATGGGCAGATCATGATATGGTCCGGCACACCAAAACGATTCTGCAGGTGCTTAAGTGAAGTTCTGTGTGCTGTGAAGAGTGTGTTGAGATGTGTTGAGTGCGTTTGCCAGTTTCTCTTGATTTTTGAGGTCTTCTCCGACCCGCGTTCAATTCATGCCCCGCATTCTGTCATTAAGAACAGTTGTCAAGCCATGCGCATGCAATGCATAATACGTCGTCATCCTCGATCATACTTTGACTCAGATCATGTCAGTTCTGATTCCGGTTTTGACATGTTTTTGAAGGCTTGTGCTCCACATTCCAGGCAAAAAGAAGCGAGATGAGAAGGATAAGGATGAGGAAACCTGTTTTGAGAGATGGATGAGCATTGATGTGAAACCTCTGATTGTGGAAAGGCAAATGATGCAGAAATCTCACGTAGAGGGCTGAGGGGTAAAGACTATATCGCATGAGGTACTGTAGCATATGATAGTGCGTAAATTTATATTTATATATATAGTCCAGGGTAGGCGGCGGCAGCAGCAGCAGTAGTAGGAGAAGAAGTAGTAGTAGTAGTAGTAGTAGTAGTAGTAGTAGTAGTAGTTAGTAGTTAGTGTAGGTAGTAGTAGTAGTAGTAGTAGTAGTAGTAGTAGTAGTAGTAGTGGTAGTAGTCGTCGTAGCAGCAGCAGCAGCAGTAGTAGTAGTAGCAGCAGCAGCAGCAGCAGTAGTAGCAGTAGCAGCAGTACTAGTAGCAGCAGCAGTAGTAGCAGGAGCAGTAGCAGGTAGCAGCAGTAGCAGTAGTAGTCATGATAGTAATAGTAATAAGATACTAGTTGTAGATACTAGTAGCGCCTTTAGGTGGAACCTATTGCATGTAATATATTATTTTTTCGTAAACATAAACATAGTAGATATATGATATTCATATACTTGCACAGGTGCAAATACCTGTCGATACAAAATATAGAGACTCATTGTGTATATATTTATCTTCTAGCATACTTGTACGCCTTTCGTGTATTTGGTCTGACGTTTCCTCAGCTTTAACTTTTTTTTCTGCTTTCTGTCTCTTGCACCACTATGCTTCATAGTCTGTATGGCACTGTATTATTATGTATGATGTATATATTGTTTTGTGTATGCACTTCATTTTTTTGATCAGGAGAACGAGTAGAGCTTTGCCCAAGCCTTGGATGGGGCCATGTCCTGAAGCTGTGAGCGTTACGCATTAAAGCCATAATTAGAAAAACCTTTGGCAGATCTTGCCCCTGGTGCGTCAAACTTTTAAAGCACAATGTTCAGAACATTGTGCTGTTGTGATTGTGCTGAAATTTGCACGGTTTTGAGATGCTTTGAGATTTGCGATTGCAGTAGGTCCCTGTTGAACGTGTTGTAAGTTCATGCTTCCTGAAGAGGGTGCAGGGCGGCTAGTCTTATAGTGACCATGAAAGGACATAGGGAACGCAGGAAACGCAGCAAACACAAGCACTCCCTTGACAGAGGATGTGACGTAGGACCAGACGCAGGACGAGACTGTTCGAGTTACAGAAAACCACTGGTGAGGCAATGCGCTGTATACGCCAGGGTGACGCCTGGGACGCTTGAGACAGTGAGAGCTCCGTGTTCCAATCTGACTCCAAATTGTTCCACGTTCCAAGACGGTCCTTGAAAAGTTTCTATCGTGCCTGTGTATGCCCCCTTGTTACAACACTTTTGCTCACAGGTTTTCAGTGTCACTGCATTCTCTGCATGTTCTATCTTTGTCAAAACATTTGTTTCCGTCTCGTTCTTGTGTGGAACCCGTCATTTTGCGGCCAGTGACATTTCAACCCACGCCTGCTTCGAGCGAAGACGCTTGAACGTGGAGTTCAGATGTCAACTGCACTCAGAGCGGAGTGTCCCATCAAGAACCGGCAGCGCACCAGCATTACTACCCAAAATTTGTGCACGAGACAAGAGAAAGAAGACACCTTATGTTACTTGTGCCACCTAATATAATGATAGATCTTATCATTTGACCGATATTCCCTTTTGCCAAAAGTTATATGGTATATTGAAAGCAAAGAATTGCGACTTAAAAGTCGAACGATGAGACTTGTCATTTTTGTTTGCAACCGAAAGCTCTGAAAGCAGTGCTGCCAAGTTGGTCGGGTCATGGTTTGTTCCATGCAAAGCACTGCATTTCCATTGTGGGAGTTGCCGTGAAACTAGTGGCGCTCGTGGAATCGTGATCATTGTGATCCATTCAATTCTGATATTTTGTACTGTTTCGTTTTTTTTTTTTGCATTTTTTGAGGTGAGGTAGTAAAACATTGCATTTCTTGGTAGAGAGAAAACTCAGACTTAGTTGTGCCAGCGTCAAGCCGCATGATACGACGGCGTAAAGGCACTCTTCACTTCGAACCATGCAGTAGCTGCAAGAGTTGCAGTAACTAGTGGTGTTCCTTTGTGCGTGGCTTTTGGTTCCTTTGAAGTTGTTCCCAGTTTCGCATCAAAAGTGCGCATCAAGGGATCTCAGCTTATCTCAGCTCTCAGCTTTCAGCTTGTCAGCTCAGCTTTTGGCTTCCAATTCAAGATGTGACCGACACTCCAAGGCGAATGCCAACGGCATCCAAAGGCATCCAATGGCCAGACGAAACCAATTTTGCAGATTTTGCTACATTTGTGCTGGCTCTGTCTTGACAGGATTTTGCGACCTTGGCTCAAGTCAAAAGAGAAAGAAACTGGTTGAGCTTCAGGTTTATCACGCCAAGTAGGAACAGACCATGGATATCAATTGACTGACAATGTCAGTCACATCATCATGTGGCATAACATTGCTATCCATACGTGCATAATAGAAAATGTCCTTAAAATGGTCAGATGCGTCATAGTATGTCTCATATATCATTCACGTAATTCAATTAGGATTTCCGCCGTTCTTCAGCGCAACCAATTCCCTCAAAGTCGGAAGGTGCCATGTTGAGCCCTAATTGTGACCTGAGTGCTCTACATGACTCCATGACCAGTCTTAGCTTGGCGAGTTATCTTCCAGAGAAAACATAGAAGCAAAAGAAAGCAGGTCAAAATCTGTTAAATGTGATGGGGATAGTGACCTGCATGGAGAAAGGATTCCGAAAACCCTTTGGGAACTGGAAGGTTCGGAGAGTATGGGAGACTCCAACTAACAAGAAATGATTCGGGACGAATCTGTCAAAGGGTCGAAGACGGCGTCGAAGGGTCGAAGAGACATGGTAGAAATGCAAAGGAGAATGCCGTGCATCCATAGCGTGTAGAAATGATATGATAACATGAAAACAACATAGCAGAAATTGCTGAGTCACACTCTAATTTTGCTCAAAGTTCCGGCATTCATCCAATGCAGTTGTGTGTTCAAGATGTTTTCTCCTTCACATCTGTGGCCAGGCTTGTTGTTGAAATGCCGGCCGTTGCTCTCTCAGAGCCGTTAGCAATTTCTGATTGTTCCCGGGCACTTTAGGAGAATCTGTGTGTTTTTCTGGATATTTCTGGATATTTTGATGCATTATAGGGGGATGGTCTGCATATTTTGTGCCTCCCGCTGTCCTACCATACCCACCTCTAAAGTGGCTTGCGAGTGCTGAGTTGCTGCTCGCACCTCCTTGATCTTTTTTTGTGTATCGGCGTAGAGTTTACATGCACATCGTTTCGCCTTTTAATCTTCACTCCACACTTGCGTGTCGGTGAGTGCCCTCTCCTCTCCCAATGCAGCTTTGCATCTTGAGGATGGTGATGAAGCACCCCGTACCCAAAGCAACTTGGTTGCAGATTGACTTCCAGTGGATGACACTCCATAGACAATTTGTCACACTTGTTACCTAAAGCTTATAGTTGGTACTGTGGGTATCACCGCAAAACAGGTCAACAAATGTGAGCAATAGATAAGATAAAGGAATAGACGTCGATGCTCTGCTATACCGGTTGGACGGTGTTTGCTACCTTGTTCGCTCCTCATTCGAGCCAGTTCCAACTTCTCAGAATAAGTATCTCGCAACAAGTATTCCATACACCTGCCTCAAGACAGGAAAGATATATGTCTCTACCTGCCAGGCAAAATGGCTTTTACAAGTGTGAAATCGGGTGACGTATTGAAACAGAAACCCAGGCCGAACAGGTGTTGAAGTTCACGGCCACAAGCAGTATAGGATAATTTATCTATAAGTATTTTTTTTCAGTCTGCTCAAATGAACCCCAGTGAACCCCGCACAAATTGCAAGAATGGAACGTTTGGGGCTCAGGACAAGATAGACAAGCAAGTTGTTTGACGAAGTTGTTTGCTTCTGTTGCTTGCTCCTCCCGATGCCCTGCCTGCTGCTGCTGCCTCCTGCTGACTGCGTACTTCACTTGGGTGGTGTTGTTGGTGATGTTGCAGCCTTTCGCATCTTTTCTCTATGTAAGATAGTTACTACATTATACTGTAATCACAATCCACTGTAAATCGATAAGGAAGAAAAAAACAATTATCCAGAATGGGAAATGCAAAAGTAAATAGGTCTTACAACCTCAAGTATATTATCTCGCCACACGCAGTAACTAGGTATCGTGTTTGGAATGGCCCATAAATTAAAGAACGGAGACGTGTATCTGGTCAGAAGTTGCAAATCTTCTACCCAGACACACCAGATGCATTTCATATTCGTTAGCCCATGCAGAAGAACTCAACCCGTTTTGAGATGCCTGAATTCCACAGGATTTTGTTTTTAAACGATTGCCTTGTCACAATTCTTTTCTCGTCGTTCTTGTTTTGCTGTGTCTTGCAGAAGTCACTGTGCAGACTCAGTGCAGACTGTGTGGACACTGTGGACTTGATAGAACCAGAGTTCCAGGTGTGCAAGAGCAAGTTCAGGGGGCTATGTCAGTGATGCAGGACAGCGTGACAGTTGGAGGTTGACTGGTCGGAGCAGGCCACAACTCATAACTCGTCAGATCCTCCAAAATTCTCGCAGATAAGAGGAGACATGCTGAACCTTCCCTGCAGTCATTTGAGCAACTGCCAAAATCAGTTGCTTGTTTCCAATAGAATCAAGCAGGATGCGAAATGATGGATTGATACGCAAGCGGGAACAATTCTCACGAAAGTCCAAACAGTTTTGGTTCTTGGGTTTCGTTTGATACTTTGAGCATCTTTCAGCTTTTTAGACATTTTCAACTAAATTGCTGTTGATGTTTGGTTACAAGTTTGTGAGAGGCAATACAATCATTACACCTTAGGATCGAAGAGGATTGAAGAGGATGGAGAACAAACTTATGTTTCTCCGCTCTTTTTCTTTTCGAAGGCAACCCTGTGCAGGACAATATGCGCGCTATGGCCGAGAGGGACTCACAGTTGAACCAGCTTGAGGCCTTCAGCCTTCATGTCGCTGTGCAGACCTGGCGTAATTACGTAATGATTAATTCATTCTGTCAATGATCTTAGAGTCTTGTGCTTTTTGAGTTGCATGGAGAGTTTAAGGTTTTAACAAGCAAAAATGTTAAACATGTTTCGCTTGAGAAAAGAACAGACAAGATGACAAGATAGTCACGTTGATGCCAGTGCTTCTGTGTCATGCCTAACCCTGTTGTGCACTTTCTTGTTTTGGTGTCTTAAAATATCTTGAATGCTCGAGTGTTTCATCAAACTCCTCGAGCTCGAGCTGAATGACGAGAAGACGGGAAGTTGCTGCTAGCTCTCGCGGTGGCCCTCGTGAGGCGCGCACCAACGACCTGCAGGGAGCATCGAAGGCCTTCAGCTCTGGTGCCAAGCTGCAAGCTAAGCCATGAGAAACGACGAGAAACGACTATATGCCGCAGAACTTCACTTTGAGAAACTCACTTCTGAGAAGTTCTTATTTTTTTTGCAACGACAACAAGACGGATAGATATGAAACATGAAGCTTCAAATGTGTTTTTTTGATGCTTTTGGTCTAAGATTGCAGAACTATTGAAGATTGCACAGGTCTAAGTATTCTGATGGAAGAGAGACAACTATAATACAAGTAGAGCCGGGCAAGCCGGGGGCGGAAGTTTCAAAAGGGAAAAAAACTATGCACCAAAGATAGAATTTGCCTATAGAATGTGCGTAGCGGGACCAACCAGTGCGATGCCCAAACCGAGGTTTTTGTGTGCACCAGCCTTCGGCCGTTCGGTCTGGTGGTGGCGCTTTGGTGGTTGCTGGTTGGGTTTCCGTGGTGCGTCGGTGGTGGTGATGTATGAAATAATGTCATGTGGTGAGGTGTGGTGAGATGTATAGATGTGATGTAGTGACACGTGGTGAGATGTGATGTAGCGACAAGCGGAGCAAAACAAGCCACAGTCCAACATCACCAAATTCTGCACCTGCCACAAAAGGTGACGCTCCAACATCACATGTTGCGTGACGCTGCAACAT
>Ga0126337_10000188_pt1 | contig 26276 bp, 11 predicted proteins | sample DipCmetagenome_FD_92527 | JGI IMG/M metagenome (GOLD analysis project Ga0126337, IMG submission 92527) | Coral microbial communities from La Bocana,Puerto Morelos, Mexico - Diploria C A metagenome | ecosystem: Host-associated > Invertebrates > Cnidaria > Coral | place: La Bocana,Puerto Morelos...
CTCGTTGAGTTGTATCAGAAAACTCACTCGTTCGCTGCGCTCACTCGTTCGTTTTCTGATACTACTCAACTCGTGAATAAAAATCGTACGCGCGCATTTTCCATGGAATAATCTCTATTTTTCGTGTGAGATAGGGTTACAAGCATGCCAGGCAATTCCCGGGATTGGAGCAAAGTTTGTAAACCTCCCCTGAGCAACGACGAAGCACACACAATGCGAAAAATATATGTTCTACCAACTCTGTCAGTATGATGCGGTAGTTCGTCTGAAAATCCCAATTGCTTTGAGATAATTTTGTCACTCTCGTTAGCGAAAATATGAGATGATCACAATACATAAAAATGCAAACAAGTTTTCATGGATGGGTGTAAGTTTATCTCTATCACATTTTCCTTAAATAACATGGTAAAAACTATTAAAGAACAATTAAAGTCTCTTCGTGCGTTAAGTGGCTAAACGTATCTAAAATTATATGCGAAGATTAATTTTGCTTATTGGAATCCTGTGATTCGAACTACAGGAAAGCAATCAAGGATGTGGGTTTTACTTTCCTCGCCTATCACTGAATTAATATGAAAATTCATACTTTTCTAGAAAATGGACAACACTACCGAAGTTAAAGTTTTTACATACACGGCAGATAGTAGTCGACATGACTGACATGCTATTTCGCTTGGCTACAACACGTACTTGAAATAATCAAAATGTTCAGTGTCATTATATTAGATTAAGGCTTGCCTGACCGTATATACATTTATACAATGTAAACTTGTGAATTCTACGGTTTCAGCGAGTCAACAGTAACTTAACTACGTAAGTTCTGGTTACCAACCACGCCATTTTGCGGAAGGACGTTTTGAAGCTGTTGCCAGGACGCGAATTTAGAAGCTGAAACAATCGATATCAAGAAAAAACACATCCGGAAAAAAAGAAAAAAGGCCAAACGCCACTTTTTGTATCAATGCACAGCACTTTTTCTATAGATCGTCAAAGATGCAAGTCTCCCCTCGAGCTGATAAACACCCCTCCCCTCCCCTTGACCGTCGCAAGCTTAGTCGTAACAGATAGTAATGGAGATCTACTGATTCATGGCCCAATATAAAGCCAAGCCAATCTTGTGCAGCTTGCCTACAAAATTGGCTTGAACGTAGTTCTTCAAGAGAGACAGGATCCATCTGAGAATTCTGAGGGACTGACATGCACGTATATTTAATACAAAAAGCCCGGTCATATGTGATCACAATTGGGGAAAAATTAAAAAAGAGCCCGCTCAATTAAGCGCGTTCCTCGAATAAGCGCCCCCGTCTTCTCCTTAATTTTGAATAAGCGCCCCAGGCGCTAATTAGAGGATTTACGGTCGGAAACATTTCCTGGCAACAGTACCTTAATTGGTATTGATCCCCTCTATAATTGCTGGTTCAGTTCTATTTTTCATTTTGTACAAGCCCTCGAAAGCTACCTAATGAGGGGCCAAAAATGAGGGGCCAAGAATTTCCTAGTCATGACTAACGTGTGAACAGGCACTGCTTTCCTAAAAGACTTGCCACGAGCGGACAAAGTCTCAGTACTGCCTGTTATTTCAGAATATGGTTTGTTTATTTACATCCCAAGTGCTTCTAGGTTATCGATTCCCTTACATATACTCATTACATGGAAGCAAACAGAAACAGGGCAACCTCGTTGCCAGGCATTGAGACGGGGATTAAGACCCTGGGAACGAAGTTGGAAACAGGGTATTGATTGGTCAGGTCATAAATAGTCTAGGAAAAATCACCGGACTTTGGTCATAAATAGGGTAAAGGTTCTGGGAGGCGGGACACACACCCCGATTTTTCTAGGAGTACCCAACCCCAGGAATAGTTGCTTGTGATGGAGGAAAGATTGCGTGACGAGTCCTACAAGCGTCTGAGTAGGAGGAGACTACTGTATCTGTAATGTATCTGTAAATGGATCCAAGACATTATTGAGCCAGTAAGTAGACATCTTTCCTTTCCCCTGTGAAGAAAAAAAAGTCATGGCCAAACTGAAAATGGAAGATAACCGAGGCTTTTTCTATGTCAATGATTAAGTAAATTTCTTTGTTTGTCACAATTTTTACACAAATTTTTCCATCTATTTTCATTTGTACTTGGAGCGGAAGTCGATTGAGAGGCTCAAAAGTTCAACTCAGGGGAAAACTAAAATTTTGGCTTAGTCTTCGTTTATAACGGCGGGCAACCAAACTAGGGTTTCCCAACCAGGAAGGAATCGGAGGGAAAGAGATATTTCAAAGACCTGTTCTGTGCGTTCCCCCGCATCGTATAAGATAGCATGGATACAAACATGCATGCACACTCCCTGAAAAAGGGATTTTTCAGCATCAATATTAGAAAAATAAATAAATAGCAGAGATAATAAAAAACCTAGTACGATATGTATAATATTGTTTCAAATTACAAATTCAAATTATTTTATTATTTAAGCGTTTCTTAAAAACTTCGTCTCTGTTATTTGCTTCAAATCCTCGGTTCACGTCGTTTAGAATGTTGCATATTTTTTTCACCACCATAATAAATGGGGCGCTGGCCGGCAGCAATTCCACAAAATGGGACTGGTAGTAAGGCTGTTTTTTCTTCTGTCTTTCTCTCGTGGACAATAGACAGAATACAAAAATTTTCTGACTGATAGTTAGGTGACAGTCCATTTATCGTAATGATCATAAGTCGAAGTGACCCGGAAAGATATGATCAAAATACCTGCAACATTATGGATGGAATCAGACTCCGTCTAAAACCGTTAATATGCCCACAAATGGCTTCTTACAGACTCAAGAAGTTTTAATAAACATTCCAAGAAATGCTAACTGACTATAAGGCTAATTTAAAAACAGGAGTTCTTACAGCGAGTTACCTTTAACTCCACATATCCCCTGAACTCAGTTTCATAGCCCCCAATGTCGTCCAACACGACTTTAGTGCCTCCACTGATGTGTATTTTCTGAGCTGCAAAATAAAAGACAATCGTAAGTGAATTATTAATAATCACAGCCAAATAAATCTTAACTTCAAACTTCCTAGCTATCAGTAAATCAATGATGTTTATTGTTTATCATCTAAGTATTTATGCAAAAGCTTTAAATTCATTTTATTCTTGGTTTTCATGTGACGTCATAATTTTCCAAAACAAAAAATATCAACTTTGTGAATTTCTAGTTTTATCATATGTAAGACCCTCTAAAAACTTGACGTTTTGCAACGTTTTAGCCCGACAGGGTTCCTCATTATGTAATAGGGTACGTCTGAATTTCCAAGTTTGTGCGTTGCGTGACATTAAAATGTCAGACTGAAAACGCTCTCGAGCAGGGCAAAAGATGAGTTATTGTTCAAGTTTTGGCTAACTAAACAGTTCTTGCTCTAGAAGTAGTATTGATTTCGATATTTCGGAGCTCTAGAGTAATACTATTTCGTTTCGATGGCAGAACTCAATGACAGATGTTTCTGTTACTTTACGGCCGCCATGTTGGTGCCCATGCAGATGGGCACCAACATGGCGTCTCCACACAAAGCTCTGTAAATTTGGGTGGAACACTTTTCCGAATAAAGCGCGAATGAATTAGCGCACAAATCTAAATCTTGGCGAGGTTGTTTATATATCAATCATCTTTCATATCTCAGTTTCTTGGCCTAATTTATTGAATGGTTACGATTTTTATTTTATTTTTTATTTTTGATGGCGTGACCAGCCATATTTAGTTTTCAACAAATTGGCACCAAATTGCATTTTCTTCTCTTTGCATCTGTATGTGTTGTTAAACTACAATTGAACAACACATACAGACAGATTTTCATAAGCGCGCTTCTTAATATGGATAACGACGTATGTCGCAAGATATCTGTCACATACGCATTACAGATGAAGAGGAATGTACACGTCCGTGCAGATATTCCAGGCGTAAGCCTTTCTTTTCCTTTTTTTTTGCTCCCTTCTCCATTTTTGACGCCAATGCTGTCTTCTAGCTATAAGTATAAAAAATAACTTCTGCTCCTGTCCACCCCACTTCTGAAAGTTTAAAATTGGTATTAAGATCTTTCAGTTACTTACGTTCCCCAGATGTTTGCATTCTTGATGCAGTGTTAACTGTATCGCCAAACAAACAATATCGCGGCATTTTGTTACCAACTACCCCAGCAACACATGGTCCTATAAAAACAAGTGTTTGCAATAGAGATCAGAAAGGAATTAAAAAATAAATCAAACAATAGTTTTGCTGTGATCAAACAATTTAGGAGCAGACTTGTGGTTATCACTAAGCGCTTGCTAAGCTTTATCGGGAAATTTGAAAAAAAATTAGCATATATAGTCTTCTGGAAGAAAAATTGTGCGCTGAACAGCAAAATGGTATTTACTAAGCTTATTGTGACTATTTTCACCTTCAAATCAATCAGGCATTTTTATTATCATAGGTATTTATGATGTGAAAATGAGGCTATTGGTTGTATTACGTAGCAGAACACTCAAAACTTCACCCAAATCAGCGGCTGAAAGATGAACAAGTTGCGTTTATGATAATAACCAGTTGTGAACTAAAGGTACGTCTACTAGAATTACAATGCTTGTAGTGGACAAAATAGATGTACAGCAAATTAATGAATTATACGTTGTTATTATATCCACGGTAAGGGTTAACCCATGTGACTGGAGTTTGGAACGTTGACCGACCATCTTGAAAACAACTGAATCATTTAAATTCAGTAACAGTCGTAACAGGATGTTTTGAATATTCGCATCAATATATATATAACATACGTCTTTTAAAGCAAACTGATCAAATCCCTATTAGATGTTAGTGTTTTTCTCGTAGTATCACTGTCTTATTTGACTGATTCGATCACTGTACTGAAAAAAAACTATTGGGACACACATCCTGAAGTTATGCATTTCACGAGAGTAAAATTCTAAAACATTAAGTAACAGAATTGTCTGAATAAAACTTACTGTGAGAAATGTTACTGTTGTAAAATAATCTATAATCCGACCAGTTAAACTTTCAGACTTAATTTATTGAACATCAATTTGCAGTTTCGTTATTGGAAAATCATTTCAGACGATTGAGCTATCGAGAAGATCCGAAGTGATAGTGGTCTTAAGCGGCAGAGCAAGAATGATTGGCAAGTATTTACTTGTATAAAGCCACGCAGCTGGCAAAGAGTAATTATCTAATTAAATTAAATTATCTATGATATAACCTATTTCAGCATTACTAACCGGTATTTATACCGATTCGGACTGACAACTGTCCTGTGTGGAACTGAGGCAGTTTCATTCCACCAACTGCTGTGACCAAGTCAAGTGCCATGCGAGCTATCTGGTCAGCGTGCCGAATACCATTTCTCTGGGGAAGCCCTGATACCACCATGTATGCATCACCAATTGTCTCTACTTTATATACGTCATATCGATTGATCCGTTCATCAAATTCGCCATATACAGCGTCCAACATGGCCGTCACCTTAACAAACAAAGTAATAACTAACAACAAACAAAGTAATGGTTTGCGAACGAAAATTGACTCGTTAGGATTCTACGAATTCAGAAGAATGTGAATAGGCGAATTTTTGATGACGTCATTGTTTACAGTTTTGCTCATTAACATACAGAAAAGGGATCATGGTAGATACGAATTAACTTTTAAAGAGCTTTTATAAGTGGTCAAATGTTTGGCTCTTTGGGTGTGATATTTATGTAAATTGGGTTTCAAAAACTGCAAAATGTTTGCGCATACATTCTGTGTAAATGTGCATACATTCTGTGCACAAAGAGTACTCAATAAATCGGGCTTAGATTCCTTGGGAAAGTTGATCTTGCTATGCCTTTTCAATATTTAGTACTGATATTTCGGTAAATATTTTAAGCAAGATTCCCCACGTCCTTTTAGCTTTCACCAGCTCTTAGGTTTTGGTTTTCAAAAAGAGTCCAGTTAACGACATCTAAAAACTATATAAGTTATTTTCAGGACTCCAAATAACCTGAATACTTTAACTTACACATCGTGCCAGTTCACGTAGAAAAATATTAAGTTTTCCATCCTCACCTGTAATGGTGTCATCATACTACACATCTCCGTGAAGTTTACGATGTCACTGAAAAAAATCGTGACACTTTTGAAATGCTCGGCTGGAACTTGCTGCTTTTTCTTCAGCATCTCGGCAACAGAATGAGGAAACATTTGGTAAAGCAGGGTGTCGGCTCGCCTTTTCTCTTCTTGCATTTCCAAAGTTGTCTGTCCAAGCTTGAAGGCGTAGTTTTGTATCGTACCCGTCATGCGGTACACGGAAATAACAAGGAAGGGCACCAACAGGAGAGTAAACATGAGAAATGCCAGCCTCTTGGCTAAATCTGATTTGTTCCTACCCTTTTGGTCTTCCAGACGCTCACGAAGGGAGTTTCCTGCACTTTCTTGAACAGATTTTAGGCTCTCTAGATATATGGTCATGATGTCAAACCAGTGCTCCCCTTTTAGTACCGATGCCTCGCCAGGTTTGTTTGCGAAAATTACTTCTCGCTTTTTCTCGATCGTTTGCTGCACCGTTGTGTTAAGTTTTTCCTTTAAACTATCATTGATCGCAGGCATTAGTTTTCGGCTTGACTCTAAGAATTCTTTTCCCAGGGCGCTCTGATTAGCGAACCACACTAAGTGGCTCGAACTGTTGAAATGTCCTTTTGCGAAGAAAGACCCTCCCAGCGCACGCTCTATTCCTATTTTATCTTTACCGGCGAGGAACATGTAGTACCCTACTAAGTCCACATAAATATCCTGTGAATCACTTTTAATCGACGCAAAGAGCCAATCTAGAATCAAATTAATCGGATTGGTATAAAACTCAATTTGCTCCTCTTCCTTGCTGGCGTTTTCACATTTTCCTCCAACCTTTGATCTGTGCTTTTCCAAATGATTCAGGAAACCTTGTGGACTTCGAAGAAATTCGTGTTCTGTTTTTTCGTCAAATGGCCAACCCGTTTGATCCCCCTGTAGAACGTCGCTAGTTTTAGTACGAGCCTTTTTTAATTTTTCATAAACGTTTTCCCGGTCTTTCTTCCCTTTGGAACCCAAGCACAGCACCGTCAAGCCTCGCTCGATTTGCAAGTTGTGAATCAAAGTTGCCACATGAATGTTTAATTCAAGTTTTTTCTCCAAATCATTTGCTGTATCGATACTTTTTTTCGCCTGAAGGACATCCTCAAGAACGAAAATAAGAAGCCCTAGCACTGCTATCATCGCCACGCCAATGATCTTCAGCGACTGTATACGACGGCCAGTGGGTGTAGTGACGTCATATCGCCAGCACATGCGCAGAAATTCGACGCCTTTGTTTCTTCCCATTTCTTAGATCTACTTATATCAGGAATTTAACTGAAATAAAAACGAATGACAAAATAAAACTTGACTTAATGGTTGTGCACATTTGCACATAGCTATTCTACTGCTAATAAATATTTCATAATTTTTAGGTATTCCAACGGCAGAGGAATTTGTGCTGGCGTTGAGAAAAGTTATCACATAAAAAATGAATATATTGTTTGAGAAATATTTTTGATTATCATTCGACGTACTTTTTCTTCCTTTTCATTGGCCGAGAGCCCGCCACCTGAAATTCAAATAACTGCCTATACATAATGTCTACAGATAATGTGTTTTGCTGCAAATATCATTCTGCTCATTTCAGATTAACCACAATCTCGTGTGAAAAATATTAGATCACTTCCCTTGGCAGGCAGGGAGTGATTTAAATATGAAAACAAATTTTGTGATCGAATGATAAAACAGAGGTATCCCGCTTCCTTGTTCCTACAAGGACGTGCGTAGGATACTGGCATATTGTTCTTGGATGCCAGAAGTTCCCGTAGGCAAGACTTTTCTGTGAGACTGCCAAAATCTGTTCTCTTTAAAACAACTTGTGAATTAAAATTGCGTAAATTGGTGGTAAATGGCAAACAGCGGTCCAAGATTCTGGATGGCCAATGGAATGATTATTTCTCGTAATATCGCAAAGAAGACAAGAGGAAAACGTTTGACCTCTGGCATACATTTCATTGTAAAAATTGGCCGCATATTTCTAAGAGTTTTCTACGGATTATTATGAAACTTCGCATATTTAAATACCGTTTGGCACGATAAACTTTTAATTTTGTATTCATATGGAACTTTTATCGCATATTTCCAAAATATGCATGTTATGATAAATCCAACGGCGAGGCTGATTTTGCTTGAATGAAAAACTGTCTTCGTCGAAGTAGTGCATACGGTGATTATTTTCATACATACAGACGCCTTAATTTAATCTAAAATATCGACATTCGTTTGATCTCTTAAGCATTTCTAACCTTGTTCCCACAATTTCCTTTACTTCCTCTAGAAAAAAATCGAAAACTAACCTTGAGATTTGAATGTTCGTGCAACATTTTCTCAAAGGGAGCCATCACTGAAGTATTCAAGACATTATTTTAACGCCAAAATTGTCTGAATAATTCAACGACCTGTTAAAATGTCAATTAGATCTCACAAAATTGAAATTAGACATGGAAAGTTGTTTTGCTATCAAACAAATTGAAGCGCTAATAGATCTAGAATATTCGTGCATCTTTTTTCAGTTGGTTGTGCAAACCTGTAACCTTGTAATATCAATTACTTCAAGGGGTAATGTTCGATATGCGATCGTCGTTTCCTCGTCGGAAATATTCATTTAACCATTCTAGTTGCGAATACAAGTTGCATACTGATTTATTTATTACGCTTGCGACATACCTATTTGTCCATATAAATTAAATGCAAAGAAAGCCGAAACCACTAAAAGTGCGGTGAAGAAAGAAACTTCTTATCGAGGCTGCAAAGCTGTAAAATAATAGTTTCCTCGAAATTAGAATAGAGATTTTAAATTCGGCCTACGGCATACATCAAGGGTAACGGACAAACTAAGGTTCTCTTGTAGACAGGAATTAAAGTTCGTTGTTCAAATATACACTACACATGCAAACGTCGCTTGGCTCTGTTCATAATCATTAATGAATTGGACCGTTTTAGGCAAACGAAATGTTTAAAACTCAAACGTTCATCAACGATCAAGCGACATTTAAAGGCAGCTTTTACTGCATGTACATTGTAGCGAGGTCTTTTAAAGACATATGGGATTTTAATTTCCAAGTTGCGTTGAGAATCAAGGTGAACGTTAAAGATTTGCTCTTATTTAGTATATCAGAGAACTGCTAAAAATATGTAGCGACAGTGCGAGAGAGATCACATTCTGTCTGCGTTGCTTATATCCTTGATTTCGCAAGTAAGAGAGGCTAATCCTGGCTACGATAAGCTGTCCTTGCAGTTCCAATTATTTTCTTCTGAAACCAATGGAAGGAGACGAGATTGTTTTCCATTATTAGCAGTGTAATTACTGAATTGCAGTAAGCTGTAAAGAAAACCTCAAATGATTCATAAATGGCTTATGTTACCGCACGAAAGAGAACGTAAGCCGAGATCCTTTTTTTTTTTTAACATAAAATTTCATTTTTTTTTTTTATCCCCCACGGAAGCTTGTCCCAAACATTGTTAAAACTAATAATTACACAACTGCCACTAACGTCACCTACAGAAACTGTCGGTCGCATTAATTACAGTTTTGTTTTATGTAGCACTGGCAAAAAGTACGTTGCCCTTATCCCGGACGATTCAGTTAACTACTTATGATTTTTTTTTTTTTTTACCTAAGAACAACAAGAGCGAGAGCCTTTTTACCTTTAAACGTTCTGCTATGCCGTGAGTTTATATTGAAGTTTCCTTGACTACGCCGCTTAATTTTCAAAAGACCGAAATTTGCAAAAAAATATGTCGAGTTGCCTGTCGTAACAAACATAACATCCCTTAACTCCAGACGGTCATGTCTTTCTCTTTTTCCTGGTATTTCTCATCTCCGTTGTCAGAATCGTGATCTGCCATAAAATAATGAATATGCCAATTATTCAGTTTCTTTTAACCTGCATGATTGTCGCTTTTCTCACGTTTTCATCCCGTTTGTCGTTTTAAAATCTAATTAATTATTTAATATTTTTTCCTTGAAGAAGTAAGTCCGATTCGCCACTAACAAAACAGTACGCTTAACAATATAGTTTCGCAAAGAAATTCTAAGTTTAAACCGTTCAGTATAGAATGTGTCTGCCGGCATGGCACTATATTCTTGCTTTACTATTCTAGTTGTAACGATTTTCTGTCGTAACCTCGCTCGAAAATATAGCCAGCCTTTCTTCTCAAAACTAATTCGCAATTCGGAAAAATGATGCAAAATATGAAGTGTATTGAAAATGCAAATTTACGAACAAAACGTTTCACCTCTCTTGACAAGAAAGTCGCAGACATTGACAAAAAGACCCACGAGGCAGACAGCGATAGAAAACGCCAATAATATATATAAGTTTCTATTTTATCTATTATATTCGAGGAATAATGACGATCTAACTGAACCCGAAAGTCTCTGCATTTGGGGCTGTCCTAAACAAATGCAACATACCATAAAATAACTACGAATCAAAACTGAATGGCTGAAAAATTCCCAACTATTGTTTTCAAGCTGTCGCTTCCGCGATTGATGTACTTTTAAAATGCAAAGTCCAGTTCTGTTCTGCACGCAACGAGATCAGTTCTTTCACACCAGTTTGTTTTAATTTTAGGGAAATTGATACTAAATATTCCTCACGCGGCATACCAAGTGTAGTGATGAATGGCTTGTTAAGAACAAAGTAGCTTAACTATTACAACTACCTTTTAGTTACCAGCTGCCACCTCGAAGATAGTCATCATGCAGACTTGAATTTCATAGGTAATGAAATGTCGTTTACATTGTTAAAAATTCTTGCTAAAGCAGAAGATCACTAACGCCAGAAGAAAACACTCGTAGCAAAGTTCAAATCAACCACAGTGTTGCCTTGAGTCTAGGATAATACTACTCAGACTTACCTCACTACTGCTTACAGCTGCAAAGTATACACACTGTTCTGTTTTAAAGTCCGATACCACACTTCATCCGTGCCCAGACTTCCTAGACTGGCGGCCTTCCCCTTCAGAACGAGGCCAGGGATTCTTATTTGTAATAGGAAGAAATCAGTAAGAAACTCATATGATACGTGAGCTTTCACGATAAACTAAATTTGAGGCTAAAAGGGCTCTTTAAATTGTCCAATGAATGTGAAATGAGCCACTTCATGCAAAATAAACTGCACGCGCACGCACCGAAAGGGCTCGCTGGAATACAAAGTAAACAAAGGTGTTAACGTATTCGTCCGCGCATTCTCCGTGCGTGTGTAAGCGTAGATTTTTTGTTTGTTTATTTGTTTGTTTGTTTATTGTTTACGTTGTTGATGTTTTTTTTGCGATGGCTCGCTCATTTCACATACTGAAGAAGGGCTTGACCCGAAACATCTACCGATTTTATTTATGGCTATCTTAGACAGAGATAGAGTTCTGAGCTTGAGAACAAGTTCAAATGAAAATGGACAAGGAGAGAAAATCTCTTCGAAACTGCTTAACAGGACACCTCCCATTTCATACTGAACGGATGGTCCCCCGAGCTGAAGGTATTTTCAAAATATCAAGATTGAAACATCTCAACAACATAATACGGAATGGAGTGCATAAGGAATTGCTTTTATGGCATATTGCTCTTCATGTAAGTCTCATTCTGAAAAAGTACTTCAAATGATGTGGAATTATTATCGAAACGATCAGTGCCCGTTGAATTTCGTGAGAATAATTATTACGTTGCACAGACTGCTTTGCTGTAAGATTTCCATTGTATTTGCGGGTCTTCTACACTGGTGGAACTGGAATTCGGAGATGCTGCTTTTTGTTTTTACTACTTTATGGAAAAACTACTAGTCAGAACTTGACCTTTTTAAAATTTTATTCCTGATTGTAACTCTTGACCTTGATAGACATGCAGTGCGCCGGATTTATCTTAACTACTTGGCGATTATTTATCTTGGTTTCAAACCTGTTATGTAGGCTAAAATAAAGAATATCCTCTATCGAGGATATCCTCTATTTTAAACTTGTAATGGAAAAATATAACTATCAATGATCTCATTGACAGCCATCTGAATGTGCTTCACTTATCAATTTTAATTATATGAAAATCAATGTCATATATTCAGTTCGCAGAAGCAGCCAGAGTTCGAAGCCGTCGTGAGAACGGTATATGAAAAGCGTGTGGTAGCATCTGTTTAGCACAATTTTCCGTGTATTTAAGAGTGGCTTAATTTGCATTTTTACGGGTATAAGCTCTGATAACTAAATTTATCTTTTCTAAAATCTGAAGTCGTTACTTATCTGCTAATTTTGTCGCTGCCTGTTATAGGCTGTAGGCTAATGCGTCGTACATCATATTTTTCCGATTTTTACCTATGTGATTAAAATCACACCTCGCTGAGACCAAAATCCACAGTCGCTTGCACAATTAGCGATATTTGCAGGCCACTGGGTCGGCGTATAAAAGTTGTTATATTGTGTGTCGTCGGCAAAAATTTCTTGGACACTAGATTTTGACTAAATTTTATTTCGAAATGTTCAATAAAAATTACTTTTTCTGAGAAAATAGAATCTCTTTTAAAGACGTTTGGAGTGAATATGCCATTGTTTCCCAACCTAAAACGTTTTTTGGAATGTTTTGCCCCTCAATATACTATGTTCGTATAAAGTGTTTACACGAAGAGACTGTGAAATGGTGCTTGCTTCACTTGGTCACAATGATTGAAAAAAGTAGGCCGGCAATTGTGCTAGACCTTGGAACGGTGTTTAGAAAAGTTTCAGAAACACGTGTTATGTACGGGCTAGAGTATGTTGCGCTGTAGAGACTTGTAGAGTAGCGTTTGCATATTCTCTTGCATATTCTCTTGATTTGTTAATATTCTACTTCGTATCAGACTCCAGCATCTGGGAAGCGCTTTTAAATCTTATTTGCCTTTTCAATTTCGGCGTAAACGTCTGTCAAACAAGCTGCAATAGGCTTTCACCGATAACCTGGACAACGAAAAAAATGACTACCGCGCCTCACCTTCCTTTATTTTGGGTTCCATATCCAAAAAGTAAATTATTGGGGGAAATTATCCCTGCGGATGAAACAGCTGATTTATTAAATACTGACTGATTCTCCGGTCTCGGCTGGGACGTACAAAACGAGTAAAGACTGCGATTGATCATTCTAAAGTCAATATTCTGGATTTATCTTGGCGAACTTTTTAAAATAGTTCCCCACTAGGAGAGGGGAAATCGTGTTGCAAGAAACACTCAGTTATCCCCAAATGAGTTTTGTATACCACCGGTAACTGAGGGAAGCTGTTAGATGATCACTCCACAGCGCGAAATTTAACAACATATCTGCTTAAAGAAAACAAGAAATCGCACGATATTTTCCCAAATGTCATCGAATAAGAGTCTACGGGTTTTATTTAGCGTTATTTACAGGATATACGGAACTCACTGCAGATTATTATGAGTTTGTATAGACCTATTTCGATACACCAAAAATCCACCAGGCTTCAAGGTTTCCGGCCGATAACGAAGCCAAAATAATAATATTGAGGTTAAGGTATAAATATATATATGTGAATTTCTTGTTGTATTCCCCCCTAGAAATTGGCCAGTTGTCATATTAACTTTACCGCCATGTTGAAACTGCGACAGTTTGGCCATATAACTAAGCTTTTGATTATGTGTTTCACATACGATCGATTTCTAACGAGCCAGTCATTGGGATTTTAATAACTTTTATAAGGGTGCATCTCAGAAAATAGGAATTTGCTAATTACACTAATTTGCTAAATATTGTCAGTTAAAACTTTAATACTCTCGTTTTGTTCTCCACAAACGGTGAAATGAAATGAAATGAAATTTAACAAGATGAAAAGGCAAGCATTGAATTTTTAGATGGTATATGTTAGTTAAGTTGCCATTCACAACACTCAAATTCTTGTTAAATGACATTTTCGGGTTTGGGGGCCTCAATGGTTTAGATGTAAAAGCGAAATAAATTAAAAATACTCCAAGGTTTGAAATATTCTGACGAGCCACCTTTCTGTACTTTCCAAAACAAGATCTTAAATTTGATCACGTGACAAGTTCAAAGGCAATCTTCTGAATTGGTCTTCCCAAAACTATGACCAAGTTTGTATTTTTCTTAAATAAGATGGCTAAGTTTTACAAAAACTTCTATCTAACAATTCTTCTCATATCGCCCGCTGTATTTTAATATTTCACCCGAGTTAAAATCAACATTTGCGAAAATCAAAACCAGCTGCTCACTGCCTCTTCCTAACGAGCACCAATAAATGACATGTCTCGATGTACTTGCCCAATAATCTTGGCCTTGAATTTATAAAAAATATTTAGGGATCAAAATAACGGTAATAATATATCCATTCGTATTCGATTACTAATTTCTTCTATCGCAAAAGAAAAATTCTGAGCATTTTTATCTTTTGGTTTTTTTTTGGGGGGGAGAGTTAGGACTTAAATTGCCTGCTATCGAAAGAGTAAAACTGAATTATACACAGCTACAGCAGCATAGAATATGCAATTGATTAATTCGCATAAAATTTATCTTTCAAAAGTATCTTCAAGCGATGAAGCAGCGAAGAATCCTCTTCATTTTGTTTCACTATATAAACGGGAAGCTTTTCGAGAAAAACACGCTGACAGCTGCCCACGAATTATACAAATACTTTGAACTTACCCTTGTCAAGCTTAAAAACTCAAAGGTCTGTTGTTAATGATTCCTTCTTGTACATCTTTATACGGACTTTGTCATGAACACAAATTTTGCTCTCGAATAATTTGTTATTTGCTGTGAACAGAAATTTTCTGCTACTTACAAAAGGCCAGGCGGGATATAATCCCAATTCAAATTAGTCGTCGGAAAATTAGCATTGTCATTTTCATCATTTACTAAGCCAGATGGCTTTCAACTATAGCTACGATTGCAGCGATCCCAGGTGAAAATTATCCATCCCTCGCCAATGACTGCACTCACAGTCACAGCACCCAGATTACTTGTGAATTCTATATCGTTTAACACTTTTTTGCGATAATACAAAAAAATTAAGGTATCTGGATTTTATTTATTACAGCAATTTAGGGAAGAAATACTTATACTTTAAAATTAGTGACAAAATTGTCATTTATTGGACAAGAAGGCATCCAAGTGCGAAAGGACAAATGGCCAATACTCTGTCTTACTGCGCGGAAGCTAGGACAGGTTTTTATGGGAACGAATATATTAAGAATTTCTTACCATAGTCTTTCCAATGTCGACCTATTTTGCCGTGCAATTTGAGCGACTCAAAGATTTGCTTCTATATGTAATTGTTAGACCAGTCAACTGTCATATGTCAACAATACAAATTTCAATAAAAGATAGCTCGGCTTAATTCAATTTAAGATGAACCGTAATATAGCTCAAATAAAAAGAGCACATCTTGTTTGTTTGTGGTCCTCCATGTTCAAGTGACGAGATGATCAATACGACGAATCACTCCTAAAATTATTTAAAATTGTACTCGCTAGAAATCGTGTTCCGTGTAAATTCTATTTTGCGTGCTCGGCCATTGTATAGAGATGAACAATTAGTTTTAAAATAAATAAATAAAGGAATCTGCTGGTTTCCAAGGATTGGGTTTCGATTGGTAAACAGACACAAAGTGCTTCCGGTTTACTTCTGATGCTCTGAGTCTATCTTTTCCACGTTATTGGCTATTGTTATTCCGTTATTGTCCTAAATCAGCACAATTTCCGCTTAATTTGAAGGGACGGTAGCGCTCTTCTAAGCATGTGTGATAACTTTATTTTTAGACACACCGTCCGACTTTCAAAGTTGGCTTCGACGAGGAAATTTTCTTTTATCTATCTTGTAGAAGCAGTGAAAATTTAAGTAACGTCAATAGAAAAATAAGGTGTCATAAATTGCTAGCCATGGAGTGTCTTCATCATACAGAAAATTTGCATTTGTGTGAAGATAAGAGAAAATTTTGATGTCCTCGAAAGAAGGTTTAGGAAGCGGCTCATTTATTTCTAAACACAAGGCGGGAAGGGGCAGTAATTTTCCAGCAGAGGTCGTAGCGGTAATATGAAAACTAGTCTTTACGACTCTTTCCCGCTTGCGTCATAAATTAACATAAAAATAAATTTGTGGTAATAATACACACACGAGGAAACAAGAGAAACAGGCGAGTGTATCCACGTCACAGCTTTTTGACATCTCCAAAGGGTTCGCAAACGGAGTGCTATTATTTGTTATCCACAGTTTAGATAATACTACCAGAAGAAGAATGGAAAGTAGCTCGCATATGTACTAACACGTAGATCTACTTCATGCTATACATCTATTAAGCTCTCGTTGGCTGCGAATGAGTTGTTCAACTGACCGCTTTTAAACGCGCTTCCTTACAGAGTGTACTCTAATTAACATATCACGGCCTTTTACGAAAAATCTTGATACCAATGTCACTTCCGCAATTGATATAAACCAGTTCATTTTTTTGCTTTTCTTAGTCATTTTCTGAGATTAAAAAGTAATAAATAAATAAATTGCACATTTTCCGATTTTTCAAATGGCACTAACGGCCGTTCTGTTCGGTTCCAGTTGAGCTGATTTTTTTTAAATTGATCAATTACATGGCCTATTACCTTGCCATTGATTTGTGCTTAAATGAGTTACATATAGATGTAATTTACATAGACGATAGCGATAGCATTCTTTTAATAAGAAATTTCATTTTTTTTGGAAAAATGTATTGGAAATTAAACTACCGTCCGAAACAAATTCCTCACACATACCAGGAGTTTTCCACTACTTTTCGCCTCATTTCTCGGACATTCAACAAACGAAATTACTATTTTTTTTCATTTTCAAGAAAATGAAAAATATTTCTTTCCTTCGCATTAACTAAGAAGGTTTCTATTGGAAAATATTCAACTATTCTATAAAATCAATCGAAATTAGCCAAATATATCAGTAACCGATCAATTCAAAGTGATAAGTGAAATTGCTGAGCGATGAATAATTATCAATTGTCAATTATTTACATCGATCTTATCGACAACTATCAAGCTTATCGATAACGTCGTCATAAATCTGGAAAAGAGTTATTCGTAGAATAAATGAATTAGGTTGGAAAAATATGGCAACTTCTGTAACCAATTCATAGAAGCTTGGTGGGCGAAAAAGTTGCCGCCGTATTTCAGAAGTGAGAGAAATCAAATTCATACAACCTTCCATATTTTGTAAAAAGTTTCACTAGACAGCATTTCTCGAGCATCCCTTTTTCGTTACTGTAGCAGAATACAAACTTCTTTTTTAATTAACAAACGAACAAATATTTATGATGACAAATCCTATGATATGAAAATTGGGTGTTTTAACAGCTTTTTCTTTTTCTCCACTCACACATTCCCGCAAACCGACATTTGTTTAAGATTTTTAGTGGACAGTTGCTGTATTATTAAGACCTTACATATTGTTGTCTTACCTGCGTTTGCTCGTTGAAGAACGCAACGTGCCTTTCTGGTTAAGGTGGCTCGAAACAGTTTCCAGCACTTTGCAAGATGTAGATTTTAATGGGTCATTATAACCACTCTTTATCATTTGATGCCAAAACCATAGTATCAAAAAAACTGCCCTATGATTGGTGAACATGTTGCAGTCAATTTTGTGGAGCAATGTGTTGCCATAGCAACAATACGGCCTGCTAAAAACACCTGTAATTTTAGCTTTAAGCGCGTATATCTCAAAAACGAGCGCGGTGAACTCAATATTATAAAGTTGTGAAAAGCATGATAGGATGCAACTTAATGCAGAGTTTAAAACAATTATGTGGATTTCAGAGCCACCTTAAATTTCCGAAAATTCAAGATAGCTCTAAGCCGATCACACAGAATTTTTTGTAACTTTGCAAAAAGCTTCATCTTATTATTTTTATTACCGTTTGATAAATGAGGGGTCATTAAGTTTTTAGGTATACAACTTACTAGCTATATGATGAAAATTAACAGTGTCCCGTTTCTGCGCACGGGTCAGGGTTTTTTTTTTATTATCCAAGGTATTGTACTTGAAGTGTAGAGTTAAATTTGACCACGTAACAATCAACACAGCAGCTAACTATAAGGATAGAAAGGGGTTTTTATTTCTCTTGTGTCACACGGAAATGTGCGTGTTGAACAGAACGCAGTCGTTTATGGTGAAAGAGAATATTTTAATCAGGGATAAAGTAATTCAGTTTGTTTTGTTAATCCTGGTTTTGTTTTTGGGATAAGAGTTGATATCCGTTAGCTCATAGTTTATAGAAGAGAAATGGTTTTAAAGCCCGGCAAACATCAAACGAGCAAACAAAGATGCCAAGGTTTACATGTATGTTGGAAGTTCCACAACCGTGCATAATCTTTTGTTTTGTGCTCCTAGTTGCATGAGTTACGTAGTCAGTAGTAAACAACTATTGTGTTATGTGCACGGTCAAGGCCAAAAAAGCGAACAAAAACCTACAGCAAAGAGCTTTGTGGAGTTTTATAACCACTCGGTCCGCTCTATTAACTATGATTAACTTTTAAAATTCCTTACTTTATGGAATTTTTAAAGCTTAATTAAGGGGCTCGGTATGTTTTGGGGTTAAACAATTATTTTGCAACCTTTTAGCGACGAGACAATAAAAATATGTATTTACTCCTAAAGCCTAAAGAAAAAAAACTAGCAAAGCAGGAAACGAGGCCGTCTGCTATGTTTGTAAATTGAGCATTGCAAAAACGGCAGGAAAAAAAGAACTTTCCTACCAAAATTGAAAGCAAGAGCCTAAGTCATTCTTCGAAATTAAACGGCCACCATTTTCAAGATTTCTTCCAAAATTAGCTGCATTTACGGTACTAAGAAAAGGTTACAGGATTTGGGGTGTTAATTCAAAGAGCTTCAGTTTAAAACACTTTGGGAATATATATTTTTTCACGAGTTCAGTACTTTTTAGGGAAGTCAAATTTGTTAATCTGTGGGGGGGGGGGGATTATACATTGCAACGCTATTCACTGCGGTTACCAATCACACGTACCCTCCAACAATTTTTCTCCTTTGAAAATAAGCTTCCGGTGGACATCAATCAAACGTTTCACATACGAAAACATAAAATTCAAAACAAATAAATACCAATCGTTTCTTCGCAACTAACGGATTGCCAGATCAAACCAATGAAGGAAAGTTCAACTTACGTTTTTCTCATCGCGTTTGGTGTTTCGTCAAAGCCTGGTTGCTAAACCTGTGAATATTCCAAGTATTCGTATTCCTGGCTATCTAAACATAGTTTTTGAATAAAGAAATATTTGGAGGCGCGTGTGACTGGTAATCGCTGTAAGGATTCCCTGTTTTTTACTGCTGTATTTTCACGTTGCCATGTGTCACCCCGACAAAGCATTACTAATTATTGATAATAAGACCAAAAAATTTGATTGACACTTCATCGATTTCCGAAATGAAGTTCATTAGTTACTGCACGTGTTTTATCAGAAGTTCGTTTGCTAATCAGGTTAGAGAGTTACGCTTAAGGCAGAGTTCAATTCTCGGACAACCAAGTTTTGTGCTCTCGATTCATTGACTGCTTTTTGCATATACTACAATTTAATTATATTGCATCAGAAGCGTAGTGACATGCTTCTGATTATGTACAATTATACATTTCAGGTCGACTAATTTGTAGAAATAAACTTGTGTTGTTGATTACAGATTGATGGTTTCACAATAGGCGATATAGCGCACGCTCTGATTGGCTAATTGTCCTTGAATTGTAGGGCATTATTCTCCCGTAATGCCTACGGGCCGATTACGGGCTTGCAAAAACAAAGGAAAAGGTAATTAACAAACTATGAGTGACGAGAAGGAACACTCTGAGAGTGAATTTTACTACCCGGACGAGTTAGAATAGCGATTTGACAGAAACAAATTACGGACGAGTTGTCAAGAGAGAAAGCAAAGGAAACAGCCAAGAAGAGATTGAAACTTTCGTGAAGGAGCAAAAAATGAAGACACAACAAAGAAAACAGTCAGCGACATGAAAACATTTCAACGCTTTTTGTCCTCAAATTGTGACGAAAATAAAGATTATTTAGATCGAAAGATGTGATCACTTTCGTTGCGCTAGCTTTGGCTCTTTTTGCTATATTTTTTGGCTTTATTTTTGTGCCATGTCATAAACAACTTAATAACCGAAAGTGAGGTCATTACGGGAAAATCTCAAACCTCAGCCTACCGTATTGAGCTCGCTATCGCTCGGTCAATACGGCGAGGCCTCAGTTTGAGATTTTCCCGTAACGACCTAACTCTCGGTTATGAGGTAGTTAGTGCACCAAGTTAAAACACCCAAAACTCATTTCGATTAGTTAAATTCAAATGGCAGTCACCAGAATGTTGTGGAAAATCTAATGTTTCCAGGTTGCTATCGAATCGTGTGTTGTTTTGATTCACCGTATTGAGATATACATTGACATAGTCTTTTTCCTATTGTGGTGAGAGCAAGTGAACATCTCAAATTCTAGCATGAAGTAAAATCGGTTGCAAGGAACATGGCTTGAGGGAATGTTCGACAAGGAAATGATGGAATATTCGACGGAGTAGAATGTCCTTTATTACATAAACACAAATGAAATATCAAGTGAGCTTTCACGCAAAAACATGGTATTTTCACACTTAAAAATAAATATTCGCACGAGAAAAAAGTTCCCGTTACAAAAAAAAAGTGAAATAGTATGGTGTTTATGTGGTATTTATAATAATAATATTCTTGCGTCAACAAATCTTATTTGTAAAATATTCCTAGCTTCCTATCTTCGCGCGGCAAAGTTAAAGATATTTGTCTCTTCTTAGAGGCAGGAGAAGGATGTGAATAATTTGTTCTTGCTTTTAAGATTGTACACCACTTGATCGCGTTTTAGCAAATTTTGAAAAACAAGTACAATACAGAACAGATTGATGCAAATTATCAGAATCAGGAGTAAGTTTTCATCAAACGATGGAATTCTTATGAAAGGAAATATTTTGTACCTTTAACGTTCAAAATCCAGTTTTACTATGTCGCCATTGTCATTGCTGTTTTTTGTTTGTTAAATGTTAATCTGGTGCGTTTTGTATTATTGTAATAAATGTTTTCATATAACGCGCGCTCTGATTGGCTGAAACAGCAACGTCTTATTCTAAAGAACAGATGTAAGGGTCTATGACAGTAAGCTGCCTTTCAAATTTTTGCTTCGAAATTTTGACAATTTCATTAAACATCCCATGTGACTCAAACTAAACTGTCCTAAAATAGCAAGTCTTGCTATTCCCACAAAACCGGTAACGGAATAAATCAATTCGCCGAATGTGTGGCGAAATTAATGGATCTTTTATCATAAAACAAATAATGAAGCTTGGACTGTGCTTTGTTCTGTTGTAAGCGCTTGGGATGAAGACTTACGTCTCGTGTTTTCCCCTACAGTTCAGTCGTGCTGTACCGCTTCCTGTGTGCTTTATAACAGAACAGAGCACATTCGAGGCTTCTTTTTTGGGTATAATTGATAATTCTCTATCCAAAAAATAACTTAAATGAGTGTGAAAAAAGGAAAACTTTGGTATTGACGGTTAAACAGGGTAATGTAGTAATTCCCTTCAATATTGTATAGTTGGCAATAATTTTGTCGTTATATTTTTACTATTTTGAGACATAAACTGTCACATTTTTGATTTCAATAGTTTCAAAAAATGTAAATATGCCGACAGATGTTATCTTTCAAACGATCTGACTAATTAGTTAGAACATCGAGTGACGTCTTATTCTAGATTGAAAATAAAAAGAAGGTATCAGAAAAGTTAAAAACTGAGGACGATGTGTTTCCATTTCTACTAAGTTAGGATTTCTGTCGCTTCCTCAAAATTATGCGAATTTAACATCCCGGTTGACGCCTCTTTAAAACGTTCAAATGGTGGCTTAAAACACATCTTTGAACCTTTACAATAACACTAGGCTAAATTGTTTTGAGGAGTGTGTCACGAAACAATTTAAAGGCAGGATGAATTTATTTTTAATTCTTAAAACCAGAAGTTTATTGGAAAAGGAGGCAGTGCAGCATTTGTTGAAATGAAAACTGAGGAAGGTGTACTAAAACCGCAAACCCAACTACGTACTCGTAAACAACAAGTTTTCAAGATTTTGTTTTGGTTATTTTATCGCAGTTTTTCCTTTGCATTGTATCTTTTATTGTATAGACTTTCTCCTAATTCTTCAATAAATTAATTGCCAACTTTCTTGAACGAGACGGCACTGACTCAAACCCATAGTGCAAAGCAGTTTTATTCACCGTTCCAAGAGACCCGAGAGCCAACTTTTTTCAAGTGATTTTATCCTCGAGCATAAAAAAACGTCCTCTCCCTCGGACGAAAAGAATTCATTAATTTTGCCCTTTGTGTTATACACAGGTTTCCATTTAATAATGTATAAAGTCTTGTGCGTTACCTGTTAGAAAATTTGTTTTTCAGTTTTACAATTTTTATCCAACGAATAGCATTTATATGAGCCTTTGGTATGGCCTGGGTCGCAGACGGTACATGCTCGTTAACTTCCATCTGTAACCTAGCTACTTTTCGTGCTGTCGCTTTTTTTTCTGCTACAACAAATAACAGTGCAAACATCTGGTGGTAGTCACCGGACTGCATCAGCTCAAGAAAATCCGGAACCATTAAGTTAAAGAGAACTTTATCGGCGCGTGATTCGATTGAAGAGTTGCGAGGCGTTTTCTTATTTGTAAACGATAAAATAATATTATGATAAACGTAAAAGATTTGGACCACGATTATAAAAAACTGAGAGAAATTGTAACGTTTACATCGTATGATATGGACAAATGGGTTCTTGAGTATCAAAGACTTTTCTCTTAATTTGAACAAACTAGACAGACTCATGTCCTTTTTTCGTAATTTGTAAACCATGTAGCTGGTAAAGCTTTACTCAGTGCGAATGAAAACAGTTTACACACCTTTTTTTAAATCGTGATCCAGTGAAGCCAGCCTCCTCACAGATGAAGACCAAGCAAGAAATTCAGCATTGACAAAAGAACGGTGTTTCATTCCAAGAAGCTTGTCAGCTTGTTAGCACCAACTTTCACTTTATACGGTTCGGCAAGGGTGAGAGTTGCACTGTAGCGACCTTTGAAGGTGTCTCGCTCGATTATCCGTTTTCTGACCAAAAAATACACGAACAAATTTGTTATTACAGCTCGCAGACAATCCTCCATTAAATATTTATTGAATAATCTACTTAACTCGACGTATGTGGGAAATAAAGCATAACATCACAACATGAAATATGGAAAACCTATTTGTTCTTGCGCTGAAGTAAATGTATGCGCATATATTATATTTACATATATATTAGTTGATGGCAGATACTGTCGTCTGCTGTCCTACACTATAATTTCTTCAGTTCAATTATCATCACGGGTACTAAATCGCACCACCATTAATAAGTAATGCACAAAAACATATCAAGATTCCCCAGTTTACACTGATGTTTTATGCTGGGGTATTATCACTGTTGGGCATTTTTAAAACCAAAAGCTATGGTTCTCTCATAGTGTAAACTATCTTACGTGTTTTAAAACGAGTAATATGAAATAAGAAAAATGAATATTGGCATGTACTAAATTTTTAATTAAAGTTAAGGCCCAGTATGCAACGAACGTTTAACTCTGGGAAATTTAAATATTTAAGGTCCCATTTAATAATGGAATCCACAGTGGTATAAAGAGCCGTAAATGCCATGATTGCTGTGTTTTGTATAACGGTAAGAGTGCAAATAAAATTTCGTTACGAGGTTTTTGCGTTCGTATAATTATGAAACATTAAAAATTTATATACTTACTCGAAACCCGGAGTTGCTCTCTAGAACCTTTCACTATGATATGCCGCGCGTTTCTTTCAAACCCTTCCCTCTAACATATCAATTATTACTTCCAACTTCAATGCTGTGTTTGAGACCTTTAAAATTTTCACAGTTCTCTGATACATGATTGTGCCCTTCATTTAGTAAGCATTTGAAACAATGCCTCAAATTCTGCGATTTTAATTTTTAGTTCAAACTCATACATCATACTCACTTCCAGGCCAGAAGGAAAAAGACCAAAACAGTCAAAATTTCAGGGTAAAACAGCTTTAAAATGGCTTTCGGAGTCACACAGACTTATTTGGCTTTCCATCCCCCGCCTCCTCCATGCCTCCATGAAAGATAATTACTAGCACGCACAGTACTGAATCTCTTTCTTCTGATAGTCTTCTAACAACAGTAATAAGAATTCCTAGGACACCTTTAATGCCTGCATAAGCTTAGTAATTGGCAGTAATTTCACTAGACAGAGAATTCTTCGTACAAGCAGTACGTCGCACCAACATAACAACTGGAATCTCCCACTGTACAAAAGCGCTCATAGCAACAACTATATTGTGCAAATTAAAAATAACTCTGTAGGTGACTAAAACATCGAAACGTTGGATTCTCTTGGAAAACGCAACTTATTTTGATATTCCTTTATTTTGGCTTAACCAAAAAGCGTTTAATTTTCTTACCGAGAATCACGTTATAAATTATGATTGCAAAACTGTTCAAATAATTAATCGACTCCAGAGACATTTGCACTTATTCTGAAGAGACCTAACGTGAACAGACAATAATTGAGGTTTTCCTCAGGGCAAACGTTTCGTATTGAAGAAGGTTTTTAGTTCTAATTAAGATGCATTGCACCTCATTAGAAACCAAAAAATACACGGAAAAATTTCTTTCAATTTTTACTCGACATTGTTTCATTTCATGTTAGCATTCGCCTTACAAGTTGCGGCAACACGTTGTTAAAAGATGAACTTCTGTTTATGTCGTGCAATATATTGTTGCAATTTGGAAAACAGGTGGGAATACGGACGGGAAACTTTCAATGCTAAATTGCTACGCGACAAGTTTAAGTAAATTTATGTTAACCAGGTTACTCTGCCTTTAATCTATATCGACCTTTTCTGTAGTTACAAAGGCATTTGTGTCAAAACCATGTTTAGTTTCAATTTCTTCTATTTTTATGTGAGAATTTTAACCGATTAAACTAAAGAAAACACAACTCCTGAAACAAGCGATTGAAAACGTGAAGATACCGCCTTAATTTTCTTCTTTACCTAAACGATCTACATAAGGTATTCTCCGAAACAGAAAAGTCTTTTTCCGAGTCTCGTGTCTTTTAGTGTTGGATGAATGAATACGATGAGAACACGAAGCAGAACATGTTCGTGCCGTGTGTGAAATGAACACGTAGAAATCCGTACTTTTTTTCGGCATTTTTATTCTATTATTCTTTATACAATAGCCCAAGTTATTCTTGCATTTTGATTGGTTCTCTTCTATGAGCTATTAGAGGACAGATACACGATTGACGTTATCACCACAAAAGTTTTTCTTTCTGCATTTTAAAATGGCGGAAAGTTTTGAGAAATAAGATAATATTTCACGTGACTGGCTGAAGAAAAAGTACAAAAACGTCTTGTCGAGGCATTGGACAGGTACGAGAAGCAAGAAAAAGTAAGAAAAAGCCGTTTCTTTTTTAGAGAATGACTCGGAAAAAGTACTCGAACAGTCTCAGTTGGCAGTTGAGCGAGACTAAACCAAACACAAAATTGATCTTGCTATGCCTCGAATTTAACAAATCCAATAAACAAAGTGTTTGTTACATTAATTTATTAAAAATTCAATTTTTCTCAATCTTAAAATAGTTGTTGACACAGATTGATGTCAGGAATGAAACATAAAATCATCATAAACACGTAACCTTACTTTACGGCGCAAATGTTCCAGTCCGTTTCAAGGTTCAACGGGCGAGCAAAGCATAGCTCACTACAACTCATGGCCAACTCCACGGCAACTATAAGGTGTCTCCGATACTTTGTCGAACTGATTTGAGAATCACCAACCACAGAGGACACAAATTTCCACCGTCACTAAACGCTCCTTTCATTCGAAATTCGAATCGAATGGCGTTCAGTGTTGACTGCAACCGCGAGTTTTTCAAGCGTATTCTTTCAACTCCAGCAGCATTCAAAGTATCATTTCGGCTCACAAGACTGCTCTGATGACAAAAACTACCTTGATTTTTCCAGCATTTTCTTTAAGATTTGTGGATTTCGCAGTTCAATTCTGCTTTCGCTGTAAGTTTTCATTTCACGGGAAGC
>Ga0126337_10000189_pt1 | contig 26224 bp, 13 predicted proteins | sample DipCmetagenome_FD_92527 | JGI IMG/M metagenome (GOLD analysis project Ga0126337, IMG submission 92527) | Coral microbial communities from La Bocana,Puerto Morelos, Mexico - Diploria C A metagenome | ecosystem: Host-associated > Invertebrates > Cnidaria > Coral | place: La Bocana,Puerto Morelos...
CCTGAAAAACACTATTCACTCGACTCTGAAGATGACTTACGTTCAGGTTGTCGAAACTTCAGTCACCAACAACAGTTCTTTTCTACGGGCTAGTAGTACGCATTTTTAGCATGTCTCGCTCATTTGGTCTTGCAATGGGTATATTGGCAGTTCAAAAGCAGTTTAAAGAAAGCTCAAAAGTAGCCTAAAAGCCACTCAAACGTCGTTCAAACGCAGCTAAAAAGCAGTTCTAAAGCCCATTCAAAGTCGCCTAAAAACCGCTTAAGAGCCTGTTTACATGGAGGGAGGGTGCTCCGGCTAACCGGGCAACCCGGCTAACCAAGCTACCCTGGGAGGGCTAACTTTTCATACGTTTCTTTAGGAAACGCATTGAAGCCCGCCTATCCGGGGCACCCTGTCTACTTACCCGGGACACGGGTAAGTATACACGGGACATACCATGTAAACGTTTCGACTAGCCGAGGTGAGATAAGGCTGCGAAAACATGGCGGCGCGAGGTGAAGTTTTTCGTAGTTACCATTTCCACAGTCAATCTGAAGAGGTCAATGAAAGAGATGAATCTCAGACAGAGAAAAGGCCCGTGCCCGTGTAGGAAGCTGAAATTAGAAGTCCAAAAGTTTCTTTGGTCGGGCATTTTGATTGACAATCTGGGTACGGTAACGAAACAAAGCAAGAGCATTAAGCATGACATAACTGGTATGTTTAAATTACGTTAATTAAACGAAACTCGGGATTCTTATTTAGTAAACCTTGGAAAAATCATATCAGCGGAACATTCGCATCACAGAAAACAGGGCAAAGTTTGTATTTCCCTACAAGATGCTTTATGGTATGTACAGTTAACACTTGGTCGCGCAATGGTAAAAAGTGTATTGACTATATATAAAATATACTGAGAAACCTATACAAAACAAGTATGTACACGAATAGGTCATTTTACAAACAAAAACCCCTAATGGGTTGTAAATTTTAACTGCTTTTCATGTAGGCTTTCTTAAATAATGATATTTGGTCCGAATATTACAGTGTTTGACCTCCTCAGTACTGCATTTTATGCAGAGTTGTGAAAGTAATTAAACGAAAGAGAAGGCTTAAGCACACTTGATTAGGAAGTCACACTTTCTCTGTACAGGACACATAGAAACCTCGACACGGGACGTTTTTTTCAGTATCGACGCTTAGTTGCTAGCTATGAATATATTCTTGTTTCTTGAGTCCCAATTCGAGTTAGGGGACTTCTTGGGAATCAAGGTTACTCTCGCTCGTTGATGCATCTATATAAACTATATATTCATGTGTTTCTTCGCTTACTGAGAATGATAATAAGCCAATGAGCTCGCGACAATTTCTGTAGTTCTTGTAAAAGCGACAAACGAACGTCCCGTTATTCTATAATTATCCAGTGAAGTCTGTTTATCTTGATTCTCTTACGACGTGTTCACATTTTCTTTTGACTCCGTGATGAAAGTATTAGGAATTTTCAATTTCTTAGCTCCGTTGTCCTTCTTAGCCGTACTAGCGCCATCTTGCTCGTCAACCGAATCCAGAGATTTCAAATGAAACTGTTCCATAACTTCTGGAGGAAGCGTCTTGTACACGTGTATCTGCTTGACGCGAACCATTCCTCTTGACTTAAAGAAGAGAAACACAACGTAAGTCAAAACTGCTATTATTACCACCGACAACACCACCGCCAGAAAAAAATAAATTGTCTCCAGGACCATGTTGCGGACGGCGTCGACAAAACGTTTGGATTCTCGCTTGAGTCGTTGACGGTACGCTTCGCCGTCGTAACCTTCGTAGTGCGTTCCTTCCAACGTTGGAATGATACAAGACTGTAGATTAAATTCCAAGAGCGACGCCTCCTCCGGGAAGCATTTATTTGTGTCATCTTCTAGAGAGCAAAGCTGTTGGTTAAGTCGTTCCATGCGTTCTTGTTGTTCTCTGTTGAAGTCCTGGATCATACCATTGTATTCGGATATGGAATCATTAATAGATTCCTTGTACTGCTGCATTGCCTGGTTGTTGATAAAATCGACCTGGTCATCAATAGCGAGGTTGGTAAAGCGGTAGTCGGTGTCCAGGCGAAACGAGATCATTTCGTAGCCTCCCAGTTCTTCAATAACGGTAATGTTCATGACATTGTAAACTAAAGCAATCACTAGGTATAGAATAGCGGCAGAAGCAGCAATTATAATGCACATTGGCAGAAGATTTGTACGCATGATGCGCTTGTGAAGAGTCTTGCAAAAAGCAATACATTTCGAGAATTTCTCAGCGAGGAAATCTAAGATCCTTCGGACAAGTTTAGTAGCTTGTTCCTTTGCAGTTGGTGGCTTCTTTTCAAATTCGTCCTCATCATGATTCACAGTTTCTTCGAACCCTTGGATTAATTTGAAAGCGATTTGATAAGTCTTGGACCCTCGATATATTAAAAGCAGGATATCGATGACAACCAATACGCCCAAAATGGCTTTCTTGGTGACAATGAATACTTCAGCATCGTACACGCCGGTGAGATTTTTAATCTTCCCCTCCCTTTCGAGTAATTCCTCCTTCTGGTCATCGACCGTTTCTTCAGAAATATCTCCTTTTTCAATGTTGTAGTAGGATCCACCGTGAGCGGACTCAATAATGGAAGAACTGTTCGCATTGGAAATGTTTGAAATTCCATCTAAGTCACTATTGTCTGCGTACACAACACGCTCAGAGAAGATTTCGGAATCTGTTTTGTTTTCGTTGGAGTTTGATTGAGAGTTATTGGGAGCAAAGAAATCACTGACATTCCCGACAAAGCAATTGGCGTTATCTATTGCCCACTCTATGGACACTTCCTGCAACTTTTGGATCCCAGATTTCGCTTGTTCCTTTGCAGACTTAATCATGTACCTCAAAGGACACATAAGTATTGTGCTCAAGGGATGTTCCGGCGACTTTCCGGTTCTGAGAACCTCACTAAAATCCGCCAAGCCGTCTTTTGCATATTGAAGCTTTGAAACAATGTTATTCCTGGCTTCGTCGAGTTTGTCTTTATCGACAGCACCAACAAAGTCAAGAAAGCCGACGAAGGAATTGTCGGTGATGCTTCGTTTTCGTCTTGTAGAAATGTCACTTTGGCTTTCCCATGTGAGCTCAGTCATTGCTGCCTGGTCCTCGTGGCGATCTTGTGCTCGCAGATACCCGAAACTTGGAGGGATCTCTCTCTTTTTCCGTGATGCTCCTTCCTTTATTTCATAAGCAGCTCTTGGTAGAGCAAACCACCCATTGTCAAACACTCTCTTTCCATAGTTTTTTAAGCCCTCTTCAGTGTCCTGCAGTTTTCGTCTGGTGGCCGCTCGGAATTCTGTTATTCGCTCGTTAATGTCCGTCTTTAATTTCTCCACTTTCTCGGTTACTTTTTTGGTAATTTTCTTGCTTAACTTATTAAACATTTTCAAATGGTTTTCCTGAATTAGGCAGGTCATGTTGAGCCTCAGCCACTGTAGTTGTAGTCCCATGAAGTAATCGCAAGATCTTTGAATGTCATCGCTAGAGTCCAAAGTCCGCTTGATTTCACTTTCACGATGTTGATCCATCCCTAAAGCAATGCTATTGCTTTCGTCAATTTTGCTCTGTACAAAGTCTTGATATTCCTGGATAATTTTCATGTTATCAGCGTGAAGAAGGGTCAGAATTGCAAACGCCATTGAGAACGTAAAGATCACACTGTAGAAAACTCTTACAACGACGAAAAAAATTATTAGGATGAGATGCCTTCTTGTGAGTCTGTTTTGATCTTTGGGTCTTCCCTTCTTTTTCTTATCTTCAGCTTTATTTGCTGTTACGTCCTTGGTCTTGACATATTTCCACCCTGAATGGCCACCCTTTGGGGCATCATTGGGTTTGTGCGTAACTTGTGCATATACTATTAACGCGAACAAAAACAGTAGCACACAGCCTGTCACCACAAAGAGTGGCATCAGAGTTGTCCACGGATTTGGTCTATCGTCTTGGCTTTTCTCTACCGGTTCCTTCAATTTCCTTGCACTTTTGTCGACGACAGCCAACTGAAGTTGCAGTTTCTGTTTAGCATTAGATAAACGAACACTAAATAACCTCTCATTGTCCTGCAACTCCTTTCTGGGAACATGAATATCCACGTCAAAACGGGTTTCTGGGCAAAGAATCACCACATCCTGCTTAAGGACTAGAACACTGTCAACTTCGTCGATGACTTCAAGGGTAACGAAACCAGGACAGCTCGTAAGTAATCCGTTTATCTTGATATCCCAAGTTGTGTTGGTTCGTGACAAACTGCTTTTAAATGTCTCGTCATTGCGTATGCTCGCATTGGTCAAGACATGCTTCAAGATCGATTCTTCTTCGGTAATGCTCACAGTCAGCGTAGGTGTGCGCTGGGGATCTTGTACGTGATATGCAAACTCGCCTCCTGATTGAACGCCAAGATGCTCTACATTCACAGGCCTTAGATCAAGAAAGGGTTTTCGAACGTTGCTTGACCAATCAGAAAGTCTCTCACAGTTACCACTGTCGCTCCAAGATCTGGTGGTTATTGAAAATGGTGTCTTTGTTTGCACCTCAATTGTGTTCTTCGCGTTGGCATTTTCCAATGTTGAGTTTTCGTCCTCTGGGCTTGATACACTGTACTTATACGGCTCTTTTTCAGATGATCTCTGGCCTCGAAGATACAGAAGAGAAGAAATATCGAAATTTACAGAGTGCGATACTTCTAAAGAGTCTAAGCGATTTTTTCCTCGTTGTATCATCGAGTATGGGTGATCACCTGCTGTCGGGGTCTTTAAGGTTCTGGATATCCAGTCCGAGTTGAAACGTCCACTATGGTGCTGTATTTTGTACTTCAGTGTATACAACGTCTTGGGAACCTTGTATTCAAGATAGCAGTTGAACTGCAGGTTCAAGTTGCTTGGTTTGTTCATTACCAATGTAAACTGGCTGGTGTCCCCTTTCGCGCACCTCTTTGGTATTCGTGTACAGTTTGGGTCACTGTAGAAATCTGAGCAGAAATCCAAACAGTTTTTATAACAGCAGGAACATGAACTATCTGTCTTGCTTTTGGATTGGTCGCAAAGGGAACATTTATCTCTGCATATTCTGCAAATTCGATAAGCCTCTGCGCAAAATACAGTTGAAAAGGACTGTAACGGGCTATCCAAGAAGGCATCTTTCTTTATTCCAAATACGTCGGTCACAATGCTTGTGTAGTTCGTGCAATAAAGTTTGCTTGAGTCCTCTTTGAGGGTGCAGTCATTCTGGTCAGGCTTGGAGCAGATGACGGACGTCTCTGCCGTGTCGCAGGCGTCGTTCAAAGATCTATAGTGGTACATTTCGCCTGGTGTTACACCAATTGGGCAAAGTTGTCTTGAATGCTGAAAACACTTGGCTGGGTACACTTTTGTTTGCCGATCACGTTGTAAATCGTGCTTAATGGTGAAGTGGTTTGGGGCTGGGTACCGACAATGCTGACTGAACACCTCTGGAAAGCCAGGTACACTGGCAAATTCAAGATTTTCGCCGTTTGACCGCCACGCATCATAATCGCTATATTTTGGAAGCAAGTTAACTTGCTCAATTTCCACGTCTACATAAAAGCTCGAGTTTCGATACAAACGTGTACGGTTTGGCAAATCTGCTTTCAGATAGAATGTTTTACTTGTGCTGTGTAACTGAAGGCGGTCTTCAAGGAGAACCAAATCTTGCGCTGGTTTATGAAAAACGAGCTTGGTACCTGTTCGCACTGATGAAAGGAAAAAAAACCCTAGTTAGCGAAGTGAAGTGAAGGTACAATTCCTAATAATAATGTATTATCAAATGGGGGTATAGAACTGTTCAGCTATTATATGAAAAGGAGACTGACCGAACCATGGCACATGTCTGGATCTACCTTTGTTGCGACAGCAGCGAGCAACAGTGCAATCATGATCTTGGAGGACAATACTGCGGGAGTCTACACGCAAATTACATCATTTTAACAGCAAAGGAAACCGATCAACTTCCAATGAAATGGTACTCTCTTTATATTCCTATAATAGAAACACTACATCCCTTTTTCAGTTCTAAAATCTTGAATGACATCCCCGAAGAACAGCAAACGGTGCAAGTACAGATATTGTTTGGTTTTGGTTTGACAAGTTTGTCAGGTCAGACATTGAAAGTCTGGTCTGCCTCCTACCAGTTGGGATTTTAACTATGTTCCGTTTATTTGATGTATTTGTTTCCATCGTTTCAGTGGCATGCCTGTGAAGTAGCTAAGCTTATATAGTGCTTGTATAGCTAAGTGTATGACCACTATAAACATGATTTTTTTTAATTCGTTTTTTTCATATCTGCTGGGTTTATGCTTGAGTTCCTATCAATTCTATACTTGAATTATCTTACCGCCAAGTGGATCTCTATTAGTGATGGTCTTACTTCCTGTTAAAGGCTTCGCAATATCTGCAATAAAAATTATTCGAACAAACAGTTAAGTGAAGTATCATATAACAACTTTTATACATCCTAACTGGGCACGCCTCAGTTGTCCCATACGCAATGCAGGCCCGAGGTAAGTAGGTAAATAATAAATGAAAAACTTGCATCAAGTCGGACAGTTGCTACAAATGAGTATGATAATAGACATAGTTCGACGCAAGAGCATGAACATAGTAGCAAGCTCTGAATTGTGCGTTTTGGCAAAAGAGCATAGGGCTGAAATGGCATTATCCATGACTGCCCAAAATACGTATGATCTCAGTGGCCAGCCAAGTTGCACAAGCTTACAACCAATTGCTGCAGGTTCTTTGAAAACGGAATATAGCACCAATAATGCACACAATTCATAATCCGCTATCACAAAAGAACGATCTTATAGAAAAAAACCTGTGCGTAATGAACATGAAAGGAAAGAGTTTCCTACCGACACATTTCCGGTCAAACGTTAATCCACAGCCATAAGCTTGGTATGTCGTTTTGTCGCATTTAGGGCTGCACGCTGTACGTGAAAGAAAAAGTTCCATTTGAACTTAGAATATGCACGAGCATAATTACCTGATTTACTACTTAGCAATCAATAAATTAATGCCGCTCCAAACCGTCCTAGACAGTGGAGGTGACTTTAAAATGACAGAATTTTTTATTACCTGTGCAAACTCGGTCATGAGTTCTTGTACATGATTTCGATCGGTAGAAATTGTCAGGGCATGGTTTGGTGCTGCAGGCTAAAGATGAAAAATAATGACGAAGTCACGAGTAGATTCATAAAAGGAACACCAATTGTTGTTCTTAAGATTGCCAAACTTTATGTGGACTTTACTGACTTTTTGCCATCAAATATCGTGTTAATGCGAACGACGATTTTCAAAATTCGAAAAGCATCCAAAGATTTCCATTCCGAAGACTTCCGAAGATTCCCGACAAATTTAGGTTTGATTGACTATAGCAAAGTACGCACTGATGTGTCTTAACTAACGTACCTGTGCATGTGATTCCGTCTCCCCAATAGCCATCATTGCACGTGCACATAAAACCACCAATGGTGTTGTTGCATGTGGATTCCACGTGACAGTTATGTTTCTTGCTTGTGCATTCGTCAATATCTGTTAGTTAGATAAAATAAGAGATAAGATAAGTGAAAAAGAGCAACGGTAAAGAGAACATGTAGAGTACTGAAACAAACTCCGCATCGAGGGTCTAGAGGGAGAGATGGCGTTAGAAAAATGATGTGTGGTGAAAGATATTGACTACAAAATTAAACATTTTTGACATAAAAGCCGAGAAAACTGGAGGTTTTCAAACTGAAATACCTCTTTTCATTCTCAGATACTATCCCCAATGACAATTATAATTCTGTTATCTTAGATTTTGATGCTGAGTATCAGGTTAGGACTGGCTGAACAGATGTCCACAGTCAAGAGACCATGATCTTGCCACAGTGTATGATTTTTCTCAATTTTAGCCAGAACGAAAAAAGGAGAGTATTTGTACATACCCTGACAGCCTCCTGCTGTCATCTCGTAGCCTCTCAGGCATAAGCATTTCTTTGATTGTACTTCACATCCAAATTCACAGGCTGTAGAGCACTTATCAAGGGAAGACACTTTGTGTGAAACTGGTGATACAGCTATATAGACAAACCAATGACAAAAGAAGACAGAATTTAGCTTTTGTCCCATTGGGAGAAATCTTGGCATGGTTTTCTATGACTGTCAAAATCGCGTATATGGTCGCGTTGGTTTTGCGTTCCGCTAAGCTCTGTATTACTCGGTAAAAGGTGCTGAACGCGATCTCCTCAGTTAGGCGCGGTAAAAGCGCGGCAAAGTCATGTACATCGTAGTCATAAAGAAGACTTGCAACTTTTATCTAGCAAAGTCTTCTTTAAATTTTAGAACGGATTTTATATCAGTTGAGTTTTGTTCACTGTTCGAGATCATGCGAGGGGAAATGTGGTGGGGCTACACAGAAATATAAAAATGGCACCATGATGCACAAGCAGGAGTACTGAAAGATAACCGATTTCCAGACACTGGCCAAGCGAATCGAACAAAGAGGATTCTAGGTTTTCAGACTTACCAAATTGTTGAAAATGTTGTACTGTCAACCCTGCGGGCAGTAACAATTGTCCATGGAAATTTTTATTAAAGAATATCTTCGAACCATTCTTAACAAAGCTGGCTGGTACGGTGATGACGATCTTTGCTGAAGGGGCACTCCTCGTCGCCAAGGCAACAGCAATCAAAGTAAGTACCATGAATGCTGCTCGCGCAGACAGGAAGGTAGAGGACTGGGTGTGAGGAGCTCTGGAGCTTTGGGGAGAATCTCGTCTTTTTCCTTCCAAGTTGAAGTCTAAGGAAGTTGAATCTGCGATGAGATCATTTCCATTAAACCAAATCAACATAATTATTGTGTAGTAGCTATGCACATTTAAATTTACGATTAAAGATAGCTATTACTGATTTCTATGTAGAGTGAAGCAGAATTTTTACCAAAGGCGTCTCTCTACAGTAAATCATAAAGACATTTAATGTTGCTTCGCAACGTGCCTAGTAAACCCTGCCTTGTTTGATCACAAGCATGACTTTCAGATTTGATCACCTGCTACTTGTAGATAACTTTGACTTCTTTTCTCCTTGACTTCCTTCACTGGCTTCTCAGCTTTCTCAGCCTTACTGTGTCCTGCCAAGGCGGCTTCGTCTTCTAGTTTTAGCTTCTCGAAAGTGGCAATTTTTCCTTTGATAAAGAGAAGGTCAGAAAACCAGTTACGACTAGGCAAAAATGCAAATGATCATATATTTGAACTGCGGAGAGAGATATGAAAATATTGTTGACCATCGCAGTTATACACCAACTTGAGCAGTTGTGAAATTAAAGCCTGAAAAAATTCAGGCTTAAATTAATGTCGCAACTGCTTAAGTTGTGTGTATAACTGCGATGCAATCATATCTTCACTAAGCAAAAATGTTCAAATAGCACAAAAGTTTATGAAATGATTGCAACACTACTACAATGCGTCGAAGTGACAGCGCCTTTTCAGTTAGCTTTTGTTTGTTGAACTCAACGTGATTCATGCTAATCTGGAAACGGGACAAAGTTAGGGTTGGGTACGTCGATCGTAAGACCAACCGTATTCGGTTTTTTTTTCGCACAACTGTCCGAAATGCTGAAATATTTAACAGTAATGTGAGTACACTTTGACTACAGTCAGAAGACGAACTGACTAAAAAGCCTGTCAGGAAAGCTTAAGCCAAAGTGGTAAGTTATCAAAAAAGCATGCAAACACACAATTTCTTTGGAAGGTAATCCAGTTCAATAAACTAAGAACTTACTTTCAATTAAGGTGGTTCGATTTCTTGGCCGGGTGAAGCCCTTGGCATCTTTTTCATCGGACACATTTTCCTCTTCATCCTGTTGCTTTTCGAATAATGCAACTCTTACTTTATGGAGAAACAAAAAGTAACTATGAGAGGGAACTGACGAGACATACATAATACACCTTTTCGAAAACGAAAAGAAGCTACCGCACACTGTTAGACTACTCACTATCCACCGGCAACAGAATAGCCCATTAGTAGCTTAGCCAATATAGAGAGAGCGGAATTCGTGATAAAACGCCAGCAGATTTATACTACTCGTCGTTAGAACCTTAACACTGAAGCATGCTTAGTTACTTACTTGCTCTAGATCTACTTTGTGCATGAGTGGTATATTTAAAGCACAATTCCGCAGGTATCCCGTCAACTTGTAACATTCAAGAAATTAACTCACCTGCCACAGCTTTCCCACGATCTTTCATCTCCAACTCTTCTTCTCTTGCCGCGAACTCCAGCTGTTGCCTTTTCCGTCGCTTCTTGAACACGCATAGAATGATGATGATGATGAGGACTGCAACAACAGTGCCCGCTCCGGCGAGTCCTCCTATCAGCGGCCAGTTAGTTGTTGACTCGGGTACAGTGTACTGCGTAAACAAGCAAAGGCCAACTATTCAATGTGACGATCATGCCCTTTAGTGAAATAAAGTCTTTAGTTACTTACTTACTTACTAATCGCACAAAATTATAAATCGATGCATGCGCACACAAAAGGGGATTGGTAAAGTAAAGTTCAAAACTACGTTTTAAAACCGCCATAACGACTTAATAAGACTTTAGTCTATTCAGTTATAGCATAACATGTTTCATAAGGAGTCAATTTTTCATGGCCAAGAAAAGTCAGTCACTACTCATAAAAATACCCTAAGGCACCCATAAAAAGTGGTATGTTTCGTTGTTTACCGTGTATCACTCAAGGTCAGGAAATTATGCCAGAGGTAATAGTATTTCTATAAGTGTGATTCACATGTAAAATATGGAAGCCTTTAAGTTTATACTCAGCTTACCACTTGGATATCCACAATAGAAGCCCCATCAAGAAGGTTATATTCCACCTTAACGCGTTCAAACTCTTCTTCTTGTGCAGATACATGCACCGACAAGGAAGCATTTTCGCTTTCTTTGAATTCTATATCACCCTGAAACATTTAAGAAATCAGAAAATGGTTCCTCATGTTTACTCAGTCTTTGGATCAAAAGTTTGCTGGAGGCCGGAGCACTTAATTGCAGGATGCGTTCTTGACTGACAGTACTAACACTGTCTGACTGGCGGACTGGTTGGCTGGCTGACTGACTGACTGACTGAGTTAAGGACTGAAGGTTCGCATGTTTTTTCAATACTCCACGCATGCAGTTTTGTTAAATCATGGGTCTTGATATTGTAGTGATAAGGGATGCACGATTAAGAGTATAATAGGAGTCAGTCAGTCAGTCAGTCCTTTAGACCTTCAGTCCTTCAGACCTTCAGTCAGTCAGTCAGTCCATTAGACCTTCAGACCTTCAGCTAAAATGGAAATTAAGACTTCGATTAAAATCATAATGATAACTTACATCCATGTTATGTCTCACGTAAAACACTTTTGATTCACTGAGGTTGACATTCGTAAGAAAGTTGTCCACCTGAATCACCTTTTCGTTGCTAGCCATTGTGTCACCCAGGACAGGTATGACAAGACAAACGAACAACAAACAACTGAAACAAATTTCAGGACAGAAATAATTAAAGACAGTACATTTTTCATACAGTAAATCTAGTCAATAAGAATCATCCAACTGGAGAGATTAACTTTGAAGAAAATTACATATTCTTCTTAAGACAAGCTGTGACATCGAGCAGAAGAGAAGCTGTCTCATGTTACATTGTGTAATTTCGATCACAGAAAAAAGAGCCCATACTAATATTTGTGTTACAATGCAATTTGACAAGAGAGGATGAGGATCTTGATCCCCGCTAAATTTGATGACCAAAGCCGGATCGTCGTGACGGATTCCTCCAGTTCCTTCATTTGACTGATTTAAAACATCTGAACCGACATGTACTACTTTACTGGCAAATGTGTCGTAAACCTTTCTTAACGTATGTTTTGAAATCCAATGTATTGTGTAAGGTAGTGTATTGACACCGGAGACAGTACAATGTATAGCACATTACCTGATCATCGTAACCTCTCGACAAACTTTTTCCTTCGCTGCTAGTTGTCCTTTCTCTGCGATGTTTGAACGTTATTTATCTTGAAGTGAAAACAAGGAACTACCTTTTGGCCTTACGTTTTGTCACACAGGAATGATTTTCAAACAAACAACTTCAAGTAGATTGCTTTGCAAAAGAAATTTGGTAGGTTACATATATCTCTACACCTGAGTGACCTTTGATATTTTTCAAACAGTGATGTTCAAAGTTAAATTGCAAAGCAGCTGACTTCTTTTTTTGTGTTGCCTGAAGCAAACTTGCAGGTACTAATCGTTTATAAATGGTAATATTTTGCGTGGGTAGGGGATTCTGACGCTAATGTGACCGGAAATGTTTTTCTTCCGCGTGCGTGACACGCGCTGACGCGCACACACGCCTACCATCTACCAGGTAAGCTGTTTCCTTTTACGGTGTCTCTGACAGTTTTAATATCACTTCCTATATAGGGAAATAATTATATCCAACAATGTTTGTAGGTGTTCTCGTAGATTAATTCTTTGGCAAAGAGTTGAAATGTAAACAAATATCATATAATGAACTTTTTGCTCGTGTCAATATAATCAAGTGACTTCCTATATTGGCCCTGAAGAAAGATACAAACAAGATATTATTAAAGAGGGCAGAAAAATACACGAATACTAGTTGGGCGAAACAAGGCTATTTTGCCTGTCGCTATCTCAACAAACGCTTGAAAGCTTAAACTCATCAAATTCCTTTTTAGTAGCATTATTCCAGTCATGATCAGTTTTTACTGCCCGGTTCGGATCGCAAGTGTCCTTAGTTTTCTTGACTGCGTCACAAAATTAAGACAACATTTGCCCTCATGCACGAAACTCGTAATCACTCGCGAGCTCCTCGCGAGCCTCGGGACACGCAAAGGTCCCTGCGCAAAGGTGGAAAACGTGAACACCTCGAAACGCGCGATATTTGTCACGCAGTAAATATGACGTCAGAACAGAGGAGCCAATCAAAATGTCCGATAGTAAGAGCGGATCAGTTTGAACGAAAAGCGCACTGTCCGCCATTTTAGTGAGTTCGCCATGGCTTCCGAACATAACAAGTTCCGATTTCCCAGTTTAACAAGCGAAGAAGCTGTGGCAAATTGCAAGTCAATGTTTGGATCACAAGTTGCATTAAGTGTCGATGATCTTACGCGACCGCAGGTATGGTGAATAGTTAAGATTTTGTTCTTAACAGTGAGTCTGCATGGAATAGCTCATCAGTTTGCAAGCTTACAACTACAAGTTCTTCATTGCATAGCTTGTAAATCCCTTGGTAGGATTTGAAAAACGAACCGAAAACTACATTATTATGCTGTTCATAGGCTAGAAAAAGTAACATGTGTCATGCCATGTAGCAGATTTTTGTTAATATTGTTGTGTTCCATCAGCTATAATTTATACTAGGATTCAATGCAGATAATCTGCATTTAAAACAAGCGTTAAACTTTCTTCCATTTACGTGTTAATATTGTCAAGCTTTTCAATGTTTTAGTTTCAGCAGATGAAGCGATTCTATATTGGAGTGCTTTCAAACTTTGGTGTTTGTCCTGAACAACTTACTCAGGTAAATTAAAGATTGTCCAGGATTGCATGTGATAATGATCTTTTTGCCTACATGCAACTGCAGAACGGTGTATGACATTTGCAGACTGCAGACTGCACACTGCAGACCAGATTGACAAGGAAAATTCTATTAACAGTGACGTCATCATCAACAACATTTCCCGTGCAAAATAACATCAACCTCGTTGCAAAGATTCTGCTCGACTTCTTATGGTGGTTCACCATAATGGTGTTAGATTCCAGGTAGGATCTGCTCTTCTTAGATTACACCCACTGTATTGTTGTAGATGTTTTATGAAATTTTTACCTTATTCGAAAGGTGTCAAATATCCATGATCCGAGTTGTTTTTGACGTAAATCGATTAGCCAACCTTTTACTTTGAATCATAATGAAAGACTGGAAACGAGTTATGGTTTTAACACTGTTTACAGTTTAGCAAATTGCTACATAGTGATTACTTTCATTATGATTTGGAGTAAAAGGTTGGAATACTGCTTTCAGCTAATCAGACGCGAGTATTCACGGCATTATAGTATTATTAAGAGAGATGTAACACGTGGTAATTCACGAAGTTTATTTTATCGGTCATACCAATATACGCTCACTATAATTACGTCAAAAACAACTCGGATCACGAATTTACGTCAAAAACAACTCGGATCATGGATATTTGACACCTTTCGAATAAGGTAAAAATTTCATAAAACATATACAACAACAATCTAAGAAGAGCAGATCCTACCTGGAATCTAACATCATTACGGTGAACCACCATAAGAAGTCGAGCAGAATCTTTGCAACGAGGTTGATGTTATTTTGTGCGGGAAATGTTGTTGATGATAACGTCACTGTTAATAGAATTTTCCTTGTCAATCCGGTCTGCAGTCTGCAAATGTCACACACCGACTGCAGAATACCCTGTCACTTGATTTAAATTATTCCTGCACATTTCTCGTTCTGCTACATGTTTCTACATGTACCTGTTGCTGTACCTTGCTCACTGTACACTAAAGTTCACAAGTTTACTTTTAAGAGGTCAGGGGGGAGGCTTGTAGTTGTGATACAACTGAATGTACCATACTTCATTCATTTGGCCAACAGCCTCAGTTCAAATCCATGGACGCATTTGAGCACCCAGAACTTCATGAAGACAGTGCTCCTTTGATTATTCTGGCACTAGCCATGTGAGTATTGTTTATCTTTGGCAGTATTGTTGTCTACTGTGCACAGACAACAATGCTGCTACATCTATATGTCGGTCTTAATCTAACAGCATGTACGCATGTATGGTACCCCGTTTACACTATCATGTTAACATATTTAAAGTGGTATAAATTAGTAAGTTCCTAACACCGTGCACACCTCAAAACCTATTTGATTAAAGTATGGTAGCAACATGGTTTGAAATTATTGTGTTCTTAAAATGACTGCAAAGCATAATTGACAAATTGGAAAACCTAAACCTGATTTACTTCAGTGGGTAGTGATATTGAAAAGCCAGGTAACGGCATTGTTAATTGATTCCTACATGTACATGTATGTACCAGTAAGCAAGGAAACAAGAGGTAACAAGTTGGAAACGTACAGTGTACACTGTATTATTGACCCAATGTGATGTCTTGTATATGAAAGAGACAAGTACAACTGTTACTAAACAATACTTCACCTCTGCATATTGTATTCATTTTGTTTCTTTTAGGCAACGATTCATGTTTGCTTGTGGTATAGAAAATTTCAGCATTTTTGACATTGTTGCACCAAGTAAGTCAAGATTGCATAATTGTTCACAACAAATGCACTTTAATTTGAAACTCTCTACATGTTGATGTATAGAAACACATGGAAGTTGGGGAGAACAAGAAATACTGTGGGAACATGACCTAAAAGGCAAGTGTTTCCACAGCTTTTTCAAGTTCTCCCAAACATTCTCCACAAGTGTTTTCTATTTCTTTTGAAAAATACTGCGACAAAACAAAAGAAAACAACTTGTTTACTGTGATCATCAAATGAATATGTTAATTGTCTTTGCTAACTCTAGCATTAGTTCTGTATTTCTATTGAGTTATAGAAACATGACTTTTAACCAATCAGTGCACTATATTCTTTGGGTGATTTTCTAATAACAATGATCTCAATATACAATTGATTGATGAATAATTCCAGAGGGCTCATTAACAACATAAATAAGAACTGCAGACATTAAAATTTGTATTGTGCACTTTTCCTAAGAATATTTCATAGCACTTGACATACAATCAAACCAGTATGGTCAATTTGCCCAGTGCCTGGTCCTTTTGAAACTCCTGTGAAAAGTAAGAACGAGCATTCATGGTCATTGTGAAGAGTGCAGGTGGCTATTATAGAGAGAAGTGATCTGGATGTGTAATTAAATATACTTTCATATATATACATGCACAAGCAGTCTCTGCTAGAGAGATGTACATAATTATGTAGTCTTACTGAACTGTACTGAACTCAAACACAGCAGTTACGGCATTTTCTTGTCCTTTTACTTTCAGAACCAAAGCGTACTCTACATTGTATAAGGTAGGTCACACCGCACTGAACTTCTTACAATTGCCTGTAATAATGGGAATGTTTTCAAGTAAATTGTTAAAAGATGCCAAACTGCAAATACAGTGTCTAAATGTGCATATGCTCTCTTGAGGGACCTTGCTATTTTCACTTTTGTTTGGCCATTCAAAGGCCCTGATTTGGGACTTTATTGCATTTGTTTAAGGACCCTTACCTACTGTACTAGGGATTTTGTTATGACTTTGATCTTTATGTCTATTCAAGGGCCCTCATTAGGGCATTTCTTATGTTGAGGCAGTTACATACTGTACCTGTTGTTTGAGTTCATAATTTTTTCCACTTCCTTTGTTTATAACTTATATCTTTTGTTACATGTATGTTATGTAACCTTAATTTACATTTTCTCTGTAACGCATATAAGTCTGTACCTTCCTGTCATACAATCATTGTAAATAGTTTTTAGTTTTTAATTTTTCAATTCGTATCTAAAGAAGACCAAATGGTCAAAATGTCATAAAATTTGCTGGACTAGTTGAGTTAGAAGTTTGTTCTCTTTGAACTCTCCCAAGTACACCTTTCTATATTTATATACCGGTATATACCGGTATATAAATATTTTGTAACATCTCAGGGCTGCGTTGTTCAAAAGGTGGATAACGCTATCCACCAGATAAATCATTCTCCAGCATATACCAGTCCTGTAGCGTGGTTTGTTTTATTAACACTTATCCACTGGATAGCGATTTATCCGGTGGATACAATGTATATCATTATCCAGCCTTTGAACAACCAGGGCCAGGTCAGTAAACCAGTAGCTGGCATGTTTGATGCATAATACACAGACAACACTTTTTTCTATAATCAATGGCCTAAGAGACATTTTTGTCCCAGTGCTTAATTTTTGCATCCTTTTAGGTACATATCCTGTACAGTGTGCATACACGTAAATTCATATTGTCCATGCATTTTAATATTTTTAGTGCTATTGTGAACTTCACAAAATTCAAGGCTTCACGAGAACACATTTATGAAAATGCAATTGCAGAAGTGGTGAGTGATCTAGAGCCATTATTGTGTTCCTTGTTTTCTTGAGATCACAGACGTCAGATCAAGTCTAATTTTACTCTTTACACTGTTCATGTAAACTAGTAGAAAATAGCAGGGTAGGTGAGGGTTGGGGGGGGCCGGGGTGAGCCACATTTTAAATTGTAACTTAAGTGAGGTTCTAGTGTTAAGGCATTGCTCAGTTAGACAATCAAAACAAAGAAATTTACCTTAGAAAATAATTCAATTTTACATTTTACATGACTTAAATTGTAATCATAATGGTACTTGTTAACTTATTTTAATTTATTTCATGAAATGTAGGACGCAGCTACTGAACAACGTCAGCAGTTGATCGCACAAAATAAAGAACTACAGAAGAAAATATTGGAACTCAAGTAAACAATATTACTGTTTTGATTTACATGTACTGTATATAAGTTATACTATCCACAAGTGTACCCGGTACATTGTACTGTAGGATCATGTGCTGATTTTTTAAGATATTAGATTTAACATTTTTTTATTTAAATTATCAGTACACAAAATTGGTACATGTATATGTTGTAGTTAAAAATAAATTCAGGTTAACATTAAATCCCTTTGTCTCTTAACTCTTATTGGGGTCAGAAGACAAAGGAAATTGAGAATCAAACTAGGTTAAAATTATTTTTACCTGAATTTAATTTTTAACTACAGCATACATTGTATATCAATTTTGTGCATTACATGCAATGTACATGTACATGTATTTTTCAATTGTTTTTATTGGTTGATGATCTACAATAGGCTGATACATGTCAAAAGCAAAACAAGTGGCCCAAAAGCTAGCACATTTTAAATACATTTAATGTTAAGAAAATGAAAAGGTTAACATGTTTATTTGCGATCAACTGAACATTATGAAAACTTGTCCTACGTTTTGGCAACAAGAACAGGCTGTACAATTCACCAATCACACCAATCTAAAACTGTCTAATTATTGTTATTATCTCTGATAATATTTTCAGAGCAAAAAGAGCAGAGGAGGAGCAACAAGTGCAGAGGGTATGGACTAAACAGCAGTATGTCAATGATAAGTTGATCAAAAAAAACAGCTAAAAACTATTAACTTTTTTGTACATGTATGCACATGTATACATGTCACATAAAACCATGTATACATTCCGTTTTCTCAAGTCTTTGGTGGAGCAGTGTATACTGACCTTCCTTACATTTCCTAGAGGCTTATGTTTATTGAAAACTAGCATTTACAACTAGAATTGTTGGGGCAACCAAAAACAATGCTGAGAGGTTTAAAAGACTATACAAGTAAATTATGTAGCCATTTACATGAAAAGTCATGTACACTTGAAATTAACCTTGTCAATTAACCTTGAAACTATATGACTTGCTAAAGACAATAGGTAATTACAATAGGAAATTTAAATTACCAGTAGTCAGGTAACTGTATGTTTATCATAGAAAATGTTATAAGTTATAAATATTCTTTGCTTCTAATCAATAGCTTGATGGCGAAGTCCAGGAATTGCAGAGTAGTGTTACTGAACTCAACAAACAACAGGTCAGTACAAATTAAAAGCATTTAAAATTTTTGAAATTTCAACTGTGTATTCTACGTAATTATTCTTGCATATACATGTAGTTTGCATCAAAAACCAGTTATTTTAACAATAACTAGATGTTTTTTTCAAATGTTGTCAGGCTACAGAAGTGAAAAACTTTCAACAGCTGAAGACCTACAATGCTGAACTAAGTTCTAAAAAGGTTGGACTATGATGTTTGCTGTCAGTTACATGATTGTAATTTATTTGTTCAGTAATTACATGTAGGAATGATAAACATGAAATCCCTTACATGTACAAAAGCAATTATGATGTTCTTTATTGTTGTTGTTGGCCAAAAATGTTCCTTTTGGCTTCTAGTGACAATGTGTTTACATAATATATTCCAGGCCGAGGTGAAAGTAAACTTGGCAGCACTGAAGCAAGATTGTGAAAGTCTAAAAGCCAAGATTGTTCAGTCACCTGAGAGATTTAAAGGGGTAAGTACAATTAACATGGAGCAATGTTTGTGTTCCCTGGCTTACTTACGTGTATTGTTGGACAACAGATTTTACAATTGACCTGTGTTTCTACAGACAAAAATTCCTTGAATATTGCCAACTTGCCCTTGTATAGTCCTTGAAAAAATAGTCTGAAGTCTGTACATGTATGAACCACAACACTATTATTTTTTACACTGCAATTTTAATATGATGACTCAATGTACATCTGTTAGGACCAAGTTTAAAGTTGATTAATGCAATTTGTGTTTGACTGTAATTTAATTCTTCCTACACCTGCATTTTGGAAGGAATTGGCTCGTCTAACAAGTGCAGTACAATCTGTCAGAGAAGCAAGAGACGAGAGAAATGCTAGGCTACAAGAAATCTGTGCCCAGCAAGATAGCAACCTACAGTATACTGAGGTGTGTTAAAACTTTCAAATACTTCAGAGAGGAGTCCTTCCACTCTTTTTGTGTTGAACATACAATGTACACTTGACACACTCCTTCCTCTTCTATAATTTACAGGTCACTATTACTATCATCCCTTGATTAATATATAATTAACATATTAATATACATGTATCACATATATGAGAGTGACTGTTCCGTGACTGTACAATCGTGTAATCAAAGGGGTGTTGTGAAGTTTTTGAAGAACATGTAGGTGGCTTTATCATTGGATTAGAATAAGACAAATAGCTCAATTGAGTAGTGGCATAGCCCAGCGTTTCCATGGAGTTGGGGAGCAGAGAAAGACCAAGGAATGAGATTTTTGGTGTTTTGCCCGCAGTCTCATTCCTTTGATTTTCTTTGCTCCACAACCCCTCAGAATGCTTGTACGCAGGCTAAGTAGATAGTGATTTTCAAACTTGTTTTCCTGTGGATTTCTAACAGGATGGCCAGACAGCCTTGAAAATGATCACAGGAATAGGGCTTGACATGGATAAACTGCGGTAATGGACCTGTTATAATAAACTATTGTAACACTGTATGTACATGTCTGTTGCTCCAAAAATTAGAGATAAAAAACGAAATGTACAACTACAGGCCTCAAAGTTAACTTATTAATTATTAGTCCACTTGTAAAGTTTTGCTAGTAAGCTCTTTTCCACTAGAAAACTGGTGAGAGTTCGAACTTGTTTCTCCAAATGTTTGGGATACTTGGATGATCCTCGCAAACACTTGGAAGTGGATATTTTTCTATCCAATGATACATTTAGTTGCACTTCTTCATTCATATACATGTATTAAGAACAAATTCTACATTTGCAAGTAGTTTGCAACCTTACTGCATTGGTTGTTACAGGTTCAAGACATTTTTATTTGTTCCTGCAGTGAGGAGACCAGCAAGCTTGAAGAGTTACAAGATAAAAATGTCAGCCAAAAAGAGTTGCTGCGAGACATGACTGCCAAAATAGAGGTATGAATATATACACAAATTCTAGGCTTGATTTCTACCTGTTTTTTGAGTCTAGTCTATGTTCTGCCTGAGAAGAGAGAGGAGCAGAGCCTGTATGTGTCAATCAAAAATTAGTTGACTACTGACTGACTGTTGCCTGAGATGTCATTTGAGTGTCGATCAAGTATCAACTAAAGTGTTGGAGTGCCAATTGAGCATTGATCTAGCATCAATCAAGTGTATCGATCCAGGGTGTCAAACAACACTTGACTGTCGATGCCTTTAGTACACAGTTATGATCCCAGTACTGTATAGTTGTAAATCGACTATTTTGTACAGTATGACTACTCTTGTTACTTTCAGATTTCTATGATTCTATAAATTTCACAGTCTTTTCCATAAAATTATATTACTTTTTGAGAGGTCACAACTTTCATTTGGGGTGTGGGTGGTGGTGGGGGAATTCGGGCAGTTTCACAACTACATTGTACAAGTCAGTGACTGTACTCTAACTTTAAACTGTATCATTAACTTTCATGTGAGGTAACTGTGTGATGTTCAGAATGTTTAATACTACATGTGCATGTACATGTACATGTACAAACTGTAATCAGGGTGTTTCCTTATGGCTAGCTAAATTTTGTCACAATTAAGGTTTTGATTCATTCATTCCTTTAATTGATTAAACTTGGAAGTTTAACATTTCAGCAACTTCGCCGGCAGCAAGCCTCAAAACAAGAGAAACTTTCCCGCCTGATGCGGCAGTATGATAAGAAGGTTGCTGCTACCCATGATGCTACAGATCAACTAAAACGGTAAATAATAATTATTGTTCAGCTCCCCTTGAACACTTACAGATAAGGGTGGGGTCTCAGTTAAAAAAAAGAAATCAATGACCTGACAAATTAATAGAAGATTTTTAATGGTTTGGGGGCAACAGTGGGAATTAACCCGTTGGGATTTCTTGTTGACACCCATTGAAAAATTATCAGCCAGGAACCCTCTAGATATGTGGTATTCTTGGAAAATTTTGTACATCAAATGTTACATGTGTATAAATGTATTTTTGAAATTGTACATTATTGTACATGCAGTTGCAGTGTATTGGTGCATTTTTGGCAATTTTTGAAAGCTAAAGTTCATATCTTCCCTTACTTAGTAGAGAAGACATGCAAAGTATTGTCTTTGGACCAAAACAAACATTTGCTATACTTTAATTTAAGGGAGCAAACACATTTAGAAAAGAAACTAGCAGAAAAGGAAAATTACCTGGAGGGATTGGGCAACCAGATTGCCAATCTATCAAAACTGGTATGTTTTGTTAATCATTGCTCTTTGATACAACAATAAAGTTATATCTTTCAAATGTATCATGTACTTGTACCAGGGGTTTCATAATGTTTTCAGCAAGGAAACTGGTTTTCACAGATGGGCAGAACGTTCTGAACTGAACTTCTTTATGAGAAACAAAATGTTCCTTTACAATAGATCTGATGGTCAAACCCAGCAGCAAAAATCATTGACTGACTTAATGTTTTCATCCATTTCTCAGATTTGCACAATATCATCATTTGACTGCAACTATCTGAATTTCCTTCACTTTTTCTTTATTATTTAATTGTTTGAGCCCCAGTTAAATAATTACATGTACCATAATTAAATAGAAACAGAAAAGTGAAGGATTGCAGTAAATGATGCCAATATGCAAATCACCTTTTAAATAGCAATGAAGAATAGGTCTAGAACCTGAATATATTTTGCAACTGTTTATCCAAGGTGTACCTGTCAATAATCTGGGGACATTTAACTGAAGAAATTTACACAGCAGGCAGAAAAATATCAAGATTCATTTGAAGACACTGTTTGCACTACAAATCCATAGATGATGCCCTAGGGGACCCCTATTCTCATTCCATTGTATATGTATGTTTCAATTTTAGATTCAAAATCACCATTGCTGTAACCAAACTTACTTCCTCTGTGAGACATTTAATTGAGAATTTTACAATTAGCACAGTTAGACAACTGTTATAATTTATCTAGCTATGAAGGTTTCACTGCTAGTGTGAGAATTCATGAGCTCTGATGATGTGAAGGGTGATTGATCTATATGTAAATTTGGACATACACTTTGTACCACAGGTCAAGGAAGAGGAAGATCTTCATGAGCAAGACATGGAGAAGCTGCGTACAGCATATCAGCAGATGTTAGCACAGGTATGAAAATCATATTACGAACAATAGATAATCTCCCAGTAGAAATGGTGCTACATTAAGCTTGGACAGTTTTTTGACTACTTTGAGTACAATGTATGTGTTAAAGCATTGTACACTTCATGTACACTGTACATGAAGTCCATGGATTGTAACACCTACTGCAAAATGTATGTACTCCAGAGATATCACAGTTAATGAATGCTTGCCTCATCCTTCATTAAGTTTTATTCAATTTTACTGTCAACATGAAACTGCATGCAGTAGTAACTCATGTTGTCATGTTTTCAGCTGGAAAACTACCACCAAGGACTCAACAGAGGCTGGGATAAAGTTATGACAGCCAATAACAGATAAAACATACATGTTCAGTTATGTAATACAACTTCGGAGCTGTTTTGTATTAAACTTGTAGAATACAGTTAGACGTGTTTCACATTTTGTTGTTACACTTTATTAGTTGGAAATGGTGGAAATTAAAATACTCAAACAGAATAGCAATCAGCAATAAATTTATTTGGTGTACATTAAAACAAATATTTTACTGCAAATTTAATTGTCACAATTCATCCACAGTGCACAAGACAAGTACAAAATTACATATTAAAAAATAGATGTGAGTTAAATACAACCAATTTTAATTAACTACACACATAATAATTATTAATTAATTACATATTATTATGCAATGTAACAATTATTTTGAGACACAAATAGAGTACTATGAGGTTTTCTTTAAAAGAAAAGTACAGTAAACTAAAAATAATGACTTCTATTAAATTTACCAATGACTTTTGTTTAAAACTATTTTTAAAATTTAAATAATCATTACAATTCTATAATGTTATTAATTGTCCATTTTGTGTAATTTGAAATCCTGTTAAAATATTCTGGAAAGTTGCTAGCAAAGTTTTTGGACATGTATAATTCCAAACTGTACACACCAACCATTCAATAAGCTTAATTATCTTCTTTCCCATCTTGTCTAGAAAAAATAATGGCTTTGCTGTATCACTGATATGACTTTGTGTCATGTGATCAGTTAATGCAAAGGCCCATTATGATAATCTCCTGTGAACAGTGTACTGCATCTTACCTCTTTGTTTTCCTTTGCATGTGTGGTTTGCATTCACAGTATAAACTAGACTATTATTAAAAAATGTCTTTTTTTATTATTATTTCCCAATGGCTGGTACATTGTAAAATCCATGTTATTAGAAAGAGCTCTTGTCACAAAACCAGAACACTTGCAGTATGGCTGGGAAGAATATGATTGGTAGAATTTGTATCTTCTCTGATGTCGAAGTGGTTGGTGGAGCTGTCACTGATAAAAGATCACAAGTCAGAATTCTAGCACCTACATTGTAATATTAAAAACAAATCTTCATTGAACACTTCCCCAGTGGGCTTTTCAGGGCCAGTACAAACAAGTGATGAAACAAATAATGCAAATGAGCATAATGTGGTTACAAATCCTAAAGCTGGCTGGTTACAAGCATGCCCTTGAGGAGTTGAACTAGGGTCTACCAAGAAACAATTCCATTCTATTGTTTAGAGTAGAACTTGAACCCATGACCTTCATATTTTAAGTCCAGCACCCTAATTACCCATCCACACTGTCTTCATCGATAAAAGAAATGTTATTTCGTGTCATGTCAGGGGCAGTTTGACTTGGGTGACAAAATCCAAAATGATCTGCTATTTATTATTTTTTTTAATAAATAGTTTTTAGTATGAATTTTTAGAATAAATTTGCATCTGACAATATCTTAAATTTCAACTTTAGCCAAAAACATTCCATTTCTTTAATGCAAATCCCCTCCAGGACTCTTTGTTTTAGATGTTCTCAGTCTTCCACGGTTTAAGACCCATCATGATTGCACTCTTTGCACTTAAGTTTTTTGAGAGTCCCATGGCCATCACTTGCTCTGATCTTCGATTTTGCAACTCAACTTGTGGGCATGTTTATCACAGTATAATATTATATATTAATCTATTTTCTTGAGGGCAAGTTACTTTCCAAACAGTGCAATGATGTGGAAGGCCCCAACTAAAATAATAAAAATCAATAAAAATCATAACAAAACAGACTGATTACCACTGTAGGTTGTGGGAGTATTGCACAGATCAATGGAGTTACAACATTTTGTGCAAATAGTTTTTCCATTATTTTTGATACAGCCAACACCTTGACGTTCACAATCAACTTGAGCTCGGCAAGTTAGTTCATAGATTTGAGGTTCTGTAGAGACAAAGAAAGCACCTTCACTTGTCTGTGAATGTAGAATTATATCTATGTATCAAAGTTTCACATTTTATTCACAAACATTAATATTCTTGTTGTAAAAAAGGAAAAACATGAACAAATTTTGCAAGGTTAACAAAAAATAGCTAATTTAGAATTACAATGTATAACATTTACAGTGTATGATCAGATTCTTGTGTTGTTTTGAGGGTTCAGTTGGAGCATGTAGGATTTGTGTTTTTCTTGAATCTGGCAAAAGTTTACATTCAACTCTGTTTTTAATGTTATTTTGAGTCTTCTTAGCATGTAAATTGGCCTGTCCTTGATTTCTTAAATTCTAGTGGCCATAGATTGTTACATGTTTGTCAAGGATGAACTCAAGAAAACTTACAGTACATATTAATGACTTCCCCAATCAAATAAATACCCCATCTGCAGTAGTTGGGTGTCAAAATAAGAATAATTGAAGCTGCCTCTTGAAACATGATTTAGCTGACATTTTACCAGATAACGATCTCAGTTGACGCCACCTCAGTTGATGCCAATCTTACTGTGGGGGTGGGGTGGGGATACTGCCATATATGGGCTATATAGGGTATGGTTTTCAAGCAGTTTACTCTAGCATAGGGTATATATAAATCAGAGTGTTTGGGCCTAGAATAGGGTATCATTTTTCTCGAAACTGACCAGTTGATTGAAGATTTTATCTAGACTAAGGAAACCAGGTATTGCTACTCCAAAATATATAATTATAAAAAAAAATGAAATTGGCAAATTTTCACTAAAACACTACTGGATATAAGTACCTGTCAAAAATCAGGATACTGGTAAATATTATTCAACTACTTTAGGAGAGGAGTGATTTGGAGGGTTTACTCTACTCGAGTATAGGGTAGCAAAATTCAGCTGAACCAGCTCTGGTTTCCAGCAGCACATCCCCACCCAGAAATTTCTAAAGTACTCCCCTCCCCCCCCCCCCCCCCCCCCCCCACCCCCCCCCCCCCAAGAAATTTTAAAATCTCCCCCCCCCCCCCCCCCCCCCCCAGGCTGTAACCTTACTCGGCCACACTGCCCTTTTGGGTTTGCAATTGCTACAGTAAGCACTCATCCAACTAAGTGAC
>Ga0126337_10000190_pt1 | contig 26178 bp, 17 predicted proteins | sample DipCmetagenome_FD_92527 | JGI IMG/M metagenome (GOLD analysis project Ga0126337, IMG submission 92527) | Coral microbial communities from La Bocana,Puerto Morelos, Mexico - Diploria C A metagenome | ecosystem: Host-associated > Invertebrates > Cnidaria > Coral | place: La Bocana,Puerto Morelos...
CCGAGACAATGACCCATCCTTTTTATATCTGAGTCCTCTTTGCCACGTATTGCTTACATGAAGTGTATTTTGTATCATCTTGTGTCATCTTACATGAAGTATTCCGGGCATCTTATATATAAGCAAGATCTTGTGTAAGCACGTTGAATTTTCTTAATTAAATGATCTATGTCAGCTTCAAATTGAATGTCACCGTTGTTGGGGCTGCTTTTGGGTGTATCCCTTTAGACATAACACTCCCTTTGATTGAAGTCATGGCAATGTCAGTGAAATGAAAAGTGGTGATCAATGTGCCAGTCGATGGGTTTCTGAAGTACTTTGTCTTGATAATGCATTGCTTAACTATGGTTAGATAATGCTTGCTGATTTTTTTTTTTTTTTTTGCTTTCAGGAGTTATACAGTGCTGCTCATAACGTTGCTAGAGAGCTCCTAAACACGGAAAGAACGTATGCACTGTTGTTATGTTTTAGCTCAGTGACTGGTTTTCGGTACCAAGAATGTTTCTATAAAGTGCAATCGACACTGACTCGTTTTGTTTCAATTTGTTAATCAACAGGTTTGTTAAAGATCTTGAAGTCATAACCATTGTAAGTAACGTAAAAGAAGTGTGCATTTTAATGGCTCCTACTTGGTGTAGAAGACACAGTTGATGTAAAACAATAGGGAACAAAAGACCAAAAGATGCTTTTAATAATCAGCTAATAGGGTGGGAAAATCCTCACCAAGCATGCTGTAGTAAGCATAATGGGATGAATGTGCACTCCCTCCCCCTGTGAGATGCACTTGCAGGGTATCATGATAGTTGAATTGATCGTTGCCAGATATTGGACTTGGTAAGTTGAATACGACTTGTCTAACCCTGATTCCCTGTTGGCATACGTGTATTTCGCCGAGAGAACTTGGAATTGGACCAGAGATATGTCCAATAAACTCGCGGACCTTTTGACCAAAACTTGAGCTGAAATACTCTTAAATGACCCTTTCACGGTCGCGACTCTCAGATCTGAAGGAGCCAAGACTGAGTGCGTGTGTTGTGAAGGTATACATTTCATGAATTGTAGTTTCTCTGATGAACAAGTGAACTGTCCGTATGAAGAAGGGAACGTACGTATTAAGGAATACAGTTGCGAACAACAACGGCCTGCAGCAAGGCCAACCAAACTACAAAAGAATGAGAAACAAAACAAAAAGAAACAATAATAAGAAAAGCCTAAGTCTATCTTTTTCTTCTCCAAAATATTGCTTTGTGGGCCCCCAAAGAGCAAATATTGCGATTTGCGTTCTTCCAATATTTTTAAAAATGAGCTTTGGCCAGTTGGTTTGCAATCTCTTGAGCTGTCAAGGTTGTACTTTTGTATCTGTTAAACGAGGCACCGATTTCCTGTTTGTTGTTTTCGCAGGCCTTTCGTGATGTTATTACTAACGATGGTGCTCTTCCTGAGCCCACAAGGAAGCTTCTGTTTTCCACGTTTGATCCCGTTTATGACTTCCACTGCTCATTTCTGTCTGAGTTGGAGCAGAGGATAAATCTGTGGTAAGCTCTACGTACTTGTTGAAAGTTGTCGTGCAAATCAGTGAAGTACAAGTGAACTGGGGAGGCAGTGTGGCCGAGTAGTCAGTGCGCCAGACTTGAAATCCGGAGGTCGCAGGTTCAAGTCCCGCACTAACCACTCAGCTGGAGTTGCTGGGCGGGAAACCCCTCGGTCATGCTTGTAAATAATCAGCTGGTCTTCCTCCCGCTAGTTGGGATTTCTAAGCCTATTATCCTTATCTGATTTATTTGTTTCTTTCAGTTAAAGTGGCATGCCTGTGAAGTTGCTAGGTGTAGCGAAACATATTGTCCACTATAAACAACAACATTTGAAAATTTTGTTTTGAACACTGGTAATCGTGAAATAAAACATTTTGATTTGATTATTCGCTAGTTAGGAGTTATAATTTGTCCCAGCTATTTAAAGTGAGACAGAAAATGAAGTTACAGGATTTTCTTGCCAAGAGGTTACAAATTTTTGCATGAACGAAGAGCAAAGTTAGTCAAGATCGACCAGCGTTATTCTTCAACTTTGTGTATGTACATACTTTTGAACATTGAAAGTGATTGGTCTGCTATTATTGTGTTGGTTTTTTTTGTAGGGATGCAAGTGGAGCATCAAAGACGGACGAGAGTCCAAGACTGGGAGACGTTATGCTTCGTAACATGAAGCAGTTAAAGGTACATGAACTGTGTAAAACGGCAATGCTGCAGAGGCAATGTTCTGTGCACTTTTATCTCAATTTGGATGCAATATTCGTTGGGACCGCTCGTAGTATTCATTTAACGTCTTTCGTTTAACTCGTTCGCTCGTTCGCTCGTACGCTCGTACTCTCGTTCGCCCGTTCGCCCGTTCGCCCGTACGCTCATTCGCTAGTTCGTGCGTGTGTCGATTAATTCATTTGTTGCTTCTTAATTTAGCGGTACCTGCATCACATCAAGAGGCACGATCAAGTTATGCTTGAGTTAGAGGATGCCACAAGAAACTATAAGGAGTTTGAGGTCGCCTACAAAGAATTTGAGGTACATTGTACTGTATTTTGCACGTTACGTCTTTGAATCTGTTTCACGTTTTAAATTTGTTATTTCATTGCGACTTTACTTGCGTTTTTTTCCTAGACTCAAAAAGTGTGTTATCTACCGTTCAATGCTTTCGTCTTGAAGCCGTCCCAAAGAATTGTACATTACAAATTCCTCTTAGAAAGTAAGTCAATGGAAGCAGGTTTCAAATGAATACATAAATATCATATATTTGGACTGCGGAGAAAGATATGAATACATAGTTGATCATCGCAGTTATGTACACAACTTAAGCAGCGGGTATAATACGAACTTACAATGTAAGTAAGTAAGTAAGTTAGTAACGTCTTTATGCTTTCTCCGAGTAAGTGATAAAAACTGACGCTATGAGCGAGCGACGTTTCGACCGTTCATCGGACATTTTCAAGTTTGGTAGAAAAATAAAATTGCATGCATAATATATGGTTAAAAACGCTAAAATATGAATCTGGAACAGTAGGCGATAAAATTGAAAAAGAAAAGATGAATGCGCCTGATATACAGCGTACTAACTATTTGTATAAAATTGGTCTAGGAGGACTTTTTAGCTTATAATTATAATTATCCCTTTTGGTTCCAGTTAATATTATATATATATATATATATATATATTTTTTTTTTTTTGGTGGGGGGACGTTTTTAGCGGCCTTCCATAAGATAGTGTGGTTTACTAGCCTTGCGTCTGCTTTGTACAGAAAGAATTGTCTTATGATCTGCTTATATTTATTATAATTATTATTATTTTTAATTTATAAAGGACTGTTAAAGTTTTATCCTAAGGATCACATCGACTACCAAGACACTCAAAGTAAGCTTGTAGATAAATGGTAATGCTCTAGGTTGGTCTCTGGTTAGTGAACTAGTTTTGTCATAATTGAATCTGGTTAAAAGCGTATTGGTCCAGGGGGGCTTTGCTGTTTCTTCTTGTATAGGGAAGATATTGTTGACGTCACTTATTGTCATCAATGTGCCAACCAGAGTCTCATTGGCTGTCGAAACAAAGGAACTTTTGTTCTTGTGGTTGGCATATTTGAATAACAAAAGCAATGTTTGTAAACAGATATCTTCCCTATATTTATTTGCCACACAAATTAAACAACGTTACAAAAACGTAAAAAAAGACATTAAGCGAAAGTGGCGAGGAGACCTCAAGGTGTTAAGTTCTACTGGCCATACTAAGTCTACAGTGCAAGCCTATTTGAACTGACAAAAGCTCTGTATTTCTTGGCGAGATGTTTGGCCGCCATCTTGAATTTTTGAAGAAAGATATATAGTAAGATTTCTAGCAAGGAGTTGAGCGATAGGCGAGCAATGAAACATACATTGTAGCGTCTCGACGAACGAGCGCGGGTTCATAAGGGTAATTCATGCTCCCTAATTAGACAGTGTAGGCTTTGTATTATTCTGAGGACACTGATTCTGTGGTGTATATAAACTACTCCACCTATGATACACAGTAGTGTAGTTATTGGGACTGTTTTATTGGGTCCCAACAAGAGGAACATATGTTTGGGCACGCTTATGATCGACAAATTCACTACAAACTCATCTTGCACAGCATTGAACCGTACCTATCGAAAGAACTTACTCAGTAGCTTTCATTTTAGTAATTACACACTACGTTTCATCCACTGACTTCACCAGACGCGAGCTTCACACTATTTGCTTCTCTTCGTTATTTCAGGTGCTTTGGATGAAGTGAACGAGGCGGTCAAAGGTGTAGAGGAAAGCATAAAGAAACTAGTAAGATACCTAATATTCACACTTTAGGGGCCGTTATTAGTGTCGTACAATGAAGAGCTTTGTAATTCAGGATTTTGCTTTGTTTGTTATCGTCCATTCCTCTTACGCTCCTTCAGTCACGATAATGTTTTTTCCAACACATCCTATTTTTCAATATACCCTTTTCAATTTAAGCTTTCTACTACTTCGGTGATTTTGACCGTTGTCAGATTGCTAAAAATAACACACTGACTGTCAAATTCTGTTGTTGCGTTTCAGGAGAACTTCCAAAAGATTATCGAGCTTGAAAGAGACCTACTTGGAATTGAGAACCTTGTTCAAGCTGGAAGGGTAGGTTCATCGTAACAGGTTTAAAACGTCTGTATGTCTGTAAATGGACACAAATCGTGGAAGCCATGAGAAGAAGCAAGCAATCCACTTTAGGAAATAAGACGGCAGTTGTGCATTTTACCACAACACCTTGCGAACCTAACACAGCTCATAGGGGCAAAGAAAAAATTCAAAAACCCGAAAAGCCTAAAGACGTAGGTCACTCTCGAAATTTTGATTTCTGCACATGCCCGAATAAAATTGTCATAGAACGCAATGCTAGTGGAAAAGGTCATGCTGCAAATGTCTTTTTGAGTAGATTGCTAGTTTTTCATCTTCTATACTGAAAATATTCAAAACGTCCAAAAATGCGTTTTTGACAAAAAGCTCCGGGAGTCAATGATAACGATAAACTCTAAAGGGTTAACCGTTCACAGCAGATAAATTTGTTATGAATGAATTTGCGATGTCATTTGCCCCCACCGCGGGCGTGACTGATTTCCTGGAGTAGATTGACAACGGAAACGTTTATAAGATGATGCTTATTTCAATTCCTGATTGTTGTCTTACAGGAATTTATCAGAGAAGGATGTCTTCAGAAAATAGATAGAAAGGGACCGCAACCAAGGATGTTTTTCCTGGTAAGACTTCAGTACTGTCTGATTTCTCTGTGGACTGCGAGCATGTCGAGCGAGAATAACGAAAAGAAAAAAAATCAGAAAAGGCGTCCAGTTTAGATTTCTATCGGTTTGAATTATTACGCTTTGTCACATAAAGGTAAAGTCTGCATATGAGCCGTGTGGCTTACCAGGCCGGAGCTTATCCCGGTTTCTGTAGCATGAAGCGACTAGGAATGTTTCTACTCCCCCCTGGATGGGATGCTAGTCCATCGCAGGGTTACCCCCAGCATTAAATTCGCCGGTACCCATTTATACACCTGGGTGGAGAGAGGTACTGTCAGAATTAAGTGCCTTGCCCATTAACACAACGCAATGTCCCCGGCCAAGTCTCGAACCCGGACCACTCGATGTAAACAGAAAATCTCCCCGAAAAGTTGCAAAACTGAAATCAAAATTTTCGCTAATCCTGAGTTAGCTTAGCCAGGTGTTGAACAAGAAAATACTAAAACGAATGCCCATATTTGTTTTGTTGCTGTTGTTGTGTTTGCTACTTGTGGTGTGTTAATTTTTGTTTCTGTTTTTTTCCCGTTAGTTTTCAGATATTCTTATTTACACGTGTAGAGGCGTGACTCTAACAAATCAATTCAGAGTGCGAGGCCAGATACCTCTGGATTCTGTCAGGGTATGTGTTTCTTCTCTTAGCTCTAATACACCAGAACTGTTGATAAGGTTTGGGGCACGTGGTGCCGGTGCGGTTAGACCGTCAGATGTATTTAGAACTTCTTCTTCCTCGTAAACGCTCCTCTAAAACTTTATCCATTACGTACTCCATTTAACAATAAAATTGTGTTAGAGGTCTCTATCACGCATAGAAATCGAGAGCGAATAATCTAATTGTTTTAGTGTGAATTGTACTGGTCGTTCAAAATTTGATCTAAACCTTCTTCACCGACAGACAGTTCAAAAGCTCAAAGAAACGACCGACTATCTACAACAGTTTAATAGATAATGAGTAGTGTAGCAAATCAGAGAACAGCACTGATTGGTTATATAACGCTACTAGACTTATACTACTTTACTTGCCAAAAATTTTGAACGACAAAATAGAGTCCGAAAATAGAACCGTCAGATTTTTTAAAAACTGGTGAGATTTTTAGCGTCGAAAAATTTAGGGCACAGTAAAGCTTTGAAGTAGCTACAAGGCGTTTAGTTTCCTGAATGCCGGGCTTTTTCGAGTGATCTCTAGCTGAGACACTAACTAACATACGCAACGGCTTGATAGAGTATGTGTTACTTAATCTTCGGCGTGTTCGTAAAGCCTGGTAGTGAAACTATTATCTTTTGATCTTGTTGCAGTCTGACTTGTGATTTGTGGCGGTAAATCTACTTAGGCTATGTTTCAACTGACCTGTCTGAAATTGTTGTCTGAAATTTCTCCGAAGTGAGATAAAAAGTATCCGAAAATTAAACGTCCGAAATAAAACGTCCGTAATTTTTTGCAAGTAATATACGGTTGTTATGTTTGTAGTCATCTTTGCGCTGTTATTTAAACCGGACTTCCTTCTTGTCTAGATATTAATACTAAAGCAGTGATCAGAAGAACCGCCAGTCAGAATAGTAGATAAATTGTTTTGTATTTTGTCTCACTTTCTTCCAGCTTGAAAATAATGGCCCTGAGATGCACGGCCTGTATTCATTCGCTGTTATCGCAGAAGGGAAAGAATTTCTCTTAGCAGCAAGCTCGGAGGAGGAAAAATACAAATGGGTGGAGGTAAGATTCAAAATGGCCAATTCCAGTGCAATAGTAGTACAGGATTAAAGAGAATTAAAGTGATCTTCACAACAACGACATTTTTATTGGCCTTAAAATTACTTACCAGCTTACTTAGATTCAGCTTTGAAAGAAAGGATTCTGCCAACTCCAAATAACCATTGCGTTAAAATTCCAGCTTGTCATTTTACAATTTGACTATGTTAGTATTGATCGGACACAGACATACTATTACAGACAAAGGTACAAAAGATCATGTTCAGAGAAGAGAAGCCGACATCCCACTAGCTTGCGTAGCTTGTTGGTCTAAGCAATTTTTTAAAGCAATTTGGGCGCGAGTGTGCAAAGCGACTAAGCGCGCTGAAATGCCTTAAACCGCCTAGTTACGCAGGCTATAACATCCCACGCGTTATTTTATATAACAAATGTGAGGTAAAAAAAATGAGGAAATCAGTTTCGAATCGACATATATTTTACTGCCTTTTATTAGTATAGAATGTATTTTTTGTAGTAAGGAGAGCCAAGCCTGATACAGTGTATTGCATAGTTTCAGCTTTGAGCTCAATTAACTTAACAAAAGGAAAATTATTTGAAAAAATGCTGTGCGTGTATTTGTGAAATTGTCACTTGGGTTTATAATGATAAAAAGTGCACGATTTTATGCGTAAACCTTCGGCGATATTTTGAGCGAGTTTTCCTCCATGTTCTTTCTAGAGACTCTTAGATTGGAACAGAGTACGAGGTTGAGTTTCAGTACCGGCTATTCTAATTTAAAACCAGTGACGTTTTCAGAGTCCTCGCTGTTCATGTTCGTTTTAATTAGAGGTAGTAGCACGAGAGGTGCGATTAGCATGTCACGTGAAAATGTGGAGACTGCAAACTGGAATGGAAAGGTGTTTCTAGTACTCATCTCGTACTCGTACTCAAATCTAAAACCCCCGACTATTGTATCTTATACGAGATCATTAGTTCGTGCAATGTTAACTGGGCTGCTACTTCGTTTTAATAGGATCTCAAGCGAGCTGTAAAACAGGCTAAAGATCGGGTAAGTAATAAAAGCAGACAGAACATTGGGTTCTGTCCTCATGTACCGGTTCACAAGAACCGATACAAAAGACCCAACAATGTTCAACAGCTAAACAAAGGTTCGTAAAGAAAGGAGTACAATGGTTATTCCCTCTGTGTACCGGTACACCAGAACACAACCGAACATTGACAATCCTATCTCGAATATTTGGGCGGTAAACAATAAGTGTTCTAAATAGGGCCCTGCTTCAAATACGCGAGAGAAACAATAACACTTCTTTACTCGCCAAAAAGATAACTGCCTTACAAAATGGCTGCCTTAAGTCTCGTTAGAAAGCCGTTGTGAGGCTGTGATGACCGCAAAAAGCAGTGCGAAAATTACGACATCCAATCACAATATTGGGACAGAACTCTCGATTTGAAAGAGCTAATGCCCTTTAGATTTATCATGTTGCTTAGTAACCGTTTTATTGCCAAAAGTTTTAATTATATTATTATAAAGAAGCGAGTCTCAAGTTATTCAAATCCTTGATAGTTCCGCGCTTCAGTTCTCACTACTTGAAAGCTTCTGTAGCGTACAGAGGTTCAACCCTGTGGAATTCTGCAACAAATTAAATCTTCAGACATTTTTAATGACGTTAATTTCAAGGTGATATCTCCGTCAACTGGTAGTTCGGTGTGATAGCACGATTGTCAAATGCCGGCTTATGTTTAGTACTTTGGGTAGCTAAATTTTATTGGGGCTAAGAGGTGACCTTTCGTGTTGCAGGTTTTCTGTGGCGCTTGCTCGCAGAAGAGATCCAACCTGGCATACCGCACGCCTAACATGAGATCAACAAGATACCTTTGTGAAGAGTGCTACAATGTCCTTGAGCAAGGTACCTCAGCAGTGCCGTGAGATTGGTTTTGAGAATAATTAACTTCAAGCTCAGAAAACTGGAAAACTGTGTAAATACGTTAGATGTTGTTTCTCATAACAAGGCTAAAAAAGTTAAAAAGTTAAAAATTGTAAACAATATGATGATGGCAAACAGCCGATAACGTTTGGTTTTGACCTTTTAATTTTACAATTTTTAACTTTTTAACTTTTTTAGCCTTGTTATGAGAAACATTTTATTGAGCGAACATTATGGGCACGTTAGATCTTGTTCATAACTAGCTTGAAGTGGAGGTTCATTAGGGGGATTAGCATTTCAAAAAGGAATAAATGCTATGTGTCTTTGGAAAGACTCACCGCCTTAGTCAGTCTCAGTTGCAAGCAAAGTTCCAGTCCAATACCGAGAATAGGGGAATCCTTGTTTACAATATTTGCCTCATTAGCATAAGCAATTCGGTTTCTGATGGAGCTACAAATAAATCAGTTCTGAATATGGAACGTTCATAGCATGATTAACTCTACCAGTGAATATGAGCCAAGTCTACTGAATACTTTTTGCGCAACGCGGGTTAAAAAACTCAACATTTTACAAAGAATGTATGAGCTCATTAGCGCTTTTGCCACCCAGAGATTTTGCAGTTTTTGAAAGACAATTTCTCCCTGAATATTATACATAAAGAGCTAAAACTGCCACCATGTTTTAAATTCCACTAGCTCTTTAGCTGCCTGGAGTCAATTTATATCTAACACTTTTCCTTCTGTACGTAAAGCCCTATACAAATGGACAAAAATGTAAACAATGACGTCAGCAAGGATCCCCCTATACGAATATGGCCTTTTCACAACTCCTTAACAGGATCCTTAACAGGAGTCGTTGGGAGTAACTTAAAGGAAAGGGGCAGAGCCATCGCCGGCGATGGTTGATAAACAAAGTGTAAAGCTGTCAGGCATCCGTTTTAATACTGAAGTACTGTTCAAATTCTCATAGCACTTTGTCCAGCCCGGTGCGAAAAATGTGTACCGCTCGATTGCTGGAGTAATCTGGCAAATTGCTGGATGGACTAAAATTTCATTCAGTGGGGAGGAACAATACTTCGAGTCGCTTCAAGCGGTTGAAACTACGGTTAAGGGATCGATAGCCTGATGATTCAGTAGTAGGCGGATGAGACATCTTTCAATTTGCATTTCAGAGAATTTACTTAATGGAGACTCACCCTACCCTCAGATGGGGCCAATAGGCAAAGTGCTGCCCTTACCCACCCCGGTGGAGATAGCAGAGAGAACAGATGGTAACGGGTCCGATGATGATATTGGTAACAGTCCAATGTCGAGCCTGGACAAGAGACACGCTCACACGCACACCATGTCTACGCGGAGAGTTTGTTGGCATAGAAACACGAGTATCAGTATGACAGAGCACTCGCTCTCCGTTAGAGTAAGTGTTTTTTGCTTTTTATTGTTCCAAGATCACTTCCGCGTTGGACGGGCTGGGACCGGCAACATGAAATTGAACCCATTTTTCGATGCCTCAATTCTGTGCTACTCGCTCCCGGGCCAGTTTATCCCATGCAATTTCTTTGTATACATTTCATTATGGAAGTCCCTCGTTATCAGTTACTAGCCGATTGAAATAACGTTATTTATGCGGGGATCTAACCTACATTCGTCCTACATCTCAGAATCAAATGAGCGGAGAATTGTGGAGGAAATTCAAGACCGGGAATCGGTGGCAGAAGTTGTGGGTTGTGTTTACAAACTTTTGTCTCTTCTTCTACAAGACACACGAGGTATGGACTTGGATGGTTGATAGTAAGTTTATAAAATCGTTGTAGGAGAAACCTGCAGTAAGCCTTTGACACTTTTCACGAGGTCCTTTAGGATAGATTTACTCTAAAATTAAACTCACGTGAGAAGACCAACAGCCCTGATATTATCGTCCAACTTCCCAAAAAACTCTAGTTCTCGAGATAGAGATAAGATAAAGTTATACTTCTGTCTCGTCTTTAATGCCATCTTGTTAAGAAAGAGTTTCAATCAGTGTACTTCAAATTTTTCAGCCACAATATTTGCTCCAGATCTAAGCTCGATCTTTTTTAACGAGTAGTAATTGAGACTAATATTGTTTTATTTCAGGACGAGTTTCCGCTGGCCAGCTTACCGCTGATTGGTTATTCAGTGGCCAGACCAGTCGAGGTAATGATCGTGATCTTGTTTCCCTTTTGAACGACCCTAAACATTTAAATTTTTTCAATTGTGATAAACATCTATTTTCTCTATATAACACCAACACAGATTGGTGAGGAGAGAATACAAAACATCATAAGCTAGGGGGAGATGTTTTCGTGTGTCACCTGATTCTAAAAATTCATTAGAGTGTAATTTTAGAGCGCGTTTCATTGGTTCGGTACACGAACATGGCCACCGTTTCATTGTTGTGGAACATCAATATAGCTGCTGTGATGTCATCTAAAGACACTCTATTGATAAGAGTTAAATGAAGGAAATGCACGTGCTGGCACCTCGAGGAAGCTAGAGCTTATCAAGTCTCTAAAAAACATATCAGAAAATGGTTTTCCACCTTGGTTGGATTTATCCAACACGGCAAATTTGTACACCAGTTAACAGCCTAACTAATAATAATTATTATTATTATTATTGTTATTATTATTATTATTATTATTATATTATTATTATTATTATTGTTATTATTATTATTATTATTATTATTATTATTATTATTATTATTAGCTGAATATTTTACCTTGTCGAAATAAGGTGTTTTTTGTTTAATTGTTGTTGTTGTGCTGTTGTGCTTGGGGTAGACATAACAGAGATCTGTATTCATTCGAAGCTTGGGATTCACAAGATGCAGAAGGAAATACTTACTCTATGTTGTTGTGTCTCTCTTTGACTTGAAAGGCTGATGGTATCGATAAGGATCTGGTGTTTAAACTCCAATACAAAACGCATGTATACTTCTTCAGAGCGGAAAATGAGTACACCTTCTTCAGGTATGGTAAAAATTCACTTAAAAAACCAAACCAAATGCATGGCATCGAGAGTGCAAAGACAATAGATTTGCAGGCAAATTGGAGCCAATGTGCTTGCCCTTAAGGCCTTTCTCAATACACGACGTAACTTAATGTGCCAACTGAAAAGTCGAAAACTGGTGCTTGCCGTTGTGCAGATGACTAGCCCTACAGAAAAAGGCACTAGCCCCAGGCTGTCGGACGAGACTATCTTTCCAAGCTTTTTTATAGTCCACCTTGACTCCCTACCCACTCAACCCTTCGTTCCCTTGGATGCACAAGGCTATACGTTTCCATAGCATTCAGCTGTTGTACGAAGTAGAGTTGACGGCCTTACGCCCAACCCCCAACCTGGAGGATCAGGTTGTGTAATTTCGTATGGCCTCTCGGCCTAGACTTCGTCTCGTCCGGCATGGTTGAACTTGCATGAGCTCCAAGGAACGCAAGCTACCACATCAACGGCAAGGTATTAACACCATTTTGACACATGCATGAACCCATTGTGAACCTCTTAAAATTTCCTCCTTTGTAACACATGGCGAAGTTTCGCCAATAACATTTACGAAATATTTATTTTATTTTTTCTCCTGCCGTTAGGTGGATGGAGGTGATCGCAAGTGCTACCCAAAGCTCTTCAAGAGTTCGTATTTTTAGCCGCCAGATCAGTGCTGTTCCTTAGACAAATTTATAATTTAAAGCAAGGCAGCCTGCCTGTCAGCCGGTCTGCCTGCTTGCCTACTACCTGAGAGGTATTATATAATCTTTTTATCATGTTTACACGTACTGTATCCTAAAATAAAGCAATCATGCAGGCTTGAAAGAGATGTTCTCGACGACAAAGAATTTAGTTACGTGTATGGATAGTTCATCTCAGACGAATTGTGGATGACGAACTCTGAAGTAAACATCCATAAAATGTTGCTCAAGCGTAGTCAATGTACCTTTCAGCACAAAAATTACATCGAAAAACGCTATAGAAAATAGATATTGTGTTATGTGATTCCATCAGTCCTTGCATAAAACAAGCTTTTATCAAGTTATACACTTCTTCGCATCTTTACGCACGTTTTAGTCGAAACAGTAGACAGAGTTATTGTATTTATTGCACGGTGTAAAGAACAGTAATTTCCGCCTCAAACGCAGTGCGCAGTTTTATTTCAACTGCAAGCCAGGGGGGGTGGATATAGGAGAGTAGCCAAGAAAACGGAGAACGTACACTGTATGTGATTACTGAGAGATTCACGCAGATGCGCCTGCGTTATAGGCTAAGTAACCCGGGTGCCAGGATTTTTCGAGCTGCTTTTACCTCTGTTTCAGAATGATCGTTACTACAACATGTTCGTTTTATGCTCAGCAAACTCTTAAGAGTTTTGCTTCGGCCGTTAATTGAAACAGATTCAAAGGGCTCGGAAATGATCGGTGGTATTGTAGGCTCTTACGCCGACGTTCTTTGGGCTCGTCACGCAGTTTGAGCTTACTGGAGCGTTTCTTTGAGTGGTCACGCGACGTTACGCGAGTACGTTGCATGACTGTCCAGAAGTCTTTAAGAACACGAGAAAGGTTTAGACGTGTTTAATTTTAAATCAAACGTCGACGATTTGTACTACCAGTGCTACTGCCTCTGTTTGAGACGTGAAATTATATAAGAGGTTGCACTATTGTAGTCTATTAATCTCTTAAAAGTTACACTGAAAAGTAACTTGAACCTGTTTATACGGAGATTAAGTTTATTATTCAATTTTAACTTAAAATATTTGCGGTTTGGTTTTCATTTTCATTTAAGGAGACCAATCAATTGTTTAAATATAGGTTATGGTATTGGTTTTCAGAGTTTTTACCAATATAAAATGTTTATTATCATACGTAACAGAGATCGCATAGTGTAGAGGTCTTGTACAATCCCTTTATTCTGTAGAGAGTGTGATCGCGGGTCTTTTTAGAACTTTTAAGAGAGAGTAAAAGATCAATGTCTTTTATTTTAAGCCTGGATAGAGACTTCAATTCCGCGGTAAAACTCGCTATATTGATAATGCGTGAAGTGGAAAGTTTTCATGATAATTTCGGCATGGGTTTACGTGAAATTTAATTTTGATTTTGTTTTTTAATTTGCGTGGGATGGGGGGGGGGGAGGAGTTTTACTATTCTTTACCACATACCTTCATATGGGTGAACATTTGAAGGCAGATCTTTGAACAAATAATGTTTACAATTCACATCGCAGAACAGAAACTTCGCGCAGACTCTGCTTACTCCATTTTCAATATGGCGGGTTTTCTCCACGAAAAGCTCTCAGAGAGTGTTTTTAAAGCATAAATGGTGATGGACAGGGTTTATTAAGTCTCAAGGCTTAGTGGACTGGACACTAATGGTGCAGCCTCGATATCGCGACAGCAGTTGAAATTAACGCGCTGTCAAATGTGAGATACCCGGATATGTTAAAACTTGAAAGGTACTGCTTAACCTGTAGTCGAAGGAAAGCTGAATATAAAAATTGAGTAAAACGAAGGAAGAAAAGTTCCAACCATGTAACAAAGCTTAAAAGAACTGGTTTTTTTTACGATTGGCTATCGCGGTTACAGTTTTGTGAAGCCTGAATTAATCGTCGGCATTATAGTATTGACGTTTTCTGGAGAAAAACCTTTTATGGTAATTTGCTCGTGCTTAGCGTGTGTTGGTCCCACCTAACAGATTGCGTAGAATTTGGAGACTTAAGGATGTAAGGCGACTTTGTTAGAAGGGACGTTTGTCTTGGAGATTTGAATTTTGTACAGAATACATTAACAAAGGCTCAATAAATGTTAAATTTATATTGTTTAAAGTTTTAATACACCTTAAGTTCATTGTACGTTCAAATAAAAATTTAGAGCTAAAAAGACGACTTGAAATTTCATGTGATACTCTGAGGTCTATGTGTCTCTTGAAGTACAATAGCGCAGAATATCGCTACGTGACCTCGACCTCTAACGCGTGGACCCGAGTCTTACGGAGTCAAGCACTGTCCGTTGAATGTGCGAAACGAATGGGAGGGAGGTGCGGAGCGTGTTTTTTTGTGTGTCTCATGCCTGACGTGTGAGTCGAGTGGTTTCTAAGCTAAGAGTCCGTTCTCGTACCAATTCACGTTGTCATAATAAAATCAAACTTAACAGTGGATCAACTTTTTCTGGAGGAAGGGAGGCTGGGTCGGCAGTAGATATCCTTCTGAAAGAGCGAGAGAAACGCGAAAGGTGGGGATCTATGGTCTTGCTTCATTTCAAGTTCTTTCCGCTCTCGGAAACAGAACAGATCAAAGAGAACGACACGAATAGTGACACTGTTAGAAGCTTTTAGTTTATTTCTAGTTTATCTACAGAGCGATATTAATTCATAGATCCTATTAATACATTGACAACCAGCTTGGTTTACAACAAAATCAAGAACATCAACCAGGGTGCAAAAAGAACTGCATAGGGTCGGTCAAGCGCGCAGGCATTTTTTGAGGAGGATTAAATGACTAGCTCCATGAGGGAAAACATGTTGTGATTGGTTGTGATTGGTTACCCGAGCGGGCAAGATGAGACCATCAAGAGGACTGGATATTGGCCTCGTTCTTTCTCTTTTGGCGTGTTTATGGACCTAGACTCCGTCTCGGTCCATAAACACGTAAAACAAAAAAAAACTTGACGAATATCCAGTCATCTTGACATCACACTTGGTTTGGCCCAGCTGTGCAGTATGCAGCTGTGCAGTTTTGTTATGCGTATTTCTAGGTTTGTATTTGTAAGTTTGTGTAGGTGTTTTGGAGAACTCTGTTAAGACTTAAGTAAGGTTTATGATCTATCTCTATATTGAATCTCGCGTTATTAGTGGCTTAAATGTTAGATACGATCTGATCTGGGTCATTCTCAGGTTTCTTGATCAGTTCAGTGCCTTCTCCTTCCTTTTCGCCTTCTTCCATCTTTGATTGGTCAGCTTCCATCAGCTCGTCACGTGACAGATGCGCCACTATGCCGGCACCTATAGCATCTCCAAGAACATTAAGAACGGTTCGGAAGCGATCCCTGAATGATACAACAAATATAAAATATGCCAGAAAGTTAGAGTGGCGCAAGCTACTACCACAGTTTATCTTCATATGCAGTTGGACCCCAATAATTGGAGGCTCGGTTATTTCGAATTTTCGAATTCCTTCTTATTTCGAAGTCAAAACAATATATATTTCAAACTCCCGCTCTTGCTATCTATTTTTCGTGGGGTTCAACTGTATCTGGTCGTAGTTAGTAACTATGATTTGGTCTATTTATATGTACGGACAAAAAGTCCTCGAAGTATACGGCAGGTTTGTACAAGTGTTCAAAACGCCCATGAATATATATATATTGCAGCTTATTTTAAAGGCTTTTTAAAATAAAGAAGAATGGAGTTTTTCGTTTTGGAATATCTTCTTTCATTTCAGAGATACTTAAGTTTTGTATTATTTAAATGAGGGAGGTGATGACGTCAAATAGTTCCTCCAAGAGTGTAGCACAATATATCAAAACCATCTCTAGAAATATGGGAGCGGTGCATCAGAAATCTGTCGCACCCAGTAACAAGCAATGCAGCTGAAAACTATAACCACTCCAGTTCAGTGCATTCTTCACATATCCAGAATAATAGTGGACAACTAAAATGGCTTACATGAACCAGTCAATGGCCCAGAGAAGAGCTACGTCGTCAAGGGGAAGATTGACAGCTTGCAGCACGATTAACATGGTAACCAGGCCTGCAGATGGGATTGCGGCTGCGCCTACAGCAGCAGCAACAGCGGTTAACCTGTGGGGAAAAAATGGAGCACTTACTACAGAACACAAAAATCGATAAGAATCTACATTTGCTGGGTGATTTTTGACAGGTGGAGCATACGCAGAGGACCTAAAAGGAAGGCTGCGATGTGTTCCTGTTTTGTGGCGGCTTTTATGAATCTCAAATACGCGCTTATGAGGTGTTCTGTCTGGACCAGTAAAGGGCCAAGAGACTGAATACATCGGGTTTTTTTTATTCCTCCGACCTAGTGTGCACGAAAAACATTTAATGCGTTCAAGAGTAAAAGCACTGTTTTCAAATTTGTCTTTCGTCGTGCGGACGATGACTCAATCAAACAAACGATCAATTTGTCACTTAGTGACAATTTTTGCTTTAAAAGATCAAAAAGCTGTACTCACACGATAGTGATGAACTCTCCGGGGCCGAGGCTGACTCCATGTAGCTGCGCGATCCAAAGGGCGCACACGCCTTCGTACAGCGCGGTTCCATCCATGTTGACGGTAGCACCCAGCGGAAGAACAAAACGGCTAATGCGTTTGTCGACGTGGTTGTACTGCTCCACGCATTTTATGGTGGTTGGCAAAGTGGCCGCGCTGAGTAGTTGAAAATAACAGAGTTGTCTCGTAGATAATATCGTTCGTCATATGTATACAGTGCAGTAAAAAAAATAGTCCCCTAGCGGTCATGGATTTTAAATTTAAAAGCTGAATATTTACAATTTGCTTTGCATAGGTTTTCTTATGTTGGGGTGTTAGGTAGCAGTGGTTATTAATGCCGTGCATCAACGAAAAAAGACCCTCTCATTTCCGTTTCTTTTAAGCTCGCTGTCCGCCGCTTTCTCGAGTCCGGTCTACTAGTGCGGGCTCCTATCCCGAAGAGCGGTTAATCCAAGAATCGAGTCTATTCCGAGTTAAGTAATATATTTTATGGGGTCAAATAAAGCTTGAGTCACGCCCAGATTGATCTCTTTAGGGGTCAATTCAAATTTTCTGACGAGTATCCCAGAAGTATTTATATGGTGATCCTCTCGCCAGCGCCATCCCAGGCTGAATATCTTAATGGAGTCGCATTTTTTATTTTGTTTAAAAATATCATGTTTTGTCCTTATTTACGTCTCAAATGTAACAAATGTGCGACCTACCTAGAGTCGGTACCGTACGCTGTTGCTATGGCATCAGAGAGATTTTTGATGTAGGTAATCGGGTTCTTCCTGGTAAATACGAAGTAAATTAATGGGATCACGATAACGCCATGCACGAAAAACCCAGCAATGGCAGTTCCCATAAGATAGCCCAACATCTGGAAAGCTTGTCCAATGTCGCTCATGCCTGCTAGCTTAGCTGCTATCAAACTACAGATTCCTATGGGCGAGATCCTGGTGAGAGAAAGTGAAGGAAGTTATAAGAAGTATTGAACCTGAGAGGGTAGCGGTTAAGAAGAACAGGAAAGGGGAGTACGGGGATTTATTAATTTTACAGACCCGACACTTTTGACAACTATCGCGCAAATTTTATACTTGCATAATTAACAATATTGTGATGGAAATGCTCTTTTATATATTTACCTCGGTGTATTTTCACCAACTACGGGTATATCGTGAACCCACTTTATGATTAGCTACCCGTTTGATTCATAGCTCAGCTGGTAGAGCACCGCACCGGTATCGCAGAAGGTGGGTTCGAATCCAGCTCAAGCCTAAATTTTTTTTAGGCTGTAATCTCACTACTCCTGAAGTTCTTCATATATACTGCGATGATCAATCATGTCAGCTAGCTTCAAATGTTGTGTTGCGTTTTTGGGCAAGCTAGCCTCTCAAGCGCGATCACTCTTTCCATGGTTTTCTCGTGTAATGCGCAAGCAGGTTAACTCGCCCATAAATAAATTATTATGAATCAGGCGAGTGTTCTCAAGCTCATTGTTAACTCGTTGAATCAAAACAGTATAACTGTGATTTGGATTTCTGTTTCTGTTTTAAGTTTAGGCTCCTGATTTCCCTGATTTCCCTGATTACTCGCACTTGGACCTACTGGGCTGGCAAATTTACACAAACCCTCACAATGTTATGCCTGTCGCCATCTGAGGATTTTAATGGACACCACGGCAAAAAGCGGACTGTAACGTAGAGCGGGCAAATTTCGCCTGCCGTTATTAGGTTCGTCACGCAACGTTTCTCCCCTACTAACGTTAGTGGGGGAGAAACGTTGCGTGATGACCCTAATAACGGCTGCGGAGGAGACTATTCTAAGGTCTTGGAGACTTAGGCATACGAACCAACTTGATACCCACTGGATAAAAGTCATATAAAAATCTAAAGTCTTACCACATGACCAAAGAAATCATTTCCATTATTATCTCATTCAACGACTCGAAAAAGGCTTTCACAGGCAGCCCACGCTCTCCGACTCTTCCCAACACGATACCAAACACAATGGAAAACACAACCAACCCGAGGACGTTCATATTTCGGGCGGCTATCTCGAGTCCCGCGGGAACGAGGTCTGATCCCGGGGCAAGCTCTTCTTCGATAGTTGTAAAATTGTGAGTGCCATTGGTGAAAATTTTCATCGTGCTGTTTGGGGAGAGTTCCTTTACGTCAATCGTCTTGTTGTATCGATGAACGTCTGGTGGGACTGACTTGTAACGCGTTCTTTTCTGAGAAAATAATAATAATAAAAAAGTTACTTGCAGTGAACAGAAACTTTTACATTTTTTTTACAATACAGTAAACACCGACAAACGTCCGAGAACCAAACAATAAAGTTTGTTTTTCTCCCAATCAGCCCCCTCCCTCTTTTAGACAGAACCAGAGCTTGCAAGCGTTCTTATGTGCTCGGTTCCCTTTGTAAGCTTTAGAGCCCTCGATTCTTGAGATGAAACAAATGGAAAACAGTAAAAAAATGTATCTCTGAGGACAAGACTTAACTGAATAGGGATTTGTTCCCGTAAAGTGAGCCAAAGCAAAGCGCGGAACGCATGGTAAGTGTTTAGGAGTATGAGCTCGCGACTTTTCTCTAAACTACAAGACCGTTTAGTCTGACCTGAATGAAAGTTGCCTCCACAATGTTTTTAGGAAAACAGCTCCTGTAAGGACGTAGATATAAACCAACATATGAGTCTTTAGTTTTAAACGGCGGCCTGCTTTTCATTAGCATGTAGATCTAGCAAATTAGCTGAATTCATATTTTATGCTGCCATTACTCGACCATGGCGGTGTCTAATTAGAAAGCTTTTGCTACCCTGTTCACCGCTCGCATATGAATTTTATTTCTTTACGGCTTAATATTTTTTAATAGCTTACTATTTTCATTATTTTATCATATAAAATTTGTGTAAATGCACTTTTTAGTGTAAACTGATAAAGAATTGAATGGAATTGCAACATATCGATATAAAAAGGACCTTATGTCGTTGTGATGTCAGAATGTCATTTTTAGTGTGAACCAGGCCTTATATCATAGATGACGTCAAAGCGTGGTAGGAACAAAATGAAAGTGGCACTTAAAGTATCATTGATGTTCCCATGATCTATCACTGAACAGACGCACGGAAACAAGGAATATACTTGTTTTATATAACAATTAAAAGAACCCCCTCACAAAAATAAATAGTAAATAAATAAATAAATAAATAAATAAATAACTCTACAACGTTTATGACTTCATCTATGCGTCTGTCCTTCAATAGATCGTAGGTGAGAAGCAGTCAAAATACGCGAATAATTCAACCTATTTTGTAATAGCGAAAGAAAAGAAAAGTGATGTAATCAGCAATTAAGTACCGCAACCTTTTGAATTAGGTCTTTGTAAGCGTAAAAGGACTGAACAAAAACAAAGAGATGGCAAGGAACAACAAAAAATAACAGGCTTTTAGAAAACGTTGCTCGCGAAACCAGTATTTGAAAAAGTTCTATTGACAGTAACTCTATGATTTTGTCCACGCCTACCAGAAAACTACTGATAGTTGGATAAAGCTAGATGTTATCGATATGTATTGGACAGTCAGTTCGCACAGAAAAATGCCCTCCCCAGGAAGCTCGTTTCCAAACAAAGAGGCCTTCCAAACAATAACACATAACGGTTCGGGGTAAAAGTGCAGCACATTCCCTATGATTGTATTGCTCAAGTTGGAAGGCGACGACATCTTATCGAGATAAAACTAACACTCTAAAGAAACAAAAGTAACTATTCCATTGTTGCTTCATATTGCGTTTCCTTCCGAATCACATTGCGTTTCCTGCCGAATCCTTCATGCACAGACAGCGATAGCAGTCATGCATAGAAAGGCGTTTATTAACATTGCATAAGCAAATTTATGCAAAAAAATAATTAAAAGGTACAATATATTGAAAGTTAATATCAATTTTGACCCACACTCACCTCAACAAGTCGAGAAACGAGTCCAAGTTTCGATAAGGCCTGGCTAGCTTTTTAATGTTTCCCTCTTCGTCAGGTCTACTCCGAGCGCCGGGACGAATAGCGACGACCAAGATGATTCCAATCAAAACAGCAATTAGCATAGTGCCGAGGTAGTAAATAACCGTTCGACGGCCGATTCTGCCCGTCGCTTTGGAGTCCAAGGTGGAAAGCGCTGTGACCAAGCTTGCAACGATGAGCGGCAGAATCAAAAGCTTGAGCATGTTCATGAACAGCTCGCCTGGAAACCCGATCAACATGATCGCTGTTGCTTTCTTCTCCGGGTCTTTGATAGCGTTTACCGAGTCGTTTACTGAAGCGCCGACGATGAAACCAATGATAACACCCAGAATAATGAGAATAAGCAGCAAATCTTTACGGAGACGGCGTAACACGGCAGCGCAGCATGACAAGCAGCGTCGGCCACGTCCACCCGTACCTCGAGCCATGGCGTACAGCGTTTGTGCTTACTGGTGAACGATATCGACTACACCTTGAACACACTCGAGATTTTGCATTGAATTAGAACAGTGCCCTTTGTTTCAGTTGAGGGTTACTGGACTGGAAAACGGATTAAATAATCTTTTAATGCTCGCTGGACTGTTAACAAATCTCACTAACATGGAGCTAGATTAAAACCGATTTTTTTAACTAGAGTTCCTTAGCTTTCCTTCCCGGATGCCGTTTGGCTACACTACTTACTAACTATTCTGTCTTAAATAATGAAAATGAAGGGCACTTCTTTGCATTTTCGAGGTGTCTGTTTGGAGGATTTATATAGAATTTTGAACAACTTGTTGACTTACACTAAAACACAATAAAAAAATTAATTCAAAACATTGGAGTTTAGGTTGACGCTATCTATGTGCCGGCATACTTAATTTATTTCAACGCTGTAAAATTTTTAGTGAATTATTTTAATAGTACAAAAAAGGAAGCTCAGTTATAAGTATACTGTTTTACAAGATTGCAGAATTTTGAATTCAATGCCGGCTTCCGAAAACAAAAACTACACGGCCTATTACCGCTACCACGGAAAGAGTTTGCATGGGAAAATCATGACCAACAGAGAACCACTGACCCGGCAGAACGGCTTAATCATAAAGTGGCTATTTAGCCGTGTTTTTACATAGCTCGCTCATAACAACTCTTGGGAGGATCAAAGAATTCTCGAAAGTTATATACAAACTGGCTTCGACTGCCGCTAAAGTTTTGCGCAACTGTCTGGAATTCTTCGGGTCACCCTAGCTCGTGTTTAGATGGGACTATGTAAAAACGGAAAAAAGTGCTCTTTCGCTTTATTCAAGCTGAATTATGTATGGTGCAGTTAGTAAAACGCACTGCATTGTGAGTCCGGTTGAAATGGATGAGCACTAAAACCATGTAGACTGCTCAGATCTGATGTACTCACTGTTAGAAGTACAGGGTAGATATATTAAAAATACAAACAGGAGGAAAACAAAAGGATGCATTCTAGAATTCTCTTCACGTTTGGTATAAATTGCTTCAGCTTCAGTTCTCGTTCCCAATCGCCGCACTCATTACTGTAAGGAACGAGCGGAAACTGGGAACGAGAGGAGAACGAGGTCTTAAAGACAGAAACCTCGAAATTATTCACTGTGTCGCTTTTTCTTTTGACTTTTGCTGTGACAACGCACAATTAGCATCTATAGTGCTAAAATTGACACATTTTGTTTTAAGGCTAAGAGTTTGTTTCGTTAATTGTATGGAAAAATACGCATACTCGGTGTTATACCATCAAATATTATCGCTCACTCGCGGTTGGTCTAAGCGCGTCACGTGATTAAATATGACCCAGCTAAAACTGGAGCATATCCGAGTGATTTTCACTTTTCGAAACTACTGGTGTTGCAAAAAATACATAAAGAATGGTTAACACAATGGCCTCTATTTGGCGTGTAAATATGCTGGGATATTTGCCCTTGGACATTCTCTGTTGGGAGTAAGGAACAGATAACTGTCCTTGAGAAAATATTCCAACATGTGTCAAATGGAGACTGTTATTGAGATATAAAAGTAATCAAAACCAAGCTATTAACCCAACATCTTTAATTCAAAGTTAAAACAGATACAAACTGATAAACAACAAACGAAAATAAACATTCGGAAAATGCATTTCTACTGTGAATAGACACTCCTTGAGACGGTCGCCACAGAACCTGAAGACAGACACAGAGTAACAAGAATTAAATCATTGGTCCAGTCTGTTCTTCTGTAAATTCTCTCAACGAAGTTGTAAGAAGTAACGCTTAGGATCAGATTTTTTAGGACCAGAAATGTTTTTTTTCCATAGCCATGTCCCATTAAATTCCCAAGTTGTTAACTGAACAGCGGCACGTGGAAGACATCCTGTCTATTAACAATTCAAAAAACATTTTATGAAACCAAAGGGTGCACATGCTTAGTACTATAACCTTCGACGTTTTCCTGTTCTATAAGGGTAATATGTTATTTCAAATAGTACTTTAATACCATTATATACCATTATATACGTTAATTTGTCGCCTGTCGTCTCGGTCAACCCAAAAATGGATCCAATCTCCTTTTGTCCTAGCTGGGTGCTATATTATGGGAAGTTCTTATTCGCCCTCTACCTCCCTCACAACTCTCCCCTCTCACCCTCCCTGAACCCAGCAGGCTTTTCCGCTTTAGACTTAAACTAAATTAAACCTTGAGAAGCTTACCCACCACCATCTGAGTAAAAACATCACTCGCATCCGCAATGGGAACAGTCTCCTTTTGGATTGAACATGTGGCACATTGATTGACAATCTTCGTCGCATGTCTGTTCTTCTTCTCCTTCCCCTTCTTCGCCCTGCTGCACTCTTTTCTCTTCCTTGGCCTGGTTCTGTTCCTGATTATCACATCCGCAATGGGAACAGTCTCCTTTTGGATTGAACATGTGACACATTGATTGACAATCTTCGTCGCATGTCTCTTCTTCTTCTTGTTCTTCTCCTCTCCTTCTTCGTCCTGCTGCACTCTTTTCTGTTCCTGGTCCAGTTTCTGATTATCACATCCGCAATGGGAGCAGTCTCCTTTTGGATTGAACATGTGGCACATTGATTGACAATCTTCGTCGCATATCTCTTCTTCTTCTTCTTCTCCTTCTCCTTCTTCGTCCTGCTGCACTCTTTTCTGTTCCTGGTCCAGTTTCTGATTATCACATCCGCAATGGGAGCAGTCTCCTTTTGGATTGAACATGTGACACATTGATTGACAATCTTCGTCGCATGTTGCTTCTTCTTCTTTGTTCAGTTCTGGTGCACTCTTTTCTGTCTTGAGACGTCCCAAAGGGACCGAGATTTCACTGCATTAATTTGAACAAAAGCCACATTTCTCAGCATATGGTTTATGTCAGGCACGTAATCAAGAGCAAAAAGTAAGTAATCCGTGATTCGAAATGACGTTAGCAAGTAAAGAATGCATGATTTGTCCTATTTTTTTTTTAAGAAATCAAAGAAGTGGGAAATAAACCTTGTCATAAATTTCATTCTTCCTTTCTATTGCCAAGAGCCCAACACGTTACCTGGTCAGAACTGCCTAAAAATAATGGTATGCTCAGGCGTTGTACCGTCCAAAAGCGTTTTGCTTGAAGAAATGTTCTGCTCATGCGTGATTGAAACCACGTTCTCTAGTGAAAAATGGCAGATCACTTCCCTGGGCTGTGGGAGAGTGACTTAAATATGAAAAGAAACTTGCTGATAAAACAATCATTGATCTCTATTATCGTAAAATATCGTTATTTGTCAGTGTCTCGCACATGAATCAACTAACCTCGTCCAATAATTGTAAATTTACTATATCGCCGAGATCACAAGCATGGGAGCCTCAACAGTTCGCAACACGCACCGAAAGGTTTCAAATTAAGACAATAGACCTGTTACTCAACTGACCTTTTGGAACAGATCGTGACGTCACTGACACTATGAAAAGTGTAAGCAAAACGACGAAACGGTTTTCATGATGAAGCAGTCAAGAGCGGTAGACTGCAAGATGACGTAGAACAATCTAAATCAAAAGATGATAAAAATAGTTTGCATAAATAACCCATGTACACATCCATGTACATTATTTTGCTATGCCAACCCAAAGGGGGGGGGGGGCTTATATATTCCTTCCACCCCTCCTCCCGCCCCCTTGTATCATGCTGGGGGTACGAGTAGCTTGTACGTCCGGGGTTTAAGGCAGTATTCACACTACGCGAGAGAAATTTGAAAACGCAGTTTTATTTTCTACAGTTAGGCCTACCGTCCACACTAATCCGTCACGCTAATCCGTCACGAAAACAGATATTTTCGAACAGACACTTCAAACTGAATGAATTTGAAAACGCTGGTTCGTCTTCTGGACAGAAAACATTTTGAAAACGGGGATGAGGCCTAAGTTTCTCCTAACCTACGCACTACAAGAAAACCCAAAGTGAAAAAAAACCAGGTCCCGTCGACACTGACGCTGGAAGAATTTGAAAACAGTGTTTTCACTCTGAAAACGCATCAAATGTTTTTCATTTACACTACGCCGGACGATTTAATGAAAATATAACAATAAGCGGTCATTTTGGATTGGAAGATGCGGAAAACTCGGTCAGGGAAATCACATGATTATCATAACGGTTATCGTTACCCAAAAGCTTCGTTTTCAGACTGTTTTTCCTCCACAGTAAAATGTAAAGCAGGCGTTTTTCAATTCCTTCAGTTTGAAGAGCGTTTTCAAGAAGCTAAAACGGATTATTGTGCAAAGAAGACTTACCAGATGAAAAAAAGATCCGTGTACACGCTGCCTAAAACTGAACTTGCAAAGTTTTTACAAACCGCACCATCATACTAGAGAGCTTAAGCAGCGACGACGACGACGCCAAGGATGACGCCTCGCAAAAAATGAATTTATATTTTACAAGCGAAATTCGCGATTGTCTAGATCTGTTCGGTACGTCTACGGCTCTAAAAACGTGTTTAAGCTAAATGTGCAACGACGGCGTTCAATTTCAAATGAAA
>Ga0126337_10000191_pt1:0-22500 | contig 26098 bp, 18 predicted proteins | sample DipCmetagenome_FD_92527 | JGI IMG/M metagenome (GOLD analysis project Ga0126337, IMG submission 92527) | Coral microbial communities from La Bocana,Puerto Morelos, Mexico - Diploria C A metagenome | ecosystem: Host-associated > Invertebrates > Cnidaria > Coral | place: La Bocana,Puerto...
CGGCCCGGTTATTAAACAACTCAAGTTGCGTCATTGGAATTTTGGCCGAGAGAAGTTTGGTTCAGCTCACCGACAAGAAAAAAAAAAAATAAATAAACCAAGGGTAGATTAAGAACCGCGCTCGGCCCATGGCCGTGCGGTTAACAAAGCAAATGTTTGCTTACTGTCTTTACTTAGTTATATAATATATATAGTTTTTATAGACAAAGAATAACAGAAGTGGTTTCACACTTCATAAGAGTGCCTGATGCAGATACATAAACTCTGCATTCTTACTATCTGCTGAGAGTTCTACAGTTCTAACCAAAAGGTCTGAACTTGTAACAAATTACAGGAATGAGAACAAGTTATATGTGGCCGATCACTTCCACACCCTCTGTGAGTTAGTTTAAATTTTGTTTCAACTGCCACAAAGGGCACAGTATGATGATCGCTTGACTAACTGTAGTTTCTAATTTCATGTTGTTTTGTATATAATGTATATTTTGAATCTTTCACTCAAATTCCTTAAATATATTGGAAGGAGTGAGTTGCTGAAATAATTACATACAAGCTTCTGCAGAGCACAACCATCATCACATCTCTTTGCCATCTGCAATTTTGTCACCTAAGTACTAAATGAAATTCATCTCCTAGATTCAAGGAAGTATCTAGAGTGTTTGCCAACGTCCCTACCAAACTTTTTAAACTAAATCAACTCAGTCCAATATTGTATTAACAGGACAAGGAAAGTCAGAAATAAACCATTTTCTTTTTCACAATTAAGAATATGGCTACAGCTGTTAATCCGAAAATGAAAGACATATACCGACAAAGATTTTGCATAAATGAAAATAACACCTTTAAAACTGAAGAATCGTCGAAAAACAAGTGATATACAAGATTACCGCTGAATGCATAAATTGAAAATGTTCCTTGAAACACTGCAAAAATTGAGTTAAAAAGTTCGAGCATATTGTACCCATGGGACACATTGTGGAAGTTATAGTCCTGAAAAGTCTTGCTGTTGAAAATGAAACCTAAAATATTCTAATTCATGTTTAGAACTTCCTTCTCCAATTTTCCACGACAATAAACAATCCCGTTGATCAATGTGTAAAACAAACTTGTGGATGAATGAAGATGGCGCCTTAAAAGTGATGACTCATCGATCGATCCATTGACCGGCACAAAACATCGCGAGTCTCATTACAGTCTGTTAAGAAAGCTCCTTTACTGAAATATAGGGCATAATTTATATCAGGCGAATCGACTCTCAGTCCGGGCGACTTTATACTCCGGGCGAAACGACTTCAGACTCCGGGCGAAGACTACTCTGGGTACGGGCGAAACGACCGTAAATGTCACAAATTTTCGTTGCCGGCTCCATCTCTGATCTATTGTCTGTTTTCTTTAACATCTTTATACGTATAAAGCTTAACCTTTATTCAAGAAACGTTTAACGCCATCTTGCATGTTGTTGAAACGTTTGTTTCCGATTAGAATTAACCCAAGTTTTACTCACACATTTTGCATGAAAACGACAAAAGCACTTGTACTTACTTGTCACAGTGACTGGTATGTATTTTGTAGCGAAATATCAATGATTCAGCCCATAATTTTGCAGCTTAGGATATGATTTTGCTTCGCCAGCACTTTTCAAACAATAAATATTTGTTGTGGTCACGTGAAACGTCACGTGGGTCGACATGCCATTCATCACGAGAATGACAAGAAATAACGCGAACCCACGCACGCAACTCCACATACCAATGCGCATGATCTTCTCAGTCACTGACCAAAAGGATCGCGTAAGCAAGTAAGCAAAGTCAGACACGATATTTTTTTGATTTTTTTTATGACTTTTATCCTTCAAAACCCAAGCAGTGCAGTCAAAAAGCATTCACTGGCACTGAGCTATGCTAATTGTGCTAATTGTACTAACTTTTAACTGATACGTTTGGAATCAAGTGCTCGTTTCACAAACGAGACGAAATACTTAGCAAGCGCGATTATTAATTCATTTAAAAGAAATGGCAGCTATCTCAAATCCGTTTGATTCATTTTTTCTATACATTACTCTGACTTTTCTTATCGACGCACATGACACGCAGTCTTCATATGCAGAAAGAAGTAATATGTATATATATTTTTTTTATTTTAGAGATTGATTTCATTTTAGAGATTGCGCAAAAACAAATCGATTATATCAAAAAATATCGAGAATAATCAACGTCGAGGTAGGGGTTATCAGCCTCAGCCGAAAGGCTGAGACTGATAACCCCTACTTCGACCTTGATTATCCTGGATATCACAAAAACCGAAACAAAAAAGTCATGTTATTGCTTCTTCACTGACGGCAAGCAAGACAAAGCGAGCGAACTCGACATGATTACCCTTAGAAATCATGCACCGCGGTCATACATGACATGATTACCCGTGACCTATAGTGTCCTTGACGTGATTATTTTATAATCTGCAGTTATGACGTCACAGGCGCTGATTACTTTCACGAAAATCTTATAAAAAAGACACCGATAAAACAATCAAAAATGCAGAATGTCGTGCACTTTTTTTGCAGTGAAATTTTTAAAACGTACTACGCTACAATATTCAGTACGGGAATTCTTCAGGAACAGTCAGAGTTCTACCTCTTATTAATGCTCGCAGCTGTAAAGCGATGTCCTCATCAATTGTTTGCCAGTTCACTTCTACCTCGAACTTCTTGAATCCCCTGAGCTCTTCATCTTTATTTTCCTTTTCACCGGAACCTCGGCGCTGCTCCGAGTGCTGTTGAGTCACGCTCCGAAGATTACCGAAGATTACCGAAGTGCTGTTTCTCAGTTGTGTTTCTCAAAAGGCAAATTCCCCGCAAATAAAAGTTTCCACAAGATACAATGATCAAAAGCAAAATATGTGTTTTGTAGAATGGCCTTCAGACGTTTTCTACCTTTCGTAAATGATTAGGTATAGTTCTGCGTACGTAATATAATGAGAAGTGTTTTTCGGCGTTGCCGGTAAGGTTTGTTGATCTCAGACTACGCGTGCGCGTAAGTGGAGGAGGTACAGTAAAATGAACATATTACAGCTACGTCAACTCAGTCACGTAACAAAGTAATTAAGGTGATTTCAACGGTGTATTGTTGTCTAATCGCATTTTTTGTTTCGTTTCTAAATTATGAGTTGCGACCACCTCTCATAAGCGACCACCCGGGCGACCACCTCTCCTCAGCGACCAGTTTTCCAAAATACCAAATGTTTGCAAGTCAAATCACTATATATATTTGGAACCTCTTGTAAAATTGTAAGCGACCACCTCTCGTAAGCGACCGCGGCTACTTTTATAGCTGAAATTTTCCTTTGTTTTTAACCTCCCGAGTAAGCGACCAGTTGACAAATAATGGGGCGAAGAATGGATAATAACGTCTGGTAACATTATCGTATTTCTGGCTAATATGGTAAGTAAAGGTAAAGTCTGAATACGAGCCTAAGTGGCCCATCAGGCCGGAAATTCTCCCGGTTTCCGTAGCATTAAGCGACTAGGAATATTGCTACTCCCCCCTGGATGGGATGCTAGTCCATCGCAGGGCTACCCACAGCATTAAATCTGCCAGTACCCATTTATACACCTGGGTGGAGAGAGGCGCTGTGACAGTCAAGTGTCTTGCCCAAGAACACAACACAATGTCCCCGGTCAGGGCTCGAACCCGAACCGCTCGATCCGGAGTCGAGCTCACTAACCACGAGGCCATGCCCACCGCGCCTCCTACTTCTGGGTAGTTCAAGAAACGGAAATTTATCGAAGGGAAGAATCGGATTTTTTTCTCGAAATTGACTTTTACATGTATAAAACATTGCATCAGCATTGACGCATGGGTTAAGTCTCGGCAGTTATCATATTCTAGTGGCCATGGGGAAAAATTTTGACCCATTATTGTCTAAGCTCTCGTAAAGCGTAAGTGTGTTTCATCTATACATGTTTGTGAATGACTTGTTCACATCACATGTCAGTTTCAAACACGTTTCATACCTGGTTTTAATTTATGCTGTTTTATTATACTTGCATAAATTTCTCAAACGTCGGCTGCAGAATGAAGCTTGAAATTACTGTCGCAGTTGCGTTCATTCTTGGCGAGTTTAGTCTAAATTTTTGCTTTTTTGTACTTTTGTTCCAGGTTGTGAATTTTGGTTTTGCAATACGTTGCTGTAGGCTTGTAACCGTTGTTATTGAGCTTTGCGGCGATGTTTTCCCATATATTGTTCTTTCTTCCCATCGCTGATAGCTGACGTTGTATTTCTTCATCGGCCCATATTTCAACGAGAAAATTGGCCTCATAATAGCCTCAATTTGGGGTCTTTTGGCCACTCGCCTCTTCTCCGCATCCATCCGCCATTTTAAACGTGTTTCATCTCATCATGATTGAAAAAACTACCTCGTGAGGTTGTTTCAATCATGATCAGAATTATCTCGTTTCGATCACGATTCGCGCAATGCATTATCTGATGTGAACACTTTTCAGAGCGAAACATGTTTCATTCGTGATCAGACTTATCATGTTTCGGTCTGGTGAGAACACAGCTTTAGTCCAATAAAAACATTCAGCATGAAACTAAAAAGCCTAGAGAACGTTTTTCACTGAGAGCTATAGATTACCAGGAAGGTTCCCACTTCCCACTCAAATTTTGGAAAAACAAATTGCCCGAAGATTTCGCAATAATACTGACGAAAACTGTTACTATGGCAGCTCGGAACCAGCCAGCACCTTTTCTGAACACTCGATTTTTCGACGAACAGTTTAGAAATACTAATAAAGTGGTTGATCTGAGATTTTGGAGATGTCGAGGAGTACAAAAGAAAATGTACAGTAAACCAGCATTAAACCAAATAAATCTGAATGTTAACAGCATTTGAAATGAATATATTCACTTACATAGAACTCAGTTTTATAAAACGAAGTCAACCAAACAAGAGTTGAGGTATTAACTTAGTACTATTTCGCCATTTTTCGAATGCAAAGTCATTTGGTAATCAGATTAAGATTGGATAACAAAATGAAAACATGGAGAAGTAAATAAGTAATTTATTAAACGTCAATAACACAGGTAATTACTTCCGAACCAAAGGCTCATGTTAAAAGGGCTGGGATTAGGATGATGTTAATTCCTCGTCAAGTAAATTATTTTTTAAATTAGTTTTCTCTACTAATAACATCATACAGATACAGATACTTTTATTGCTAAATAAAAAGCTTCGCGGCTCGATATGAGATATCCACCATTATTCACCCCCATTTCGGTGAATGTCAATTATTAGGGATTGCGCAAGAGCATACATGTAACTGGCTCTAGTAAAGGACGTTAAATAACAATAATAATAAAAAAACCTGAAAGTCAAAAAACGAAAATTCAATAATACGTTAACTTTGATCTCGAGAAAAGTCTGTTGTACATTTGGTCAAATTAAAGTCAGTTTTTAGTTCATAAAAATCGTTTGAAAGCTTACAGTTAGTACCTCGTGGTAAGCTGTCGGCTTTTCGTCTAAGTGATATTAATCAAAAGTATACAACGGCTTGTAAACATCCTCCCACAGTTGCAAAGCGATATCTTCGTCGATTGTTTGCCATTTTACCTCCAACTCGAACTTCCTGAATCCAGGTGGGCCCTCTTTGTGCAAGTCTTGAAGCGTTTTTCTTTTCACTGTCACCTCAGCGCCACTCCATGAGTTGATTGTATCAACGATGGAAACACGATCGGCTTGGATCTGCTTCTCGTTGCGCTTTGACTTCTGTCCTCTCTGAAAAATGCCAACTGTTTTACCATTTTCTTTAGCCTTTGCTGGTTTGGTCATGCACGCTCCCATGATTTTTTTTGCCAAGAATACGAAACTGATCGCTGTCCGTGCGAAGTGCTGCTCCTAGCTTTTTGTGAGTCAAAAGGAAAATAGCCCCCAAAGTACGGTTCGTACCAGCTAGATGCGATGGTCAAAAACAAAATTTGTGTACAGCGGATTTATATCTTTTCTTCCGTTCTATTGACACAAATGGTTGGCTGCCTTTCTGCTTGATTTGAAGTTGCGTTAATTTCCGGTAACGTGTTTCCACCCAGACACGTGAATTGTTCGTCCATCCACGTAGCCCGTAGACATGCTTCAGTGAACATTCTATCAAACTCAGTCATGTGCCGAAGTGATATCTTTTAGATAGTGCCATGTTGCATAAGGTAGCTCAAAACAGTTTCCAGCACTTTGCAAGACTTTTGTTTCGTGAGTCATTAAAACAACCCTTTATCAGTCGATGTCATAATCATTTCTGATACCATGAGTCATGGTATCAGAAAAAAAAACTACACAATCACTGGAGAACATGCACGTTGTTACCATTTCCGTGACACAACAGATTCCCATAGCAGCAGTATGACTTGTTAAAAACACCCTTAATTTCAGCTTTGACTGCAAACCGAGTTCTGCAATCCACAGTTTTTATTATTTAATTTATTGGGGTCTTTCCTATGTTGGTAGAAGTGTTTTTATTTCCTGCAACGTCATCTTGATATCAGATGGGTGTGCGGAGATGAATTCCAACAAAAGTACAGTATGTTTACCACCTGGAACAAAGGATGGAACTTGCGTACTTGCCCTGTTACTGTGCTGCCAGTACGCATGGCAAAGAAACTTTTTAACAACCTCGTTCCCAGGGCTTTTCCCTGGGAACGAGGTTGACTTTTTAACTCAGAAACACGACTAACAAAATTTGACTAGTATGTAATATTGTTAATTTGCATTTTGTTCCAGGTCACAATTTTAGTTTGGCCAATAATTTTTTTTTTCAATTACAAGGTGTCTCCCCTCAACCATCACGTAGTCAGTCTTAATTTACTTCCCCCTCTTTTTTTATGAAGAAATTTACTGCATAACGTTATCTTATTTTCTCTTCCGTCATCATGTGAAAAATACATGTCATATTTATATTAGTTTATTCAATATATACGCTCACGTTTTTAGCACTAATTCGCTTCCGCTGGCACAATCTAATGCCTAGCAATTGATATCCTCGCGTTTCCCTTTGTTATACAGAAGGCTCTCGAAGGCTCTTGAAAGCTCCCGCCTGAAGGCCCCCAAAGGTTCCCACACGCGAGGATTAGTAGTTTTTAGAAGTGGCTTCGAAAGGAAAGTGTTCAGTCATCAAGGTTCCGTGAACGACATGACATCGCGTTCAAGAAAAATTTTGATATTCAGTAAGATTCGGAGAGGTAAGGCTTTATTTGACTATCCAAATTCAAACGTTTATAACACCCAAAAAATTCCTCTGTCCTCTATAGACGAGAAATTCCATTTTTAACTTGTCCGTAGTGATCCGTACAGTGTCAAGGTTTTGTTTTATTCACGAAGATCTTCTTTGCCAGGAACCCGAAGTATCATGACATTTCTTAATTTGCATAGATTTATTCGATTTTGTTAATATCAAACACGGTATTTGGAAATATGGTCAAACACGATCTTTCGTGTTCGATACACATGTATTACTTCTCAGCCATTGTAGGTGGTTGCAGCAATTCCCGAGAGATTCAAATGACAGAGACCCTGGCGGCCATGTTGGATCACAGGAACAATTAGGCTTCTTATTAAAATTAGATTGTTGGTGGTCATTCAACATGGTGGCGATGACGTCAGTTGCAAACGCTGTATTTCCCGCTTTATCATAGGTTGAGTCGTCTTGATGTTTATTCTTTTCAACTCTTGTAAGGTGTATTTCGTTTTTAATTACCGATTTTACCGAGTTAGAACCAACGACATACGACGCGGAGTTTGTTTTGAGATTTTGTGAGCAGAACAAATATATTTCTGCTCCCCCTAAAATAGGCAAATGGGCAAACGTAGTGAAAACCCAAAGATCCCTGGCAGTGGGAAAGAGGCAATTTCTAAGTATTTTCAAAGAGACACATGCCTCACCCATCCTCCTGTGCGGAGTTCTGAAGCTCTCTTAATCACCCTTACACGAAGTTAAAAAACAATATTTCTCTTACGGACTTTAAGTATGTATGTCCAGCAAACAAAAAGATGAATAACTGATGCGCGCGTTTTAGACAAGGAACTAAAATCACCAAACTCTGCAATTGTTGTATTGTTGGGAAACATCCTATCCCCAGCTCGCTATAAAGTTTGTTAAAAAAACAAAGAAACAAAACGATGGCTTCAGAACAAAAAGCCAAATATTTCACAAACGTCTTGTTTTTATCCAGCCTTGCGGTTTTGCGTTAGTCACCGCTGGTCACAAACAGCGCAGGATTCTCACTGCACTATTTTTCAGGTAGAACCCCCCTTAAACGACTTAAAGAGACAACAGTTTAGTCATCCATTTAATTGGTGTTTAATTGGCAAGCTGCCTCGAAAGTTCAATGCGATTGCGACCCCCAGAGTAGACGCTATTGTTCAGCCCAGTGATCCTTTTAAAAAAAGATAAAAACAAGTAGTTTTGGATTTTGATTTTTTCGCAGCTGTAGAGTTCCGCCTTGGCGCGTTTGTTTTGTTGTTTGTTGTGATGTAATTGCGGTTGTTCTTATTGAAATGAGTTTCGCAGATCAAGCTTTATCAAACTTGGCATGTATTATCGGTCATTTACTGCCGTAAAAGATGTTGCGTATTCTAAGTTTGCGGAGGTTTTCGGGAACAAAAACGAAGTCAAAGTCCAGTACATTCAAACCCCATTTTGTGGTATTTCGGTGGGGTTAAGTCGATCGAGTTTTAATCGAGAAAAACACTTAATTTCTTCGTTGTTACTTGATTTACGTTGCGAAGCAACTCAAGCGAAATAAAAATAAGCATAATACGCGGATAATAAGCTCGGACAATTTAATCAAGGTAGTGGCTACAACAAACTATATTGAAGCGATATTGAAACACAGCATGTTTTGCAAAATAGCCGCTCCCTGTTACGCGAGCTTTACGTTTGAGTCTTGAAATGAACAATGACTAGGCCTCGAGAGAAGAGTGCTTTCAGATGAAACTTCATATAAACGAGCAAGTTTCTGGGAACATCTGTGCACAATTTGAGGTCAGTAACTGTTTAAACTGTTGTGGGATTAAAACTGGTCAAAGCTTCAGGCAAACAAAATGGCTCATGTCAAATGCGAACTTTCTGTTGTTGAAGATCTGTCAGTTCACATTTTTGATACACGAACAGCCGAGGGCCAATGTTATATATCAAACAAGCTTTTGATACATCGATTTGCTAGTGCGATATGTATTTGATTGTAAAATAAACGTAACATGTCACAATCAAAGCGGTGATGCCGAAATGTCGTGGTATAATTACTGGAAGAGAGGGCAAAATTATTGTATGTACGAGAACGTATTCACAAACCGTTTACAAGACTAGTTTTCGTTTTGCACTATTTAGAAAACATCTAACAGGCCTCTATATCGTTCCTACCTTACTTTTTGTTAGCTTTCGTTTACAGAATAAGTTAAAGAATGAGGTATTTTGACTTGAAAATGATGAAGTCGAGACACACGTCAGACACTTCCTCGAGGGACCTGGAGTTTGCAAATTTAAGACGTCAGTTGTTTGGCCATAAATTCATCATTATATCATCCTTTTCGACACAAGCGTTTGCACTATGATCACTGACGTATCCAGTTTCACCGTTGTTGGAAAAACTCGCGGTAAAATCGTGTCACACATGATCTTTTCTAAACTGGATTTGGGCAAGACGAGAGCACGTGGAATTCGGTAGTAGTTCTGTGACCAGACGTTTGCTATCCTTCCTACCCCAAAACATTTACAAATTTCATTGAAATCGAAAAGAGACAAAGTACGAAATTGAAGTGTAGTACAGACTAAGGAAATTCGTTCATTTCTGATATCTGGTGGCGATATTTTTACATTTTACCAGTAATTGGATATCTCTTCACTGCGGGTGAACCATCATTCGAAACTGAAACCTAAAGCTCGCTTGGTGGAAACCAATTGGTGATCCAATAAAGAGAAAATTCTTTTACAACAAAGAACAAAGTGTAACTGAAAGAATTTAGTAAGACTTGAGCTCATTTACTGACAATTCTTTGATCCTAACCAACGGGTCAATTTGTTTTGTTTGCCACCTACCCTTGATCTCGAAGGCATGCTATTCAGGATAAACCGCAAAATTGAAAGAAAGCATATTACGCGCCATTGCTGTACAATCCTCCAAAGAAGCGCTGATATGTTGATGTCTGGCGTGCGCAAAGATGTTAGAGTGAGCGATGGGGGAGAGGCGCAAATTCTAACGGAGCTCTCCCTACAACGGCAGCTACAGAGTACGCAGTAAATCATTTCAAAGTACTCTTGAAAGAAACATTTTTTTCTCAAAACATCTTTTCACATTTTTATCTAAGAAAGACCACGAAATGTTAAAATAGATGATACTTGATTTGCTATAGTTTACTGAAAGAATGTGCCATTAGATTAGTTATTTTAGGGGAAAAACGCAGTTTAATTGTGCAACGCACGTGGGGATACCTTTCTGTGACCCATGCAAAATGAACCTTTGAGTAAGGCTCTTTCTTGCTATTTAACTGAGCCACTGCTTAAACAATATACTGCCTGACTTTCTTGTCTTTAAAAGTTTGAGCTTATAGTGAAGGTTCCCGTAAAGCTAAAAGCTGAAAGCCTTGTATTCACACAGTGTACACGGAAAGACAACAACAGGTAAATTTGGTGCGACTTAATTGTATTCAGTTCGCTTTACTCTGGCCTATACTGAATCAATATAAATTGCTGACTGTCCAATTAAACGTAGAAATACTGTTATTCTCCTAACTTCTCAGTAGCAAAGAGATATTTAAATCGCTGTAAACACTTATAGGGTTGGAAATTCAGAGAACACGAACCCGGCATTCTTAGCCAAGAGACTTCATAACGCGGTTTTATATTTAGCAACGTTTCTACTTGAAAGTTGAAGAAATATTACTTAAATTCCTAAAGAACTTAATTCCACATTATCAGTCTCTTTGCAGTTACAGATAAAAACAGATTAACATTAAATTTAATCCTTGTACACAGCTCGTAAAGTTCAACAGTATTCTCTGACTTCTTAAATAAACAGTATGGTCCAAAGTCGTGTTTGTGAAACAATTTGTTCTTATCTACAGAATTAAATTAAGTGCACAAAGGATCTCAAACACAGAGTACTCGGACATTCCTTCTGAGAACTAAGACAACCAATTTCTTTATCATAAACACGAGTTCGTAATTAGGAAAAGTCACACAATACTTAAGATGTCTCTGGTTTGTTTTTGTAGATTGAAGATGGAAATTTTACGTATGCACTTGGCCTCGACAGCTATCCATAATTTGGTTTGATTTTATCACCATGCTACTGTCTTTAAGTGACTAAGGAATTATTATGTCTGGTCCTTAGTTGTTAAGGATTCTGTGGACACTCGTGAGCTGTTCCTACTGTTTATTATGTTGACTTCACTAATCGCTTTAAACGAAAAAAAATATCGACTAGCTAGACAAAATAGTCAAAGATCAATGATGAAGTCAGATCAATTAAGAAGAGCAAGCTATTAAAGCCATTGATAAATAGATCACTGAGAACATTAAAGTAGTTTTCGAGAACTTAATAAAAATCTAAAGAAAAGTGGTTACTTCAAAACCAGAGTGGCTGACACGAGTTTGGACTAATAATGTGCAATGTTCATACTTTTGTTCTGTTACTACTCACAATGACGCACTCATTGAAGTAAAGACCAGCCCTCGAGCATTTAATCTCGTTGTAAACCATGTGTTCTTAGGTCAAATGGACACCCTTCTCAGGCGTGGTGTGACCATGCGACAGATGTATTTCCCTAAGAAACGGAAGGTTCGCACAGGGTTATAACATACTCGAAGAGATTTTCACAGCAGGGTAGATTTTCTCGTCTCATCTCGATCGTTCTAAACTTCACGAATTGAACAAAGGGTATAAAATTGCGTAAGGTACTTTAAAAGACACATGTACGCAAATAGATGCCCACGTTACAGATTTGTGATGTGACAACTGTCGAAAGCTTGCGTGGAGTGACAACCTTACAAAGTGATAATAACAAAAAACTCTCGTTTCCATATCGATACACAGCCAGATACGCAGGTCAGAGAGAATAGAGATGATCATCATGCCTAAGAGATCTACGCCGTTCTGATAAGTATCCAAATTCTCAGAACTAGAACAGCTATATGCATAGCAATCAGTTGTGAGAATTAGGTTTCTCAGATAAAAAAAACAGCGTTGTGTCCATTTCTTTGCAACAACATTCTGAACATAATCCAATGAGATTACATGATTTCACTGTGAAATTCAAAAGCAAACATCAGAGAGATTGACTTGGATTTTTCTAAATAAAGCCTAATTTTAATTTCATGATTCAAACATAGGTCTACGCGGATAAAAGTGTGTTTTATGAGGCACACAATAGACCTTTTGCAAATGTAAAAGAGTCATTTGAGATTGGTGTGCCGCCCCCTCATTGAATTACATTGACGCGGGTGCGAAAGGCGTGGCACAAATTGGACAGGGTGCAGGTCTAAAGGTACACTACTTCACACCGGCATTGTTGCTCTATACAACTCAGCGTGCAAACCTACACACACCTTGGTTTAAAGTTTGAAGCATGTGCCTCTTTCTTTGAACGGTTACTTTGAGGATTATCCGAAGTTTAAAGTAAGCACCAATCGTTTGTATGTTCCACCTGTCTCAACACGCCGAACTACTCAAGGGGAACTGATGACTCAATGAAAGCTTGTGCCCTTCCCCAAAGGACAAGCATGTGTCCATCCCGGATTTATCACATGTTTTTCTTATCCTTCATGGTTCACCTCATTGAAAACAGATTTCCATTTTAAGACTGTATTGTCAAGACCTTGTCCAGTACAGAGAGGGAACAAAACCAATGGCTTTTGTTCTGTTGCGTCGCGTTGACGAACCTCAATTGCAATCGAAGCATGTACTCATTGGGTTCCGTAGAATTATGTCTCCCGGTATTCTGTCTCTAGCATTTATCTAGAAATTTTATTTGTCTTATTGTGGAGTATATGTTTTTCAAATTTGATTCAAATACTAGCCATTACAGTTTGGTTGTAATTTCTTCTAGTTGACCACTTTTTTTCCACGTTATCCAAATATTTCATCCAAGGAGTATCAGTGGTTCAGTGAGTAAAATTTTAAGTTCATGGTTTCCGAGAAGTAATGGGGTTAAGAGGTCTCTCAATGTGCCAAATATACTTTCCAACCCGATTGTGTGGTTTCTGCTAATATTCAGTGATTTTATCATGCAGTTTCCTGTCGTTAAAAAGGCTTAAAAAGATCGGAACTGTAATGTTGCTTTCGTGTCAGTTGTGGCTGCATTAAAGACAGGTCGGTGTTTAATTAAAACAACCAAAAGTAATTTCACAAAATTTAAAACGTTCCAACATGCCCAAAATTTAAATATCGGCACTGATTAGCACATTGTTTATGTCATAGTATCATAAGAGAATTTATCAAAATTAAGGGAAACTTTTTAATTATCATTCAATAGATTTGGGAATTTTCAAGCGAGCAATTACATGAGATTATGGTGGGAAACCTTATCGACTCGTAAAACCCACAGAGAGCCATAGAGAAGTCGATACAGAGGGCATTTCATGTTTACTAGCTTTTGAAAATTCTTGTTTCCCTCTTCGTCCAAAAAAAAGAGAACTTGTTTCGTGTTTAACGTTGCTACGAAGAAAAATTGCATTGAGAAAACAGGTCCCTTGTTTATGTCATACAACTGGCCGCATCTCTTTCCACGTTACCGCAAAGTATCTAGCCGAGGCGAGTCGAAAAATAAACAGATTTTGCACGGTCTTTGTGGTTAGGCAGAACGTGGCAGTAGACTTTAAATATATCGATAAGCTGATAGCTCTAATAAAGACACCTTCCTTGCCTCAGGTAACACGACCCTGTACAGAGAAAATAAAAGAAAACGTGGAATGACAAGGCAGCGAACACAAATTTGCTATACCCCCCAAAAAGGAAAAAAACTGTGGCGTTTGACACGAAAGGGTTGCCTGAAATAGCACATTTTGGAGACAAATATAGAAATAATTACATGAATTGAATTAAACACAAATTTGCTATACCCGCCAAAAAAAACTGTGGCGTTTGACACGAAAGAGTTGCCTGAAATAGCACATTTTGGAGACAACTAGAGGAATAATAAAATGAATTGAATTAAACACAAATTTGCTATGCCGGCCAAAAAAGAAAAAAAACCTGTGAAGTTTGATGTGAAAGAGTTACCTGAAAAAGTACATTTTGGAGACAAATATAGAAAAAGTAACATTAATTAATTAATCAGTAGAATTGATATGCGCTAAGCAAATTATTTTTGAAGAGTAAACTAAAATATATCGGTTTTAGCGGTGCGTTCGGTGTTATTACCCGACAATGCACTTGGACATAGTGTAATTACTGCTTCTGTCAATTTTACATCATGCCTTATGGAACACACTTAAGTCCACGTGTTGATTTGAGCAATGGAATGGTTCAAGATTGCGTGTCAACTTACGAAACAATATTTTTAATAACACTTCGCTTGGTCAAGAGAAGGTTCGTGTCTTATTCTGAAAAGAGCAAGAAGAACGATTTATTCTCACCCGAACTAATATTTATTTCTTATAGAGAATGTTAGCATTGAAAATAACTAAATAAACGTATTTGGAACCTTCCAGTAGAAGAACATTTTTGTAGAGGAAATTACTCGCAAAAATACTAGAAAACCGTTGTGACTTTCTGTTTTCTTTCCTTTGTCGTTTACTTCTGGTATATAATTCACTGTTCTGAATAACTTTTGTTCGCCTGTATTTGTATTGATAATTTTTCTTAAGCCTGATGAAAGAGGTCAAATTAAAGTAACGCGTGAAAGGACTCATTGTCTGATTTAATATTTCTTTATTTTAGAACATAGCGCTTTACTGTGACGGTTTACACTCGTGAAAGCTCCTAAGCTATTACAAGATAAAAACAGAGTTATTTTCCAAGTATTTTACATCAGTTTAACACATTTTATAGTTATCTTAGGTTTTGTATATCATTTATTGTACATTTTGTCAAATATGTATATCTACTTTGTTTACAAATTTAATTAAACAAATCTTAGATGTCTTCATGCAAGAAACATTGTTCATTGCGTTGCTGACATTTTCGACTGTTCGAGGGAGTTAGTTATCTAATTATCAACCACATTAACGATAGTACAATGACAACACTAAGTTGTAAAACACGCCTCTGGAAAAAAGCTCGCGTAATCTGCGTGTGAAAAGCTAACATTTACAACCTCTCCTTCAGGGGTAGAGTTATCAGAACAAAGCATTTCGGAAAGATCTCGTATATAGTTTTGTGCGAGTCTCAACAATTCTAGCTTAGTTAACTTTCGCTTATTGCCGGTGCTCGGAATTACTTTTCTTAATGCTTCCATGGCATCGTTGATTGCCTGAATGCGCCGTCTCTCACGGTTGTTAGCTCTGATTCTTCGCAAACGCGGTTCAAGGGGATTGCTTTTTGACGGTTTCCTCTGAGGGCTATTAGAGATACTTTGCTGATAAAACTGTTCTTTATTGTTGCTTGCCATCTTTGTCGAATCCATTGAAGAGAAAGCTGAGCCATCGCTTCGCCCCCGTCCGAAGTTGTTGGTTTCTTGACTGAAAAACCACTGCCTTGGAACTGCGATTTCGTCCATGGAGAAATCAGACTTCAATCTTTTGCCAGCAAACGTCCTACTTAAGAACTGCAGAATCTGTACCTGCCAACTTTTAAAAGAAAACGGAACGTAATTAGATATACAAACATAGATAAGAAGGAAGTACATCGTAATTACCCTAACGAAATCCCAATGCATTTGACATGTCTTGTAAAAAATGGGATAAATTTGATTGATAACCTTATCATTTTATCGTTATCTTTAAGCAAAGAAAATACATAGCCGAAGCAAAGAAAATGCCACTTACCCAGACTTAAACTTTCAAAAAGATGATTTTTTTTAAATGGTGGTAAATATTTGAGTAGTGTATTTTAACGATGAGTTCTTGCAAAATTATAAAGTGACTTTTCATCCCAGATTTGTATTTATGGGGAGCGAATGAAAAGGAACGCTTCCCAGCCAATCATGTTTGCCGCCTTCTATCCCGGTCCTTAGACACGGAGCTTAAGGGACATAAGAATGAAGAATCGAACCAAAACATTTCCCAGCAAGACACTAACAATTGTTTTGTAAGCACTTTTATTTGCCTTTAATAACTTTGCATTCGTGTTGGCGAGGCCTTTTTATTATGAGTGTATCGTCCATTGTTGCCTTTCGCCACATGCAAATCATAGGTCAAACATATTCCATAGCTCTTAACCTGGCAACCACCAAAGAAATATTTCTTTTACTGTGAAAAACCGCGTGACTCATTGTGTTTTTGGTTCTGATGAATGTTAATGTAGAATCTTTACTTAATTCTTAAAATGAAAAAATTCCATCGTTAATTAAAAACATCTCGTAACAGACAGAATTTAAAAGCCCACTCTTTTCATCAGTTATAATGTTTCTCAACATCGTTTTGTATTGTGATTCGCGCAAAAGTTATTTGTTTCTTTGTGCCGTTCTTATGTCATAGAAAGACGTCCTACCCGAACAATGGCAATAGACGATCCCTGTCGCTTGAAATACGACAGGTGGCGTCCTTGAACCTGATTGGACAATGCGGATCCCTAAAAGGCCGCGAAAAATTTCCCACGGTTGGAATACAAGGTCATTGCAAGACACATGGCTGAAACAAAAGAGCGTGAAAACGCACATGCTTAAGTTTAGTCTCTCATGTACAGTTAGTAAACAATAATCCTAAATTGACGAATTGGAAATGAAGACCTCTTTGGACATTTCGATGTTCAGGATTTCACGCCATCAAGATTTGACTAATTTAACAAATCTTCTCTTTACGTGTTAACTTAGCGAATCATTATTTCTAATGGAAGAAGGCCTCGTCAAGTGAAAGGAATTGAAGAAAGAATCGGCAAGATTTCATTTTTGAGTAATTGGCATAAGCAGGTCAATACATACACGGATCGTATATCAAAGAGTGCGCCATGAAGAAGTCAGTCGATCGCGAATTGATGAAAAAAATTGCCAGTCTCTGAGAAAATCTTTTCTTTTACAAGCTTGAGCAAAGGGAAAGAATAATAAGACTTTCTAACTTCACCGAGCGAACGTTTACATACAAATAAGATTTCAAGGCCTCTTAGAATAGTTATCTCGAAAATATATTTTTCAAACTCATGGCAATAGATATCTTTCAGTGTTGCTTGCGTTTTTAGGATTTGGCGCGACATCAAGCAAACTGAATGGAAGAACAGCTTATTTTCTCCACTAACCTAGCCAACAATAAATTAATTTTGTAAAGAGAAATTATATGTTAACAGCGCCTGAGATTCAGCAAGTTAAATTGGCACGATTGTTAAGAAAAAAATGATTTTGGTTATGAAAATGTCCAGTTTGCACTCGTTAAGAGGCTGCGCGCTTCTAAGATTTAGAATTTTTTTCTTCAACAAATTTAAACTGCACACAGGATGTTGGCAAAACTTTAATAAAGGAAAGGATTTATTTGGAGATATGGGACTTAGTTAAACTGCTGCTGCTAACGCATTGGGAAAAAAAGATTGATAAAGAGAAAATAATTGTTGTCAAGTAAACATTTTTAAAGACATTGGTCTCTCCATCGCTTTTGTAAACGTTCCGTCTTTGTTTACAGGTTGCATTCCGTAACTTTTTGCAGGTTAAATACGCTTGCAGTTTTCTTCAAACAAACTTTTTTCAGGACCTCACTATTCACTGGTTCGAAAAGCCGAAGCAGACTGCACGAGACGTCTTGTGTTTATTTCACACTGTGACAAAGCCTCAACGACAGTAAAGAACTCTTAAATTGGCTGGACGTCATTCAGTGGCAACTGACGTCCAAATAGCCATTCTGTTAAATAATTAGAGCTAATTAGCCCACACTTTTTCATTGCATTGATCCATCAATCCGCACTCTTAGATTTAATTTGTTGTTCATATGCTTTCATATTCCCCTGTAAGATAAACAATGGTGCTAGTCTTTCAGAAGCAGTACAGGAATTGTTTTTGTTATAGCTTTACATACGACGCGAAAATTTCACTTATTTGTGATATAAATATGGTCGGTAATCACTAATATCCTCGGCTCTATAGAGAAAAAAAACAGGCTCGTCTGAACTCTCGTCTGATCTTCGGAAACAAAACAAACCAAATATCTTGGTAACGGGTTGAAACATGTATACTTATTTTGCATAACAACTGGAGAGTAGTGGACACCTGTGAAATACATAAATATAAAGGCTGCCTTTACAACCTACCGATCAACAATCTCCATTTAAATTCTTGGTTATTGTCTAGCGACTTTAGGAACTTAACCACCTTGTACAGTGTACTGTACACGAGCGCAGCTGTCATTACAACAGTACTCTCAACTAAGGCTTTCATTTACATACTTAAAGCCACTTGGATTCTATCGCTTATACAGCATCGAAAAACATTATATATATATGATGTCATTAGATTGTCGGTATATAACATTTTAATGTTATAAAAACTTCTCTCCAGGGCCATTTACACTGCGGGCAGTCCTTGTTTTGATCGAAAAATCCGCGAGATATGAACGCGGACGCGGTGTAAGCGAGAAAAATCTTAGCAGTTAAAGAACAACACGGAACTGAATTACTGTTCAATTCCGGGGGTCCTCTCATAGGAAGAGGTCGGAGATGCCCCTGTCGTGTCCGTTTTCGGTATTATTTGCCGAAATCGGTCTCCTTCAAGGGTTAATTCAAACTTTTCAAGGGAATTTTCCAACGGGTATCCACGAGCTTTCTACATGGGAGTGTCCCCCCCTCCCCGGGATGTTCAATAGGCTTTTGAAGGGCATCCCTCACTAGGCTCGAAACAGATCGAAACTCTAAGCTACCTTTCACACAGTAACGTGACTACAACACGAAACTGAGAACTTCTCAATGAGTGTCTTCTGTCGGCGCTACTTAGCCGAGGATGATAAAGAACAAAATAAAACACCAGGGGTTTTTTTGCGACGACAGCACAATACTAACTACATCCGTTAGTTAACCTAACAGGCATAAAATTCGTGCTGTAGTCGCTATTTAAAAAAGTGTCATTGGCAAAGTTTAACTACAATCGAACCTCCGGTTGCGACCACCTGTCGTAAGCGATTATCTCTCCTCAGCGACGAGGTTTCCAAAATACCAAAAATTTGAAACCTCCTGTAAGCGACCACCTCTCGTGAGCACCCGCAACCACTTTTGAAGCTAAAAGTTTGAAACTTCTAGGGTTTTTAACCTCTCGTAAGCGGTTACATGGCAGATGATAGAGCGGCGTTGTAAAATATGGTTTTGGAATATTATCGCTATCAACACAAGAGACGGAAATTTTTCAATGAGAAGTGCCGGATTTTTTCTCGAAATTGACTTTTATTCGGCAGTTACCATATGCTAATGAGGCAAATTTCCCGGGGAGGGGGGAACACCCAGACAAAAGAAGTCACAACTTCTGCAGCACAATAAACAATACCACATGAAAGTATTGCTCAATAGCTTTCATTTGAATGGTCGCACACTAGTGTTTCATCCACACACCTAAAAGTTAGAACCATCTCGTACAACATAATAAACAGTACTGCATGAAATTAAAGTACTGCTCAATAGCTTTCATTCTCTCATTTACAGACTAAAAAGTTAGACCCACTGTATACTTGTAGTTGAAAACGCACCTAAACCTACATAAGTCCCTTGTGGTTGAGCCATTTAAACTAATAACTAGCTTTGATTCGATGACAATTACAATTTCTCACTGTAGGGTTCAAAGGTCCGGCAACTCTGAGGGAAAGGAGAGAATCACGCATAAAACATCGCACTCAGTGAGTGTTTGTGAATGACAAAACCAGAAAACAAAGAAGAGGAAGATTATTTATCAACCATTCTGGCCAAAACGATTTGGCTTAGCTTTCTTACAGTAGCGTCCCTAGTTAACCCCTGCTGTGCCCCTTCCCCCTCGAAATGCGCATGAGTTAAAAGAAATTGGCAGTTAATTCATGATAATTTATTCAAGATGTAGAGTTCACATCATTTATATAAATTATATTTATATTACTAAAATATACACAGTGAGGTAAAAAAAAGAAAACAAAGCAGCAGTACATGCTATAATCACAGATATAAGCGCCACATAACCGGCTTCGAGGTACAACGAGGTCTAGTTAGTACCATGTTTCCATGACAACATACCTCTCAGGGAGTTGTGTAATATTATCCACAACGTCTAGTCCCTGTTCAGACGACACAGGAGGAAATAAAGAATACGTTTAATATTCTTATTTTAATTATAGACATAGCAGCTGTCAAATAGGACTGAAACCCGAAAAAAGGATTATTTCTCTCATGTGGAAGATGGCTTGGTTTAATAATGTGTTAGTTAATAATGCTGACGAATCAGTTGACCTCAGAATGTCAGAGTACAGTTCTACATTAAACGATTTGAATTCAATTTCTGACGTCTTTTGCGTCCAAACAGAGGTTCACTCTGAAAACGCATCAAATGTTTTCCCTCCCACACCACACTGGAGTAATTTACGAACGCAACAATCGCGGTGGATTTGTGTTTCAGGAAATCTCGGGCAAGGAAACTATGATTATCGTTACGTAGTCACCGGAAAGCTCCGTGACGGATTAGCCAGTGGACGATAGACCTAAACGTAGAAATAGAAAAGCTCCGTAGTGTGAACGCTGCCTACTTTACCTCGCCCGTTATGTAGTGTTTTCTTGGAGGACGAGAAAATTACATCCAGTTATTTACAAGACTCTTTCCCCGCCCCCAGACATAAGTCCCCTCCTGGCTTTCCTTGCCTTCAATTCGTTTTATTGAGTGAAAAGCCTTGGTTTCCGGCAACATATTCAGCTATAGCTCGTCTCGAAACGGTTTTTATTCTGGGTTTAAGCCCCCTTGGATATAAGCGCTCCGTTTATAAGTTCATCCAAAAGCCCTTGTGAGGTTCATAAGCCCAAGGCTTATAAGCGGCAGTTTGTGGTATATAGGTACGTGTAATTCTCTTTTCAGGCCATGACTGAATTCGTAGAACAACTTCGTTATTAATTAGTGTTTTGCCACTAGTGAAAGATGACAATTGAGCTCAGCCGTTACCAAGGCACTGGACAAGTAATTTCAAGAAGCCGGAATCTCTAAGCGGTCACGACTCCCTGATTTGCCCTTGCAGAAGTAATAAAGTCCACCTGTTCTTCCGTCCCGCTATTCTTTTGTCCGTTCCATCTGGCAAGAAGAAATTCATCATTTCCTGACTGATCCGAAGTTCACGAAGCAAAGTGCAACACGAGGGGTCAGATCCTTAGATTTCATTTTCAGCAGCAACAGTTAGAGCCATTCTTAAGTACTGCTCCATAGCTTTCATTTGAATGGTCACACACTAGGGTTTCAGCTACACACTTAAAATTTAGAACCACCTTGTACAGCATAACAAAAGCGTCACACGGAAGTATTGCGCAATAGCTTTCATTTGAATGGTCACACACCAGGGTTTCATCCACAGACTTAAAAGCCAGAACCACCTTGTACAGCCTAATCAAGTAATCAGTACCACATGAAAGTACTGCTCAATAGCTTTCATTTGAATAATCACACACTTGGATTTCACTCATATCAGGATAAAAATTTAGCAACATAGTCTTTACTTTCATTGACCTGTGTTTAATACATTGTTACCAGTACAGTACTGCTGTAGCACCCCTTGTCTCTATACCAGAGAGGGCACTGCGAGATAAGCATGTGGATGTGCCCTTTTTGTGCTTTAACTCTTGAGTTGGTCGGGAGTGAGCCCTACATAAGTAGAATCTGCCAGTACGATGAACCAAAAGCTGTTGAACACTTAGCAGATGCGGCTTTCTAAAGTAGCAATATACAGACTCAAGATAAATTTGGCTCTTTCCAAAATTTGAATTTTTCATTTACTCTAGAATAAAGGATTTTTTCTTGTCCACAAGGCTAAATATAACCGGAAAACAGCGGGGCAGCGAAACAGGTAGATTTGAAGAAAGGATGGTTTCATCAACTTTTATCTTTTTCATGTGGGAACTAATAAAGAACATAAAAGGAATTTTCCACCACCCGGCTCTGATTGTTCAAAGGATGTGCAATGCTACCATTATAAAAATCACTATCTTATTGACAACGTGGAATGTTTTGAGACGATTTGTGAGCCACTGGATTAGTTATGCAATGGATGAGGCTATCCACCCTGACTTTGAACAAGTAATTAATAAATGAATAACCTTAAATGAATGTATGCATGATGGAATGGAAGAATGATACAGCATCCACACTACGGCAAAAAGATTTGACTGAACCAAGAGACCATGAGGTACTCACCTCATTTTCTCTTGACTGAACACATTAATCCGTCACGAAAA
>Ga0126337_10000193_pt1 | contig 26057 bp, 20 predicted proteins | sample DipCmetagenome_FD_92527 | JGI IMG/M metagenome (GOLD analysis project Ga0126337, IMG submission 92527) | Coral microbial communities from La Bocana,Puerto Morelos, Mexico - Diploria C A metagenome | ecosystem: Host-associated > Invertebrates > Cnidaria > Coral | place: La Bocana,Puerto Morelos...
AACAATATAATCCTTCAGAATAATAGCCTTGTTGCACACAGAACGACAATTTAAGAGTCCAAAGTAAGAGCTCTTCACATTGAAATCCTTCTCACGATGTTTATTCGCAGTGGTATCACTCTCAACAGGTATTAGATTGCCCAAATTTGCCGATCTTCGATCTGTTGTTTTTTGATGAACGACAGTTGACAAATGTTCTTGGGCGGACGATTGATGGAATACTCATAGTTCCGTTAGCTTCCTTCGCCTTCGAAAGTTTACCAGCTCTTTTTCCACGATATTTCCAATTCCGAGGTTGATTCGGTACACACAAATCCAAATAGAAAGGACACAAACGCACAAGATCAGTACGACTATATACAAAATGATGAACAGGAGATGCGGACCAAATATTGCCATGTGTAACCTCGATATGGCTCAATTTCGCTGAACAATCTGCTTGAGACAGCGACAAGTAATAAGCAGCACACGAAGAGATAACGGGACCCGGCAATAACAATTTCCATTTATTTCTCAACCTAGTATTAAAGTGCCTATGACATGAAAAGTAATTGCAGCTTTTTTGACAGGCTTTTCAAAAAAAAAAGTAATAATGACATTTTCCTTTTTGGAATATCTTTTTCGTTTTAGAGATATTGACAATTTTCTATTATGCAAATTAGGAAAGTGATGACGTCATAAGGTGTGCAACTAAAATTGTAAAATACTGAATAAAGAATATCTCTGGAAATATAAAAGCAGTGTTCTTCAAACTTGACACCAGAAATGTTCATCACAAAAGAAACTAAATAATAACCGTAGTGTTGTTGTCATGGAAACTCTCTTGGCTCCAGTCTCTTTCTGTCAAAAACCAAATGTCCTCATTTTTTACCCTTTAAAGTAGGACAGAGGCTCCTGTTTGTAACAGACATGGTAACCATATTTTCTTAACTCTCACCATTAGATTGACTGGAGTAGATGGTCCTTAGTTAATACAAAGACTGGGAATTGTTGTTTTAATTAAGACGGGACCAGCGGCAGAATTGTTGTCATGGCAACAGCACAACAGGTGTCATTTTGTGTCTTTTGTGATAAACATTTCCAGTGCCAATTTTGAAAAACATAGATATTGTTCATTCAGTGTTTTGCAATTTTAGTTGCACACCTTATGACATCATCACTTTCAAAATTTGCATAATAGAAAAACGTCAATATCTCTAAAACGAAAAAACGATATTCCAACAAGGAAAATGTCATTATGATTTTTTTGAAAAGCCTGTCAAATAAGCTTCAATTATTTTTCATGTCATAGGCACTTTAAACTCAACGCTTTAGAGTAATGACATAGACTGCACTATCATTTGAAATTGCAGCTCTGTACACATATTCATCATTTTTTTCAACACCTCTGTCAAGAAATAATGAATGTTTTTCTAGTCTTTGCAGTAATTTAGATCTAAATGTTCCTCTAAAATTTTCCAAAACAATAAAACTGAAGCAGGGTTTGACTGTTAGCTCACATGAAATCTTCTTTTAGTCACTATTATTAAAAACCACTTGAAACAAGGGGGCATAAAAAAAAATGTTACCATTATTTTAGTCAAAAGCAAGCAAGCAAGCAAGATCCTTTATTACAATGAGATTTAAAAGCATTACATGCTTGAGGGGATTGTGTGTAACTACCTAATGCCTAATTAACCTACAAGTTAAAGTAGATGAAATATGCATGATCAGACTTGAAAGTAAACCAATACAGTACATAATATACTTTTGTAAAATAATTGAAAATTCAAAACCAGACATCTACCGATTATGCAGGTAATCAGATAAATATCATCTTGCAATGTCATCTTGGATCAAATGATAAATCTATGCATGTGTGACCTGCAGTAGAATTCTTCTTCAGTCTGTAATATACATGTACCATTATGTTAAGAGCCTGATGCCATTTTATTTATTCCTTCATACAAGTAGTATCATACCACTAACTCAATCACTTGAAAACTTTCTTGTTGATGATATGACATGAAATACTTATGAATTAAAGCCAGTCTCATTGAGGTAAGCGCATGAACTCTAATTTAATAATTATAGTTTATTTGGATTGTCAGTACATAATTATACATGTAAGCAAGATAAGTAACATGTACTAGATAACCTTCACCTGTGATTTAAGTGAAGTGTAACTGATCCTCTCTAGCTTCTGATATTCCCATCTTGGACTACATGATGAATTGACAACTGGTGTAGATGCCAGGGGTAAGGAGGTAAGTGCTTGATAAGAAACATACACATTGGGCATTAATCTGAAAAATTAAAAATACGCAAATTGAAATTCACACAACAATAAAAAGGCAATTAAATGTAAACATCTATTCTGGGCACATAAACTCAACACATTCATTTTTAACCCCAACCTTAACCTTCATCTGGTAATTGTTTAGAATGGCTACCATGTTAAGCTGTCAGAAACCTGTCAACTGACTGTTAGTTGTTGGTCAATGTACTACTACATGTAATTTAAAGGGAATGTCTTGGTAGATGAGTTGTTCAATCTGATTCATTTGGTTAGGGGGCCACCTTCAACCAGTGTTGTCTCCACACCTGTTGTTATTAATTGGGCAGTCACCATGTGGGCTCACATATACCACATAATGAAATCATATAATAAATATTATTAATAATTATAATGATGATTTAATTTTAATGATTTGATTTTCCCTCATAATAATTATTATGAGGAAAAATCAAATCAATGATTAGCAAGCCAGCCTAAAAAAGTTTGAAAAAAGCTAAGATTTAACAGTAGGGAGATAGTTTTGGAGAACAACACTCTCTTTTTCTCCTGCATTGCTCTTTGAGTTTAGCTTATTGTATAATAAACAGCTTTTCTTTGTGACTTAATGAACACAGTGGGAGACATCAGTTCACAGATTGCTGCTTTCTTCTGATCTGCTCTTGATGTAAACCTAGCTGTTAGTTAGCTTGGGTTGGAGAATATTTAAGATATCAGTAAGGGGAAAATTTGCTATTTTGCATAATTTTCCTTCTTTAAACGGTTGAATAAATCTTAAGGTTATCTTAAAAATAAAAAAACTTATTGCATGAGGAAGATTTTTTGCATATTAATTACTTAATTGAGAGTTGACAAGTTCTGTCAAATGAATTAATTATTGAGGTAGGGTGTCACATGACATCAATAACATGCTGAGTTTGACCATGGTTTGACACACGATTTTGTGCGCCATAATTAGCGGAAAGCGGCAAAGGGTCTTTTTACAACCAAGAAAAATTGCTGGATGAACTCAATAGCAATCACAAAGCCAGCTAGCAAACCAAAATGAGTGGAAGTCTCCATAAAATACAATTGGAAGAAACTGTCAAAGCAGAGGAAACTGACGAAGAGAAGTGGACGAAGTTGAAAGGCAGATCAATTGTTTCAGGTGAAAGGCTGCAAAAAACGTTTCGGGATGCGATTTCATGTTGCTTTTGTCAAGGAGATGTGAACATTATGGAAAATGTGCCATCGCGAAAATGGACTTGGTTCTTCGTGGATTATACAATGCCAAAATGAAAGCTGTCCATCCCAAAGCACTAATTCAGCCTTCACAACAACTGAGAAGGGGAAGGGTTTTGAGGTTAATAGGGCAACCATTCTTGGCCTTCGATCCACCAGTTGTGGTCATGCTGCAGCCTCGACATTTCTGAGTTTTATTGGACTCACACCGATAAGTATGTTGTTTCTGGGATCTTCTACGGGCCTTTGTCATCTTTACTGAAATGGTCATAATTTTGAAGATTATTCAACCGATATGTAAAATTTCGAACACGAATAGAGTAAGTCAGCCTCACACATGAAAAAGCGGTCCATTCACACACAGGAAAATAATTTACTGTGCGCCGTCATGGAAAATTTGTACCTGTTCCATGTTAACTGTCACACTCCTATTGTTATAAAGAAAGTTGATTCCTCTGCGGTTTCTCCCTTGGTGAGATAATCTCATTAGACTAGGATGCTGCTGAATTTTAGTTTTTCTCTGTTTCACAAATTCAAAGTAAAAAATTGGAGAGTTGAACACACATCTTGAGTACCAAGTCAGGAGCCCCTGGACCAAACTGGCTGAAATTCGGAGAGCATGTTGTCAGAATGTTCTTGGACAAAACTATGTCTGTGACTTTTGATTATTCTTCTCATTAAAAAGTTTAAAGCTTTTTTTTCGTGGGCAGTTCTATTTTTTTCCCTTTTCAAACTTTATCCTCTTGTAAAAAAAATAACAAACACATGTGCCAAAAATCTGAGACACGGTTTTTGAGGTCAATGTGTGAAGAAATGGATGTTAATCGTTTTCTCCAACCTAAATTTAGCGGGCGTATACCTTGATTTATGGGTTCGTAAAGCTTTGTAAACATATTCACATTTTAGAAAAATGGTTAATTTTTTACCTTTTAAACATATCGGGTCATAATCTGTAGTTATTAAGCTTCCAAAAAATATTCGGTTTATATGGGTTTTTGTTAAAACCAAGAACGCTAGAGCAGACTGCGCATGGATGGTCAAATGGGTTATACTGATACCTTAAGGCAAAGAACATGTACATTGTAACAGTTGTTACACTGTAACTGTGTTCAGGTGTAACACAATTCTTGTGGCTATATGGCCAAATTTGACCCATTGTTTGCATTAATTTGACCTTTGGTCATTTGAGCCTGTTTCACCATTTGACAAACCCTAGTTGGATTCTCTAAAATGGAATTTTCAGGACTTATGAATCAATGTTCCCATACAATCTCAGTGGAATCATTTCTGCAAAGGCATGGCCAAGTTTGGGAGAAGAAACTTTGTGAAAATTGTGTAAATCTAGCTTACACATGTCAACAAGAATAGTCTTGAGAACCATCAACAATGCAGGAACACTGATATTGTGTACACCTACAATGGTATATTGAAGGGTTTCTTGGTGTCTTTCAATTTCCATAGACAGTTCGGTGCTGTTTCTTTTATTGGTGTGTCGGAAGGATGTTGTATGATTTCTGAAATGTTCTTTGCAGTTTGTTGCGAGTCTTATGTATGATTCTTGTTTGCTTGTTTGTTTGCTTGTTATGAGTACTTGGTACATGTACATGTACACTATGTTTGTTTCAAGGCATTTTCCTTGAAGGGGGCATTCATCTTTTGTTCGGCAGTTATATTGCTTGTTGGGTTGTTGCATTGGGGTTGTGTTGTAATCGGAGAGGATTGTCTTGTTGTGTGACAAAATAATGGATTTCATGCTTGGCATGCAGGAGTAGCTAAGCTTGAGCATATGTCTGTTGAAGGTCTTGTAAAGTGGGTGGTTCTTTGGGAAGCATTTGTCTACTATGTGGAGGAACTTCTTTCCTAGATTGGTTTTGACACTGGAGTTCCATGGGGGATTTCTTTGTCGGTTTCTCTTGCGGTTTCTCCTTGGTGTTTTGATGGACTGTGGGTTGTATTTCAATTTGTAGGTGTATCCGCTTTCATTTAGAGCTTTTTGGTACGGGGGTATGACTTTGTCTTAAACTTTTTGGCTGGACGAGATGCTTGTTAGTCTATTGATTATGTTTTCTGGGAAGATCTTTAGTAGTTGTGGGGGGTGGTTGCTCTGTCGATGGAGGTATAGTAGTTTGTTGTTGGGTTTGGTAAATGGTTTGTAGGTTCCATTTCTGAGGTCGAAGGTTATGTCAACGAAGTGAACTGCTTTTTTGTTTGCTTCAATCGTGATTTTGAGGCCACTTGATTTAAATACATTGGTTACCTGCTGCTTTATTCTCTCTATTTCTCTGGGTATGGCTTTGCAAACAGCTAAGCCGTTGTTACGATAAAGTCTTACTTGGTCTTTAAATTTCATGTTAGTGATTGTGTGTACATTCCTATGAGTTTGCAGGTTTCTGCACTATCGCAAGAACCCATAGTTACGTTGAAGATGTTGTCAGTGTTCTTTTTTGTCAATGGTGACTGTTGGTGGTATAGAAGTGACTTTTACATTCTTCATTATCAGTGTAATGGCTAAGAGAACAAATGTTCACTAATATATAATAATAACAACTTAATAACCGAGAGTGAGGTCATTACAGGAAAATCTTAAACTGAGGCCTTGCCTTATTGACCGAGCGATAGCGAGGTCAATACAGTAGGCCAAGGTTTGAGATTTTCCTGTAATGACCGAACGGTTGAGGTTATAAATTATTAAGTTGTTTATTTTATGGCACACAAAAATAAAGCAAAAAAGCCAAAGCTAGCGCAGTGAAAGTGATCACCTTATATCTGATAGTGCGCACACAAGATCGTAATCGGCCCGTGGGTATTAGAGGAGAATATTATATCACCTACAAACACAAGAAATAGGCCAGAAAGTTCTTGTTACATAATATTATATCATATAATTTCAAAGTTGTAACAGTAAAACAGGGTGCAGGTGAACCTGACCATAAACTAAGTTTGCCATTTCAGACTTTTCTTCATAATATTATGTTAGTTCTGTGGTAAAGCATATAGTCTTAATATTTTAATTATATGGAATGATATTCATACTTTAGTTTTCTATATTGGTTTGTTCATAGGGTGTTAGCCTTGTTACTACTTTTTCTCTCCAGTAATAATTTGTTTGAACTAGATTAGATTCAAAGTGACCTTTGTACATTTTGTCAAACCTCTCGAGAAACATTAGAACATTTCTTTTACTGATGCTCCTTTTCAACAGAATTTTGTACTAAAATAATTTGACAACTTTTGGGTGACAGTATAGCCAGGGAGCATATAAAATTAGAATATATTAACATTATATTAGGAATATTAGATCAGAGATCTAACCTGCTCAACTACTTTATTATTTTAGGTAAAATTTATTTATGGAATTGCCGCAAAAAAAACAAATCCCTTTCTTTTTTGCCTTTCTAAGATGTGATCAAAAGAAAATATAAAATTGAAAACAATTTCAGGCAAAATGGAACATTGTGCTGAATAACAATCCAATCTTTTTTGTAAAGGAGTAAGTGCTGCTTGTTTGTCTTATTTTCTTTTCTTTCTATGATATGGATCTATGCAAATCATGTTAATTTTTATTTATATGTACATTGATGATAATTCAAAAACCTGTATTACAATTTTATATAAAGTCTTCAGTTCGGCCATTTATTATCGCTTTTGTCTGTAATTACATCTCCAATTAGTCTGTAATTTATCTCTTTTAGTGCCTCTTAGATGTTTGGCCGTCAGGGTGAGCCTATTTTGATATTTACCACTTTGTTTACTTAGTGAATTCGGTTTCTGTCTTCATGACAACTCAAGGCTTTTGTACAATAATATTTTGTTTGTCTGTAAATCTATCATTGGATTCAGAGCAGCCTACATGTCTCCTATTTCTAGTTTTAGTCAGCAACATATGTTTTGTGTACAAACCTTGTATTTATTATTTTCATTTATTTTCTGGAAACTGATTCACGTAATTTTTACAGGGTTCTGTTTGTATATTAAACATGCTTCGTGATCAAAGATATATTCAGATATTCAAGTCTTCTTGGTTAAGGACGATAAACCGTAGGCCCCGTCTCCTGCATCTTCACTGTAATAGGCTAGCAGGGGATGTTAAAGAACCCACACACTTATCGAAAAGAGTAGTTCCTGGTGTTGTGGTCTGGTCTTTGCCCAGTGTGTTGTTTGTTTTGAGGGCCCTAAGTTTATCAGTAACTTAAGTTACTGTCACAGGTCACCCTCATTAAATAAAGTCTCACTCACACTCACTCACTCAAAGACCTGTGTCACAATTACTCTCTTCGTTCTAACCTTCACATAACGACATAGCCAAGAGGACTTTATGCTTAGATGAATACGCTCATAAAGAAATTCCTTTAGTTCCCTTCCCCTCTTCTGAGACGTTTCAGAGTAGCTTCTGGCATTCTACTGGGTTCTCGATCACTTCTAAATACACGGTTGTGTTTACATGTGCAGGTTTCGCTTGATATTTCTTGATAGAAGGTTCACTTGTAAAGGATCGCTCGTAAATTGATCTCTCGCAGACCAACCTGTTCCCAAAATACTCCACAAGTGTTAGTGTGGGTCTACTGCGAATGATGTGAGACTTTGTGTGCATATTGAGCGTAATAGCCGTCAAATTTCTTTCGCTTCCATCAAGCAAGGAATTGTCCACACAGGCGGCCATTGCTTGGTCAAGTCGTGCGTAGGCTCGTTTTCGTGCACGTCTCAATTGTATGCATTACGTCAGCATATATAATTGTGACTTGACTATAGATAGATAGATAGATAAGATAGATAGATAGATAGAAAGAAAACCCAAACCTAAACTCGGCCTACCTTTCAGGTAGCCAGAGTAAAAAGTCTTTTCTTAGGATATTAGATCATTTTACCATTTTAGGATGGTCTTCTTTACTTTACTTACGTTCATCTCTACACATAGGACATACATTATGTGGTATGGTTACACCTATATTAATGCTATAATAATTCAATACATCACTTTTTCAATCAGCTTTCTCCCTGTATAAGTACTGAATAGATCTGATTCAATACCTTGCATCATTGTCTCCTGGAACTGTAGGAAGGTGAAGTGCTTGTTCAATAATAACATGTGCCATGAAAGTGTTGTCATTAGCCTCAGTGACTGGCAGCTGTTTGTTCATTTCATGCTGTGTTGATTTCACAGGCGTAGTGTGACCCTGTAAGGAATTCATTGTCTTGCTGTCTTTCACACTATTCTCAGCTGAAGAAGTGCCACTGACAGATTCATGTGAACTTAATTGCCAGACTAAGTCAAGCTGACAGATAAATAAAACAACATCAAAAATAAATAAGTGCAATAAAATAATCACATACAGCTCCAATAGAAGGCTTCCAACCTAAAAATATATTTAAATTAAGTGCCTATGAAATGAAAAAGAATTGACTCTTCAAAAAAATAATGGTGTTTTCCTTTTTGGAATATCTTTTTTCATTTTAGAGATATTGAGGTTTTTGTATTATGCAAAATAGGTAAGTGATGGCGTCATGAGGTTTGCAACTTAAAAATGGTAAAATACTGAATAAAGATTATATCTCTGGAAATATGAAAGTAGTGTTCTTCAAACTTGACACCAGAAATGTTCATCACAAAAGAGACTATATAATACCCATAGTGCAGTTGTCACTCTTTTGGCTCCAGTCTCTTTTTGTCTCTTTCCTCATTTTCAACCCTTCAAAGCAGGACAGAGGCTCCTGTCTTAAACAGACATGGCAACCATATTGTCTGAACTCTCACCATTAAATTGGGTGGGGTGGATGGTCCTTGGTTAAGACAAAAACTGGGAATTGTTGTTTTAATTAAGACAGGACCAGCGGCAGAACTGTTGTCATGGCAACAGCACAACAGGTGTCATTTTGTGTCTTTTGTAATAAACATTTCTGGTGCCAAGTTTGAAAAACACTGCTTCAATATTTCCGGCGATATTGAATATTCAGTATTTTACAATTTTAGTTGCAAACCTTATGATGTCATCACTTTCCCAATTTGCATAATAGAAAAATGTCAATATCTCTAAAACGAAAAAAGATATTCCAAAAAGGAAAATGTCATTCTTATTTTTATTGAAAAGCCTTTCAAGTAAGCTGCAATTAGTTTTCATTTCATAGGCACTTTAAAAGTATCCCTGTATAATGGTTGAAATCGTGTTGGATTAATGATACTAGTAGCTGAGAAATGCCCATCCCCTAACATGTTCTGTAATTAAATCCGGTAAATCATTTGCAGAGCTGAAAAAATAGAGCTATGGATCTAAAATTCAGTGGACAGTACCTGTAAATGAATGTAACATCAAGTTAGCTCAGCTGTAGTAGTAATGGTTATATTAACTAAGTTGAAAATGTAAATTGCATGGCCACCGTAATGAGTTATAAAGCTGACGTTTCGAGCGTTAGCCCTTCGTCATTTGTTCTGACGAAGGGCTAACGCTCGAAATGTCAGCTTTATAACTCGTTGTGGTGGCCAATTTACATTTTCAACTTAGTTGATATAACCAAATTACATTGTTACCCCCACCGATGCAGCACCACAGTTTCTTTAGAAACTTTCACCCTGTAGTAATTATGCTTTGTCAGTAAAAAAATCCCTTGCATAGATTATATACTATAGCTATCGATCTGAAACTTGTAGAGATAATATTTAGGGATGATTACCTGAAAACAACAATTTTGTTTTAGGACTGGATTATCTATAATACACGTAGCTGATAAATTGATAATTTTGTAAAACACCTCCATATAATTGTAAAAGCACAAATAAATTAGTTTCATATTTGTGCATTTTGGTAAAAATTATCCTACCTTTTGTACACATGATCCCAGTTTTTTTTATATGTCATGTGACATCACACTCTTGTTTTAACAATGAACAGCAGTTATTTTGCGGGTAATGTTACTTTCCTCTTTTAGTGTAAAGAATGCTACTGTGACTGAGTATCTTTTGGAATAATTTACCTTTAACATGTTTCAAGAAATATCACCTGTTTTTAAATTATACTAGTGTGTTTGTCGGGGTTCAAATAAAGAGTGAAAACATATTAAATCACATTAGCGGCTTGTTTATTGCTTCCTTTAATAACTACAAGAATTAAAGAATAAAAAGTTCACATTAAGACAAAACGTTTATTAACTTTTTTGCAAGATAAATCGCACGCGCCAGTGAGAATTGTTTCTGAATTGATTGTTTGTTGAAGTGACACGGCTTAGTAGCGAAAAAAATCCTATCTCTGGTTCTATTTGGGGTAACACGGTGAAAAGATTTTAATAAGTAGAAACTATGTTCTATTAAAGTTGATATGATGCGCCGTGAACATTTATCATGTTTATTAACTTTTTTGCAAGATAAACTTTCGGTCTTTTTGCACGCGTCGGCGAGACTTGTTTGTGAATTGTCTGTTGAAGTGACACGGCTTTGGCATGGAAAGTAAAATTGTCACATTTGAATGTACTGGTATTATGGAATTTAAAACGAATGAAAATCAACGCAAGACATTGAGTTTGCAACATTTCCAAAGGAATTTACAGTAGCTACATGTATTCACGATTTGAATACAGTTCCCTGGTCCAAAATAACTGTTAGTTATGAGTTTACTCTTTCAAAGTAGTTTTTGTTTCAATATGCCACAGGTGCTCTAGTGTACATAGGAATATTCAAACAGCTGAATAGAATAAAGCCTTACCTCATGGTCACTGGCATCATCGGAACTCAAGTTAAGGGAGACTTGAACATGGATATAAGCACCACAAAGATCGCTTGCCCCAGACCTGAACAGTGGGTACAACCCACTACATAACAACATAAAAAAAATTAAGTAAACGTTTCCTCACACTGCTGCGTCAGAAATAATAAAAGTAATAATCAGAGTAAATTGGTAGACTAAAAAGTTGTTGCTGATGTGGGATACTGGATGTATAAATATCGGAAAATGTCAAAAATGTTCATGAAAACACAAACGTTTTGGGCATATATATGACCCTTCTTCAGTGTTATAAACCACTAAAATACGCAGTAGATTCGTACCTAGGTTAGATGGGCGTGTGCATGTAGAAAAATTGCACTCGCACTGTTTAAATGGCTGAAGTTTACTTGTATCTTCAGTCCATGCGGCTGCACTGTTCCTAGCTGAAAAATCAGCCTCATTTCCTGTTGTTTTCGCTGGCTGTTGGTACCACTACACAAACACATACCGCGCACCCGCGCATCTGTGATACTATGGCCCCTAGAGTTGAAATGTTGGGCCACAGGAAATCCAGGAGTGTTCTTGGGTATGCTTCGCAAAAATGCTCACCAAATCGACTTGAGGTTCACTAATGGGGGCATGCATCTGCGGGAGGAAAAGCAGTACACAAGATTTTCCAACATACATGTAAAGTTCTCGGATGGTAAAGGTGCATTTAGGACCTGGTATCTCGGTGAGAGGATTGATGTACTCACAGGTGTTGCAATGAGATTGTTAACATGCACATGACTCAGGCTGCTCAGTCGAGGAGTTGTTGGTGGAGCATACCACCATGTGTCATAGGCTGAGGTTGCGTTTGTATGCCACAAAAGTGCTTGTGGGAAGATGTCACACGTTCTGAATTAGATACTGTTTAATTTGGGTGTTAAAGGGGTGGTACATGTATGTGAGGACCACAGGCACTCAATCAACTGTTCTTTCACCACAATCAGAACCACTCAGAGCATCTGAACGACGGATGGTTGTTACCCTACACAAATCATGTTCGAGGGAAGTACACGGATAACTACGCTGTGTAAAAAATCTAGTCATGTCCTGAGATTTAACCAGGAAGTCATCGTCGTCGCAGCAAAGTTGATGGGGGAACTGGCTGTAATGGATACCACGCTTGCAGTGGTCAGGAAGAAAAGAAGAGAAATGGAGGTAGTTGTGAGTATCTGTTAATTTTTAGAAGACAGAGGTTTGAATCTTATCATCGGAAATGCGTAGGTTGATGTCCAGAAAGAGTAGTTCCATGTCAGTAATACTGGATGTGAATTGAAGTGCTGGGTGGAAGTTAGAAACAAAGTCAATGAAGGCTTTGGGTTCCTCGTTCCAGCGTGACCCTGCTCCAACAATGTCGTCGATGTACCTTTTGTGCAGCTGTGGTATGAATCTGGTGTACTGCTTGCAAATTTGTTGTTCTACAGGTCCAATGAACAAGCAGGCATAGTTTGGCCCCATTTTGCTCCCCACTGCAACTCCACCCAGTTGACAATAATATTCATTGTTGTAAGAGAATGAGTTTAAGGTTAGCACCAGCGCAGCTAGTCTTGTGAGGGTGGACGCTGAAGGTTCTTTGACATCGTGCTTGTCAAGGAAGTAGGCCAGCACTTGCAGTCCAGAGTTGTTAGGAATAACTGTGTACAGTGATTTGACGTCCATAGTAAACAGAAAGTGATGATCTAGTAAAGCGGTTTCGAATCTGAAGGATCAAAAATGTGGAGTGCATGGTTAGTGTCCTAACATAGGTTGGGAGACGTTTCACAAATGGAGCCAAAACTTCATCAAGATAGTCGGAAATGTTCTCCATAGGGCAACTGCAAGCAGACACTATCGGCCATCTGGGGTTGTTGGGTTTATGTATCTTCGGTAGAAGATAAAATGGAGATGTGCGCGGTGTGGTGACGACAAGGTTCTTTGCTCTGTCTTCTACAAGGAAACAGATACTCACAACTACCTCCATTTCTCTTCTCTTCATCCTGACCACTGCAAGCGTGCTGTCCCTTACCGCCAGTTCCTCCGCCTGCGGTGACTTTGCTCCGATGAACAAAAAAACTCCTTGACTGAGCAGCCCAAGTCATGTGCATGTGAATGCTCTCGTTGGAACACCTGGGAGTACATCAATCGTCTCACCGAGAAACCAGGTCCTAAATGCATCTTTACCATCCAAGAACATTTTACATGTATGTCGGAAAATCTCGTGTACTGCATATCCTGCCGCAGATGCTCCCATCTCTACATCAGTGAAACCGGGTGAAGCCTCAGAATTCAATTTGGTGAGAATTTGCAAAGCATACGCAAGAACACTTCTAGATTTCCTGTGGCCCAACATTTCAACTCTATGGGCCACAATATCACAGATGTGCAGGTGCATGGATGTGTTTGTGTAGTGGCACCAACATCCAGCCAAAAAAACAGGAGATGAGGCTGATTTTTCAGCTAGGAACAGTGCAGCCACATGGACTAAACATAAACTTCAGCTACAATTAAACAGTGTGCGCACAATTTTTCTACATGCACACACCCATCTAACCTAGGTACGAATCTACTGCGTATTTTAATGGTTTTTTAACACTGAAGAAGGGTCATATCCTTGAAACGTCTGTGTTTTCATGAACATTTTTGACATTTTCCGATATTTATACATCCAGTATCGCTTCAATAATGTTTATAATAATTATATTATTATTATTATGCACTAGCAGTAATTATCAGTTGATACAGGATAAAGGATAACCTGAGTAATTTTCATGGTGTTCCTAACAGTCAAACCAAGTGAAAACCTAACCATATAGAGATACCTGAGAGCAATACCATCACTTCAGTTGATTACAGTCGTTAATGTATATGTTGTAGTTAAAAATTAAATTCAGGTAAAAATAGTTTTAACCTAGTTTGATTCTCAATTTCCTTTGTCTTCTAACCCTAACAAGGGTTAAGAGAAAAAGGAATTTAATTTTTAACTACAACATAACATTAGGGCTTTATCAAGGCAGATTTAGTCTGCCATACATTTACTGCTCTGAAGACTGGCAATTTAATTACCAGCTGCCTTCCCTGGTTGCTTATGCCTGGAAAAAAAAACTGATGCTGAATAGTAAGGACACTATTCAACATAGTGATTGTGCACGGCCGATTTTAATGTTTGGATAATTTTGTGCAATTACTTTGAGTTAGTTTAAGCGCATGTATGCTTGCTAAAGTTCTGAAAAATTGTACCATAAAAATGAAAATGAATTTTATTAGTTCTGCACTTTAGACCTCAGCTATCCGCAAATAACTTACAGTGGCCACTTTGTGAGTTACTCACAAGGTCACAAAGTGATTTTATACTACACTGGTGAACAAGTCCCCTCAAAGACTGATTAATTAAAATTAACTTGTGCTTTCAGTATGTGTAGGTGCCACAAAGTCTAAAGCAATATTTGAGAAGTTTCTTTTGTCCCAAATTAAACTTTGTGAGTTACTCAGGAGGCCACAAGTGACCAGCTCCCAGATGGCCTGATAGCTCAGTTGGTAGAGCACTGCATTGGTATCACAGAGGCCATGGGTTTGAATCCTGTTCAGGCCTGATTTTTTTCAGGCTTTAATTTCACAACTGCTTAAGTTGTGTACTTCAAGAATTAAAGTAATGTATGATGATGACATGGCATTAGCAGGTTGAGATTAGGTAAAAAAAAATTCAGACATCTATTCTAGTAGTAAGACACCAGAGAAGACGGCTGAAAATCAGGCTAAGTTTATATTGCCAGGCTAACCTCTGAGTAACCACACCTAAATTCAGGTACTCATCTTTTCAAAATAGTGCTTAGAATGCTCTGCAAATAACAAGCTTTTCACCTTATTTGTCTATGTTTCCTTTGCTGACCAAGAAGCAGTGATGAAACATCTACAAATGCTGATCCCACTAATCTGTCTCTCTTCTTAGGGTTTTTAACCTCAACATGTCTCATGTTTCGGAGCCATAACTGGATCACTAAACACTCTTCTCTCATCTGCCAAGTAAGGGAAGGTGATGTTGGCAGTGCAACATCTTTAGAATGTTTCAGCCCACAAACAAGTTTACCATCACCAGAATCTTGCAGAGATGACACTCTTGAGCATATGGGAGCTTTAAAAAAACACAGTAAATTTAGATCAAAATTAACATTTTTTTTAACTTTTATATGCAGCAAAATGAACCCCTATATAGTGACGTCCCTGGTCAAAGGAACAGCATTCTTCAATTCAGTCAGTCATTAACAATAAACATTTTAAAATGCATGTTACAAAACACTGGTATAACAAAGTCCTGTTAGAACAAACACATCCCAGGGTGTCCAATGGACGGAAATCAATGATTTGGAAAAACAATCAATCAATATCATAATTTCTATTTACAAGGCTAAAAAAGTTAAAAAGTAAAAACACTGAATGTTTTTGACAGTAGGTCATTCTTCAGGTCATCTTCATCCCTGAAGATGAATAGGGTGTCAAAAACGTTCAGTGTTTTCACTTTTTTAGCCTTGTAAATAAAAATTATTTTAAACCAAGGCAAATGTTATGGACAATCAATATCAATCAATAAAATAGCAAATTGGTATCAATTCATATCAGCCAACTGTTGATCAATCACTGGTCACACAAAAGCCATTCATTCAATGCTAACAATTGGCAAAACAAGTTGTACACAGACTTTCAAAGATTTAAAGATTCTGTTTATTTGCCTTTTACCTAATAGATTAATTTATAAATGATTAAAATTATTTATTTGTTTTTCAACACAGAGCATATACCATATTGCATGAGCCCATACCACTTTACAGTTGCTTGCTTATTGTACTGATGTGAACTAAAGGATACCACCTTTGATATTCAGAAATAAATGTTGTCAAGTGTTTCACTGCTTATAAGAAAAAGGGAGAATGCGGCAATGCATTTAAACTTATTAGCAAACATGGGCAGCTTGGCCATTGTATGATGACACGGAATCTATTTGTTTTATATACACTGTAATAAAGAAATAAAGCTTTTTTATTTCAAAATCTTTCAACATAACTTAAAGGCCAGCCTTTGCCCACTTTGGCGAACATGAAAAAAGCCATTTGACTCAATCTATTACCTATACAAACAAAGCAGTCTCATTAGTTGCTATGCATGGCAAAGAATTGCAATTGTTGGTCCAGGAAAATCATGCCACTGTCAAACTTGACTCAAGCTCGCTTTGTCAAGGAATGAAATCTTACAGAGAAAGCAGAATTGAACTACGAAATCTTCAGATTTAAAAGAAAATGCTGGACAAGTCAACTCAGTTTTTGTCATCAGAGCAGCCCTCTGAGCTGAAAAGCTTGGACCTTGCCTTGAATATTGCAGGAGTTGAAAAATATGCTAAAAAAATTGAGTTTTTTGTGTTGACAGCTATTTTGAGACTGAGAAAAATTTAACTTTTCAAATAAATTAATCTCATAAACACTTTGTTTTTTTTTGGTTTGTTAAATTTAAGACAAAGCAATAGTTTTTTCAAGACCAATTTTGTGTTTGGTTTAGCCTTGCTTGACTGCCAACTGAGACTGCTTGAGTATTTTTTCCAAAAAATGAAATGGCTTTTTCTTTCTTCTTCCTGCTTCTTGTACCTGTTCTATGCTTTGACAAGACTTTTTTCACCTTATCTTATACCCAGTCACGTAAAATATTATTATTTTAGTATTTAGTTTCGTACTACACAACTTGTGTGCAACACTTATCAGATACATCTACGCGTAAAATTGCAAAATATGAATTTATGTTGCTACAGTGATTTAAAATACAAATGTCACGGTTCAAAGTAATTATGATAGCTGGAGAAAATGAACATTTACAGATGTTTTTAAATGTATAAACTTTTATTAATTTTAGTCACAGAAAAAAAGGAGACATATATATGTACAATTACAAAGAAATTACAACAGGTGAGAAAAGCTCACCAACCATTACACAAAATCTATGAGTTACAGTAATTATAAACACTCATAAGAATCAAACAAAAGTGCTGTAAAAAGTAACACGATCTTGAATCCACTTTTTGTCTATCTAGAGCTTGTTTTAATGTAAAATTTGTCATTCTCTGTTACCTTACAGAATGTTGTGGTTAATCTAAAATTAAAAAACTGACATTCTGATGGCAAGTTCATAAAAATTATTATGTGAAATTTAATCTACAGAAAAACCTGCCTGCCTTCAAGCTTTCCCACTGAGGTGGGCTTCTCAAAAACTGTTTCTGTCAGTATTTGTTCAAGCATCTTACTTGAAATATTTTTTATATCAATAATCTTATTTTTGCAGTTGTTCATTTCATTATCCTCATAGCTATTCTTGATTTTTTCCAGTTCATGGGGATAATGTTTAAAAGCCCAAAATATTGCAAAAAGAGTGTTTTAATGGCAAAGGTATGCTGGAAAACATAAGTACCATAAAATTTCCATCCTCAGTCATCAGAATTATCTGACTTTCCTGCAATTGCAAAAAATTTGTTGTTCCAAACAACCTCATTTTCCATCTCATTCTTGCTTAAGGGGGGTGTGAGCCACAATCCTCTGTCATGCATTCAGCACGTAAAATAACAGTAAACCAGATAACTGCCGAAGAGTTTTTAGTAAGAAATTACAATTGAAAATAAGTTTTCCTTCAACATCTCTTGGATACTCAAATGGCACTGATTTCCACATACATGTAATGCACTCAGGGGCAGCAGGTCTTTTAACCCAAGCTGCTTTAAGGAGGCTGGCAATGGTTTCTAGCATTAATTTTTTTTAACAGCTATACTTTGAAGGATGAATGCTACCACTGTTTAGCAAGTAATGCTGCAGTAATGGTACGAAAGTGGCCCACCAGGCCAGAGCTTATCCCAGTTTCTGTAGCATTAAGCAACTAGGAATATTGCTACTCCCCCCTGGATGGGATTCTAGTCCATCGCAGGGTTACCCCCAGCATTAAATTTGCCATTACCCATTTATACACCTGGGTGGAGAGAGGCACTGTGAGAGTTGTGTCTTGCCCAAGAACACAACACAATGTCCCTGGCCAGGGCTTGAACCCGGACAGCTCGATTCGGAGTTGAGCTCACTGACCATCAGGCCACCGCGCCTCTCACAGTATCATATAAATGCCCAATCATTGGTAAACAAATTGCAGTCATCCTTTTTACACCTACCATCTCAACAATACATCCTTTTAAAAACACCCTTAACTTTAGCTTTAAGCTAAGCACTCAAGAATGAGCTCAGTGACCCCCATTTTTTGTTATAGAATTATGATAATTAAGCATGATATAAGAACCAACTCTTGAAAAAATCCTGTAGGTAGGTTAGGATACACCTTCAATTTTCGAATAAAGATGGGGGTCACTAAACTCATTTATGAGTTATAAGCCCTTAAAGCTAAAGTTTTGTATTGTTGTTATGGTAACCTTTTGGGTCATAAAATTGATACCAACATGTTCAACAATGAGAGGACAGTTGTTTCATACTGTGACTGTATCATCAACTGATTTTGAGTGGTTATTATGACCCATCATAATCTGTCACCTTAAATTTGTTGATTGCATCAAAATCAGACATACCTAATACGTTCATACATAAATCTGAATGATTTTGAATATCCCATAAAAATCACTTTTTACAAGGCTTATTTTTGTTTTCAGCATGCTCAGATAAATGGGTTGTTATGGCAGGCTTGTGAACTGGTTTGTGAACTAACTGTACTGTTGAACTGAAATTCCAAAGGTTATCAAAAGTATGTTTTTCGCTGTATTATTATTATTTACTATATTTTAGTCAATGCAAATTATTCCTTTGTTTGAACAAAAAACCCAATATTTCTCCAAATCGTCTACTGTTGTGTTTTTGTTATTTTGGCTTTCCATCATTACACAAAAATATCAACAAAGTGCATCAAAGATGGTGTGCCCTTGCATTTTAAAGGCTTGCTCTGTGTTTAAGCACCTATTCCTAACAGCTTGAAGATTGAAAAACATGACAATATTTTTATCAATATCAATTAGGCCATTGCATGCCATTAAACATCATTGGCAAAGAATAAAAGGTCTTAACCAACTGGCCAATTGATTAATTGATATCCTCAATGGGTATTGATTGGTATCCATTATCATCAGTCATATTGACTGGACACCCTGGAGAACATTTATTTTGAATTCTCAGTACTTTGTTATGTTATTTCAGAGCTTATATGCAACAAAAATGGGTACCTTTGTTGAAGAGCTTGTATCGTACATAAGCCTTGACATTTTTATCCAGTTTTGTTGCTGACACATAAAAATAATGAAGTTCCGATGAAGGAATCCATGCCTTGTTGATGTTCAAGCAAAACTCCCAGTGTTTCTCTTTTGATAGATCCTCTTTGTCCAGCCACTCCTCATCAAAATCTATCTCAGGCAGTGGAGACCAGCCAACTCCTCTTGACAAGTGAATAACATGGTCCCTATCCTCTGTTTCAGAGAATTTAATACTAAGTTCTAACCCTCCAACAACCTCATCCACATCACCATCGTGCATGGGACTTTTACTAGGCAGGTATATTGGGTACCATCCTTTGACTCCTGTGTGACAGATCTGCCATCAGCATTTACTAACCAACAAGGCTACCATAAAAACCTGTTGATCAACTTTGACTATTGTTTTACATCTAGTCCACCCATAACTACAAAGCTTAAGGGAAATAGTTATATAAAACAGTAACTGGTTTGTAACACTAACCTGTGTTAAATATTTCCTGTGAAACTATAGCAACAAACATTCGTAGGAAAGTGTGAGCAGAGAAGCAAGGCTTAGAGAGTGCAAGGTCATTTCTGAGACAAAAAGCGAGAGAGAGACCCACATAATGGCTAAAGAGACTAAGCCTTGCTTTTGTGATTTACATGTAATGTTTTAATTGGATACTATACATGTCATGCATTACTCTGACAGAAAGTCTGGGTAGAAGCCGATGGCCATACAAGAGGTATCTTGGAATTACAGTTTAGTCCAAATGCTGGGTGTAATTTCCTTGCCAAAACCAGAAAAACCATAAAATGCATCTGACAGAGAAATTCTAGAAATTTACATTATTGCTGACATAAACTGAAAACCAAAGACTAAATTTGTGCAAACTGCACTTAACACCAAAAACTGAAAAACCAAACAAAAAATTTACAAAATATGCAAAACCGAAAATCCCAATGCCTTCCCCCCCTCCTCCATGTACTGTTGGTGTTGTTTGTGCTTAACACAAAATACATTATTTTATCAAAGTATATCAACACACTGTAGACAGTCACATTTTAATCCATTTCATAGACAATTTAATATATCACAACTATAATTACAAGCTTAGAATTGCATTCAAATGTTGCTAGAACATGAAATTAGGCTGCCATGGACTAACCTGTTTTACGAGTAAGAAGCTTGACAAGTGGTACTTTTCCCACACCAAGCAATACATCCCTCTGCCTCCCAGACTTGACCTGCTCCACACCTGATCTTATCGTCTGGTCACTATTCACTCCTTGTGACATTTGATGCCTGGTTAGAGTGTTACAATTAGTGCAACACGCTTTTAAGAAATTATGCAAGGTTTGGTATTCGTTTTGACAAATGGCTTGAAATAAATTCTCAGTTGGTGCTGTTCAAGTATGGACTACTTTCTGGGATAAAAAATAGTTGCAGTGGCCATTGCAGAGAGGCAGCCATTAGTGGAAATTTGACTGTATTAGCAACATACCGATAAACATGCTATGTTGGAAGACCCGCAAAATTGCAGCCATGACAGGTTGCAACTACTGTACCACAAATTTTACTGAAGTAAAAGGTGGTCTGGTCGTATCTTTCATTAGCATTCTTTTTTTCTCTCACAAACATGAAAAATGTACAATTTAATATAACTAGCTGTGAATCAAACTTGTTTTTGAAAATTAAACAATGGGACAAAATGTTCAATCATCCAATAATTTAATTGATCAGACAAAACCAATTTTTGACCGGACATTGTCTGTTGACCAGCCCTTATTTCAAGGCCTATGACATGTACAAAAATCTGACGTGCACAGCTGTTGAATGTTTCACAGTATTTTTGTAAATGTCAAAAAGAATACACCAATCAAACCTTGCATAAGCCATTAGTCATTAGTAAAGTATCTTATTCTGATTTAATGAAGCACCAGTTATCCATCAGGCTTCCAATGGTGGTTTCCATAACACACATGTGAAGTATCTCAGGGCACTGCTTGCTCCATGTCTCAATCTCGAGTCATTAGAATAGGCCTTCCACATAACTAATATCTCTCTATCTGCAAAAAATGTAATAAACCACTGTCCAAAGTAAAAACTTACCAAACTTCAAACAGGATTTCAGATTCTTCCAGTTGTTCTGCTAAACTCAGATTTCTTTTACTACCACTTACATCAGTTGGCAGCACTAGTGGTAACCATATATATGCATTGTAAGAAAACTCAGGACTGAAAGTCTGTGCCACAGTCCTTGTCACATGTTTGTGCTTCTTTCCCAGTGGGAACTGCAGTACAATGTATGTGTTGACACCAACATCTGCAGGATATGACAGGCTGGGGTTGGATTTAGCATGATGACGTGCTGCTGCCTATGAGTAAAAAAATAATACTGTTTCTGACTTCACGTGGGAAAATCTTTAGGTCAGGGAAATGAAATTCAACAATGAACACTGGCCTAGAAAATCAGCAAGTGACTTTATAAGCAGCTTTTCCTCATTCTTCCTGAACTCCTAAGTTCGTAACTCAGAACAGATCTAGAATTTTTCAAGGAGTGGGGGAACTAGTATCTCATGCTTGCAGAATCAATGGAGGAAGGCACCAAAAGGTTGCAGTTTAAGAATTGGAACCTAATTGAAAACTGTTATACAAGGAATACTAACAATGCCACAAAGCAGAAAATATCTTAATGGCAATACTTTATCACTATTTAAAATCAAAGCCTACAAACCCATATACAGCACAATCTGGAAAGAGACCCTTTAATAACCATCTTTTACTCCAACTAAGCTATCAGCGCTGAATTAAGTTGAATTGTTTTGATATAGTGCAGCACCATACTCATAATTATATATAGGGATGAAAAGGAAACTCATAAATGGATTTTCTCAGGGTTATCATGGCTTGTGGTATTGTTCATGGGTGCATACACATGACACCAACAGTGATGGCAGTGGAAGACTTTTGCTAGATGGCGGCCATACTCCAGCTACATGCAGCTTGACCATGCAGCCTTGGTTTATAGAGTCCTTTTTGATACTCGACATCCATGCTAAGGCCAAATTACAGTACACCAGACAAAACAAGGTATCCACTGAACAGTAACATGTGACCATATCGTGTGCTGAAGTTTAGAGCTCATCAAGGTCACATGTTTTTTGAAGTTTACTGCTGACCAATTGTTGGTTATTGATTGGATTGCAGGCTCATGTCAGGGTAACTTGATGTAATCCGGCCTGGGTTGTTCAGAGGCTGGTTAATGCTAACCCAGGATAAAAAGTTAACCGGAGTATAAATTTTTCTTCTGTATAAATGTTTTTCACTGTTTTAAGATTGGAACATAAGCAAACAAACTGATTTTAAAACTAAACTGTGAACGTTTGGGTCAGAAATTAAGGGGTTCACCTTTAGGGTAGTCCAACTTCAGGTAGCTTACCTTTACACCACACTGTTCTTCATTAAACTTTACCAATATTTCAGTCCACAAATAAGTTAAGTTGAGATATTTCAGTGCTTACACAATGCTCATACAGTGCTTTGACAGTACTAATTCAATTCAGTCATTTCATTTTGTTGTTTCAGGTTTTAGTACGCGCCAAAATCTTCAGCCTTCAAGCCATCCGTTCACAAATCATCAGCTGTTTGAATGGCTGAGCCATATTCATCCACAAAAAAATCTTCATCCATTCGAAAGCCCTTCACGTTATCTGACCGTGAATGGCTTATACATTCACAAACCATTTTGCTTATCCCTTTAAATGGCTTATCCGCTGCACTTGTCAGTTTGTCCCCTCTCAAAAGGCATGAGCAAGTTAATCCAACCGTTAGAATAAACTCTTTAAATATCCGTTCATTGCTTTACAGGTTGAAAAGGAAAATATAAAAGACATATATGATCATAACAATCATTCAGCCATTGACAAAAACAGGAAAGGATATAATATCAGTTCAAAAGAAAACTTTCAATCCACTCAACTATATGGACAAGGTCATCGCTTTATCACTTCTTTGTGTTAAATCATCCAAATTCTTTGTTGGGTTTTTCACGATTTTGTTGCTAACATTTTTTTCATCTTCACTCATTTAGCCTAGAAACATTTTACTCAATTGAAATATTTTCTTTACTTCCTCTTCCTGACATTACTTCACTTATTTTTATCCAACAATAAGATTCATGTTGTTGTGATGCATTGAATTTGCATTTTATCATGTTTTCACAGAAACTTGCTTGTTTTGAAATTTGGGTTGTATTTAGAAGCTACTTCCCACTTGAAATGTTTCTTTTTTAATCTTTGCCACAGGGGCTATTCTGTTCAGAAGATGCTAATTCAAATAAGCTCATTTCCTGCTGCTACCACGCTGCGGGTTTGGGACTCTGGGACACAGTAAAATGTCCTCCAGGTCACCAAAAAACAAAACAAAGAAAGAACAACGGTGATCGCAAACAAGCATCGAATTCAGAACGTACCAAAGTGAAGTGAACATTTAGCGAGTTACTAAGCGATGGTTCTCAAATCTGTTTGAAGACTTCTGAAATTAGAAGCACAAACCTCACAATTTGAAATGACCATACATGCAGATGAGCGCAAATTTGGAGGATATGTTCTTATTAAGAATTTGCCAGTGAATGCTGATACTGTATAAACCAAAATACAACCCTAAATTTACAATTAAAACCTCTCCGCTAAACCTACAAACAGCAATGTTTGAGAGAGAGTGCATTTCCCTTCCACAGAGGTATAAAGAGCATGACAAAAACGCCACAGACAAAATCACAATATAAAGGTGTAGGACAAAGAAAATACGTGTACAGTAAATCAAAAGCTATCTTTTCATCACTTTGCCAAAATGCGCAAAACACTTCACCTTAAGTCCACAGGCTTGAAACACTTCAAGTGATAAACACATTAGATTGTTGTCTTCCATCCATGCTGTATGTCTTTCTACTGGATCCTCTGTTTTCACTTGCTGATATTTAATAGTGATGTCAAGTAAACCAGTGTCTTGTACTTTATCCTGTCTTGTGCCACCCCCCTCATTTTCTGCAAGGACTGCCAGTGGTAAGGAGAAGGTCTGTAGATTTGCTTCACCTTGTTTCTGCATAGTTACCATTGCACAAAGCTTTGAAAGAGGCAGACTTGCCTGCATGTGAAATACCGGTAAATATATCACTAACAAACTAATGGCAATTCACATCAGGCTGACAAAATTTACCAAAAATTGCAACATTTAGTCTTGTAGCCCCCACAAAAAAGAAAATAATAAAGCAGCAACAATTTGTCAGTCATACTGTATATGAAATGAGTTGACCACTTTCTATTTGGGGCAAAAACAACTTAATTGATGTTCAGCATAAAATTAAGTGACACTGCAAAGTTCTGAGGTTATCCTTGTCGGAGACAATACCACAAGGAAAATATACCACTTCTAATCTGCTCACCAAGCTTAGTACTGGATGCCAGACCAATATAAGGGGGTAGCTTTTATTTTCACTACTCTAGATTGGGGAAAATAAAAGGTGCTCCAGAACCCTCAATGAAATAAAACGAGACATAAGCCTACAAGTTTGCATTGAAGACCTATTTTTATGTACTTTTTAGTGCATTTATACCTTAGCCACCATTTGGTCTCTGATATTTGGATAGTAGAATCTCTGCCAGAGTTCAAATGGAACTCCACCTGACCCTGGGACAGTAGGAGCAGCCAGCCAAGAACCAGTGAATGCTGCCAGTAAAAGTTTCTGAACAGGAAATCCTTGAGCAAGCTTCAATGTATGTCTTATCACATCATGAAAGACTGGCTCAGGCACACACAAAGTGGTGGGGGTACGATGAGGCAGAAGGGTGGGCATGCCTTGTGAATGAAATCAGAAAACCTCTTAGTATGGATAACCAAAAGATCACTAGAGTAAATTACTTGTTCATGCAGCACTTACCGGTAAACACTGTTTCACCTAGATTGTGGTCGTTGGTAATGAGACAAGGGTAAAATAACAAAGTTTGAACTGCTTTATTTTGATAGCAGTTTTTTTTTTAGAAAAAGCGAGCCAAATGCTAGTAATTAATTGTTAATTAGTAATTACTGGTCCCTTGGGAACATGTAGTTTTGTTTTCCCTTGAATTTCAATTTCTTTTTGTGATAGAAATCTCAAGCTCATAAACTAGTAATATCGTTAATTAGAGGTAGTGATTCCCAACTTAAAGAAGCCCTGACATGCATCAGTCAGCCATCTGTCAATTAACTGACAGTTTTTCAGGGGAGCTGTTCTTCACAATTACCTTTCCATTAGTTGAAAAATATATAAAAATATTGCTTCATGCTCTTATTATACTTTCATGCCATTTAGGTCTGAAAGAAGAAAGGTTTATACCAAGCAGGAAAGTTGGAAGGAAAATAGTCCTACAGTATTGTGCAAAAGTAATGCAAACGATAATCGACGAATATCGCGATAATCGCGATATATCGGCGATATTTGAATGATATTTCCCTTGAAACGATATATTGCCTGAGATATCGTGAAACTATTGTTTTAGCTGTTGCGATATTTCGCTGAGTCCTGCGCGATTTATCGTTTGCACCATGCGATATATCGTC